>Ga0272441_10009089_pt1 | contig 15462 bp, 10 predicted proteins | sample SSMProp6N_FD_193582 | JGI IMG/M metagenome (GOLD analysis project Ga0272441, IMG submission 193582) | Marine sediment archaeal communities from Little Sippewissett salt marsh, Falmouth, MA, United States - SSM-Prop-6N | ecosystem: Environmental > Aquatic > Marine > Wetlands > Sediment ... | reverse complement strand
GGTTCCCGGATGGCAGCCTGAGCAAGATGAGTGAGTTCGCGGTGGGGCCGAACGGCATGGTCTACGTGGTCGTTGGCGGCATCGGACACGGGTGGTACATCTTCCGCCTGGACCGCAATGGCAAGAACGTTCCCTTCCCCAAAGGCAACCCCAAGCACTCGACCAAGGCCGTCACCGCGAAGCACTCGAAGTGGTGGGTCGCGCTGCCCGGCGTCTTTAACGAGGGCAGCCTGCCCGAGGTTCTGCCCACGGGCGCGATGAGCCACAGCAACGTGCACGAAAAGGGCTTCGACGTCTCGCCCGATGGACACATGGTCGGCATCTTCGAGGGCATGACCGACGAGTGGTACGCCAAGACCAAGATCAAGAAGGAAGGCAAGAAGGACCGCTTCGTCTGCGTCTGGAGTCCGGAGGGCGAGCTCCTGGCGGGGCAGGTCGTGACCGGCGAGCGGACCATGAACGGCCACGGCGTGCGCATGGACCGCGACGGGAACGTCTATCTCGCGCGCAGCTTCACGCTCCCGCGCGGCACCATGATGCTCGACGGCATCACGGACGTGAAGGTCATGCCGCGCCGCTGGGGCGGGCACGGGACGCTGGTCAAGTTCCGCGGCCTGGGCGGGAAGTTCCCGCTCGGCGAGATCGGCGAGGGCGACGGTCCCGCGGATGCGGTCAAGCTCGGCACCGGCAGCGGGGCCAACGGCCGAATGAAGCCGACGTTCGCCAGCGGCGCGCAGTGGGCCTACGGTGGATTGACCGGGCACCTGGTGCCCTCGTGCTCGTGCCCGCACAGCCGGCACGATATGGACGACTACGCGCGTTCATGGGTTTCGACGCAGCACCTCGGCTCGATCATGGTGCTCGACACGAACGGCAACCGTATCGCGCGGCTGGGCAAGTACGGCAACGTGGACGACACCACCGCGGACGTGGAGGAAGGCCGCGACGGCCTGCGCTTCGCCTGGGTGCGCGCCACCGCCGTGAGCGACACGGCGCTCTACGCGGTGGACTACGCCAACCGCCGCGTCATGAAGGCCAAGATCGGCTATCACGCCGAGGAGACCGTCGGCCTCGACGGCGACGCGTCCGTCTCGACACCGGCCCCAACCGCGACCGCGCCGAAGACCCCTGCGGCCCCGACTTCGACCCCGGCCGCGCCCGCGGCGACGCCCCCCACCGCTGCACCCGTGCCCGCGACGCGCTCGCCCGAGGAGGCCTGCCGGGGCTGGTGGTCGCTCGCGATGAGCTATAAGCGCGCGGGGAGAAAGGACAAGGCGCGCGAGTACCTCCAGAAGATCATCGCCGAGCATCCGAAGAACGAGTACGCGGCGAGGGCGAGGAAGGAGATCGCGAGGCTGTAGGAAGGAGCTGCCGGTGCCGTAGCGCTCCCCGGAGATTTTCGGGAAAGGTGTCTGGAAGGGCCTGCCGGAGACGTGTTACTATTGACGGAGGGTCTCGTCCGGCAGCGCCGTCTGTTGGCGGCCGACGGAGAATAGGCGGGGAGGGAGCCGTGAGAAATCTGCTCTGGAGTTTCGTGGCCGTTCTCTTCTTGGTTTCGCCGCGCGCCATCGGCAGCGAGAAGAAGGAGGGTCCCCCGGGGCCGATCGACGAGAAGGTGATCTCGCTCTTCGGTCACACCGACCGCGACAAGACCAGGAGCCTGCTCACCGAGTGGTGGAAGGAGGGCACAGCCGCCGGGAACCTCGGCGACTACTACGAGAACCGCGACCAGGGGCACTCCCGGTTTGACAGGAAGAAATTCCCGCAGTTCTCGGAGGTGACGCACACCGCAGAGGAGCACGCGAAGGGCCTGACGTGTCTCGGCACCTGGGGCCTTCAGACCAAGGTCCTGCCGAAGGTCGTCATCGGCAACTCCTCCACGGCCCTCCACGCACAGGGCGGTGGAAGCAACGCGCGCCAGTGCTACGGCCACCAGGCCGGAATGGACCTTCTCTACAAGCAGTACACGCACAACAACATGTACTTCTATATCTCGCACAAGGACCACAACGTCTGGAAGCCCATAAAGGTGCCCTATAACATAAAGATGCGGGTACCGCCTCCCTATCTCGCCTTGCCTGTCGGAGAGGCTGCGAAGCGGTACTCGGTGCGCGGCTGGGGCCGGGGCAACGGGGACCTCTACCCCACCAACACGCCGTACGTGGTGAATTGCTGGGGCTCCTCCTACACGGAGAGGTCCCTGATGAGCGCCGTTGCGCTCGCGTTCGCAGCCTTCCGGCCCGAGGTCAAGAAGAAGCTCGTCGAGACGAACCTCCTCATGCCCACGGTCCAGATGCTCCTGCGCATGGCCTACGGGACCGAGGGTGACGCGAAGGACTACCTCAAGGGCAAAGCCCACCCCACGGTCTTTAGCGGCCAGACGATCCAGGGCCGCGAGGCGAGAATGGTCGAGATGGCCCACGCGATCAAGTTGGACGACATTCCCCCCATGATCCAACTCAAGGTCGTGGAGGAGGACGAGGCCGTGAACGGGCGCGACTTCTTCGAGCCGGAGGGCCGGACCGAGAAGATCGCCGACACGCCCGGGTGCATCGCGCGCGTCTTCCTCAGCAAGGCGCGCGAGCGGCGAATCGTGCTCAGCGCGGAGGGTAGCTACGACGTCAACAAGCGGCCGTTGACCTACCATTGGGCCGTGCTGCGCGGGGACCCGAAGAAGGTCTCGATCAAGCCGCTGAACGCGTCGGGTTCCCGCGTGGAGGTGCGCGTGGGCCACCACACCATGCGTCCGGTCGGCGACGGCACCGGCATCCTCTCCACCCGCGTGGACATCGGCGCATTTGTCCACAACGGCGCCTGGTACTCGGCGCCCGGCTTCCTGACCTACTTCTGCCCCCCCGACGAGGCCCGGACCTACGGCGAGGACGGCCGGCTGCTTGAAATCGCCTACGGCACGGGCGGCCCGATCTTTCACGCAGTCGACTGGGGCAAGTTCGCGGGCCATCTCAAGAAGGATCCGAACGGCCTGGGGGCCGCGCTGCTGAAGGAGTGGCTCAAGACGAAGGGCGACCCGAACGGCATCGGGGGCATGTACGACGCATCGCTCACCAAGGCGGTCGACTTCGCCGCGATCGTCAACTCGAAGGGGCCCTCGACCGTTCGAACGTACTTCTCGACAATCGAACACGAGGTCGTGACGACGGCGCTGCGGCTCGTTGCCGCGGACCCGCTCTTCGTGGTCAAACACCAGGCGAAGATCGAGGCGCTCCTGAAGGCCGCGCCCGCCGAGGGCAAGGCCGCGCATGCGAAGGCTCGCGAGCGGCTCGTAAAGATGGGGCTTTTGAAAAAGGGTGCGGCAAGCGCTTTCGAGCTCACGCCGCTTCGGGGCGGGGGGAAGCCTTTGGCCGAGCGCCTGACGCCCGGCGAGAAGGACGAGATGCGGCGCTTCAATGCCGCGGTGCTCGCGGCCCTGGTCTACCGGGGTATCGATCTCAACTACTGCCCGTATTACGTGGACTCGGTGCTTTCGGCGCCGAAGTCCTGGCGCGATGTGTATAAGTACGGCCCCGACGGCAAGTGCACCGGGTGGACGCGCTGCGACGGCGAGCGCGTGACGGAGTTCAGGCCGGACGGATCGCTCGCCGGGGGCGGGAAGGTTGCCTACAAGCAGAATACCGCCCCGCCGAAACCCGTCTGTAGACCGATGGGAGTCCATGGGGAGTGGCTTCCTCAGCGCAATCCCAATCCGCTGCTGATGGTGCCTCAGCGATAGTCGAGGAGCGGCCTCGCATTCGCGCGGGCCCGCGTCGGCGCGTTTGCCCGCGCGCCTCCCCTTAGGGTTCCTTCAAGACGGACCGGTCGGCGGCGCTCGCGTAGGCGGCCTCGAGTATCTGGAGCGCCCGCAGGCCGTCTCCGGCGGTCGCGCGCGGCTCGCGCCGATTCTCCAGACACTCCAGGAACCAGGACAGCTGCGCCGCGAAGGGATTGGCGGACACGGGGTCCTCCGTTCCCTCGAACTCCTCCGGCTCGCCCTTCGCCGGGCGGAAACGCCCGCCGTTCATCCAGAGATCCAGGAGCCCCGCGGTCCCGTGGATCTCCAGGAAGTTCTTCGGCTGCGGCACGGCCCACGAGAGTTCGGCCTCCGCCCACGCCCCCGACGCGGCCTCCATGAAGACGTGCGCGGAGTCCTCGACCCCGAGGGGAACCCCGTGGTTGGCGGTGACCGCCCGGACGCCGCGGACCTCGCCGAGGAGGAATCGCAGGAGGTCCACAGCATGGACGCCGTTGTCCATCATCACGCCGCCGCCGGAGACGCTCTTTTTCGAGAACCACTTCTCCGACATGTCCGCGATCCCGGCGAAGACGACGCGGGCCGAGACCACCGTCCCCAGGCGCCCCGCATCCAGGAGCGCCTTGGCCCAGAGGACGTTGGGGAAGAAGCGGAACTTGAAGGCCGTGACGAGGAGTGTTCCCGTCTCCGCCGCGCAGGCGCACATCCGCCCGGCGGACGCCGCATCGTGGGCGAGGGGCTTCTCGCAGCAGACGGCGACCCCGGCCCGGAGCGCGGCGCAGGTCGCCTCCTCGTGAAAGGCCGGCGGCGTGCAGACAGAAACGGCGGTCGGCTTCGCCCGGTCGAGCATCTCCTCCAGGGAGGCGAAGGCCTCCCCACCGTGCTTTTGGGCGAAGGCCTCCGCACGCTCCCGGTCCGTGTCGTAGAGCGCCGCCAGTTCCGCGTTCGGCAGCATCGCGTAGCCCTTGGCGTGCGCCCTCGCGATGCCCCCGCAGCCGACGATCCCGACCCTGTGCGTCCCCATGAGCTTCTCCTAGAATCGCCGCAGGAACTCGGCGGCCTGGGCGATGTCCGCGGCCGGGTCGTCCCCGTGCTCGCGCTCGATCACGTAGTACCCGTCGAACCCGATCTCCTTGAGCGCGGCGATGTATGCCTTCCACGGCACGTCGCCCTCGCCCAGCGGAACCTCGCCGCCCGTCCGCTTGCCGTCCTTGGCGTGGGTGTGGACGATGTACGGCCCGAGCTCCCGCACGCACTCGAGCACGTCGAAGCCCTTTCGCACGAGATTGGCCGGATCGAGGTTGACCCGGACCGCCCGGGTGTCGAGCCCCTCGATGAACTTGCGCAGCACCCAGCCGTCCTCGGGGCCGGTCTCGGTGGCGAAGCAGACGCCCCGCGAGTCGGCGTAGGCCCCCACGTCCTCGAGCGCCCGGCTCATCACGCCCCAGACCGGGTCGTTCGAGTCCTCGGGGATGACGCCCACGTGCGTGGTGATGATGGGGGTCTCCAGGTCCACCGCCACGTCGATCACCTTCTTGGTCAGCGGCACGATCTCGCGGTTCTTCTCCTCGTCCGTGAAGCCCTGGAAGAAGTCCCCGCAGAGGGCGGAGATCTCGAGGCCCTTGTCCGCCACGAACCGCTTGAACTCCTTCCTCGCCTCGGGGGAGAAGTTGTCCGGGTGCATCTCCCCCTTCGTCACGTAGACCTGGAACCCGTCGAGCCCCAGTTCCGCGATCCGCTCGATCCCGGGCCGCACGCCCATCTTGAACGAGTCGACAAACGCGCCCACCTTCAACGTTCCCATGCTCCGCTCCCTCCCCTTCCGTTTCTCTTCCCTCTCGCGCTCCCTACTTCCCCTTCGAGATCGCCGGGTCGCCGGCGAGGTCCTTACGCATGCGCCAGATCGTGCCGCGGATGTGGCACCCGAACGCGCGCGCGTAGTAGCCGATGTTCGCGAAGCCGATGCAGATGTTCTTCTCGAAGCCGGCCTCGCGCATCGCGCGCACCGCGCGCCGGAAGACGGCCTCGCCCAGGCCCTTGCGCCGGCGTATCTCGGCCGTGCCCGTGGGACCGAAGACGTACTCGTTCCACCCGGCGAATGCCGCGAGGCTGCCGTCCTGTGCGAACGCGCCGACGACGCCGCACGGCTCGCCGGGCCGGACGAGCTCCGGCGCGAAGCGCCAGCCGGGGAACTCCGCCTCGCAGAGCGTGCGGAGCGCGGGCTTGTCCTCGGGCGCGAGCGGCCGGAAGGAGAAGCCCGCGACCTCGGGCGATTCGGTCACGGGCCGTCCCGGGGCGAGCGTCATGTCGTAGCCGACCTGGGTCGGCACGTAGAGCCGCCGAAGGAGCATGGTCGCGGCTGGGGTGTAGCGCAGGTCGAGACCCGAGAGGAGCGCGTCGCCTTCGATCGCGATCTCGCGCACGCCGCGGCGGCGCAGCTCGGTCTCGACCTCGGCGTAGAGCTTGCGCGCGAGGCCCTGGCGGCGCCGCTCCGCGCGCGTGGCCATGAGGGAGAGCCGCGCGCGCGGCCCCTTCTCGTCGTCGGGGAGCCGCACGACCGCGACGATCGAGTCGATCCGGCCGCGGGCGTCGCGCACGACGCGCGCGAGCGACGGATCGAACCCGTCGCATTGAAAAAACGCACGCCGCAGCCGCCGCTCGCTCGTCGGATGGTGAGGCAGCGACTCGGTGAGAAGCGCCGCGAGCGCGCTTGCGTCGGATGGTTGCGCCGCCTCGCTCACGCGCCTGTCCCGCTCGGCCGCGCCGCCTCGGCGAGGAAGGGCGCCAGGTACTTCTGCGTGAAGAGGATGCCGCGGCGGCGCATGCCTTCGCGCCGGTTCCAGGTCGTCGAGTGCGGCTCGATGTTGAGGTCGCCCTCGTAGGCCGCGCGGTGAAGGAGCGCCATGAAGCTCGGCCAGTCGACCTGGTCCATGCCGGCGGGCGGGTCCTCGATGCGCTCGCCGCCGAGCGTCTTCATGCCGCCCTTCGCGTGCGTGTGCCAGAAGCGGTGGCCCCAGTCGCGCATCTGCGCGAGGTAGTCCTCGCCGCGGTAGAACGGGTGCGAGGGATCGAACTTGATGCCCGCCTTCGGGAAGGTGGCGAGCATCGCGCCCCAGGCGCTCTCGTTGTAGCAGAAGTTCGCCCAGTCGCAGTTGTAGAAGGCGACCTTGAGGCCGAGAGACTCGGCCTTCTCGACCACCGGCCCGAGCGTCTCGATGGCCATGCGACAGGCCTCGTCGATGGGGATCGGCTGCGGCTTGGTGAAGCCGAGCTTCGGCATCGGGCGCGTGGGTCGCGAGCCCGTGCCGAGGACGAAGACCGGCGCGCCGAGCTCGGCGCAGGTCTCGACCGCGTTGGCGGCGTCGTCGAGGGCGAGCTTTCGCACGGCCTCGTCGCCGCTGAAGTACTCGGCGCCGAAGTAGCCGAAGCTCGAAACGTCCACGCCGTACTGCTTCGACCACGCCCGCACGTCGGGCGCGACCTCGCGCTGCGAGGCCACGTGGCCGGGCGCGCGGTTGAACTCGACGCAGGGGAAGCCGTGCTCGGCGGCCCAGGCGAACTCGTTCTCCTCGGGGCGCGCGATGAATCCGATTCGCATCACTCGATCTCCTTGAAGAGGGAATCTTCGCTTGTGACCTCGACCTCGCGCCCTTCGCGCGCGGACCGGTAGATCGCGTCGACCATGCGCATGGCCGCCAGACCGTCGCGGCCGGGCGCGACCGGCTCGGCCTCCCCGCGGCAGGCGGCCACGAAGTTCCGGACCTCCTCGAGGTAGATGTCGAGCGGCCGATGGATCGGCATCTTCATGTCGTAAACGCCGCCGAAGGCCGGGCCGGTCATGGTCGGCGTCTCGCCCCTGAGTTCGATTCCGCCCTTCGTCCCGAGGAGCACGTACCGCGTGTGGATCGTCTCGTCGCTGGCGAAGGCGGCCCAGCTCGTCTCGAGCGTGAGCGCCGCTCCGTTCTCGAAGCGGACGAAGGCCGCGCCGAAGTCCTCGGTCGAGATGGGGTCCTTGCCCCTCTCGGCGAGGAGGTCGGTGGAGACCTTGTTGCCCACGACCGCCGCGGCCGCGATCGGGTTCGGCCGGCCCATGAGGTACCAAGTGTGGTCCAGCCAGTGGATGCCCAGATCGATGATCGGGCCGCCGCCCGACCGCTTCGCGTCGCCGAACCAGCCGCCGGGCTTGGGCACGCCGAACTTGCGCCACCACATCGTCCGGCCGTAGTAGAACTCACCGAACTTCCCCTCGTCGATGAGCGCCCTGAGCTGCTGCGTGGACTTGCGGAAGCGGTTGCAGTAGGCCATGACGAGCTTCCGGCCCGCGCGGTCGGCCGCGCGGACGATGCGTGCGCCCTCGAGGGCGTTGCGCGCAATGGGCTTCTCGAGGAAGACGTGCAGCCCCGCCTCGAGCGCGTCGATCGCGCACGGCGCGTGCAGGTGGTTCGGCAGGCAGACCGAGACCGCGTCGAGCTTCGCCTCGGCGAACATCCTCTTCCAGTCGGTGTAGGTCTCACTCACGCCGAACTCCTCGGCGCGGACGGAGAGGCGCTCGGCGTCCGCGTCGCAGACCGCGGCGATCTCGACGTCCTCGCAGGCGTTGTAGCCCTTGGCGTGGCTCCGCCCGATCCCCACCCCGACGATCCCGACCCTGAGCTTCCCGGACATCGCGAATCCCCCGATGCGGCGGGGGGAGGACCAGCACGCGCCGCACGCGCCGTCCTCCCCGCGGAGAGCGATTGGGTTGTCTCCGAAGATGCTAATCTCCCGGATTCGGGTGTCAAGCCCAATTGAGTGGGAAGGGAATCTTTTTTCGCCTCGCGGCTACCGGGCGGGGATCGGGTCCGTGACGAACGGCGCGGCCGGCAGATCGGCCGTGTTGTAGAGGTTCGCCTTGGGGATCGCGCCCCACGCGTAGCGAACGCGGAAGGGGGGCGTGAGGCCTTTAATATCAAGCACGACCGTTTTCTTGTCGTCGCTGATCTTGGCCGCCACTGTTTTGAACTCGCCGTAGTCGCCCACGTAGTACTCGGCCGGCACCTTCTCCTGGACGTCGAAGCCGTAGAGCCCCTTCTCGCCGCCCTTCCTGGCGACGAGGCCGTCGGCGACCAGCGTGAAGTGGACGACGAGCTTGTCGCCCTTGATCTCGGTCTTTTCATAAAGAGGGCCGGTCCAGACGAGGTCCTTCTCACCGTAGGCGGCGTAGCGTGCGGCGAGCGCCATGCGCGCGGCAAGCACGGGGACGACCTGCTTGTTGTTGCAGGGGTGGCCGTCGCCGGGCCGCCAGCAGGGGATGAGGTCGTCGTTCGTGAGGTCGAACGCGACGGCCATGCCGGTGTTCGGAAGCGCGAGTGCGCGACGCATCGCGTCGCGCACGTAGCCGCCGGGCTCGCGCTTGGTCATGGACTGGAGCTGCACCCAGAGGAAGGGGAAATCGCCCTGGCCCCACGCCTTGCGCCAGCCGTTGATCATGGCCGGGAATTGCTGGTAGTAGGCGTAATGCCCCCACTTCACGTCTCCCAGGCTGTCGGTCGAGCCCTGCCACCAGATGACGCCCTTGATGCCGTAGGGCTGCAGGGGCTCGATCCAGTCGCGGTAGCAGTCGTTGTCGGCCATTCGCTTATCCGGCCTTCTCTTCGAGTTCGGCCGGCGTATCAGGACGCTCACCTTCTCGACCAGCCAGCGGTTGACCTTGGTTGCGCCCTGGGCCGCGTAGATCAGGCCCAGCGGGACCTTGACGTGCTCATAGATCGCGAGGCCGCTGTGTCCGCCGAACTTGGAGAACGAGCCGCCCGCCCGCCATTTTTCGGGGTCGTCCTTGAAGTAGCCGCCGGTGCCGGTGAAGAATCGGATGTGCTCCGGCGCCTCGGGGAGGGGCTTGTAGTGGGAGCACAGGTGCATGTTCGACTGGCCCGAGCAGATCCAGACGTCGCCCACGTAGACGTTCTTGATCGTGACCGCGTTCGTGCCTTTCACGTTGAGCGTGAAGGGGCCGCCAGGCTCGCCCGGGGGGATGTCCACGCGCCACGCCCCGCCCGCGGCCGTGGTCTCGGCCTTCGCGCCGCGGAACTCGACCGAGACCTTCTTGCCGTCCGCGGCCGTGCCGTAGACCGGCGCGGTCTCGCCGCGCTGGAGCACCATGCCGTCCGAAAAGATCTTCGGTAGGGCGACCTCGGCGCGCGCCGAGGCGGTCGAGAAAAGGACACATACGACTCCCGCGATCTGCGCAAGGCTCTTCATGTCGGGCCGTTCCTTTTCTCGGCCTTTTCAGGAGCGCTACGGCAGCGGCAACTCCTCCTCGGCATGGTAGCTGAGCGCCGCCTTGAGGATGCGGCGGTTGGCCGTGTCCGAGACGTACATGGCCACGTCGTTCACGCCGATGGAGCGCATCCAGGCGAAGTGGATCTTGCCGTGTTTCTCATCCGCGTCGTCGGCGTTGCCGTAGCGGCCGATGCGCGCGATCTGGTTCCCGTTCGCGTCGATGACCATCACGCTGAAGATGTCGTTCGACGGGACCCACGAGCGAGCAAAGTAGTCCATGTCCCACCGCACGTGGTGGCAGGTGCACGAGCTGTAGCGCTGATTAATGAGCCCGCCGTAGAGCCAGAGCGCGTCCGCCGGGGGCGAGCCCGGTTTTCCGGTCGAGGAGGTGATCAGCGGAAACTTTCCGCCCTGGCCGCGGAACTTGGCGATCGAGCCCATGTCCCAGGCGCCCTTGTGCGCCTCCTTGATGCCATGAGGCTGCTTCATGCCCTTGGGCAGGATTCCGCCGAGCGCGGCGTAGAGGTTGCCGTCGCGGTCGATGGCTGAGCCGTGGCCGTTGGCTGCGTCGCCGATCGCGCTCGGTGACAGGAGCTTGCCGTCATGGTTCCAGACGACCACGTGCGTCGAGTGCTTGCGCGGGTTCTCGACCTTGTGCTTCTTGGCCCAGTCCGGGTCCATGCCGATGATGCCCGTGACGATCGTGCCGTCCGGGCCGACGTAGAGCCCGCGATCGTGCGTGTTCGAGTGTCCCTGGGTCGGGGCGAAGAGGCAGGTGACGCCCGTCATCTTGCTGAAGGCCTTGTTCCGCCAGCGCCACGCAGGCACGCCCTTGTACTTGGCGCCGCCCTCGCCGGGCATGGGGATCGTGCCTTCTTTAAAGGGGACGACCTTGCCGGTGCGGTCCACCCGCGTGAGCCACTGGCCGTGGGCCGTGTTGCTGCCGAGCGAGCGGGTGTAGACGAGACCGTCCGGGCCGGTGGCGAGCTCCCAGCAGTGGCCCATCTCGCCGTTGGGATAGAAGCCTTTGTCGATCTCGCCGGTCTTCCCGTCGAAGCGGAAGACGCTGCCGTTGCCGCCCACGAGATAGACCGTGTCCTGCTGGCGGTCCGCGGCCATGTGGATGAACTTACCGAAGACCTCCTGCGTCACCGGGACCTTGCCGCGTCGCTTTCCCTTATCGATGTAATGCACGTCGAGCTTGGGAAGCGAGGTCGGCGCCGGCGTCTCCTTCGGCTCGACCCCGCTGGCCGCCTTGATCGCCGCGACGACGTCTCGCATCTGAACGGTCAGCGGCTTCTTGCGGGTGTCGCCCCCCTGCCTCCCCGCGCCCGTGAACGGGCCGTACCAGTCGCCGATCACGATCTTGTCGCCCCAGGTCGTGGTGCCGAATTTGTATTTCTGAGCGCCCATGACCTTTTCGACGTCGGCCGCGGCCGGCGGGAAGACGGTGCGCACATACTTGCCGGCCTTGTCGAACTCGTAGGCCTGGCAGTTGGCCCTCCATGCCGTTCCAACGAAGAGATTGCCGTTCTTGCCCGTGGCGGTGATGACGCTGGAGCTCTCGGTGCCGCCCTTTTTGCTGGGCGACGGCATGTCGTTCGGGTGCCAGAGGAGGCCCTTCTCGAACTCGGCCTTGAGGCCGAGCGAGACGCGGATCTTGCAGGGGCGCGGCGCCTTTTCGCCCATGTCGGTGAGGCCGTCCCACTCGAGCTTCTGCGAGAGCGACCCCTGCTGGAACGGATGCGGCGCGTTTGATCCCAACACACCGCTCGCCAGGTGCCGCACGACCACGCCGTCGGGGCCGACGATGCTGACGGTCGCGTCGCATTTGCCCTTCGAGGCAAACGTGATGACGACCACCTCGCCTTCCTTCTTGACGGCCGGCTTGGCCGTAAACTCATAAATCTCCTCGCGCACCTGCATCCCCTTGTGCGGATTGACCGGCACCGGCTTTCCGTCGCCGACGGCCGGCAGAGCGCCGCGACCCATTCCGGTCGAGACCGCGACCGCACCGGCGAGCGCGCTTGCTGCAACGACTCCCGCGACGAGCTTCATGGTGGCTCCTCCCTTTGCCAACAGCGTTGCCTTTCCGGCGAGCGCCGCTCCCTTGGTTGCGGCTCCTGCCCCCGCCGCGAGAGAGCCCGAGGCGAGGCCCTGGACCGATGCAACGAGGCCCGCGGGCGCGCTCGGCAATGCGAGCTCGCCGAGCGCGGCGCCGAGTGCGGCCGGGGTCGCGGCGGCGAAGCTCGCCTTCGCTACCGCATCGCGTAGCTTGTCGAGCCCGCGCTGGACGCGGCGCGCGACCGTCGCCTGCGGCGCGCCGGTGATCTCCGCGGCCTCGCGGTAGGTGAGGCCCTGCTCGCAGCAGAGCGCGACCGCGACGCGCGTCTCGCTCGGCAGTCCGTCCAGGACCTCGCGCGCCGTTCGGGCGAGCGCGTGCAGGTCGGCCGCGCGCTCGGGCGGCTCCGTGCTGCGGACGTTCTTCATGGCATAGCCCTCCTCCCGCGTCCGGCGCGCATCCTCGCTGCGAAGAAGGCTCACCGCGCTCGAGTGCACGGCGCGCAGCAGGTAGAGCTCCGGAAGGGACCGGCCGGTGTCGGCCGGCGGACGATCGAGGAGGCGCGTGCAGGCGTCCTGGACCGCGTCCTCGGCGAACTCCGCGTTGCCGGTGACGCGCAGGGCCAGGTGGTAGGCGCGCCCGAGCGTCTTCTCGGGGTCCCGCAGCATCTCCGAGAGGGGGTTTTTCCGCTTCACGGTCCGCTCTCCGGCTCGTACGCGCCTTGTCGCGACCAGGGCTTCCACTGTTTGCCTCCGTCCGCCCTATGTCCGCAGACGGAGGCGAGATTTCTCACGAAATCTTACAATAAAACCGGCCAGCGCACAAGACGCCGGCCGGTCCGATAACTCCTGGCGCAAAAACAAGTAAGAAACGTGGCTACTTCTTGAGCATCCGGAAGCCGATCTGGATGGGCGTCTCCGTGGTCTTCGGGTGCTTCTCGTAAACAATAAGAGTCGCGCCCTTGCCGTCGCTGGCCACCGCCGGCTTGATGGTGGGTTCGGCGAACGATCCGGAGATGTGAACCGGGCTCGACACGCCCCCATCCTTGCCGACGCTTGCGGCGTAGACGACCTCCACGGGCAGGCGGACCCTCGCCGCCTTTGCCATCTTGCGGTCGTTCTGGTCCCAGGCCACCACGAACCCGCTCCCCGACCATGCTGCGGCCGGATTTCGGATGCGGTCGCTGGCCACACCGCCCTTGCCCACCAGCAGGAAACTCTTCGTCAGTTTCCCTTCCTTCGAGAAGACCGCCGCGTGGGCGCTGTTATGGGCATTGCCCCGCCCGCCCGGATTATGCGTTGTCCAGGCCCCGAGATAGGCGTCCGGACCGGCGGCGAGGCAGATGGGGAAGTTGGCGTGGGACCGGCCGGCGAGCAGGGCGGTGCGGGGGCCGCTGGTCGTGAAGGTCGGCCCGCCGGCCGGAGTGCCTCCAGTGAGCCACTGACATCCGGCCGACGGCATCTTTCTGTTGCCGGAACTTGCGAGCCAGAAGAGCAGGCTCTTGCCGTTCGCGCCGTTCGCCGCCGTCGCCGGCCCGTACCGCTGGCCCGGCGCCTTCTCGGTAACGAGAGGTTTTCCCTGCGGGTCCAGAATCTTACCATCCGCGCTCACGCGCGCGCCGTAGACCTCGTATCGGTTGCCCGACCGGTAGTCCTGCCAAACGACCTGGAACGCTTTCCCGTCCCAGGTGACGTCCGGCAGCGCCTGGTTGTGCACGCCGCCCGAGACGAGGATGCCGTCCGGGTCGAGCACCTTGCCGTCGGGCGAGACGCGCGCGGCGTAGACGTCCCAGTCCTTTCCGTTGCGCAGGTCCTGCCAGACGACGAGGAAGTTCGTCCCGTCGAAGGCGACGCACGGATGCTCCTGCAAATCTTCCGCCGCCGAGACGACGAAGGGCTCCGCATCGAGCACCTTGCCCGACTTATCCACGCGGCAGGCGACGAGGTCGCCGACGTAGTTCATGCCCTCGCGCAGGTCGCCCTCGGCGAGGTGGCCCGACTTAAAGACCACGAGGAAGGAGTCCTTGCCCCAGGCCGCGTCCGGGTCGTAGGCGTCGCGGCCCTCCGCGAGCGGCAGGGCCTGTTCCGGAGACAGCTGGCCTGTCTCCACGGCCCGCGCGACCGCTCCGATCAAGGCGACCGCCGCCAGCGCCATGCACGTTGTTCTCATCTGCGCTTGTCCTCCTTCCCTGATCACTTCACGCGCTTGAAGAATCGATAGTGGGGCGCCGGCTTGTACCAGGGAACGCCTCCCAGGAAGCTGCCGTCCTCGAGGAAGTAGGGCGCCGTCGAGTAAGCCGACAGTCCCCCTTTGCCCTCGTTGACGAACTTTCCCTGTTTGATCGCGAAGACCGCCATGATCTTGCGTTCGAGGTCGAGCCGGTAGAGCTGGCCGTCATCCACGCGGGACATATAGAGGAAGCGCTTCTCGGGGTCGTCCGGACCCCAGCAGATCTCGCCGTGGTTGTAGACCACCGTTCCCTCGAACGGGCCCGCCTGGCCCTTCCCCCGCGCGCCAGGCTTGCCGCCGCAGTTGGGCAGGACGCCGTGGAAGCTGCCGTCCTTCAGGTCCCAGTACCAGACGAAGAAGCCCCCTGCTCCGCCGTACGTGGTGGCGTACAGGCGGCCGCGCTTCTCGTCCACCACCACGGCATTCCCCAGGCCGTTGAAGTTGCATTCTCCCTGTACGGTCTTCGTCTCGAGCAACTTCCACTCCGGACCCGGGCTCAAGATGGCGATGGACTTGACCGGCTTGGTGCCCTGGGGCAGGTAGAGCTTTCCGCTCTCTCCGCAGGCCACGGCCATGCCCTTCGTCGGAAGGGTCGAGACCTTCTGCTCGGCGAAGTCCAGGGCGCGGACCTTTCCGCCGTAGAAGTCGAACAGCATGTAGAAGAACCGCCCGTCCGGCGAGCGGGCGCGCTCGTGGCCGCCGTGGTAGTCGCTGATGTAGAAGCGGGCGCGCGGGAACGCGCCGTCCAGGTACCCGGCCGCGCCGGTCGTCACCGGGTGGAACCGCTCACCGTCGGCATCGTAGCCCATGAAGGTGTAGCGGCCGGCGCCGTTAAGGCCCGCCCGCAGAGTCGGGTCCTTGCGCTTGCCTCCCCACATGACCTCGTGCCGGGGGCCGTCGAGCTGGGGGGCACGCAGGTTGGTGTCGAGGGCGAAGTCCCCGGCGTCCATCTTCCACTGCGCGTCCGGGTGCCAGATGGGGATGGAGAACTTCTTCGGCGGCGCCTTCTCGGCGGCGAGCGGCGCGAAGCCGTTCTCTCCGCCCGAGAGCACTGCCACGCCGGCCGCGATTGCGCCGGCAAGGACGAATCCTGCAACGAACTTCATGGCCAGACCTCCTTTGATTGAAGCGGCGCTTCCTGCGAGCGCGGGTTTCGCCGATGGCG
>Ga0272441_10009087_pt1 | contig 15463 bp, 18 predicted proteins | sample SSMProp6N_FD_193582 | JGI IMG/M metagenome (GOLD analysis project Ga0272441, IMG submission 193582) | Marine sediment archaeal communities from Little Sippewissett salt marsh, Falmouth, MA, United States - SSM-Prop-6N | ecosystem: Environmental > Aquatic > Marine > Wetlands > Sediment ... | reverse complement strand
TTCTCCCATATAATCGACAATCTCAAGAGCAGGATTTTTTTAATGCACAACGTCCATGAGGATGGGCCGATCGTCTTCAATACCCGGTGGGTCATGAGCTATCTCCGGGGCCCCATGACAAGGCCTCAATTGAAGGAATTGATGTCAAGCAGGGATCATGGCATGGAAGAGGAAATGTCAGTGGCACCATCTCCCTCAAAGAAGCGATTTGAAAAGAATCCCTCCGTAAAGCCCCTTCCCACGCTGTCTCCGGACATGGATCAGGTCTTCCTGCCCATCACGGTCGATGAGAGATCTGCGGTGAGGGAGTTGCAAAGGATGATGGGGGATGGATTGGATGCAGATGATCTCTCACTACATTACGTTCCTAATTTGATTGGATATGCAGATGTTCGCTTCATAGACAAGAGGAGGGGTCTTAGCGACATCCATGAGGTCGCCTTGTTGGCGGACCCGCAAGAGCACAGCGGACCGATCGAGTGGGAAGAGGCATTGGAGATATCGATTGGAAAGGAAATACTCATGGATGGGCCTGACGACCTTGTCAGTGGCAGCGTCTTCTACACAGATGTTCCAGAGGATATAAACAGTGCCAAGAAGCTCAATGCCTTCAAGAAGGATTTCTCTGACTGGCTTTACTACAACAAGAGGGTCCACTTCCGACAACATAAGGACCTTAAGGTCTATCAGGAGCAGGACGAGTCCGAGAGGGAGTTTCTGGCCCGCCTTCAACAGACCGCCAGGGAGCGAAGGGATGGGGAGATAGACGATCTTGAGGATAAATACGCAAAGAAACTTGACAAGCTGACGAACAAGCTTGAAGGCCTCGAGCTTGATCTGGAATCCGATAAGGCCGAATACGATGCCAGAAAGAGAGAGGAGATGGTAGGAGTGGGAGAATCAGCGCTTAGTTTTTTCTTGGGGAGGAGAAGGACCAGCAGCATCTCGACGATCACCAGGAAGAGGCGTTTGACTGCAAAGGCCAAGCACAACATAAAAGAGACCACACAGGACATTGAGGATGTAAAGGAAGACATCTCCCAGCTCGAATCTGAACTGAAAATGGCAATAGGGGATATCACAAAGAGATGGGACTCTGTTTTGGAGGGTGTCACCGACCTAGAGGTCAGGCCAAGAAGGGCTGATGTTGATGTCAGGAGAATGGCAATAGCATGGACGCCTTACTGGAAGGTCGATGGCGAGAGAGAGGAAATAGCTGCGTTTGACAATAAAAAATGAAAATAGATCTTGAGATCTATATCATGGCCAATGTGGCTTCAAGCTGACCCTTTGCAAGCAGCAATAGGTCCTTTTGGTATATGTAGTTGGATCCCAGCGTTGCTGACTTGACAAGATCGTTTATATCACTGAGCTTCTCTTCGACCTCGGGATTGCTCTCGGACCCCTCCATCGCGGCATGAACTTCTTGGGTCAATGTGTTCACTTGTCCAAGTGCAAGGTTGTATAGGGGCAAGAATGAGACGGGGGTGCCGGTCCCGTATCCGGGGCATGGGCCACTGTATCCATCACTGGCAATGGCAGGGGTCATGGCCAGTCCTATGGCCAATATCAACGTTAGAGTTATTATCAACTTCTTCATGGCAATCTACATAACATGGCTTTGAAAATATATAATATTATTGTATAAAAGAGAATTGGCTTTATTTTTACATCCAGAACTACAAATATTTTTATACTTATTTTATCATTTAGATTTCATGAACAAGAAATTATCCTTATTCACGCTAATATTCGCATCCATGATATTGATCAGCCCCGTAATAGCTGAGGTTTCTGTTACCAATGGCTATTATACCGTTTACATAGACAATGGGATCGATGGGGGCGAGGATGGTACATTTACAATAGGTACCGGTGCGCTGCATCCATTCCCCGGCGAATCGGTTCTATATGATGGAGATCTTGCGGATGCTTGGAGCTCTGAATTTGTTATTAAGTTCTATTCCCTGTCTGGAGACGAGTACTATACTTCCGGTCTAATACCCTATTTCCATGGTATAACAACAGATACGAACAGCATGACAGAAACATGGGAACTGGGTGAAGATTTCTTTTCCCAAGATGTCCTAGACCAATCCAATGATTCGCAGATACCCAATCCATTTATCATATCAAGGACATTTACCGTCTACGGTGATTCATACGAATCGTCCTACGTGGGGATAGAGACAACATTCACAAACAACACGACCTCTACGGTCAGCTTTGGTTTCCTTGACATGTGGGACTTGGAGATATACGCCTCTGACGATGCGATCATGAGGACGATAGGCCCTCTTTCCCAATGGAGCGGAATGTTCAGGGGATGGTACCCTCCAACATTCTCTGCCCTTGAGGTTACAGATCTGCTTCCCCCGCATAATCATTTCTCCGTATTCATACCATTTGTAGAGAACGACATATTGCCTACCGTCCCTGATGAGTTCATATATGGAGAATGGAGCCAGGTCGGTGATTGGGGGTATGTGCCTACAGGAGGCCCTTCGGACAGCGGTGTTGCCTTTATTTTCGGCGCTTCTGAAACCAATTCTATAACGCTTGCGCCAGGGGAGTCGGAAGTAATTGTGCAATGCATCTCTACGAATGCAGAGGCCTTGGACATTGTCATACCTACCGGCGATGTAGGTCCCGCCTCATTCATACCTTTGTATAAGGTAAAGCTGAGACAAGTGACCGAGATGTGGGAATGCATTCTCTCTAATCTTCCTGAGGAATTGTCTGATGAACATGAGCAGCTTATAGATTCAGTTCAAACCTTCATGAATGGTGCGATCACGCTCACGAACCCAATATACGCAAATGGGCAACTAGCAAAGGCATTGGAAAAAATGAGCCAGATCGAGGAAGCATTCGATATACATTGCATAGAAAAATAATTTTTTCTATCTTTTCTATTTTTATTATTAAATTTAGAATAGTAATTAGATTTCTGGTGCGGCTGCCGGGATTTGAACCCGGGTTATGAGCTTGGAAGGCTCAAGTGCTGGGCCACTACACTACAGCCGCACATAAAAAGCGCACTTACTTAAATTAAATCGTTTATAAAATTTTCTGTTTTATTGGTCGGTTGCATAGTCTATGAACTCTAGGACCTTCTCCTCTATCTGGGCCATGATGTCCTTTGTTCCCTTGATCATGTCCCCTTGCGTGCCTCTCAGGGACTCTGGATCTTTAAAGCTCCACTTCAAGAACTCCTTCTCATAGGGGAAGAAAGGGCAGCCCCTATCGGCACATTCCTTGCATACAGTGATTACATAGTCGTACTTTCCCCCTTCCTCAAAGACCTTGTAGACATTCCTGGGCACCTTATGGCTTAGGTCGACACCTCTCTCCTTCATTACCTCCGCCACAACTGGCAGGACCTTATCGGCAGGCTCATAGCCGGCGCTCTCCACTTCGAATCTTTCAGGGGCATGCAATCTAAGAAGCTCTTCAGCCATCTGGCTTCTTGCACTGTTATGGGTACATACGAAAAGCACGCTTATTTTCATGACAAAACCTCATCGGATTGACAAAAAGATATTTTAACACGTTTTTAATACTTCCCTCAATGGAAGAGAGCATCTCCGAGAATGTCAGAAAGATTATATCATCCATACCTTCCAACGTTACACTTGAGGCGGCCGCAAAGACAAGGGGTCCCGGCGAGGTCAGGGCAGCGGTCGAGGCGGGCGTGGGCATAATAGGCGAGAACTACCTTCAGGAGGCCGAAGAGATAATCCCTAAACTTGGGTCAATCGCAAGATGGCACTACATCGGGCACCTGCAGTCCAGGAAGATCAAGAGGATAGTTTCCCTGTTCGACCTGATAGAGACTGTCAGCTCAATGAGACATGCCGAGCTTATAGACAGGTATTCCGGGGAGCTGGAGAAGAAAATGCCAATTCTGGTGGAGGTCAACAGCGGCAGGGAGGAGCAGAAGGGAGGCGTCCATCCTGATGAAGCGATCGATCTTGTGAAGGATATCTCCACATTAGGGGGCGTTAGGGTGGATGGTATTATGACAATGGGTGTGTTCACAAGCGACGATGCCGTCTTAGGAAAATGCTTTGGAGAGACCAAGAGGTTGTACGATTCGCTGTGCAAGGTGGAATTGCCTAACGTCAGGATGAGGTACCTTTCGATGGGGATGTCATCCTCATACAGGAAGGCCATAGAGGAGGGTGCAAACCTCATCAGGGTTGGAGAGGCGATATTCGGTCCGAGGCCTTGAGAAGTATTTATAAGATTTTTACCATATAGTATATGATCATATGAATGAAAGGGCTACGCTTTCAGAAAGGGCCACTGCAGGGATAATAGACCATGTCATAATCCTCATATGCGTAGGCATCCTCCTATTTATGGGCCTGTTCTCATTGTCCTTGGGCGGTTTTATCACAGCATTCTTCCTCTCATATCTCTTATGGATCATCTACTTCACGATATTTGAGGCCACATCTGGTCAAACGATAGGAAAAAGAATGGTCAGCATAAAGGTCGTGATGAGGGACGGTAGCCGACCCGGACTGATCATTATATTGTTAAGAACATTGTTTCGGCTGGTCGATAGCCTCCCCACACTCTATATTGTTGGCATCCTGGTCATCCTTATATCTGCTGACGATCAGAGATTGGGCGATATAGTGGCGGGCACAATAGTTGTGGACTGTTAGACCAATCCGTCCAGAGTTGAGTGGAAGTTGCTGGTGTTCCGACCATTTAGCATCCGGCCTTTTAGAAAAATATCTCCCATGCCATTCTCCTCCATATCCCTTCTCAGCTTATGCTCGTATATCTCCCTTTTGTCGTCCATGCATACAAGCCTGTGTATCTCTGCTAGCGGGAAAGGGTATCCTGGGCAGAGATTGTAGTAGGAATAGTGTTTCAATACCATGAGCGCTTCACTCTCGTCCCCTGCTATGTCTATTCTTAATGAGGGACCTTTCTCATGGAATCTTGCATAGACGGTGTGAGCACCCTCAATGAGATTTCTTTTCTCTATCATCTTCTCTATCCCCTCTTTTGGAACTTTCCTGTAAGAAGATGGTCCAAGGGGGAGCCAGATGTCGGGCATCCTGTCGTTGATCACGGAAAGGGTGCTGTTCTTGGAGACGCCGACAACGATGGAACTTTCCCTGACGGCATCAACCTCTCTTTCCAATCCAATATCAGGTATCCTTGAGAGTGCGCCGTCGAACAGAACGACATCTCCGAAAACTGAGGCCTCCTTTATCATCGAGACCTCTCTTCTGTGGCGTTCCATGTCCAAGGAAGATTCACCTTCCCTGTTCAATACGAATTCGCTTTTCACCGATACCTTCCGCACCTTGAAAGAGGGCGAGTAGGAGACAAATCCGTATCTTAATACCCCTATTGAGGCAATGCCGTTGGACCAGATGGTCGATGATCCCCCATCAATGGCAACGACGTCCTTTTTCAAAGGCTCGCCTATATTCTTCGTATCATCTCTTGATCCCATGCCCAGGTCCATGTCCTGCCTTAGGATATCCAATATCCCACTCAGCTCATTTCCGCTCTCCATCACATTTTTATGTCTTATCAACCAAGAATAAAAATATTGGGGGGACCTCTTGAAGACAGATTCCGATTGTCTGGACTGGCTGTCCGATGGCCTGTTGGATGGCACCATAACGCAGCTTTACGGGGAGTATGCCACAGGAAAGAGCACCTACTGCCTCAAGGCCGCTTCGGTCGCCTCTTCCAACGGCAAGAGGACCATATACATCGATACAGAGAACGGATTCTCTCCTGAGCGGCTGATGCAGATAGGGGGAAAGGACTCTCTTAAGGATGTGATGGTCTTTTATCCTGGAGACCTCGAGGAACAGACAAGGACCATACAGCAGATCGAAGGATCGATAAAGGGAGATGTCGGACTTATCGTGGTCGACTCAATGGTGGCCCTCTACAAGGTGGATGCAAAGGACCTGGAGACCAGGACCGAGCTTATCAACGACCTCAGCCTGCAGCTTCTAGTGCTTTCAAGGATCGCTAGGCATAACAACATCCCTGTCGTCATAACAAATCATGTTTACGAGGATATCGAGAACAAGAGGACCATGGCCATTGGCGGGCATACGCTAAGATACTGGTCCAAGGTGATAATAGAGCTTTCCAAGGGAGAGGGGGCGAGGAGGATAGCAAGATTGATAAGGCACCCCTACATACCTGAGAACAGGAAATGCATCTTCACATTGGTCAATGAAGGTTTCACATCCAATGATAAGATTTTTAAATAGTATTGATGATTAATAGTGAGTGCAATGTCAGACGACGATATCAAGACAATATTGGAAAGGTACAGTGCCTGTAAGATATGTACAAGGGAGAACACAAAGCTATGCGAGGAAGCAGTTGACTATATGACGAGACAGGTCTACTTCACCACGCCCTTCAAGAGGAAGGAGGATGGCATCACAAAGTACTGCAAGCACTTCAATCTCAGCCAACCGAAGCTCAACAAGGCCCTCGCCGAGCTTGCGGACAGTGACGAGAAAATGAAGGTCGTGGCTGATATAATAGGGTCCTGCGCCTACTGAGATTGCTTAATTTTATATACGGTCGCTCTTATCTTCTCTTGTGGAAGATCTAAGGGGATATTCAAGATTTTTTTTCGAGAGATATAGGGAGCTTTACGGCAGTGATTTTCAAAGCTTTCTGGAGGTAATGGACCGGGAGCCCAGGGAATCCATCAGGGCGAACTCCCTTGTGACGAAGCCTGGGACGCTCGCTCAAGACCTTAGGAAAAAGGGATTTGTCATTGACGAAAAAAAGGAAGCGCCATTTCTCATATCGAGGGGAGGGCCTTTTCCACTGGCCTCCACCAGCGAGTTCCTGCAGGGAAAGTTCTACATACAGGGGCTGGCGGAGATGGCCGTCGTCCCGCAGATGGATTGCAGGGCGGGAGAGGCCAACTGGGACATGTGCGCCGCGCCTGGAGGCAAGACGACCCAGATGGCAGAGCATATGGAAAACAGCGGCGCCATACTGGCAACAGATGTTTCCCAAGAAAAGCTGAGGGCGCTGAAGAACAATCTGGCGAGACTGGGGGTGACCAACACCATAGTGATACGCGAGGACGCGCGCAGGCTTGAAGCTCCCTTAAAATTCAACAAGATACTCTTGGACGTCCCATGCACCGGCAGCGGCATAATCAGGAAGGACCCGTCAAGGAAGAGCTCAAGGTCCATCAAGGACGTGACGTTCATGAGTGCGATACAAAAAGGGCTTCTGCAGCGGTCTGTCAAGATGCTTGAAGATTCTGGGACCCTGGTCTATTCCACGTGCTCCTTGGAACCTGAGGAGAACGAGATATTGATCGATTGGGCCATAAGCAGCCTGCCGCTCGAGCTTTCCGCCCCCAAAAAAAGCTTTTTGAAGATATCCCCAGGATTCACAGATCCGTTTGGGAAAGAGCTGGACGGCTCAATATCCAAGTGTGGCAGGATACACCCGCATCTGAACGATTCCAACGGGATGTTCTTTGCAATCCTTAAAAAGACCTAGACCTCTCGCGCGTGGATGATATCTTCCCACTATCATCCCTTAATAGTTCACAGGTCCTGACATCCAAAGGCTTGAAACCTTTCGCTGCCCTTTCCTTGTTTATGGTCGTGGCGACCCCCTTGTTCTCCTCTGTGACAAGGATGGCGTCTATGTCCTCGATGTCGCAGGCAAAGCCGCGTGGCCTGTCGATCTCTATTATCTCATAGTCTGCACCATCATGGTATCCCATTGAGGCCAACCACCTTTCCAGCTCTCTCTTGCGCGCATCGTAGTCCTGTATCAGATGGTCAAGCTCCTTCCCCTTGATCATAGACTGGGATGTAAGGCCTATCATTACATATCCTGTCTCGAGCGCCGTGGACAGGAAAAGTTTATGGCCATCATGGAGATGGTCGAAAGTTCCAGAAGCGATGATCCTCATTTCAATGGCCGAATCCAGAGAATTCTTTCCTACATTTTGGGCACATTATGTACATGCATCTGTTCACCGACTCCGGGCATCCACTGCACATCTTGACCCTAGAATAGGACTTTGAGAATCTGAATCCACAATGTGGGCATTGCACTATGTCTGACATAGATGTCCCTAACCTGAGGGCGATTTTTATATCTTTTCATATTATGACAATTATTTTTTATTATTCGCCATGAAATCTGTTATATGCTGACCTTTTTTTCAGGAGGCACTGGCACCCCCAAGCTATTGATGGGAATGAAGAGATTGCTCCCTCCGGAGGACATATGCGTCATTGCCAACACTGGCGAGGACCTTGTACAGAGCGGAGTGCACATCTCTCCCGACATAGATTCGGTGGTATATGCTCTAGCGGGGATCATCGACAGGGACAAGTGGTATGGGCAGAGAGGCGACACCTACAGGACCAACGATGCCCTCTCAAGGCTTGGCCACGATGAGCTTTTGCGCCTTGGGGACAAGGACAGGGCCACCAAGATATACAGGACGATGCTGCTAGGCTCTGGAATGACTTTGAGTGACGCCACAAAGAGGATCTGTGAGGCGCTTGGCGTGAAAGAAAAGGTCTATCCCATGTCCAATGACAAGGTGCGAACAATTGTTAGAAGAGGGCAAGAAGATCTGACATTCAACGAATACTGGGTTAGGGACCGCGCCTCTGGGCATGTGGACGAGATTGTTTACTCAGGCAGCGATCATGCATCTCTGCCGCAAGATGCCATATACGATATCGAGTGCTCGGATGCAATAATTATCGGCCCTTCTAATCCTATTACATCGATAGGACCCATACTTTCGATAAAAGATGCAAAATACTTCTGCAAGGAGAAGTACACCATTGCAGTGAGCCCGATCATCGGAAGTAGTCCTCTGAGCGGACCTGCAGGCAGGCTTATGAATGACCTTGGGCATGAGGTATCGCCGTTAGGTGTGGCCAACCTCTATGATGGGTTAATAGATGCCATAGTGATAGACACAAAAGACGAGGCATATGAAGCTATATTGGAGGATAGGGGCATCAAGGTATTGCGGACAGATATTGCAATGAAAGATTTATATAAGAGTAAGGCACTAGGGAGAAATATCTTGGACTTTTTGGTGATAAATTGAAATTGAGACACCCATCCGTCCTTTCAGCATACGCAGGCAGGAATGATGGACGCTTCTGCAAGCTTATCGGAGAACAGGGCATCGGCATGGTTACCCTTGGTGGCATAAGCGTGGACGAGCTTTCAATGCAGCAGAGCAGGAAGATGAAGGAGAGGGGCAGAGAGGAGTTCATAGTTGACGATCCCTTGGAATTCATCCGTTCTGAGATGGAAGTGGCTTTGGAATCTGGGGCTGAAGTGGCCGTCAACATAAGATCTGCCACCATGGAGGGGTACCTCGATGCGGCTGAGGTCATCTATGATATGGGGGGGATCGTCGAGATAGACGCCCACTGCAGGCAACCCGAGATCGCAGAGATAGGCGCCGGGCAGTCGCTTTTGGAGGACCTTCCCAAGCTGACAAGCATTGTGGAGTCGATAAAGGCGGCCCACGACGTGAGGACCATAATCAAGTTCAGAGGAAATATTATCCCAGAGAGGGAGCTGGCGCTGGCAGTGGACGGTTACACCGACGCGCTGCATGTGGATGCCATGATCCAAGGTAGGATAGATACCGATCTCAACGTGTTCCTGAACATACCGGACTGGGTGTATCTTATTGGCAACAATTCTGTAAGGGATGCCGAAAGCGCTCTGGCAATACTAGAGTTCTGCGATGCCTTCTCCTTTGCGAGATTGGCAAACGACCTTGACAAGACCAAGAAGATGATGGAAGAGCTGGACTGATCCCATGGAAGGAAACCTTACAAAGCTAAGGCCTTTGGAACAACAGGATTCTGAGATTCTTTTCTCGTGGTATAGGGATCTTGAGGTGACCGACCTCCTTGATATCGACCTTCCAGTGGGAATGATCGCCATCATGGACATGATTACAAAGAAGACCACATCCTTGGACTCTGTGGGATTCATGATAGAGGACATGAAGACCAGCGCCCCCATTGGGATAATCATGCTCAACGGCATCAACTGGGTGGACAGGAAGGCAGAGCTCGGCATCATGATAGGCGACAAGGGATACTGGTCCAAGGGATATGGCGAGGACGCTGCAAAGACTCTATTGGGCTATGCTTTTAACAGGTTGGACCTGCACAGGATATTCCTTAAAACTTACTCATTCAATGAGCGTGCAATCCGATGCTTTGAGAAGTGTGGTTTCAAAGAGGAGGGCAGGCTCAGGGCTGGAAGGTATTGGAAAGGAAAACGGCACGATGTCCTGGTCATGTCGATGATCAGTGATGAGTTCCTGGAGGCGATGCGCAATGATCAATGGTAAGAAGGTGTACCTGCGCGCCCTGGAGAGGACCGATGTTGCCAGGATGCAGCAATGGATCAACGACCCTGATATCACTCCCTATCTCATATCCCATTTCCCATATTCACTTGACCAGGAGATGGCATGGTACAACTCCAAGCAAAGGCCCGAGAGCAAGGAGGTCATCCTAGGGATCGTCGAGAAGACCACAGACATCCATGTGGGGAACATAGGCCTGCATGGGATAGACTGGGTGAACTCCGTTGCGGAGGTGGGCATCTTCATCGGCGACAAGGGATACTGGTCCAAGGGCCTGGGGACGGACGCGATGGCCACGATGCTCTCGTACGCCTTTGGGGAGCTCAATCTCAACAGGATATTTCTAAATGTCTTCAAGTTCAACGAGAGGGCGATAAGGTCTTACGAGAAGTGCGGATTTGTGGTCGAGGCCGTTCTCAGGGATGATGTGTTCAAGAACAATAGATATCATGACACGGTCGTTATGGGCATCCTGAGGGACGAATTCGATATCAGGGGCCGATAGAATGGCAAAATCCAAGAAGTGGAGAAAGGGCGAGGGCAAGTCGATGGCCCAGAAGCGAAAGGATTCCAAGAAGAACAAGGAGAACAAGGGAAAGAAGATATTCATCGGCAAGAAGGTAGTCTGGGTACAGGATGACGAGGACTAGCCGCAGACCTTGCAGTCTGCCCTTTTCTTGATGCGCACCTTGTCGAACGAGTGTATCCACACATCGTAGATGATAAGGTCCTTGGAGTAATCGGCGCCGATCAGTATCTTTATGGCCTCAGTGGATTGTATGGACCCTATTATCATCGGCACCGTGTTGACGATACCCACATCAGCGCAGGTCGGAAGCTTTTCGAGCTCCTTGGTCTTCGGGAAGACGCATTCAAGGCAGGGCGTCTCCTCGGGCACTATGTTGAACGTCATGCCGTAGCTTGCAAGCACCCCTCCGTATATGTAGGGGATGCCGTTCTCAACACAGTAGGTGTTCATGATGTACCTAGGTTCCATCCTATCGGTCCCGTCGACAACTATGTCCGCCTTGCCTATGATGTCTTGGACGTTGTCCTCTGTGAGATACTGCCTTATGCCCTCTATCTCTATCTCTGAGTTCATTTTTTTGAGGCTTTCCACGGCCCGCTCAAGCTTGTTGTTGCCAACGTCGTGCTCGGAGTAGAGTATCTGCCTTTGGAGGTTGTGGACATCCACCTGGTCATCGTCGCATATGGTCACCTTTCCGACACCTGCCCTTGTCAGATTTGTGGATATGGCCCCTCCAAGTGCGCCGGCGCCTACTATCACGGCATGGCCCCTAGAGAGCCTTTTCTGTCCTTCAAGGCCTATTTCGGCAAAATCGATGTTCCTGCAGTATCTCTTCACGATAAAGAGTAGAGCGTAGCATTATTTAAAATTAGTTGATTTATCCTATAAGCTGTGATTTAGAAAAAGGACCTCAGTCTCTCGGCGATCAGTCCGGGCCTGTCGTCCACTATCTCCATGCTTCTCTTGATCCATTCGGAGAGGTCGTTCTTCACGAATGGCTGCAGCACTCGGTAGTCGAGGAAGACAATGGCAGCCTTGTCCTGCAGCTTTCGATGCGCCCTTCCAGCACCCTGATTCAGCTTTCGATGGGCAGGAAGGAAGTAGCCGTAGTACTTTCCCTTGTTCGGGAAGACCTTCTTGTAATAGTCTATCTTTGCCTTGACCCTTGCCGTGGGCCTTGCGTATGGCACGCCGATGACCACCACGCAGTTCATCTCATCGCCGGGATAGTCCTGCCCCTCCGAGTTCCTTCCGCCCAGAACGCCGAGGAGGACCGCCCCACCATGGCTTTCATGGTCCTTGAACTCGCTTATCAGGGCGTCGTTCTCCTCCGACGAGGACCCCCTTGACTCGACATAGAGTGGCCTGTCCACAATGTACTTGAATCCTGCAGACATCATGCCCTCCAACACCTCGTAGGAGGGGGTGAATATGCCTACGTTCTTAGGCGTGCCCTTGACGACCTCGGCGGCCTTTGAGGATATCTTCCTGTACATCTCAAGCCCTCTTTGATTGCCCTTTGTAGTGACCCCCCTTACCGCCAGGACCTTGATGTTCTCCTTCTGGAACGGTGAAGGGTAGGATTTTACCTTGTAGTTCTTGAGCCCTATCGTGTCAGCGAAAGCCACAAGGGGGGAGAGGGTGCCGGACATAGCTATGGTCGAGAACGCATAGTCTGTCACCAGTGTGGTAACGTTCCTGGGGTCAAGGTCCACTATCTCCAATCTCACGCTCTCGGTCTCGGCCTTGGTGATGTACTTTTGTATAAGATAGCAGAAATCGTCCCTGTTCCTAAGAGTTATCCAGTTATGTATGAAACTGCCGCAGCTGTGAACGTAAGACCTTGGAGGCTTGCCCCTCTTGAGCTTCTCCTTCTGTATCTCTTCTCCCTGTTTCACGATATACGCGACGAACTCCTCGATGGTATGGATGTTCTTCTCCGGCAGGAAAGGCATCCTTCCGCCCAAAAAGAACGACAGAAGCTCTGCCGGCACGATCCTGGATTCCTCGCTGGGGCCAAGTTTGTACTTGCTGTCAAGGGCGGTCATGGCCTGGTAGGCGAGCTCCAGCATCTGCGCTATGGTCTCCTCATTGTGCTCCCTTGCCTCCCTGATGCCGCTCTTGAGCGATGAGAGGGAAAGCTGGCAGGAACCAAGCTCTATGGCAAGTTCGGGCAGATTGTGGGCCTCGTCCATTATCACTATGAGGTCCTCTAGATTGACCCCTATCCCTTCCAGAAAACCTTCCCTGATCCCGGGCTCAAAGAGATATAGGTATGAACAGGCGATCACCTGCACGTTCTTCATGACGGCCTTTGCTATCTCATAAGGACAGAAAGCCTCCTGTTTGCAGGCCTCCTTGATATCCTGGCTGAAGGTGGGCCTGCTGGAAAAAAGGACCTCCATCTCATGCGCCTTCTCCTCCTTCTCCCTGGTGTTGTTGAAGTGGTTGCATCTCCTCATCTTACGAAGCAGCCTGCAGACATACATAGAGCTGCTCGAGTCCATGGTGTGGTCCAGCACCAACGGAGAAAGGCACATCTCGCGCCTCCCCTTCAGGGCTAGGGCGGAGATGTTGTGGTCCTTGGTTATCATGTTGAGCTCCTCTATGACCCTCTCCATCTGCTTGTGGGTCCTGCAAAGGTAAACGATCTTCTTGTTCTTTTCCATCGCTATGGGCAGCACGGAGGCCAAGACGCATGCTGTCTTTCCAAACCCGGTCGATGCCTCTACGATAAGATTGTTTCCCTTTTCGGCCTCTGTTCCAACGATCTCAATGAACTCGCCCTGAAATTCCCTAAGTTTTTCATAGGGGAAGTACTCCATGGATTAAGAAAATCTGTTAAGTATAAAAAGAATGCTCTTGACATACAATCAGGTGTGTCTGTGAAAAAGGTCGATGGCAGGGATTATTTGGAGCTCTCTGATGTGGAGGGGAGATTGAAAGGCGTATTTGGCCATGACGACATCATGGCGTTCATAGATATGGGGGAGCTTGTGGGGTTTGAAGAGGATGGCGTATGGATAATTAGTGAGAAGGGCATGGGATCATTCATGGACAAGTACGTCAGGTCCAGCATATTCTATCTGGGGGTCAGAGATATCGATATGGGCGACATCCGCCTCAGGGGCAGGGTCCTCGACATTGGCGGAGGGGGAGAGGGCGTAATAGGTCAATTGGCAGGACCAAACGTCATCGCCATTGACAAGCTTAAGAGCGAACTTGAGGAGGCCGCCGATTGCGATTGTGTCAAGATAGTCATGGATGCCACCGAAATGCAGTTCACGGACGGCATATTCGACACCGTCACCGCCTTCTTCTCCTTCATGTACATGAGCAGGGAGGACGTCTCCCGGGCAATGGGGGAATCCTACAGGGTCCTTAAGGACGGAGGAGATCTGCATGTCTGGGACATGTGCGTGCCCGAAAACCTCAGCGCGGGCAAGGAGGTCTATGCCATCCTTCTAAGGGTAGATATAGGTAACAAGCTCATAGAGACTGGATACGGTACCAAATGGAACAAGACCCAGGATATGGAGCAGATCGCTTCAATGGCCCTTGAGATGGGCTTTGAGGTAACAGACAAAGAGTCTCATGATTCCTACTTTTATATGAAACTAAAAAAACGGGCATAGTTCGAAAAGGATTTTAAACCGTCAATGCGGGTATTAGTCGATGGATTACAGTTTTAGGTGCCCCAACTGTGGCTATAAGATAATCTCCAAGCTCCCCAGGCATTCACCAGAATGTCCAAAATGCAATTATCTGATGGAGAATGGGCTTCCAGAGGGTGACCAATTGGAGCTTGACAGGGTGATAGATACCATAGGCGAATCCAGGATCAACATCATCACAAAGTACAACAACGTGATATTCCTGGACTTTGGACGGGCGCTCACCGACTATGACGAGATCGATAGTTCTCTCTCCAGATTGGGATACGATGTGTATCTCAGGGAGAAGAGTGGCAATTACCATGCATTTCTCCTGAGAAAGATGAAGGATGAGAAGAGTATGTTCTCAAACCCCATCGTCTACATTGGCCTCTTCATAGCCACCGTGCTCTCAACAATTTTCGCTGGTTACATGCTATCCCAGCCCTTGGTGGAGGAGGGACTGATGGAAAACGTTTGGAACGGGGCACTGAGCTTCTCTTTGGGACTTATAGCTATATTGGGTCTTCATGAGATGGGGCATAAGATCCAGTCCATAAGGAGCGGCATATCCTCAACATGGCCTTACTTCATCCCCATGCCCTTCCTGCCGTTGGGAACTCTTGGCGCGCTGATCAAGATCAAGTCGCCCATACCCACTAGGAACGATGCGGTATATCTGGGCGCGTCTGGCCCCCTGGTGGGCCTTTGCGTGGCGATACCTGTGGTCCTTTTAGGTATGGGAATGTCCTATGTCGTGCCTGCATCATCGCTGGGCGAGGGCGGTGTATCTTTGGGAAACTCCATACTATTCATCATACTCTCCAACCTGTCCTCGGTTTACGTGCCTGAGGGCATGGCTCTATGGATACATCC
>Ga0272441_10009086_pt1 | contig 15464 bp, 12 predicted proteins | sample SSMProp6N_FD_193582 | JGI IMG/M metagenome (GOLD analysis project Ga0272441, IMG submission 193582) | Marine sediment archaeal communities from Little Sippewissett salt marsh, Falmouth, MA, United States - SSM-Prop-6N | ecosystem: Environmental > Aquatic > Marine > Wetlands > Sediment ... | reverse complement strand
GAGAAAAGCCCGTGCCGATAACGTTGATCTGATCATCATGGGTGCCCACACCCGGGACGAAGACATCGGGGCCGCCCGTTATCGCAGCGTAGTGGGCAGCACCATGCAGAAGGTGGCCAAGAGTGCCCGCTGCCCGGTGGTCATCATCAGCCGCCCCTGCACCACCTGCTGGAAGCTTTTTTCCAACATCGTCGTGGGAACCGATTTTTCCAAACCCGCCACCAGCTCCTTCCTCTGGGCCGCGCGGCTGGCCAAGGAAGTCAACGCGCGACTGCACATTTTTCATGCCGTGGATATCCACGCATCCGAACCGGGAAAAGTAAAAGGGCAGGCGGAAATCGAAGCGCACATCGAAGCGGCACGCAAAAAAATAGATGCCAAATACCTCTCGCAGCTCAAAGGGTTCGACAATTACGAAATCGGCATCCGGGAGGGGACGCCTTACGTGGAAATTCTCAAATTCGCCCGTGAAAAACAGGCCGACCTGATCGTCATGGCCCATCATACCCGGGAGATCGATCCGGAACTGGCCCTGCTGGGCTCCACCGTGGAGCAGGTGGTGCTGCGATCTTCCTGCCCGGTTGCCAGTGTCAATCATCCGGACAAGGCTACAGTTGAAAAAGCCTAAACCGGATACAACAAACAATAGTTCAATTTTGCCATTGTGATTTATTTGTCGGTTAATTTTTGGGTATTGTGATTTTTTACTGTTTGTCTTTTATTTAAGGATTCAGTTTTCATAAAAAGATGACACCAGCCGACATCCGCAAATCGGAATCCTCCAGGGGAACCATTCTCATCGTCGACGATGCCATGGACATGCGGGTGTTCATTTCCGCCTTGTTCAAAACCAACGGATACCGCACCGAGACCTGTCGGGACGGATCGGCCGGGCTGGCAAAGGCCCGGGAAATTGCGCCCGACCTGATCGTTCTGGACGTGATGATGCCGGGGACCGGCGGGGCGTTGATGTACAAAGAACTCAAAACTGACCGCCAACTGCAGCACATTCCCATCATTATGCTGTCGGCCGTGGGGCAACGGTCTTTCCAGCACTATCTGAAGATGCTCAACATCAAACTGGTGGAGCCCCTTCCCGATCCGGACGCTTACCTGGAAAAACCACCCGATGCGCAGCTCCTGCTTGATACGGCGGTTGGGCTCATGGCTTTACGAAAAGAGTAGAAATGGAAGAGAAAATCCTGCTGGTCGATGATGAGGAAGGCATCCGGAAAGTTCTGGGTATCTCCCTCATGGACATCGGCTACCAGGTGTTCACCGCGCAAAACGGGGAGGAGGCGTTGGCGGCTTTCCGACAGCACCGCCCTCCCATCGTTCTCACCGACATCAAGATGCCCGTCATGGACGGTATCGACCTGCTCCAGCAGATCAAGGCCGAAAGCCCGGACACGGAAGTGATCATGCTCACCGGCCACGGAGATATGGATCTGGCTATCAAGTGCCTGAAGCTGGAGGCCACCGATTTCATCACCAAGCCCATCAACGACGATGTCCTGGAGATTGCCCTCAAGCGCGCCAACGATCGTATCGGCATGCGTGCGCAACTGCGGGCTTACACCGAGAATCTGGAAAACCTGGTACGCGAACAGACCGCCCGGCTGATGAAAACTGAACGGCTGGCGGCCGTGGGCCAGGCCGTTGAGGGTCTCTCTTCGGCGCTCCGCGGCATTGCCGGCGATCTGGATGCGGGCATCAACTGTTTCAACGAACTGCCCTGCTTCGTCGCCATCCACAACCGCCGCCGGGAGATCATCGCCATCAATCCACTGTACCGGGAGCGGCTGGGGGACCATGTGGGCCGACCGACGGGTGCGGCCTATCCCCAGGATAATCCGGAACTGTCGCCAGTCGAAGAGACTTTTACTACCGGCACGGGCATGCGCCGCCGGGTCACGGTGGTATATGCCGATGGCACCCGGGGCCCGGTGATGGTCCACACCGCCCCCATCCGCGACAGCCAGGGCGATGTGGAACTGGTCGTGGAGATCGGGGCGGACATCGGCGAGGTCCGGCGGCTGCAGGAACGGCTCCAGGCCACCCAGCAGCGCTACCAGCAGCTTTTTGACGAGGCGCCGTGCTACATTACCGTGCAGACCCCCGACCTGACTATCCAGGCAGCCAACCGACGCTTTCAAGAGGACTTCAACCTGACCATCGAGGCATCCTGCCACAAGATATACAAGGACCGGGACGACGCCTGCCCCGACTGCCCGGTGGCCAAAACCTTCAGCGATGGCCAGTCACATCAGTGCGAAATGGAGGTGACCTCGAAACGGGGGGAGACCTACCGGGTGCTCATCCAGACCGCACCCATCCGCGACCTGGCCGGCAACATCACCCACGTCATGGAGATGTCCACCAACATCACCCGCACCCGTCGTCTGGAGGACCAGTTGGCTTCCTTGGGGTTGATGATCGGATCGGTGTCCCACGGCATCAAGGGGCTGCTCACCGGCCTGGACGGCGGCATGTATCTGCTGGACGCTGGATTCAAGAAGGAAAATCAACAGCAGATCCGTGAAGGATGGGATATTGTGCGCTTCATGGTCGGGCGTATCCGGGACATGGTACTGGACATCCTCTACTATGCCAAGGAAAAGGACCTGAAATGGGAAACGGTGGACGTCCTCGGTTTTGCCGAGGAGGTGCTGCACACCGTGGGGCCCAAAATTAAAGACCAGGACATCACCCTGAGACACCGTTTCGACCCCGCCATCGGCCGGTTTGAGGTGGATGCGGGCATCGTTCGCAGTGCCCTGACCAATATCATCGAGAATGCCGTGGAAGCCTGCCGGTCAGATCGGTCGGGCCGGCCCCACGAGATCTGCTTCGACGTCACCCAGGATGCTGGTTACATCTATCTAAAGGTGTCGGACAACGGCATCGGTATGGACGAAGCAACCCGCGCCAATGTTTTCACACCCTTTTTCTCCTCCAAAGGCGAGCGCGGCACCGGACTGGGGCTTTTCATCTCCAACCGAATCCTCAGCCAGCACGGCGGCGGAATTTCTCTGGAATCGGAACCGGACACGGGGTCCCGCTTTTCCATTAAAATTCCCAAGAAAACATCTGTCGCCAACCTTCTCCGCGAAAAGACATAGATGCCTCTTTTGGATGCGATTGCCTTCTCCCGGAATTGAGTCGGAGTATACGATGTAATCGTATTGCTCCGTAAGCAGCGCCTTGTCATACTTATCTATGGATGAAGACTTGTTGCTCGAAGCAACGCAGTCCTTGTAACTACGGACGTTGAAAATTGGTAGGTGCGGATTTGGGCCTTCATCGAATTAAAAATTCCCATAATGGCCCGCTGAACCCCCCGCGATACATGCGGTCCAGAATCTCCCCCGTCGCTTCTCCGCCGGCTGCATGCACCCAGTTTTTCCTGTCCTTGGCATGCTCAGCGATCATATCGGCGGCTCGCGAGACGGTAATCCAGGGCGAACGGTAAAATACCGGTTCCAGTATTGACGGATCCGATTCAATCTGTCCCTGCTCCAATGCGAGCTCGTACAAGGCGGTATGGGGATAAATGCGCATGCCGCAAAAGAGAAACAAAACCGTTTTTTTCAGCCGGTCGATCCTGCTGAGTGACGTTGCCAGGGTCTGCTCGCTTTCACCAGGTCCGGCAAACAAAAAGTAGTGTGCCACGTGAAGCCCAGCTGCCCTGGCGGCCCGATGCGCATCGAATACATGGCTCACCCTGAAGGGTTTGCCATAGGCCTGAAGGACCGAGTCGCAAAGCGCTTCTGTACCGAACTCCACATGCGTGAGGCCGCACTCGGCCAAGATGTCGAAGTAACCGCCGGGCATCCGTATCGGTGCGAAGAACCCGCCCCAGGGAATGGTCAACCCGATGGATTTAAGGGCACGGGCCACCGCCAGACTGTGCTCCGGATCGGCGTTGAATGCTGAGTCGGTGATAAACAGATACCTGGCGCCTGCATCCTGCCGTGCCAGGGCATCCTCCGCGATTTTGGACGGAGCGTGGTGACGCATCACCCGGCCCTCGATATTCGGATAGCTGCAATAGATGCATCTGAAGGGACAACCGCGCTTGGTTTGCAGGTTGAGCATGCCGCCATGCCGAAGGTAAAAATCGATCCCGGCTGGTGTGGCGCTCAGCCTTCCGTTGCTCGCTTCGGACAAGGGCAGCGCTTGCGTGGATGCACCTGATCGGCAGATAACACCGTGGATCTTGCTGGGGTTATCCCCGTTTTCCAGCGCGTCCAACAACTGGGGCATCCGTTCACCTTCCCCAACAATACCGTAATCCGCGTCCAGGAGCGCCATAAGCGTCTCGGGAAACATGGTGAACGCACTGCCGCCCAATACGATGGGGGCATCACAAAACTGGCGGATCTTTTCCACCAGGCGTCGATAAAGCGGCACATAGCTTTCGGGGTTCAACGCATCGGTGTTGTCAATGTTGCGCAACGAAACACCGATAAGATCTGGTGCAAAACGGTGGATGGCCACTGTCAATGCATCACCTTCCGCAACCACGTTCATATCCAGGCAGGCCACTTCGTGATCCGCTGCCAGGGCGGCGGCCACATAATCGAGGCCCAACGGATAGACCGCGTAGGGCTCGACAACGGTGTTGGCTGAAATTAGCAGGATCTTCATGATGGCGATATCCGCATAGCTGTTATGAATGCTTCCATACCTACCTGCCGATAGGAGCCGCTGATTGCTCGAACCAAATTCAAATTAAAGGCGAGATACGCACATAAAAACTATGCCCAGCTTGCGCCACGGTACGAAAAGTTTCTAATTCACGATCAAATTTCTTTTCTTTTGATGAAGTCATGGAATTTCTGACGCCCAACAAAGTGCTGACCCAGCTGGGGTTGCCTCTGGCCAAAATGATGATTAAGTGTTTGTAATATCGCTGAAAGGAATTGCTTTGAAATATCCGCACGCGAAACATTTTGCGGAATTTTTTAGCAGGATCCCGCGATGGGTATTCCTGCTTATACTGATTCTGTTGTTCGGGAGATTCATAATGGTGCTTCTATTTCATTTTCTATCATAATGCACACGGTGGATCATATTAGGGTCACGGAAATAAATAATGCCACCATAAGGCGCCGGCTGTGGGTTCGTCAACCAGGCGCATTCGCCGGCGCATATCGAGATATGTGCCGGCGGATGGAACGCAGGTGACGGGCCAACAGGCAAGCAAGATGTGGAATTATTTTTTTCCGGGGCCCTAAGTCATTTTTTTCTCGGTTGTGTTTGGGCATTGCCTGTCTGTTTCTGGAAAAGCGCCATCAGATAAAAATCTGTGTTGGCGGCCGTTCATCGAAGACCTCCACCCGTTTACGGATCTTGGCCGCCTTTTTCTCGAGGGATACGGCCGGCCGGGGAGCAGTATACAATAAATGCAGTTTTCATATTGGAAGGCTCCGTAAAACGTCCAGTAACGTAACGGCGTACCATTTATGCATGGTTAAATAATTTGTTTGGCGATCATCCTCACTGCAAAACCATGGCCTTCTCCGGACACACCTCCTGGCAGCAGAAGCAGGTGACACACAGGTCCATATCCGCTTGGGGCAAATCGTTAGGCATGGACAGGGCCTGGGCCGGGCACTGCTCCACACAGGTGCCGCAGGCCGTGCAGCCGTCCGGGTCGGCCCGGGGCGTGAGCCGGGTTTTACTTTCCAGCATCTCCTGAACCACCGCATTATCCTGGATGGCCTCGCCTCCCAGCGGCGGAAGCTTGAAATTTTTTATTTTTTTCAGCTTGCCGTCAATGCGGATATCCGCCATCTTCCAACTCCCCAACCCGGCGTCGGCAGCGTTTTGGAGAAATCTCAAGCGGCCCGGATCCAGTCCCATCATGGCGGCCATGACCGCGTCTATGGCCACGGCATTGTCCGCAGCCAGAATCAGGCCGATCTCGCGCAGTTCCGGTGAGGCCGGACCGTTGCCCTCCATACCCACCACGGCATCCACGATGAACAGGTCCGGGACCCGCAGCTTGAATACCTCCACCACCAGATCGTGAAACCGGGATGGATTGCCGGCAATTTTGTGCAACCTGGCCTTCTGGGCACCGGGCAGGATCCCGTAGCTGTTCTTTATGGCGCCGGTCATGACCGTAAGCCCGTGGGTTTTGAACTTGGGCAGGCTGATGACGATGTCCGCCTCGACGATGGCCCGGGAAACGTTCACCGTCTCCATGAAATCGGGATGAAGGGGCAAGGAAACGGCATCGAGGCCGATGTTGCGGTAGCGGCCACGGGCGGCGGCCATGAGGCCGGTCTGCTCGAAGGCCGCTTCATTGGCGCCGTAGCTGAAAAGGCCGGGATTGTCACCCACGACGATCGAAGCCGGTCCCATCGTCTGCACTTTGTCCACCACCGCAGCCAGCACGGCCGGATGGGTGACAATACCCTCGGCGGCCTCCGACCCCCGCAGCACGTTGGGTTTGATCACTACCTTCTTGTCTTCAAGTTTTTGGGGGAACAGATCGAACGCCCTGTCTATGGCCGCACGAACGGTATCATAGGTTGACGGATGAATCATGACCTGATGCATGGCGTTGCTCCTTTTTCCGCAGTGAAAAAATGAAATCTGAAGGCACTTTTAGCATTCGCCAAACGGATTCTCAAGCATGCCTGAAAAAGGTTCGGTCAGCTTCCTTTGAGCATGCGCATCAGCGTCCCATCACGATCGACAAAGTGGTGTTTCAAGGCTGCCGCAACATGGATGATGATGAAGGCCGCAAGCAGGACGGCGGTCACACCGTGAGCCTCCCGTAAGACGTTTCCCAGCGACGGACTTTGCCAGACCAACGGGGGCAGTTTGAAAATTCCGAAAAGGGAGACCGGATAGCCATAGGCCTGGGACATGAGGATGCCCACCAGCGGCTGGAGGAGCAGTACCACATACAAAAAAATATGCACCAGACGGGCGATGTAGTTCAGAATTGGGATGTTGCCCAGGTCACGGGGTTGTGGATTGGTGAGCCGCCAGGCGATGCGGCCGATCATCAGCAGAAAGATGACGACGCCGATAGATTTGTGGCCGGCAATCGCAACGGCCTTAAAACCACCGGACGGCAGAATAGATAGCAGGCTGCCGCCCACGATCATGCCGATGGCCAGCGCGGCGATGGACCAGTGCAGCAGGCGCGCAATCAAACCATACTGGTCGCGGGTATTCATGAGCATGCGGACCTCCTTGATCTTTCTTTGGAAGGGCGGGGATGCCGATGGCATCCTGGGCCGGGCAGATCAAACGGTAAATAATATCCTACGGTGCTTTATAGTAGCGAAATGCGATACTGAAGGCAAGCCGATGTTGCGCGACAAAAACAGCATGGGCTGTCTTTTTTTTATTCCGGATTGCGCTTGCCATAAAGAATCCGGCCCAGTTCCCGGTGGGTGAAGTAGGGGTCGTCGTTGCGCAGGTAGGGCAGCAGGATGCGTTTTTTACGGACGATGTCACGGGAAATATCCGCGAAGATCGTATCGGGATCGAACAGTGCCCCCGTGATGATGGCTTGGCCAAAGGGGTCGATGATCTCACTGCCGCCCCAGAAACGGAAAGGATTCTCATCGATGACCGCGTGGGTTGCGTCTGTCTGCTCGCCGTGTTCGGATCGGAGGTCTTCAAACACCTCACAGCCGACCCGGTTGGCACACAGGTTATAGACACCGAACACCCGCGAGTAGAACCGGTTGATGATGTTCCAGCTTTCGATATTGGAAAACTCGTTGCCCATGGATCCCCTGGAGGAGTTGAACATGGTGATGAAGATGTCCGCCTTCTGGGTGACCCCCAGGTATGGCAGCGACGGGTGCCAAAGGTCGTTGCAGATGAACGGGGCAATGGTCAAGCCTTTGAGTTTGAAGACGCGAACATGCTTGCCACCGGAAAAGATCTTGCGCTCTTCGAAGACGCCGTAGTTGGGCAGATTGAGCTTGCGGTGGGCAAACAAGATTTCACCGTCCACGGCTACCAGCGCCGAATTGTAAAAATTCATCGCCGGGGATTCTTCGATGAATCCGACGACGGCCGCCGTCCCTTTGGTCGTCCGGGCCAGTTGCCGGATCTCCGGTGAGTCGATGCGAAGGGCCGCTTCGTGATATCGCTCCCTGACGAAGTAGCCGGTCAGGGAAAGCTCGGGGAAGACCACCAGGTCGACCCCTTCTGCCTTGGCCGCTTCAATTTTATCAATCGTGACTGCCAAGTTGGTTTTGACATCCAGCAGGACCGGATCGGTCTGGTAGACTCCCACTTTCATTGAGGGAACCCTTTCTTTGTCGTGGATGATGGCTGGCCCTGCGCGCCATCCCGGTCAGACGGTGACTGCCCTGCATCCGGTGATGATGGGATCAATGGATGTCCATTGGTCGGCCGACCAGATTTTTTCTATCAGATGATTGGCTTTCAGCTTACCAATGATCGGGCCGGTCAGCCAGAGAAATTTTGCTTCCAGATCACCATCCGAAGGCAGCGTATGCGGCGGTTCCCATAAGGCTTCGATACGGCCGGATCGGTATATCTCACCCGTTGTGGTCTCGACCACCACTTCGGCCGGCGCCTTGGCCGGGAACTCGGCCTCGAATTCGGGGGCCACTTCGGTGGAAACCTTGTCCAGAAGGGCGAGCAGTGAAGGATCATGCAGGCGCGGCGGCAGCACCTGGCCGGGTCCGACTTCCCCATCCATCAGGGCGGCGGCCACCGGGAATGCCAGGCTGTATTGAGCCTCCTCCGTGTTGCGGGGGTGCCCATGGGGCAGCCGGGTGGCGGCCTCGAAGGTGCGCACGCGGATGTGTCGGATTTGGTCCGGCGTCAGGTGGTTGTCCCGGACGATGTTGAGGGCGCCGGCCACCGCCGGTTGCCCCCAGCGGCAGGCCGCATAGGGCTTGAAATAGAGGTTGAGGATCTCCCACTGCCGTCCGAGGTTTTCCACCCATGCCCGGTCCGGGGCATCGTCGAACAGCGGACGGATACCGGTGAATCCATCCCGGGCCATGATTGCGGACAAGACCGCCACCATGCAGCCCCAGCCGATGCTGTCCTTGCCCATGGCAGGCGTATCGATGCCCTTCATCATAGGGGCGATGGGGGCGTGGTATTCGGCGGCGCCCATGGCGTGGAATATCTGGCCCTTGGTGAGCCCCACCAGCCTGCCGGCAGCCGCCGCACCGGCAATGGCGCCCCAGCTTCCGGATGAGTGGTAGACCGCGTATGTGGCATGCCGGATCACCCCGGCACGGATACCCAGTTCGTAGGCTACCACCAGGGCGGTAAGAAATTCCGCACCGGTACAACCGCCGGCCAGTTCGGCGGCGGCCAGCACCGGTGCCAGCGCGCATGCGCCCGGGTGACCCTTGACATTGCGGTAACCGTCATCGATGTCCAGGGCATTGCCGGAGAACCCGTTGGCCAGGGCGGCGCCGGCGGCCGACACCCGCTGGCCGTTTACCATAATGGTGGCCTGGTTGCCACCGAACTGTTCTATGGCCATTTCGCGCATAATGCCGGCAGCGGGCGTCTGCGATCCGGCGAACATCGCCCCCAGGGTGTCCATCAGGCAGCGCTTGGCCTGGTGCTGAACGCTCGCGGGCAGGTCTTCCCAACGAAGGTTCAGCGTGAAGTGGATGGCATGTGAAGTCAATACGCCCATGGTACCGGTGTTCCACCATGTTAGAGTAGGATGGTGAACTTCTTCCGCAGCGCGTGTTCGATAGCCGCCGGGATGTAGGAATTCTCTTCGGCTGCAAGAATCTTGCGGGCGATCGCTTTTGCCCGTTCACGGGTGTCCGTCGATCCGCCCTGGTCCCACTGGTGACGGCTTTTTCGATCGGTCACGCCGTTGCCCTGAAAATACTCGCTGCGCATGTATTGCATGGTGTGGGGCGACATCATAAAATTGCCGGACGGCCCCACCGTGTCGATGACTTCCAGGGCCAGATGCTCAGCGTCCACCGCGATGCCTTTGAGCACCTTGCAGGCCATACCGATGATTTCATCGTCGATCACGTATTGTTCGGGGGCCACCGTGAGCATGGACTCCAGCATGCCGGCGCTGTGGTGCATGTAGTTGGAGCCACCCATGGCGCCCAGCAGGATGGTCATGGCTTTTTCCCAGCCCGCCTGGGCATCGGGAAGCTTGGCGTCGGTCAACCCGGCGGAGTTGTAGTTGGGCACCCGGATGTGGGCGGCCAGCTGGTGGATCGCCGCATTCATCATGCCGCATTCCACGCCGCCCCCAGAATAGCCCATGGTGGCCATGTTGGCCATGCCCGGGATGCCGCCGTAGAGCAGCGGCGCACCGGGTTGGGTAAGCTGGCAGATGGTGATACCCGCCAGTTGCTCGGCGTGCAGCTGGGCCAGGGTGCCGGCCATGGTCATGGGGCTGGTGGAGCCGGACATGGGCGCGGCGGACAAAGCCACGGGAATCCCCTGCCGGTTGCATTCCTGCATGATCAGGGTGGATTGGGTGCACAATTTCAGCGGCGAAATAGCAAACGAGGTAATGATCGATATAAAGGGTTTGGATTTCAGCTGCTGCTTCCCACCGGCCAGCATGGCGGCCATATCGATGACCCGGTGCAGCCCCGCCTCGTCATTGACCCCGCTCATGACATGTTTTCCGGTCGCCTTGAGGCAGGCGTAAAACATGTTTGCGTCGTAATCGGCTTCGGGGATATCCGTGGGGATGCAGGGGCGCAGGAAGAAGTGAATGTGATCCAGGCGGTCCACCAGACGCCCGAGGTCGTAGAGGTCCCTGAGCGTCGACGAGCGCGGCTGACCGGTCTCCAGGTCGAGGATCTTGACGGCGGCGCCGCCGGTGCCCATGTGGACCTTGTCCTCGGTCAGGTCCAGGTCATTTTTTCCATCGCGTGCGTAAAGGATCACCTGCGAAGGCGCCTTGGCGATCTGTTGCCGGATCAGATCACGGGGAAAACGGATCCGTCTCCTGTCCCGGTCAACGGTTGCACCGGCATTGCCCAGCGTCTCAACCGTTTCACCGAGGCCCGATTCATAGGTCATCCCGGTCTTCTCGAGAATGGTCAGTGATGCGTCGTGGATGGCTTGGATGCCTTCAGACGACAACGGTTTGTAGATGCCTCCGTCAAGACCCTTGAGACGCATTGGTTCGACTCCCTTATATTTGATATACGGAACAATACAATTGGCCATCTTTCATATGAAGGAATAAATGTCAATCATGCATGGAATCGGTCAGGACTAGAAGATACAGCTCCCGGGGGCCGTGGGCCCCATGGACGAGGGTGGCCTCGATATCTGCCGTCTTGCTGGGGCCGGTGATAAAGGTCATGCAGCGGGTGATGCCTTCGGCCTGCTCGATGGGGCTCCATTTCAGCAGCGTATACAACTCATTCAGGTTGGAAAGAATCTGCTCTATCCGAATCACCGCGATATGAATTGACGGCAGCAGGGAGACGCAGCGAGGCTGTCCCGGGCGGGTTTTCATGCTGAGGGTCGCCGTTTCCGCGATACAGTAGTCGGCCGCGGTAATACCGATAAAGGCACCTTCAGCGTGCTTACGAAAAATCTCCAGCCGGTCGGCGGTCACGGGTTCCCTGTCGGCGAAATTGACCGGTATGGCTAAAGGTCGCAAACAGGCGGCGAGCCCAAGGCGCTTGACCAGCGGGTGATCCCAGGCAACCACCGACTTTTGGTCACCCCATTCAGCGCATTTTTCGGCTGCGATCTTCGAAATAGAAGCGGCAGCCGAGTCCGCGTCCTTTTCGACCATGACGCCCACATTCACCAATGTGGCGGCTTCGATGAGTCTTTCCAGCAAGACCAGATGAGAATGGGTGTCGCGATCGGCAATTTTTTCAAGAAGCCGGCAATCATCAGCATTTGGATCAATTTGGATGATATCAGCCAGTGATCGTATACCGGGATCATCGCGGTTCAGCGCCTTTTTGACATGTTGGATAAATTCAACCCGCCCGCATGGTCTCATCTCTTTTTCCCTGGCGCACGTTCGATTCGATAGCGTTGAATGAAACTCTGGGGAGCCAACCGCCTCAGATCGCGGCTCTGGGTCCAGCCTTTGCCGGCAAAAGGGAGACGGCTGATCATATTCTGTCTCCCGGGAAGCAATTGCTGACCGATAGACGCACCTTGAAGAAACATCTCGTAAACGAACCGGCTGCGTATCAGGAAGGACCACGCGGTGAAGGCAGCCTGCTCCGCCCTGCTTCTAATGCTAACATTCCAGGAGGCGTCCCCTTCGGCCAACTTGGCACGAAGCAGAAGAAGCATTCGGGGGATATCGATATTGACCGGGCAGGCCGGCATACAGGCCCCGCACAAAGACTCACCCAGGCAAAGATCACTGGCCTGGCTGATGCCGGTGAGAAGCGGGGTGACCACCGCCCCGACCGGTCCCGAATAGGCCGATCCATAAGCATGCCCGCCGATCTTCCCATATACCGGGCACATGTTGAGGCAGGCCCCGCAACGGATGCAACAGAGCATCTCCCTGAAATCCGGATCCGCCAGGATTCGACTGCGCCCGTTATCGACGATGATCAGGTGAAACGCCTCGGGGCCGTCGGTGCGCCCCGGTTCTGCGGGCCCGCCGATGTAGCTCACATAGCCCGCCATATCCTGTGCTGCCGCACCCATGGCCAGCAGTCTGAAGAGAATGGCGTGGTCTTTTAGATCCGCAACGATTCTTTCCATGCCCATGAATGCCACGTGCACCCTCGGAAGGGTGGTGGCCATGCGGATGTTGCCTTCATTGGAGACGGTGGTGATATGCCCGGTTTCGGCGCAGGCGAGATTGCATCCCGAAATCCCCATATCCGCGTCGAGGAATTTTTTACGCAGCGCCTGTCTGGCAGCATGCGTCAACGTGGGCGGGTCGTCCGTGTAGGGTATGCCGAGTTTATCCGCAAAAAGGCGGCCGACCGCTTCCCGGGTCTTGTGAATGGCCGGTGCGATAATGTGGGACGGTGCTTCACCGGCGAGTTGAACGATGTATTCACCCAGGTCGGTTTCCACCGTTTCAATACCGGCGGCCTCCAGCGCCGGGTTGAGCCCGATCTCTTCGGCGAGCATCGACTTGCCTTTAACCGCCAGAGAGACGTGATACTTGCGGGCAATCTCGATGCACCGCTTTACGGCGGTTTCACCATCGGCGGCAAAATGAACATGTCCCCCGTTTTTTTCTATCTTATCGGCCAGCGCGTCCAATAAAATATCGAGGTTGTCGACGGCTTTCATCCTGATCGCATGGCCCTTGAGCCGCAGATCCGGGCCTTCCGGGAATCGGCGGTAACCCTCGGCAGCTCCCCGGCCGAGGCGCTGCTGAAGGTTGGCCAGGGCCCGTTGCAGCACCGGATCGTTGATCGCCGCGTGCGCGCGGTGTTGGTATGAAGCGGGTTTCAATCGGCTGCTCTTTTCATCGATGCAAGGATCGCCATCGGTATGCGCGAAGGTTCGCGATTCAGCGGTTCAGAGTTCGGAACCTGTGAACCCAGAACGCTGGACCGCTGAACGGACCAGCGTCAACCGGCCAGCAACTGTGCCAGGTGGATCGTTTTCACCGGAGACCCGATCCGGCTCAGTCTTCCCTGGATGTTCATCAGGCAGCTGATATCGCAGCCGGTGACGGTATCGGCACCGGAGGCAAGAATATGGCTTATTTTTTCGTCAACCATGGCGACGGATATGTCCGGGTATTTAACGGCAAACGTGCCCCCGAAGCCGCAGCATTTGTCTGCGTCTTTCATCTCAATCAGTTCCGTCCGTCGGATGTTTCGTATCAGGCGTCGCGGTTGTTCGGAGACACCCAGTCCCCTTAACAGGTGGCAGGAGTCATGGTAGGTCACCTTGCCGTCGTAACGGGCACCCACATCATCGATCCCGAGAACATCCACCAGGTATTGGCTGAGTTCAAATGTTCGTTGGCCGACACGCCCAGCCCGGTCGAACCATTTTTCATCGCTTTCAAAAAGTTCGGGATAGTGGTGTTTGACCATACTGACGCATGATCCGGAAGGACACACGATCACGTCGGCATCCTCGAAGATTTCAATGAATCGCTTGGCCGCCGCTCTGGCCGCCTTGCGATATCCGGCATTGAAAGCCGGCTGCCCGCAGCAGGTCTGATCGACGGGGACACGCACCGACAGGCCAAGCCGGTTGAACAGCGCCACCATCGCCTCGCCCACTTCGGGGTAGATGCTGTCCACCAGGCATTGCACAAATAGGGTTATGCGCATGGGATAGATTTCCGGATGAAGCGTTCAAACGCACAAATATTTGTTGCGCACCGCTTCATTGCTGCTCAGATCATCACGGGTTCCGTGATACTGGATGGCCCCGTTGTCGATGACATAACCCCGGTCGCTGAGCCGCAGGGCGACTTCGAGGTTCTGCTCTGCCAGAAGGACGGTGAGCCCGCTTTCCTTCAGGCGGGCGATCTGTTCTTCCAGCATGTTAACGATCAAAGGGGCTAGCCCTTCCGTGGGTTCGTCGAGCAGGATAAAATCCGGGTTGGTCATGAGCGCCCTGGCAATGGTCAGCATCTGCTGCTCACCGCCGCTGAGAAATCCGGCCCGCCGGGCATCAATTCTCCTTAAAGCGGGGAAAAAATCATACACCCGGTCTTTGTTCCATCCGCCTTCGTGAACATTCCGCTCGGAGATTTCAAGGTTCTCGCCGACGGTGAGATCGGCGAACACCCGGCGGTCATCGGGGACAAAGCCGATGCCCATGCGAGCCATCAGATACGGTTTATGGCCGGTACAGATCTCGCCTTTAAATTCAATGGTCCCCTGTTTCGGGGGCGTCAAGCCCATGATGCTTTTCATGGTTGTGCTTTTGCCCGCTCCGTTGCGCCCCAGCAGACAGACGATCTCCCCTTGACCGACCTCGAGGGAAACGCCAAAAAGAATGTGGCTTAGCCGGTAGTAGGTGTGGATGTTTTCTACACGGAGCATTCGTCTGCGCCTCCAAGATAGGCTTCGCGCACCTGCTGGTTGCTGCGCACGTCTTCTGGTGAGCCCTGGATGATCGTCCCCCCATGCTGCATCACCATGATCTGGTTGGCAATGGAGAACACCATGCCCATGTCGTGTTCGCAAAAAAGGATCGTCAGTCCCAGTTCTCCGGACAACCGCTTCATCAACCGGAGCGTCACTGCCGTTTCTTCGGGTGACATGCCGGCGGTGGGCTCGTCGAGAATGAGCAGTTCGGGACGGTTGCCAAGCGCAATCCCGATCTCAAGGACTTTCTGATCGCCATGGGACAATGTCCCGCTGATCATTTCAGCCTTGTCGAGCAAACCGACACTGTCGAGGATTTTCCGGGTCTCTTTGACCGCCATGAGTTTGGCCGGCTTGAAAATATTGAAGGTTTTTTTGCGGCGGGAGAGAACGGCGACCTGGACATTCTCAAATACGGTCAAACGGTGGAAGATATTTACCACC
>Ga0272441_10009084_pt1 | contig 15465 bp, 8 predicted proteins | sample SSMProp6N_FD_193582 | JGI IMG/M metagenome (GOLD analysis project Ga0272441, IMG submission 193582) | Marine sediment archaeal communities from Little Sippewissett salt marsh, Falmouth, MA, United States - SSM-Prop-6N | ecosystem: Environmental > Aquatic > Marine > Wetlands > Sediment ... | reverse complement strand
CGGGCGATGCCGCCCGGCCCCCCGCGCCGCCCAGCCAAACCTCTGTCGGCCTCGGCGAGCCATAGCTCACAGGCTACTCCACAGCCCCCAGTCAGCCCTCCCACGGAATCCCCTTGATCTGCATGAGCGTCAATTCGGGCAGCGATCGTATCTTGTGGGCCATCAACGCCTCGTAGATCACGTTGATACTCCCAAGCAGACTCGTAAGGAAGCGACGCATGATCGACAGTTCTCTGAGCATATGCGGTTGCTGGTAGTGCTCCCGGGACCGCTCGACGCTGCCGATCACCTCGTCCATCTCCTCCAGCGTCGCCACAAGCTTGCTCGAGCTGTCGGCCAGTATCTCTCCCGACCTGACGGCCTCATCGGCCGAAACGCCCGCCCGCAGACGTTCGTAGGCGCCCACGATCTCCAGCGATGTCACGAACGCCGACGCCATGACGGCGATGCGGTCGCACTCGATCAGGTAGATCGCCTTCAGGCCCTCGTCCAGCCACCGGGCACGCTCCAGCTCGCGTCGAGCGCGCTGCGCCTCGCCGCGCAGCGTGCTCAGGTGCCGCGGCGTCATCGAGGCCGGCGAATCCCACAGTGCCTTGACTTGCAGTTGCGGGTAGTTGTCTCGGGCCAGGGCCTGCTCGTGCGTCTGCCCGTAGTCATACGCGTACCGGAACAGGCTCCCCGCAAGCGCAACGCTGACCGGGTTGTCGACCAGCCCGCCGAAGTACCGCATACCGCGCAGCCCCTGACGCCAGTCATCCCCGAACAGCGCCTTGGCGTATTTGGTCACGAAGTCCTCCGGCTCACCGCCACCCGCGTTGTTCCAACTCCATTCGCTGAGCGCACAGAAGTGCCGGTGGAAGGCCCGGTCGAATACTCCGTAGCTTTCAGCGCCCTCAGCTTGTTCGGCCACCGCAAGCTTCCCGGCCAGAAAGATGTTGTCCAGGTGGCCCCGATACGGCATCTGGTAGAAGTAACCCGTCATCGGGGTCACCCACCGCCGGAACCCCAACTGCGGCATGGTAGTCTCGAAGAAATCGCTGTACCGCCACCAGTGCAGGATGATGCTGTCGGTCAGCCCGGCCTGCTCGAACCTGCTTGCCAACTCCTCATTCATCGTGCCGCCGCGCACCAGTTGGTCGTGCCACATGCTGATGTGCTCGATGCCCTTCTCCTTCAGGTGGCCGGCGATGCGCACGATAAACTCGACGTAATTCTCCCCATCGCTACGGGCCGCGCACTTCTCGCACTTGCACCAGGGGTCGATGCGCCTGTACGGCAAGTCCGGGTGCATCCCCACCAGAGGGTACACCTCGTCGGCGGCGATGTGGTACGAGCGCACTCCGTTGGGCAATAGGTACTTGTCACAGATCTCGTCGATGATATCGAACATCACCGTGTAGGTTTCCTCATTGGACAGGCAGAACCCGTACCCCGTCGGCTCCCCGTCGGCGCCAATTGCCGAGATCCCGGGAATCAGGCGCGGAATCAGCGTGTTGTGGCCCGGGGTGTTGAAGTGCGGCCGAACCATCACGCCCTTCGTACGCCCGTACGCAACCACATCACCGAAGAAGTCCCCCTTCACCATCTCCGCCTCGTACTCCAGCGTCTGCCAATCAGCGTTCGCGCGGGAGTAGTACTCGATCTTCTGCGACTTCCTCAACTCCGGGTGCTTCTCCACCGGTACCAGCAAGAATTCAGAGACCTCGCCGTTGTACTGGATGGGCCAGCAGTTGTAGATCCCCACTGTGAGAACGTTCAGCTTCAGCTCTGCAAGATCATCAATGGCGGCCTTCCAGTCATCGAGGGTCATCAAGTCCTGGCCCCAACGGGACTCTGCGAACAGCCCGCGGTACTTCAGGTCCGGCCAGTCCTCGATGGTGCACTCCGGCGCCACCACCGCACCCGAATCTTCCTCCAGAAGCTGCGCCAACGTAATGGCGCCGTACAGCAAGCCCGCCGGCGCACAGGCCTCCACGCACGCCTTGTCCTGGCCAATCCGAACACGGTACGCCTGATCGGCGTTCCTGGGCGCGAACCCCGTCGCCTCGGACGACAGCACCAACTCCACGTCCCCGCCGGCGCCCTCATCCACCTCACGACCAAGACCCGAAAGCGCGCTACGCAGGTGCTCTGCGGCCGACCCCACCACCGCTTCGCCGCTCTCGGGAACTGTCAACTTAACGCGACCACCGTTCCCCACCATCACCTCACGACCGCTGCGCTCCATGTGCATGGGCTCGGGGAAGATCACTACATCACTGGCCATGTGATTCACCTGCTTGTTCGGTGGGCAACCATATGCCGTCAGTCTTCCTGCTGACGTTCCTTCTCACGCTGCGCGGCCAGAGCCTCCTGCCTCATCTGCTCCAGACGCTCCTCCTCAACCACGCTCCAGTGCGGGCATTTCCCCTCACCGCAGTTCCCGAAGTCCGTCAATCGTTCCATCAGCCGCTGGCAACTTGCATAAAACACACCGACATCCTGAGAACCGCCGTATTGATCCACTTCGACCCCAAGGTCCAGATGCCTGCACCTTACCTGCTCAGCCACCTCCCTGGCCTTGCAGGTGCTGCACGCCGACGGGGTCACTTCGCTCGTCGTGTAGCGCCGCTCGCGAATCGCGATGGCACAGAAGGTCCGTCCCTTGAAGATGTAGCGATACGGACACGGCGAAGATGCGGCCATGGTCCCCTCAGTCCTCAGGCGCACAGCCTTGCGCCTCTGTGTGGGTTCCGTGAGCTGCGGCCAAGGCTGCGCTGGGTGTCACGACGAGGAGTTTTCTCTGCAGGCCACCCATTGTCCTGCATGCCCGCGGCCCTCTCGCGCCCTTCCGCCCCCAACGCGCGAAAGAGCCGACCGCGTGGTGACGGTCGGCTCTCTTGTGCCCGTGCATTCCGGCGCGGCTCAGAACTCGTAGTTGAACTGCACCGTGCCCTCGTAGCCGTCCTTCAGCGTTTCCTTCGAGAAGGGCAGCTTCGTCCGGGCCAACTCGAAGGTGAGCATGCCCGAATCCGTCCACTGCTTGTTGAACCGAATGCTTCCCTGATAGCCGTCTGCCGCGTCCTTCGCGGCGTCAGGTACGAGCTTGCGGTTCAGTGACAGCACCAGCTCGCTGGTGTCAGTCCACTTCTTGTTGTAGCTGAATTCCAGCTCCGACTCGGGTGTCAGGTGCGGCTTCTTCGCATTGAGGGTCGCGAAGTCACCGCTGCGGTACGCCAGGGTCAATGCGCCCCCGCCCTCCGCCTTGCCACCCTTCACGTTCATCTGCAGGAACTGGTCTGTTCTCTGCGCGCCGGGCGCATCGTCGTCGAACTGCAGGTACCGATACCCCACGCTCAGATCCACATCGCTGAAGACCTTGCGGCTCACTGACGCATCGTACGCGTCCGCCAGCCGCACCACCTTCTTCTTCGGCGGCGACATCGGGTCAACAGCATTCTGGCTGAACCCCAGCTTGAGTGTTGTGTCACCCACCGGCAGACCCACGGAGTACATCCGGTGGGGTTCTGCTCGTCCCTTGCAGTCCTCGTACCCAAAGACCCAGTGAACGCTGCTCGGATCACCGCTCTGCAGTCCGAACCGGATGATTGGGTCGCCCAGCCCTGTGAGCTTCTTCTCGTCGTACTCCTGGTAGCGAAGGCTCAGACCCAGCTTCTTCGGGTCGCCCACGCCCAGGTCAACCAGCTTGAACAAGTCGCCGTTCACTACGCCCGTGTCCGTGGATGTAAGTGCGGCCTTCATCCGCAGATCCGACGGCTTCTGGTTCTTGTGCTGCACGACCATCGTCCGCTGGATGAAGGGGCTCCTGTCAAGCTGCTCCCGCTCCAGATACCGGGCGTTCAGGTCCAGGCGCGGCGACAACTGGTAGGCCCAGTCCAACTGACGGTCCTTCGTCTTGTCGTCGTTGCCAAGGTCCCGCACGCGGTAGTCCGCGTTCACAACCATCGCCCGCATCGGTTTCGCCTGCAGGTTTAGATGATCCGTCCGCTGGTCCACACCATCGGGCAGGCCTTTGCGCTCCATGTCGGCCTGCAGCGACACCAGGGCGTGCAGCGGAACACGCGGCGACACAACGTTCATGATGCGCGTGCGCCGTGCTTCACCATTCACCGCGGTCGTCGTGATCGTCCTGCGCTGCATCACCAGAGGGCCGGGCTTCGTCGGCACCGTGACCCTTGTATGGATCTGGTCCTGCTCCGTCCCGTCCGGCCTGTTGACAGCCACGTACTGGTTCCACGTATCTATCTTCTGCCCGAACATCTGCACCGGGAAGGCCGCCTGGCCCACATACTGCACAGTCTGCTTCCCGTTCTGCCGCGTAGTGATCTTCTGGAACTCACTCTGCACCAGTGTATCGAGCATGGTCAGAGGCATGATTAGCTTGGCTGTTCGCGTCTCCGTGAAGGGCTGGCCCGCCTTCTTCTGCAGGCCCTTCACCACGTAGTCGAAGCGTGCGCCCTTCTGGAAGTGCGACAATGGCACCGCCAAAGCCGCGGTCCGCTGCTTCTTCACAACCGTCGTGTCAGACTGCGTTCCATCCGACGCGAAGTTGAAGGTGATCTTGTCGTCGTAGAAGTTGATCGGCAGCGAGAACGCCATCTTCGTGGTCTGCTGGTCCTTGCCGCCCTTGCACACCATGTTGCGGCTCCAGCTACCCGTGACGTCGTTCCCGCCTACCTTCGTCGCAAAGTTGGCGCTCCGGGCCTCCGACATCAGCTTGTCGTTCACCTGAACGGTCTTGGCGTCGTAGGCTGCGGCGAACACCGTGCCATCGAACCGGAACGGAACCTTCAGCGCCTGAGTGGTCGTCTCCGTGGTATTGTTCTTGACGCGCTTGACATCCGTCAGATACGAGACAGCGGCATCCCCGCTGCTGAACTTGCGTGCGAAGGACATGCCCTTGGTCTGCTGGTGCAGTCCCATCTCCTGGTTCGAGTGCGAGCGCAGGTACTGCGCGCTGAAGTTGGTGTTGCCCCACAGCGGCATCGCCAGCTTCACGCCTTCGGTCGCCTGCGTCTTGGCGTACTCTCCGGGCGTGCCGGTGCTGGTCAGGTCGCGCTTGTACTCGAAGCTCGCGCCCTGGCCCAGCATGCTGAACCCCTGGGTCAGCGCCAAGTTCTCATTGACCTTCGTGTTCGTCAGCGCCATCGCCGCGAAGGGATCCTCTTCGGAGGGTTTCAGGTTCTTGGTGACCGTCCGCGAGAAGTCTACCGTGCCGCCGCTCAACCCGCCGCCGAAGGACTGCTTGAGACCCATCGTCTGGGCCTGCGTCGCTCCCAGACTGATATTGGCGGCATCGACCGTCTCGTTGGTTTGCTCGCCGTAGCTAAGACTCGTTCCGGCGAAGGGCGTGAGGGTAACGCTCTGCTCAGTATGCCACTTGACGCCCCGCTCAAAGGGGCGACCCTTCAGCCCGTCAACGGCTCTCTGGCTGAGATTGCGCTTCACCGCTACCGTGTCGCCCGTACCCCACTCGACGTTGAACTTGTAAAGCTCGCGGTCGATCTTCTTGTCGTTAGCCCAATCGTGTTCCTTGTCGTACAGAATGCTCTCCAGGGGGCTGTCCACCGGCTGCAACGCCTGGAAGGCATCTGCACCTATGGATTGCGGGCGCACGCTTTCGAGCTGTAGATTCAGCCCGGCATGCTGCGCAGACGCTCCTCCTACTAGTAGTAGGAGGACCGTGCAAAAGACAAGTCTTCGACCCAGGGTTCTTGTCTTCATAGCGGTTGCCAGCTTCTGAAGCCTGACCTCTTTCGTGCGTCCTATTGGTTGACTCTTCGCTGTTTTTCGACAGACAGAAACGTCGGCGGTTGCGCCCTGCGTGTATTATCGGCTATTGGGCATCGATAGTCAACAAGAATCGTGCACTATTCGGGGCTTTGCGCGTGTAAATAGCCCGCAAAACCCCCTCGCCCGATACCGAACGGAACGCCATCCTACAGTACTTGTTGACGTCCTCACCTGTCCGATAGTTCCTTTTTCCTGGTCCTTGGTCGCCCGCGGCCCCAAGATGGGGCGCCGAGGCGCGCTTCTGAGCCCTATTCGGGCACCGAAGCGCCTCCCGAAGAAGCATCAACGTACGCCGATGAGATCACCTGATGCACGTGAAATGCCGTCGCGGCGGTACTCACCAACTCCTGCTCGCCCCTGGCAGCCCCCAGGAAGTTGGTAAACTCGCCCTCGAACCTGTCCCCGGGCGGTACCTCGTGCTCCAGCCATTCACTGGCGCCCTGGGGCTGGAAACGCACCGGACCCGTGAAGTAGTTGTCCAGCCTGATGACGCCTTTCTCGCCGATGATCTTGAATTCCGTGTGGTCCCCGGGCAGCGAGTAGCCTACCAGCACCTCGCCGAAACAGCCGTTCGCGGCCTCGAAGATCATCACGGCCACGTCGTCGGTCTCCATCTGCTGCAAGAAAGTTCCGGCACGGCACGATACGTTGCTCACCCTGCCGAACAGATACTGGAAGATGTCGGTGGCATGGGACCCGTTGTCCATGAGCGCCCCGCCCCCCGCCTGCTGCTTGTTGGCGCGATGGTTGTCGGCGAACTCGATCCACCCGGCGAAGGCGCACCGGAAGAACAGCGGCTTGCCAAGGGTACCCGCGTCGATGAGCTGTTTGATCTTCTGGATCGGCGGGTGCCAACGGTGGCAGTAGGCCACCATCAGCTTCGCGTCGTACTCCTGGGCCGCCTGCACCATTGCCCGCGCGTCCTCAGTCGTCGACGCAATCGGCTTCTCGCACATCACGTGGATTCCCCGCTGCATGGCCTCGACGGCCATCTCTCGGTGCAGAACCGGGGGCGTGCAGACGCTCACCACATCCGGCTCGGCCTCATCCAGCATCTTGCGCCAGTCTGTGTACCCCGTGAAGCCACCCCTTCTCGCCGCCGTGTCCGTCGCCTCCTTGTTCACATCCGCCCCGGCCACCAGTTCAACGCCCTGTGCCTTCCTGTAGTTGTTGATGTGCTGGGCCGAAATGCCGCCCAGCCCGATGACGCCGGCCCTCAAAGTGTCGCTCATTTCGCTCTCCATCCTGTGCAAGAGTTGTGCGGGGTCAGGCTCATGGTGCCTCCGTAACGCTCAGCACCTTCTCACGATCCAGCACTCAGTGGGGACGGAACATCTGCAGGTCGCCCTCGCCCACGTCGAGGTACTCGTATTTGTCCAGACGCAGCGTGTGCCAGTAGCACACCCACCGCGGGTCCCCTTCCAGGATAGCGCCCAGCCGGCGGATCATCTCGCCCTTCGCCTGTGCCCACTCCGGGTCCGTCGACCGGTTGCGGTACTCCGGGTCATCCAGATCGTACAACTCGTCCAGGTCAGATGTGAGATTGTACGTGTACATCAGCCGCCGTCCGTCCGCCGCCCGCGCAAAGGTCGACACCGCGGGGTTCGGGCACACGTGCCATCCGCACTCGAACACGAAGGGCCTGTCGCGCTCGCTCTTGCTCCCCCGCATGAGGGGCAGCAGGCTCTCGCCATCCAGCCTGCCGGCGGGAGCGACCCGTGCCAGTTCCAGCACCGTTGGCGCAAGGTCCAGCAGCGATACCAGCGCTTGCGTTGTTTGCCCTCCGTACCGGCCCCCGGGAAGCTTGACGCCCAAAGGCACCCTCGCCGTCTTCGGGTGTCCGTAGACGCCCTTATCGACGAGCGCCCTCTCGCAGTTCATCTCGCCGTGGTCGCCCATCAGAATCACGACGCTGTCCTCGTACAGGCCCCGGGCGTCCAGCGCCTGCAGGAATCTGCCGAGCGCCGCATCCAGGGCCTCGATCTGCAGCAGATTCATGAGCATGTACTTCCGGGCCGTGGCCTCGTCGTACAGCCCCCAGTTGGCCCGGTAGAAATGGTACACCCGTGGCCAGTCGGCCCCGCCACCCGACAACGCATCGAAGTACGTGGCCGGCAGGCGCACGTGCGGCTCCAGATCCTCGACCCGGCCACGGTAGGCCGTCGGTACCATGAAGGGTTGGTGGGGCGCGAAGAAATCAAGCTGCAGGTACATCGGTTGCCCCGTGTGCTTAGACTGCGTCATGGCCGCGTCGAGCTTCTCCGCCGCCAGCCAGGCCAGATACTGGCTGTACGTGGCCTGCTCAGGCAACTCACCGCCGTCCGGCTGCGTCACCCACCCTCCGTAGCTGTTCCCCGGCGTCACCTTGTCCGGCCTGAGACCGCGCACCGGCTCGGCCCACACCGGCTCAGTCAGCCCCATACTGCGCAAGTACCCCAGGTAGCCGTCGTCATCTCCCAGGGGCGGCGCCCATCGATCCCACGGAGAGTCGTTCTCGCCGAAGGCATCCATAAACTTCCCCGTACCTACATGGCACTTACCCACATGCTTGGTGAGGTAGCCCGCCCCGTGCAGGTATTCGGGAAAGATGGCGTCGGAAGCCCGCAGCGCCGTCTCCATACCGTCGTGGGCACGCTCATCGTTCACCGTCAGGTACGGGTACCTGCCCGTGAGGTAGCACGCCCTCGAAGGCCCGCACAGAGGCGATGCGCTGAAGGCGTTCACGAAGCGCGTCCCGTCGCCCATCACCCGATCGATGTTCGGGGTGCGAAGAACCTCACGTAGCGGGCTGCCCGGAGCGTAGCTCTCCGCAGGGATCATGTCCACACTGATGAGGAACACGTTCGGTCGCGGGCCATCGGTTTCGTACTCGAAGGGGTGCTCTCCCCTCCGAGGATTCAGAAACGCCTTGCGCTGCATGGTGCCCCTCCGGGGCCGCGTGGAAGGCTGGGGCCTTCATACGCGACCGGCTTTCTCATCGCGACATGGCCAATAACGCGCCGGGCTGCACCCGACACTCGATAGGAGTTGTGTCGACAACCTCCCCCTCCACCTGCCACGGCGCCGGGGGCCGAGCGCTCGCGCGCAACTGCCGGCCCCGGATCACCTGCATGTCCTCGCAGTCTGCGGCCGATTTGTGGTTCACGAACAGGTCCGCAACCTGACGGTACAGGGCGTCCCGGGCACAAGCACGGAATACAACGAAGTCAAGCTGGCCATCGCACTCGTCGGCATCAGGCACAAGCTGCACTCGCCACGTGTAAAGACTCGTATTGCAGGCGAACAGCATCCACATCCGCCCGCCGATCTCCTTGCCGTCGATACTTGCCTCGAACTGCCAGGGCTCCACGGTGGCCCCGGTCGCCATGAACTGCGCCACGAAAGCGTATGTGCCCACCAGCGACTTCCAGAAGTCCACCACGTCCAGCGCCACTTGGGCGTCCAGCCCCACACCGGCCATGTTCACGAAGTACCGCCCGTTCATACACCCCAGGTCAATGCGCCGCCGCAGGCCCCGGCCGATGAGTTCGCAAGCCCCGTCAATGTCGCCGGGCTTCAGCTTCAGGTAGTGTCCGAAGACATTCCCCGTACCCAGAGGTACGACGCCCACGGCCGTGTCAGACATCGCCAACCCATTGACGACCTCGTTGATGGTGCCGTCGCCACCGGCGGCGATGACCATGCTGCAGCCCTCCCGCGCGGCCACGCCGGCCGTCTCGGCCGCGTCTGCCGCTGACCGCGTGAGGTGTAGCTGCGTTCGGACGCCATGGGAAGCCAGGCAAGCCTGGATATCGGCCGGCAGCCCGGGGTGCGCAGCCACTTGCCTGGCATGCGGATTCACGATCAGAAGATTGCGCATGTCGATCCCAACACGGCTTGCGCCATGCTCCACGACCCGGTCTCAGACCCTCGACCGGCGCCATCCCCGAGCGGCCGGCTACCCCGGCCCTCATTGCGGCCGTTGCTCCAGGATACTACAGCCCGGTACCCGTCGCCACAACCTCATCCTCCCCGCACAGGCCAACCGAAGGGCCCGCCCCCGAAACACCTGGGCGGCGTTCTCACCGGACACGCAGTCGCACGGTCACCTTCTCACCGAAGGACACCTCCGGCCACACCTGCATCTCGAAGGTGATGTCCATGTCCCGCCTGAGCTCACATACCTGGAACCCGTCGATCTGCGCCGTCCCCATGAAGGGTACGTCCTCGGGAACTGGAATCAGGGCCTCACCGGCCGTCAGGACTACCTGCCTGTCTCGCCCCTCAGCCGCAAGCCACTTGGCCTCACCGTTATTGCCCACCGTGGCCCTCACCAGCACAGGATCGCCCCGGCGGATCTTGACGATGCTGCCGTCGGTGACCTGCTGCCATTCACCACCGGCATTCTTGATGTGGAGCGCGTCGAACTCGGCATTGAGGTACTTGTGGGGATTCTGGCCCGGCTTGTAGGGCACATTCCCCACGGCAATTCTCGGAGCGGTGGCCGAGTCCAGGCCGTGCCCGTCCGTCCGCAGGCCAACGCGTTTGCCCGACTCGACGAGTTGCCAATACGACGCCTCGACCCGATCGTAGACGCCCTGCAGGCCCTTCACCGTGGCATCACGGTCGATGGTGAGCCATTCGTCCACCCGCCCGCTTTCAGGGGGGGTGGTCATCCTGTCCGCCCAGTCGGCGATCGAGTGGCTGTTGGGCCGCCAGCTCCCGTCCGGGTTGATGATGCCGTAGTCGCTCCGCTCGTTGTACCGGTACCCTCCCGGCCAGTACCAGTTCACCGTACCGTCCGTATCCGATTCATAGGCCATCCGGTAGAAGCGGTCATAGAAGGCTCCGGTCCACGCCTCGCGATCGGTGTCGCGCTTCATGGCCGCTCGGTCCCATGACGAGTTGCCGAACTCCGCCCACATCACCGGCCTGCCGGGAGCCATGCACCGCGCGTAAGCCGCGGTGAACATCCCGGGGCGCACCTTGTCCCACTCGCCGATGCGACCATAGCCCTCAGGCTCCATGATGTCGACACTCCGCGCCAGAGCCCGGAACGAATACCCGATCCATGTCGGGCCGCTGGTCGGGTCGCCCGCCATCGACATCCGGAAGCTCGTCAGATGGTTCGGGTCGATGCTCTTCACCAGCCCGTTGGCAATGGCGTGGTACTTCGCAAGCAGATCGTCCAAGAATCGGCGGTAGGCGCACACCATCACCCGGTGCTTGCCCTCCTGGGAGAGTTGCTCGTCAGATGGTCCGGTGATCCCGCCGTTCTGCCGCGGCGCCGGAACGCCCCAGTCGGCCTCAGCACTCGCGATGCTCCCATACCGCTCAATGATCCACTCTCGCCAATCATCGTCCCACGGTTTGCGGTGGCCCTTACTGCCGAAGTTCGGCTCCCAGGCCAGATCATAGGCCAGGATGATATCGTGCTCACTGAGTCTGTGCGTCTCAATGAGCGCCTTCATCTCCTCCCAGCGGAAATACAGGGGCGTCCCCGGCCGCAGGCTCAGGTTCACCATCAGCCCCAGCCTGCGGCACCGCTCCAGAATGTCAAGCAGGTTCCGGCTGTCGACGGACCGGTAGTAGCAGAAGATGCTGACCATGTTCATCCCCATGGCCTTGATCCTCTTCAGGTCCCGCTGTATCACCACCGGATCGTACGGCTGCTTGCCCATCCAGTTCTCGAAGTACTCGCCGTCCTCGATCCCGATTTCCGAGGAGGGCATGTAGTTGACGCCATGGGCGCGCCACCGTGCGCCGCCCAGGTAGAAGTGCCCCTCCCTCACCTGCATGTACTGCGGATCGGGGCTGGGGCGCCACACCAGCAGCGGGTGCTTGAGCATATCAAGCACCTTCCCATCGCCGTCGATCAGCGTGCACGTTACCTCATACGTGTCCGTCGAGAACTGCCCGGGCCGCCACGTGCACTCGGCCTTACCATCGAGAACCGCCACCGTCTTCTCGAACTCGGTGCCGATCTTCGAGGTGACAAAGAACCTCGCCTGAAAGGGCCCTTCGGCCCTCCCACGCGTGTCGATTGTCCTGGCGCCCAGGATCACATCCTCCCCCTCGAAGTACGCGTAGTACTGCGCGCCGCCCTCCAGCAGGAATAGGCCGTCTCGCATCCTGCGGGCCACAGAGCCGATCATCACGATCACGTCCGGGTTGTGGTACGAGGTATAGGGCAGGGCGAAGCTGGCCGTGATGCTGTTCTTGAAGCGACCGACGCGGTTGATCACCATGCACGCGGGGGTGCCGCACACCTCTCCCGTAGCGTCGAAAGCCTCGAGCAGCGGAATCCACCGCCACTTGCGCTCCTTGTCGTAGCCGGTGCCCTGGGGCCGGGGGTGGACGGACATCAGAGGCCCGTAAACGGGCAGATCCATCGCCGGGAGCAGGCACTGCTTGGCGCTGACCCGGAGGCTCTCGGCCGTGGTGACCTGGTGCAGCTTGTAGCCCGGCGTCACCATTTCCACGGGCTCAACGGCCATCGCCTCGGGCGGATCGATGTGCCCGAAGCGGTTGCGCGCCACGCCTAATTCATCAATCCAGAACTCATGGCGCCCGCCGCGCATCGGTGTGTGGGTCATGGCGATCCCCACGGTGAACTTCGCCGCCTCCTGCACGTTCAGCACGTCGCTCGGCCCGCCGCGCCCGCTGGGGCTGTCATGCCAGTACTTGAACTGCTCGGGGGTCAGGGCGTAATGCCGCCATGACGTCGTCAGGGGGATGGTGGCGATCCACCGCGAGCCGTCCTTCTCTATCCATTCCAGGGCCAGTGACGTGGTACCGGCGCCGCCCTTCGCCCACAGGCAAGTCAGCGACTGACCCGGCTCAAAGGGCTCGGAGACCTCCGGCGCGGCGATGGTGTCCCAGTTGCGGTAGTTGGGTACGACGCAATGAAGAGCGCCCTTGGTGTCCTTTGCTCCCTCGTCGGCGATCCGCTTCTCGGCGTGCGATTCGGGGCCTCCCGTGTACCCCCAGTCGTTGGCATCCGAATCCTCGAAGGTCCACAGGAGCTTCTCGGCCTGCTGCTCGGACAGCATGTCGCGAATCTGCTCCTGGGTCATCCACGTACCATTGAATTTCGTCACAGGCGTGGTGAAAGCCGGGGTCTCGAGCGCGATGAGGTCGCCACCGGAGGCGAGGAACTTGTGCAGGGCCATCTTGGCCTCAGAAGGGTATGCGTGCGAGCTGCTCAATGCGAAGCAATAGAAGTTCTCCGTGTTAAGGATCCACGGGTTGGCGGCCTGCTCAGTCGTCAGAGCCACCGGACGCAGCCCCTGGCACTGGAATTCCTCGAACACTGCTTTGGACAGCCTCTGGTCGAAGTCCGGAAGCTCATCCCGCAACAGGGCCACCGCCGGCCCCGGAGCAAGCACATCCTGATGCGCGGCCCGCCAGCGCTCTCCGGCGCCTTTCATCGCCTGCACTCTGCGCACATCCTCTCGGGTCAGCACCGCGATCTGGTCGGTATGGATGATCGGCGCCAGCGCGCGCGTCCACACCTCACCGTACCAGATGGCGAAGATCACCTGGGCCTCTTCGGCATGGGTGGGGGCATCGAAGCTGAATTCGTGGCTCCCCTTGCCGGACACCTTCACCGCCTGGCCCCTGAGCACGATATGCTGAAGGTTCTTGAGCTCCACACGTAGCTCCACCTCCCCCAGGTCTCCCGGTACGTCATAGGCCACCGTGAAGCTGATCTTGCCGCCTTCCTCGACTTCCGTGGGCACCCCCGAAAGCTCGGTAGTGATCTCCTCGGCCCCCCAGGCCGCCCAAACAAGGGCGAGTAAGGCAAGGCACGATAGTAGGCTCCTGGCTGCGCTCATCGCGAGAACACCTTTCTACGGATGCGTGGGGACATGCGGGTCAGCGGGTCAATTCGTCTTTGGTATCCGGATCTCCTCTGCTCGCCACGTGATGCGGAGCCCCGAGGAACGGTTCCCCGGGTGGGTGAGGGCTGGCGTCCAGGATGCCCGTATCACGCATTTGCGTGCTCTAACCCGCAGTTGTGCCCGCGCAGCCGGCTCGGGCCCCACGAGGGTTTTGCACACCACAACGGGCATTGCCTGTCTTCCCGACGACGCTGTTGCTCACGTTCGCCCTTCGGTTGTGCCATCCCGGCATCGCCCCTGCTGTCCTCCCGCGCAGAGAAGCCGACCACCTCACGGTACCACCGCGAGATGGTCGGCTCTGAGGCGCCTCGAACAAGCTCCCGCCCCCTTTACGGGATCGTCGCCGCCGCCGGCTCCACGTACTCGAGGTACTTCAGCGCATATGACCGCATGAACACGGGAACGGGCAGCGTCACGCACACCATCCAGTAGCCTAGAGCCAGCACGGTCACCAACCCGATCGGCACGATCGTCCACAGGTACATCCAGTTCCACTCGTTGATACCCAAGACCGAAACGAGCGCGAAACCCACCCCCACGACCAGCCCCACGGGAAGCAGCGCTACAAGGATCCCCAGGCACCCCAGGATTATGCTCGCGATCCCGGCCCCCAGTGATAGCACGATCTTCAGCAGAAGATAGACCACAAAACCCCCGAGGTTCGCCCGCAGCAGGCCCCAGAACTCCCCCCACGCTTCCAGCACTCTGACTTGGCGCACGTACATCAGCGGGAGGACGAAGTCCCTCACCAGGGTCGTGATGATGCTCACGACGATGGCTGCGACCGCTAACGCCCCCACCGCCAGCAGAAGCAGCCCAACGGTCCCCGCGATGATCGGCCAGTCTGGCAGGGCATCGCCGGGTCGCCAGCCAACTGCGCGGACCCATATCATGCCCGGCCACGCCACAAGCGCCACGGTGAACACCAGCGACGCCAGCCCGAACCCTATCCGCCAGAAGAAGTACGACAGCCCCGCGGCCTTGTTACGCCGCCACGCCTCCCCGATGCGCGTCTCGTTGGTGATCACGGACTCCAGGAAGATGAAGCGAAACACGCTGCTCACGTACGTCATCACCAGACCGATCACAAGCAGCGCGGCAATGACGACCATCGTGATCCCGATGATCTCAGCCCAGTGAGCCTGGCACCACGTCACTATCGTGTCCCAGGCTTGTGCCGCTTCGGTCCCGCCCCTTCCGCCTCCACCACCGGGCCCGCCTCCGCCACCCCCACCACCACTCCCGCCGCCACCGCCGGTCACCGCCCCGAGGAACGCGATGAGTCCGAGCTTGAACCACTTGCCGGCACTGAAGGGCTCAAACAGAACCCGCTTCATGTTCGCCCACGCCGGTCCGACGGCATGTATGGCCCACCTCTGCGACGCAGGGGGTGGTCCGGGGACGCCAACTGAGGAAGCAGGGGGCTGCTGTGCCATCGGTCACCATCGCTCCATGTGCGACACGGTGGACTGCCGCCCGAACGGATACGCCGGACCTCAGCGACGCCTGTCTTGCGGCATACCCTCGAGAGCTCCGGCGTCGGCCAAGCGGTTGGCCATTCTGTGCAATGCTTCACCATCGGGGCTGCAAAGCCCTGCACATCTGGTTGTAGGAGCCGAGACCGGCCGTCCGCCGTCAAGCCTGCCTATCCCTCGCCTCGCCGTCCGCGGTGTTGACCTGACGGGCCCTGCCTCAGCCGCCGGGGCGGAATAGGCTCCGCAGGCCCGTGGCGGGCCAACTCAGGACGCGCTGCCCGGGGCGACGTGGGTCGTCAACGAAACTGATGAGC
>Ga0272441_10009083_pt1 | contig 15466 bp, 6 predicted proteins | sample SSMProp6N_FD_193582 | JGI IMG/M metagenome (GOLD analysis project Ga0272441, IMG submission 193582) | Marine sediment archaeal communities from Little Sippewissett salt marsh, Falmouth, MA, United States - SSM-Prop-6N | ecosystem: Environmental > Aquatic > Marine > Wetlands > Sediment ... | reverse complement strand
TGCTCCGCCTCCGCGCCCTCAGCGCCAGCGCCGGTCCCTGGAAGACCTTGTGGCAGCGACACCACCTCGCCGCATAACCACATTCTGTTGACGCACCCCCTCGCGCGTTGCGGAGGGAGTGGGACTTGCTGGCGGACCGCACGAAGGGTACGATGGCCTGGTGCGCGGTGTGGCGGGAGATCTGGCGGAGGATTGACGATGCGAACGGGACTGGTGATCGTGCTGACGGCCTCATTGGCGGTCTCGGCGGCGGCGGGGGACGTGACTTTCACGCAGAAGCCGACCGTCGAACAGGCCGGCGGCGGGGCGGCGGTCACGTTCGCCGTCTCGGCGCCGACGGACGTTGAGGTGGCCGTGCTGAACGCCGGCGGCGCGACGGTCCGGCACCTGGCGGCCGGCGTGCTGGGTGGCAAGAAACCGCCGCCGGAACCGTTGAAACCCGGCCTGAAACAGACCATCGCCTGGGACGGCAAGGATGACCTGGGTCAGGAAGCGAAAGGCGGGCCGTTCAAGGTCCGTGTGCGCATCGGCATGTTGGTCTCCTTCGGCCGAATGATCGGCGGCAGCCCCTACACCGGGAACGTCGTCAGCATGCCCTACCGGGCGCCGGTGAACGGCCTGGCGGTTGACGGCGAGGGCAACCTCTACGTCAAGATCATGTCCGACATCCACAGCCACGGAAACTCGGGCCTGTGGCCGTGGCACGTGCGGCTCTTCGACAGGAAGGGCGACTACGTCAGGACGATTCTCCCGTATCCCCCCTCCACCGACCCGGACAGGGCAACGGGGATGACGCTCTTGACCGCGCCGGACGGCGCGTTCACGCCCGCCAATCAGAACAGCCTGTACCCGGTGCTCTACAACTTCGGCAGCGAGGTCGTCCACCGCATCGTGGACGGCCAACTCGTCTTCGTCCACACCGAGGCCCGGCAACTCCACCTCTTCAAACTCGACGGCTCGAACGCCGTGAAGACCATCGCCATGTGGCCGAAGACGAAGAAGGTGCCCATCGCACGGTGGCTGGACGTGCAGGTGGCCTTCTCGCCCGACGGTCGGTACGTGTACTACTCCAACGCGGCGGCCGTGCCCTACGACCCCAAGAGCCCCGCGGCCTTCAACCCCAAATGGCCCAACGGCCGTGTCTACCGCCAGGACCTCTCGAAGCCCGGCGCCGACCCGGAGCCCTTCTTCGACATCGCCCTGCCCGAGTGGAGCGACACCGACAAGAAGAAGCGCTACTGGCTGCCCAACGCCTGGAACCACAAGACCGCCGCCGCCGGCATCGATACGGACGAAAAGGGCAACCTGTACCTCTGCGACCTCGTGAACGGCCAGGTGATCGAGATCGGCGCCGACGGCAAGCAGGTGAGCGCGGTCAAGGTCCCGCTGGCCCAGAAGGTCATGGTGAGCCGCAAGACGGGCGCGCTTTACGTCATCGGCAAACAGTTCGTCGGCACCTATGGCGGCGAGAAGCCGGGCACGCTCTACAAGATCACCGGCCGCGGCGAGACGGCGAAGGTCGTGACCACGCTGGCCCTGCGCGGCCGCGTGGGGTGCGCCTACACCCTCGACGAGAGCGGCGACGTGCCGGTGATCTGGTTGGCCGGGTCCGGCAACCTGCTGCGGGTCGAGGACCGCGGCAGCGAGTTCGTCGTCGCCGCCGACCGTCTCCTGAACCGCGACAAGGACGCGATCCGGTTCATCGGCTACATGGACGTGGACGCCGGCGCCGATCTCGTGTACGTCACCGCGAGCGGGAGCCGCGTCTGGCGCTACGACGGCGAGACCGGCAAAGGCGGTCCGACCAAACTCAAGGCGGTCGATCTCGCCGTCGGCCGCGACGGCATGGTGTACACGTGGGGCGTGGCCGGCGGCTATCACGGTCCCATCGGGCGGTTCACGCGCGACCTGAAGCCCGCGCCGCTCGCCTCGGGCAAACACACCTACGGCAACCTGTCGGGCCGCGCCGGCCGGGGCTCGTCGGTGTGCGGGATGGACGTCGATGCCCGGGGCCGCGTCTACGCCGTCAACGGCAGCAACCTGTGCCACCTCCGCGTCTATGGCGAGACCGGCGCCCTGGTCGATTACCCCACGCGGATCAAGACCAAGAAGGCGGAGATCCCCGTGCTGATCGACCAGGTCTCCGGCTACGGCGGGAGCCCGCGCGTGGACCTGGCGGGCAACGCCTACATCGTGCAACCCGGACTGCCGAAGGGCGTGAAGCCGCCGAAGGGATGGGAGAAGGACGCCGCGTACCGGGCAACGGCCGCGAGCGTCCTGAAGTTCGGGCCGAAGGGTGGCCGACGCCTGACACCCCTCAACTCCGGGGGCCGCGGCGGCAACATGCACGGATACGAGGGGCTCCTGGCCGTCTATCCGGACGCCGGGCCCACCTCCGGGTGGCGCTGCGACGGGTCGTGCGCCTGCGTCCACCTGCGGTTCGAGGTCGATGACTACGGCCGCCTCTACATCCCGAACGCGATCACCTTCCGGGTGAGCGTCCGCGACAACGCCGGCAACGAGATCGCGGCGTTCGGCCACTACGGCAACTTGGACTGCCGGGGCCCGAAGAGCGCGGAGCCGACGCCGGCCATCCCCCTCGGCTGGCCGTTGGCCGTCGGCGCAAGCGACCGATACATCTACGTCGGCGACGTCCTCAACCACCGCGTCGTGCGCGTTGACAAGCAGTTCGCCGCCGAGGAAACGGTGGCCCTGAACTAGCGGGCGGGCGGCCGTGGTCGCTGCCCGGGAGCGGAGGGATGCGATGAAACGACATGTGTGGGGCGCGATCCTGGTGCTGGGCGTGGCGGCCGCCTCACACGCCGCCGTCACCTTCACGCAACGGCCTGCGTCAAAACGCGAGGGCGGCCGGGTCGTCATCACGTTCGCCGTGTCGGAGGCGACGGACGTGGAGGTGACGATCACCGATCGGCGGGGCAGGGCGGTCCGCCACCTGGCCGCCGGCGTGCTGGGCGGCAACGCCCCCGAACCACTGAAGGCGGGCAGCCTCGCCCAGTCCCTCTCGTGGGATGGCAAAGACGACGACGGCAACGCGGCCGAAGGCGGCCCGTTCCGCGTCCGCGTTCGAGCCGGGTTGACGCCGACGCTCGACGGGTTCCTGCTCGAGAACCCCGCGTCCACCGGGGCGATCTCGTCCATCGCCGTCGGGCCGAAGGGATCGGTGTACCTGTTCCACCGCGACGCCGCGTGGGCCCACTGGGGCAGCCAGAAGATCAAGATCCTGACGCGCGACGGCACGCACGAGCGCGCCATCATGCCCTTTGCGGCCAACATGGCCCCGGATCGGCTCAAGCCGCTCAAGGTGATGCAGACCGGCGACGGCGACTTGGTGCCGCGCATCCACGACCTCCTGCGACTGAACTTCTACTGCGAGTATCGCGACCCCTTCTGGCGATGGCCGGCCCAGTGCCCGGTGGTTGACAGCCGCGGCCGCGTGCACTGGTTGGTGATGGGGCCGGCGGTGGCCAGCCTCGATGCCGACGGCGGCGTGCCCTGCGACGCCCTGACCGGTCCGAAACTCCTGCCCGACATCAAGGGCGTCACCATGGCCAGCCAGTGGTTCTACTCGAACAGCCGCCCCGGCCTGGCCCTGAGCAGCGACGAACGGTTCCTCTACTTCGCCGGCCTCACCGCCGGCAACCCGAAGAAGAAGGGGTCGCTCAGAAGCGTGCCGTGTGTGTTTCGCGTACCCCTCGACACGCGTGGACCGGCCGAGGCCTTTCTGGGCAAGGCCGACACCCCTGGGACCGAGAAGGGCCTCCTGACCGCGCCGCGCGGGGTGGCCGTCGCGGGCGGGTTCGTCTACGTCGCGGATCACGGCGCCGACCGCGTCGCGGTCTTCAGCGAGAAGGATCGGTCGCCCGCCGGCGAGATCAGGGTGAAGGCGCCGGACTCCATCGGCGTGGACCCCGCAACCGGCGCGGTGTACGTGTGCTCCATCGCCGACGTGCACGCGCCGGACCTCATCAAGTTCGAGTCCTTCAGGACGGGCAGGGAGCGCTGTCGCCTGGCCCTGCCGCGCTACAAGTACGCCAACGAGGGCCGCATCCCGCACCGCATCGCCGTGGACGCCTCCACGAAACCGGTGCGCATCTGGGTGCCATCCATCCCCTACACGAAACACGAACTGCTCTGCATCGAGGACACCGGCGACACGTTCGTCTCGCGAGACGATCCCCGCAGCAATCAGCCGTATGCCGAGGGGCCGCGCGATCTCTTCTACGACCGCGTGCGACGGGAACTCTACGTCAAGAGCCACAACCAGAAGTGGTACCGCATCGACGGGCCGACGGGCAAGGTGACCTTCGAGTTTCGCCCGAAGGGCATCTCGCATCGGCCGGAGTACGGCACGCAACTCGTGGCCGGGCCGGAGGGCAACCTCTACACCTACAGTTGGAGCGGCAAAGAGGCGGGCTTGCGACTCTACGGCCGTGATGGCAAGCCGGTGGCCTGGCCCGGCCGCGGCAACAACCACATCCCCCTCCCCGGCGTGATGAACTACATGCAACGCACGCTCATCGTCCGAAACGCCGAGGACCTGTTCATCATCCCGCCGGGAAACTGGCGCACGAACTCCGGCGGTGGCGGTTTCAAGGACGGCACGACCTGTCTCAACGTCTACGGCATGGACGGCAAGGTGAAGCGCACGCTGATCTGGCAGTGTTTCAAGGGCGCCATCCCGCGGATGGACCCGAAAGGCAACATCTACCTGGCCGAGATGGTCAAGCCCGCCGACCGCTCGTTCCCCGCCTTCTTTGACGGCAAGGTCAAGCCGCCGCACGTTCAGTCCGGCCTCAACGACGACCGGTTCTACTACAGTTACATGTACGGCAGCATCGTGAAGTTCCCGCCCACCGGCGGGGCGATCTGGTACAGCAAGGACCTCGGGCCCTACGTCGAGGGCAAGCCGCCGGCCGAATTGCTGGCGAAGCCGAAGGTCACCGTCCGCTACCACCGGGGCTACCGCGCGAAGGACAAGGCCGAACTCCAGGGCGCGCTCTGGTACCGTTTCGGATTCGCGCCCTACACCGCCACCTATTCCTCATGCTACCGCACGTGCATGTGCGAGGGCGGCGGGTTCGACGTGGATCCCTTCGGCCGCGTCTTCTATCCGAACCTGGGCCAGTTCCGCGTCGAGGTGCTCGACACGAACGGCAACCCGATCACCACCTTCGGGAAGTACGGCAACCAGGATTCCCGCGGTGATGGCTCGCGCGTTCCAAAGCCCGCGATTCCTCTTGCCTGGCCGCTCACCGTGGCCGTGAGCGACACTCACGCCTACGTGGCCGACACGCTGAACCGCCGGGTGGTCAAAGTGAAACTGGCTTGCGCTGCGGCTGAGACCTGCGAGATCAAGTGAGGAAGGAGACCGTGAGTGTCAACCCTGGATGAGACCTTGGCGCCAAAGGGCGCTGGCGTGTGGCGTGGCGCGGCTCTTCACGTCTCCCTGTGTTGCCTGTTCTTGGCCGCGACAGGCTCAGCCGGCGCTGCCGATCCCGCGTCGGCGGGCGCTTCCGCACACGGCGCCGTCGTTCTGGATCAGGACAGCCTCTGGCGGCAGTACCAGGTGTCGCGCTGTTCCTATGTCCGCACGGACGACGGCAAGTTGGAGCCGAGGGACATCACCTGGTACTGGGGCGGCATCCGGACCAAACCCGCGGCCTCGACGGCCGCTTCGCCGCTCCCGCCGACCGGCTGGGCCGATCCTGCGTTCGACGACGACCTCTGGCCGCGCGTCCGCCTGCCGCAGCCGGTCCTGACCGTGTCGGGCGCAAACCCCCGGCCCTTCTACCGGCCCTACGACTCCGCCATGGTCGTCGTGCGCGGCACGTTCGGGGTGAAGGACCCTACGTTGGTCAAGTCATGCAGCGTGTCGGTCACCTACTGGGGCGGGGCGGTGGTCTACGTGAACGGCAGGGAACTCGCCCGCGGGCACGTGCCCGCCGCGGACATCGCGCCGGGCACGTTCGCTCCGGCGGAGGACTACCCGCCCGAGGCGTTCACGACGCCCGACGGCAAGCCGTTGCGGATCGGCGACGCGAAGAACCGCGACCGCCTCGCGCTCCGTAACCGGACCTTGACCGACGTGAAGGTGCCGGTTGATCTCCTGCGCAAAGGGGCGAACGTGGTGGCCGTCGAGGTCCGTCACGCGCCGGTGCCGCCGATCATCGCGAAGGGCGTGGGGCAGACGCTGTCGCGTTGTGGCTGGCCGCCCATCGGGCTGCTGCAGGCCACGGTAACCGTGTCGCCCGCCGAGGCGGCCGCCCCAAACCGGCCGCCAGGGGGCATCCACGTCTGGAACTGCGCCTCCTACGACACGCTCACCGCCTTCGACTACGCCGAGCCTTTCCGGCCGTTGCGGCCGATCACGGTGTCCGCGGCGCGAAACGGCCTCTTCTCCGGGCGGCTGGCCGTGCGTTCCGATCAGCCTATTCAGGGGCTGAAGGTCACTGTTGCGGACCTGGCACAGAAGGCCGGCGGGGGCACGATCCCGGCGTCGGCCGTGCGGGTGCGCTACGCCGAACCGGCCGTGCCGGCGAAGTCCTGGGCGCCTCCCTACCGCTTCGACGGCCTGCTGGATGAGATCCCGGCGACGATTCCCGTGGTCAAGGCCCGCCCGCCGCGGGGGGATTTCTTCGGCGCGCGCAGTGACCGCAAGAGCCTGACCGCAGGCGCCGTTGCCTCGCTGTGGCTGACCTTCCGCGTGCCCGCGGACGCCCGGCCCGGTGCATACCAGGGCACCGTTACCGTGACCGCCGACGGCCTCGAACCCACCACCGTGCCGCTTCAGGTCAGCGTGAGCGAATGGACGCTGCCGGATCCGAAGGCGTTCCGGGTCCACAATTTCGCCTACCTGTCGGACGATGCGGTGGCGCGGCACTACGGCGTACCCCTGTGGTCGGACCGGCACTTCGAATTGATGGGCCGGTCGCTCGCGCTGATGGCGGAAGTCAACTCGCGGCAGGTGTTCGCAAACCTGGCCGTGGACTTCTACGGCCTCAACGGCAATCGGGAGTCGTTGGTGCGCTGGATCCGCCAGCCCGACGGCTCGTACAAGCACGACTTCACGGCGTTCGACAAGTATCTGGACATGATCGACAGGGCCATCGGCAAACCGCTGCCCCTGCGGCTGAACTGCTGGGGCGAACTGGGCCGGGACGGCAAGAACGGCACGGCGACGAAGGTGTCGGTGCTCGATCCGGCGACGGGCAAGGTCGAGCCCATGGAGCAGCCCACCTTCGGAACCGACGAGAGTTACCGGTTCTGGAAACCGGTAATCGATGAGATTCTGAAGAAGGTCAAGGCCCGGGGTTGGCTGGACGTAACGGCCTTCGGCCACAACAGTTACTGCTGGACGCCCAAGCCCGCGGTCGTCGATGTCGCCCACAGGCTCTGGCCCGATGGCGTGTGGTACTACACGGCCCACAACGGCAGGCTTGGCGCGCGGTTCGCAGGGACCGACAAGAGCGCGTCGATGGCGGTTCCCTACGCCGACACGGTATGGGGCGCCGGTCGGATCAGCGCCAGGGGCTACCGCGCGCTTCTCAAGCCGCGGCCGGGGTTCTGGTGTTTCACCTACCGCGGCTGCTTCCGCGACAACTCGCCCCTGACCGACCTGCGGCGCATCGACGAGGACGAGATCCTGTCGGGGCACGACGGCGTGAGCGACTTCGGTGTGGATTTGTTCCCGATCGAGCGTTCGCGTGGCCGCTACTTCTGCGTGGGCAACGGCCGCGGCACCGGGGGGCCCGGCAACAGCACCAAGGCGATGCTCGCGCCGGGGCCCGACGGCCCCATCGCGACGGAGCGCTTCGAGATGTTCCGCGAGGGCGCCCAACTTGCTGAAGCGGTCCTCTTCATCCAGCGCGCGATTGAAGGGAAGAAGATAGGCGGTGATCTCCTGGCCCGGGCGAACGGCTATCTGGACAAGCGCGGCGAGGCCTTCATGAAGGGCTGGTTCGGTGTCCGCTACATGCAGGCCGAACACGACCGCACACTTCTCGGCCTTGCCGGCGAAGTGGCGAAGGCGATCACGTCGAATGAGTGAACCGATCCTGTCGAGTAGGAGGTAAGGACGATGAAAGCGCTGCGCCGGGCTGTGGTGGTCCTGCTATCCGTGTTGGCGTCCGCTTCCGGTGTTTGTGCAGGACCTGCGGCAGCCGTCTTCACTGCACCGCCGACGGCGAGCGAAGAGCGCGGTCAGGTGAAGATCGCGTTTGCCGTGTCGCAGCCGACGGACGCCGACGTGGCGATCCTGGACGCGAAGGGCGAGGTCGCGCGGCACCTGGCCGCCGGGATGCTGGGGCCGAACGCCCCGGCGCCCTTCGCGAAAGGCGCGCTCAAACAGACCCTCACGTGGGACCGCACCGACGACGACGGCCGACCCGTCGAGGGGCCGGTGACCGCCCGTGTGCGCATCGGCCTCGGAGCGAGGCTGAACCGGATGATCGGCCAGCCACGCGGGTTCGGCGCCGCCACCGGCCTCGGCGTCGGGCCGAAGGGCGAGGTCTACGTCCTCTCGAACGGCGGCCACCGGGGATGCTACCTCTACGTCCTCGACCGCAACGGCCGCTACCTGCGGACGCTCCTGCCCAGTCCGGCCAGTCTGAAGGCCGGTCAACTCAAGGGCATCGAACGGATCACCATGGCCGACGGTACCGAACTGCCCATCGTCTATCAGGCGAATGCAATGCACCTCTCGCCCTACCTGAGCGGCATCAGGAAGCAGCAGTTGTGCGTCACGCCGCAGGGCTGGATCGTCTTCGCCTCGGGCGGGAACGACTATTCGGATCAGTCCGTTCCCCGGCACGTCCTGATCGTCAAACCGGACGGCAGCACGCCGGCCGACGTGGGGTACGTCGGCCCCACACTGGGTCCGCACGGTCGCTACTCGAGCGGCCTGCGTCCGCAGCAACTGGCCGCCAGTCCCGACGGCAAGACCTTCTACTTCGCGGGGATGGGCCAGGCCGGTACGAAGCGCCGGGAGCCGAAGAGCATCCACGCGATCGGCCGGCTGACGTTCACGAGCGAGGGGCCCGAGCCGTTCATCGGCACGCCCGACGAGGCCGGCAGCGAGGCCAAACTCAATAGCCCTGTGAGCGTCGCCACCGACGCGAAGGGCGCCGTCTACGTGGCCGACGCAGGCAACAAGCGCGTGGCCGCCTTCTCGCCGGACGGCGCGTTCCTCGGCGAGACCACCGTGGAACGGCCCAAGATGGTGGCAATTCATCCGAAAACCGGGGCGCTCTACGTACTGACCAGCCAGGCGGGCCGCCGATGGGCGCCCTTCGCACTCATCAAATTCGACAAGGCCGTCGGCGGCCGGGAGGTTGCCCGGCTCAACCTGAACGGCCGCGGCGCCGTCTTCGCCCTCGACGGCACGGCCGACCCGGCGAGACTGTGGCTCAGTTACGACGCGGGCTGGCGCAAGCCGCCGTTCTTCCGGCCGATCATCGACCGGGGCGATTCACTGGAGACCGGCGAGGATGTGTCGAAACTCCAGGCTGCCACCTTCTCCAGTCCCCTATACCTGGCCGTCGATCCGAAGCGCCAGCGCCTCTACGTCGGCGACTACTCGCGGCAGGTCAAGGTCGTGGACCTCAGGACCGACAAGGTCAGCCCTTTCATCACGGCGTCGGAGGTGGCGCTGGACCGCGGCGGAAACGTGTACGCGCTGAGCGGCTACGGCACGAATGCGCTCCTGCGTTTCACCCCGGAGGGGGGTGAACTGCCCTTCAGCGAGACCGGAACGAACGAGATCACCGTGAAGTACCGGGCCGGTCTGCCCCACATCGGCGTCCGCGGCCTCACCGTCGCGCCCAACGGCGATATCTACGTCTTCGAGGAGAGACTCAAACCCGAGCAACTCCACGTCTTCGACCCCGACGGCAAACTGAAACGGACGAGCATCATCAAGGACGCGCCCGTTGACTCGATGAACAGCGTGGCCGTGGACCGGCAGGGAAACATCTACGTGGGCATCAACGTGCACGACCCGCAGGCGCTCTACCCGTCGGCCTTCAAGGGCCGGTTGCCGGAGATGGCCTGGATCAACCTGTACGATCCGAAACGGTCGAGTTGGTTCGCCATGCCGCAACGCGGGTGGCCGCCGCTGCCGTTCAGCCGGGCCTACCTCAACTTCTACCTCTACCACTACGGGTCGGTATGCAAGTTCCCGCCTGAAGGCGGCCGGTTCTGGATGGGCGGCGCGCCGAAATCGGCGAAGAAGAACCATCCGCGGCCGGACGGCGTGCCAACCGATGCCGAGGAACTCCGCGTGGGCTATCTCAAGCGCGTCGTCTGGGGCGCCGGCTGGCGGTGGCGGTATCGCGGCTTCGCCCTCAACCCGAACCGGACCGAGTCCGTCGGCGACCCCACCTGCTCCTGTTGGAACGGGCGATTCGCCCTGGACGAGTTCGGCCGGCTGTTCGTGCCCGACGTGTTCCGGTTCTCCGTCGGCGTGCTCGACGGCAACGGCAACGAACTGACCCGCTTCGGCCGGTACGGCAACCTGGACTCCGCCGGCCCGAAGAGCGCGATCCCCGAGCCGGCGATCCCCTTCGGCTGGGCTAACTCGGTCACCGTCGGCGGCGGCAAGGTCTACCTCGCCGACCGCCTCAACCGACGCATCGCCGTGGTGGACGTGACTTTCGCCGCCGAGGAGACGTGCCGATTGCCGTAAGCCGTCCGCCGCACACCGTCTGGCGCCCGGGCAGACAGTGAGTGGGGAGTGGGAGGCTGCGCTGGCATGACGCGTGTACGCAGGATGGCCGCCGCCGTCTTTCTTGGCTTCCTCGTCCCGTCTCCCGGACGAGGTGCAGACGGGGAGGACGTCGTGAAACAGTCCAGCGCGTTCTATCCGCCGGAGGTCCTGGCCCGGGCGCAGGCGAACGCGAAGCGTTTCAAGTGGGCTGCCCGGATCCGCGACGGCGTCGTCGAGGCGGCGGGGCCGTGGCGGCGCATGTCCGACGAGGCGCTCTGGCGCCTCATGTTCGGCAACACGATCAAGCGGTCATGGATGGTGTGGTCGAACGGCCACTGCCCGGCGTGCCGCGCGAGCGTTCCCATGTACACGTGGGAGATCGATCCGCTCACGCGGCCGTGGAAGGTCCGCTGCCCGCACTGCGAGGAGGTCTTCCCCAAGAACGACTTCAGGGCCTTCTACGAGTCCGGCCTCGATGAGCACGGCATCTTCGACCCGAAGCGGGCGAACCGTGATCTGCTCTTCAACGCCGAGCATCCGGGCGCGAAGGACCCCCTGCGCACGTTCGGCGTGGATGACGGCGAGGGGTTCCGACAGGGGCGCCGCCGGTGGCGGTTCATCGGCGCCTATCTCATCTACGGCCAGTGGAAGGGCCTCATCGTCCGGGGCGCGGAGGCGCTCTCAAACGCCTACGCCGTCACGGGCGACCCCGTGTACGCCCACAAGGCCGGCATCCTTCTGGATCGCGTGGCCGATCTGTACCCGACATTCGATTTCCAGCGGGAGGGCGTGCTGTACGAAGGCCCCGGCGCCGCCGGCTACGTCTCAACCTGGCACGACGCCTGCGAGGAGACGCGTGAACTCGTCCTCGCTTACGACCGCATCTTCGACGGCATCAAGGCCGACGGCGACCTGGTCGATTTCCTGAAGGGGAAGGCGACACGGCACAAGTTGGCGAACCCGAAGGAATCGTTCGCCGACATCCAGCGCAACGTCGAGAGCGGCCTCATCCTCGACGTGTTCCGCAACAAGCGCAAGATCAAGTCCAACGAACCGCGTACGGAGGTCGCGCTGGCGGTCCTGACGGCGGTGCTCGGACGGCCGGGCTCGCCCGGGTCGGCCTACAACCAGGTCAGGCGGATCGTGGCCCGCTCGACGCGCGTGGACGGCGTGACCGGCGAGAAGGGGATGGCGGGGTACGCCACCATCGGGCCGCGCAGTCTGGCCACCATTCTCGAACGCTGCGCCACGGCCGACCCCGCGTTCATCGCCGATTGTCTGAAACGGTATCCGCACCTGCATCAGACGTACCGGTTCCACATCGACACGCACTGCCTCGATGCCTACTACCCGTCGTGCGGCGACAGCGGGGCCTTCGCGCAGAGGGCCGAGCGCTATTGCGGCGCCGACTTCCGGACGGGTGCGTCCGTCGAGCCCTCCGCCTTCTCCTTTCTGTGGCGGCTCTACAAGGAGACGGGCGACGCCGACTTCGCTCGCGTCATCTACCGGGCCAACGGCGGATCGACGCGGGATGTGCCACATGACGTCTTTGCTGCCGATCCGTCGGCCATGCAGAGGGCCTTGGCGGCGGTCCTCAAGGAGCAGGGACCGCAGATCCGGCGCGGAAGCGTGAACAAGCGCCAGTGGCGGCTCGCGCTCCTGCGGTCAGGAAAGGGCAACAGCCGGCGCGTCCTGTGGCTCGACTACGACTCGGGCTGCGGTCGCCACAGCCATCGGGACGGGATGAACCTGGGCCTCTACGCCCTCGGCCTCGACCTGCTGCCGGACTTCGGCTATCCGCCGGTCCAGTTCGGGGGCTGGGGCTCGTCCCGCGCGCGGTGGTACACGCAGACGGCGGCCCACAACACCGTGCTCGTGGACGGCAGGGACCTGGCGAACGCGCCGGGCAAGACAACGCTCTGGGCCGAGGGCGAATGGTTCCGCGCCGTCCGCGCGTCGGGTCCGCGCATGATCGGGGGCAAGCAGTACGAGCGGACCGCCGCCCTCGTGGACGCGTCGGACACGGCGGCCTACGTTCTCGACGTGTTCCGCGTCGTGGGCGGCGCGGATCACGTGAGGCTGTTGACCACGCACTTCGGCGCCATGACGACGCGGGGCGTGACGCTCAAGGCAACGCCACGATACAAGCGCGCCGGGCCAATGAAGGACTACATGAGTGACCCCGCGGCCAAGCCGGGCTGGTCCGTGGACGTGAAGATCGAGGACCGGCACGGCTATCTGCCGAAGGGCGCGGAGCCCCACCTGCGGATCACGGACCTCACGGCGGGCGCTGAGGCCGCGACGGCACGCGTGTGGGTTGCGCCGGGAGGCTTCAACCGCAGCGATGAGGCGTGGGTGCCCCGGGTCCTGGTCCGTCGGACAGGGACGGCGCCGCTCGCCTCGACATTCGTGAGCGTGATTGAACCGTACGGGAGGCATCCGACGATCGCTGCGGTCAAACGCCTCGCCCTCACGACGGTGAAGGGCGCGCCGCTGTCGGACGCGGACGTGGCCGTCGAGGTGCAGTTGGCCGACGGCCGCCGCGACCTCGTCACCGCCATCGACGCGGAGCACCCGCTGAAGCCGGGCCCGCGCCATCGCGTGACCGTCCAGCCGGACTGGGGGCTTCGCTACGACGGGGAGATGGCCTTCGTCCGCAGGTCAAAGGAAGGGCGCGTCGGGCGGGTGGCCCTCTGTGCGGGCCGGACGATCGAAGTCGGCGACGTGACGCTCACCATGCGCGAGAAGACGCCCTTTGTGGCCGTCCGGTTCGCCGAGGATGGGCCCGTCGTGGTCGGGGGGAACAGGTCCCTGGTCGAATCGATCACGGTCGGCGGCCGACGGGTGGGTTCTCCGTGACAACGCGCCCGCGAGCGGGTACACTTCCGGCATTGTTCCGCCGCGTGGCTGCGTGACCCGGTCGAGTGGGGGCCGCATGGGACAGCACGACCGCGAGACGGATGAGGGCGACCTGTGGTGCTACGTGCCGCTGGACCGGTATGGCCGGCCCACCGACGTGCCGCAGGAGGCCGTCCGAACGGGACTGCGCGGCCTCTGGAACCGCCTGCGGCCGAAGCCGGCCCCGCACGACGCCCTCATGACAGGCCAGGACCTCCGGGCCGTGCCGCAGCAACTGCTCGACGAAGTCGCCCCGCCGCCGGACTTCGGCGCCGCCGTGCCGGCCTTCGATGAGGCACTGCGCGAGTGGCTCAAGGCCGATCAGCCTGAGCCGCCCGTGCTCGTCATCGTGGACGCACCCCACAGCGGCACGTCCCTGGTGCTGCATGCGTGGGCCAAGGCCAACGGCTGGCGCCCCATCGCCTCGCCCACCACCGAACAGATCCTCGCCGGCGACGCGGGTGCCTTCGACGCATTGAGCACCGACGGCGATACCCCCAGTTTCGTGCCCTACCTCGAACACTGGTACCTCCGTCACCACGACGGCCTGACCCTCGTCCGGCGGCTGCTCGACTGGCTCTACTCGAGCCGACAGCGCTGCATCATCGCCTGCGACAGTTGGGCCTGGGCCTATCTCAGCCGCGCCCTCCATCTCGACGTGGTCCTGCCCTTTCCGCTCACGCTGGACGCCTTCGACCACGCCCGCCTCCAACGCTGGTTCCGCGGCCTCTCGATGAAGTCGGGTCGTCCCCCGTTCATCTTTCGCCAGGCGGACAACGGCCGATGCGTGCTGCCGCCGGTGGGGGCCGAGTGCGACGACGGCAGGGAAGCCGAGGTGACCGGATTCACAAAGCGGCTGGCGATCCACTGCCGCGGCGTGCCGGGCATCGCGTGGGCCATGTGGCGGCACAGCCTCCGCTGCCCGGCCGAGGACGAGGTCGAGGAGGAGGCCCGCGACGCCGCCGACGGCGACCGGGGCGGCACGATCTGGGTCCGGCCGTGGCACCGCCTGGACTGGCCCGCCGTGCCCGCGGCCACCACCCGGAGCGACCTCCTGGTCCTGCACACGCTCCTGCTGCACGGCGGATTGCCCGACCCGCTGCTGACCGAGTTGCTGCCCTTCGCGACGACCGTGATCCTGCGCAGCCTCCAGCGCCTGCGGGCCTGCGGGCTGCTGGAGGAGTTCAACGGCCGCTGGCGCGTGACCCGCCTCGGCTACCCGGCGGTGCGCCAGTTCCTCCGAAGCGACGGGTACCTTGTGGACGCCTTCTGAGAGGTGCGCCGTGTTTGCCCAGACCAGCCGACTCGCCAACGAGCACGTTCAGCAACTCCTCCGCGACATCCGCGACATCGAGTTCCTGCGGATCGCGGTGATCGTGGCCGCGGCCTGGCTGCTGACGGCGACGGCGCGCCGGGGCCTGCCCCTGATGGCCGCCCGCGCGCCGAGCCGGGTCCGCTTGTGGCTCCTGTCGGCCGTGCCCGTCGTCAGGCTGATCGTGCTGGTCGTGGCCATCACCCTCGTCGTGCCGCTCATCGTCCAGCCGGGATGGCAGAACCTCGTCGCCATCCTCGGCGCGGCCGGCGTGGCCGTGGGTTTCGCCCTGAAGGACTACGTCAGCAGCCTCATCGCGGGGATCGTGGCCGTCTACGAGCGGCCCTTCCGGCCGGGCGACTGGGTCGAGGTGGACGGCGCCTACGGCGAGGTCCGGTCGGTGGGGCTGCGGTCGTCCCGGCTGGTCACCCTGGACGACACGGTCGTCACGGTGCCGAACCTGAAACTGTGGACGTCGAACATCCGCAACGCGAACTACGGCCGGCGCGACCTGCTGTGCATCGCCGACTTCT
>Ga0272441_10009082_pt1 | contig 15466 bp, 11 predicted proteins | sample SSMProp6N_FD_193582 | JGI IMG/M metagenome (GOLD analysis project Ga0272441, IMG submission 193582) | Marine sediment archaeal communities from Little Sippewissett salt marsh, Falmouth, MA, United States - SSM-Prop-6N | ecosystem: Environmental > Aquatic > Marine > Wetlands > Sediment ... | reverse complement strand
TCTCCCCGCCCAGAGGACGGGGCTTCACGGCCGCTTCGGACCTTCGGCCACGCGATTTCCCGATTTCTTCCGAGCGTTCCAGCATGACCACACGGCCACCATCGCGAAATCGAACGGCAGAGCCTTTGTCTCTGACCACGCCCAAAGGACATGGTTTGCTGGAACGCCATCAACCCCTCTCGATTTCGCAAATACCTCGGTTTGTCTTGGCATTGGACAGAAGGGGAAGTCTGTGCTATACTCCCGCGCAATAAATAGGTTTTCGTGCTTCAAGGGAAAAGAAGGATTCAATTGAATCGGATTGGGATGTGCCTCATGCCGTTGTGGGCCGCGCGCATAGGGTATGGGAACGGATTTGAAACCAAGGAGGGTAGGCGTCTTCACGGACGTCGAATGCGGGCCAACGAGCTTCTTGACTTTCAGTAGAATTATTTTGTAGGCTTTGTTAAGGTGTGCCGAGGTAGCTCAGTTGGTAGAGCACCGGACTGAAAATCCGGGTGTCGGCAGTTCAATTCTGCCCCTCGGCACCATTTTCGCTGGAGTAGCTCAGTTGGTAGAGCACGTCACTCGTAATGACGGGGTCCGGGGTTCGACTCCCCGCTCCAGCTCCAGGAGGGACGAGGCGTTGTCCGGCTCAGCAGGATTTCCGGGCTTCTTGCGCCGGGCCACGGCTCTTAAGGCAACGGATGAATGCGGAGGGGAGACATTCGCAACCCTCCATACACAAACGGTGATGGGCTAATTTATGGAGACAAAACAGTCTTTTAGTACGTCAGAGGTCGCCAGGTACTGCCACGTTACTGCCGATACTATCCGCAAGTGGGCAGAAGCGGGGCGGATCCGTGTCTTTAAGACGCCGGGCGGGCACCGGCGTATCCGCCGGCAGGACCTTGTTCGTTTTCTTCACGAGAACAGCATCCCGCTTCACGAAGACTTGAAGAATCCGGGGGTGAAGATCCTTGTCGTGGACGATGAGAAAGCGGTGATTTCCGTAATCCGTCGTTTTCTCGAGCGGGCGAATACCCCGTTCGAGATCGAGATTGCCATGGACGGTTACGACGCCGGGCATCTCGTGGCTACGTATCATCCCGACGTTGTGTTTCTCGACTTGCGGTTGCCGGGCATAGACGGCTTCGAGGTGTGCCGGCGCATCAAGTCAAACCCGGAACACACGGGAACGAAGGTCATTGCGATGACGGGATACTACGAGGGCGAGGCCGCGCAACGCGTGGTCGAACTGGGCGCCCTAATGTGTCTTCAGAAGCCGTTTACCCCGGATGACTTGCGCAAGGCACTCGGCAAAGCGGGGGTGCAAGTCACCTGATCTCTAGGCCCGGACGGCAGAGACTAACCCGGTAGCGCCGGTCTTGTGCAGGCCCCCGATGGGCGGCCGCGTTGCATTATGCGTTTATGCGTCGAGCAGCGCGTGCACTGCGGCGGGTATTTCCCGCGCCGCCGAGACATGGGCGTCGGCCGCGCGCAATTCGTCGACGGACCCAAAACCATACAACGCGGCAATAGCGAGCGCCCTGTTGGCGTGGGCCGCGGCCACATCGTCTTGACGGTCGCCGACGACAATTGCAGGGCGTGGGGGACCCGCGGCCAGAATCTCCCTAAGCATTGTTGCTTTCTCATCTGTGCCGGCCCCGGGCGTGCGTATCCTGTCGAAAAAAGGCCGGACGGCGTGCGCGTCCAGGAATTCGTTGACATAGTCGGCCGGTCCGTTCGAGCAAATCGCGAGGACATGACCGTCCCGTTTGAGGGTGTCCAGCACTTCAGGCACGCCCGGATAGAGCCGCCCCTCTTCTCCTATTAGCTCAAGCTCGCGCGCATTGGTGGCTTCGATGAGGTCCACGGCCTGCCCGGGCGAGCAGAGCGATGCCAGCCACTTCAGATAGTCCTCAACCGGTTCCCCAAAGAAGGAGCAAATCACCTCGGCGTCCGGTTCGGGCAAGCCGTGGGCCGCGAAGGTCCGCTGCACCGCGGGCACGGTAATCAGGTCCGTTTGGAGCAACGTGCCATCGATGTCGAAGATGATTATCGCGCTTTCGGCCATCGCTTGCCTTGTCGTGTATGCGCTTGGTCGCACCCCATGGTACCCCAACGTCTGCCGATTTCCAAACCGGGCGTCGATTGTGGCACAATGCCCGCTCCAATGCGATGAACGTGTCAACAACCCACGAGGATTCACAAATGGATCGGCGCTCATTTCTTCAGTTGGGGGCGGGGGCAGGCTTGGCGTTCTCGGCGGCGGCGAAGGACGACAAGGAAGCGAAGCCGCAAGCGGGCGCCCGTCCCTGGCCTATTTGCCTCAATTCGAGCAGCATCCGGCCAACGCCCCTGAAAGAGAAGATCCGCATTGCTGCGGAGACCGGGTACGAGGGGATCGAGCCGTGGGTCAACGAACTGGAGAAGCATGAGGCGGACGGGGGCGACCTCAAGGAATTGGGGGCCGAGATCCGCGACCGGGGCCTGTTCGTCCCGAACGTGATTGGCCTTTGGAACTGCATGCCGGCCGAGGACGAAGCCTATCAGAAGTCCTTGAAGCGCACCCGCAACTACATGCGTATGGCCGCGGCCATCGGGTCGGCGCATGTTGCGGCGATCCCTGCGCCGGACCGCCCCGACTTCGACCTCAAGCTGGGCGCGGAGCGCTACCGTGCTTTGCTCGATATCGGCAGAGAGGAATTCGGGATAGTTGTGGCGTTCGAGTTCGTCGGATTCCTCAAAGGGGTCCACCGGTTGGGCCAGGCGGCCGCTATCGCCCTCGACGCCAACGACCCGGACGCCTGTTTGATTGCCGACACGTTTCATATTTATCGCGGGGGGTCGGGCTTCGAAGGCCTACGCCATCTCGACGGAGACTTCATCGCCGATTTCCACTGGAACGACGTCCCCGCAACGCCCCCCAGGGAGGAAATGGGGGACGAACACCGCATCTATCCCGGCGACGGCATTCTGCCCCTGAAAAAGACGCTCGATACCCTCAAGGCGATCAACTACCGGGGGCCGCTCTCGATCGAGATGTTCAATCGGGAGCATTGGGCGCAGGATCCAAGACGGGTGGCTGAAACGGCCCTCGAAAAAACGCGGGCCTTGATTGATGCCACGGCGTGAGCTTCGGGGGCGCCGCCCGGCGCCGCGTCGCACGCCGCATGGATGGACGAGGGGGCATGCGCAATGATATACTACCAACGAGGTGCTGGGTATGCTGTGTCAGAAGTGTCACAAGAACCTGGCCACGGCGCGTTATGCCGAGGTCGTTGACGGTAAGGTGACGGACGTGCACCTGTGTGCCGCGTGCTTGAGGAAACTACAAGAGGAAGCGGGAACAGGGTTCGAATTGTCCGGACCGACGCCCACCGCAAGATTCCCCGCGAGGCCCCCGCGGCCGCGTCGGAGAAGCAAGGTCCGCAGGACCTGCAGGTCGTGCGGCACCGAACTGGCCCGGGTGCAGGATTCAGCCCAGGTGGGCTGCATCACGTGTTACGACGTCTTTGCGCGGGATATTGAGGCCATGCTCACGACGCTGCACGGCGCAGTCCGCCACCGCGGCAAAGCGCCGCACGTAGACGACGCGCGCACCCGGCTGCGCGCCGATCTCCAAGACAAACGCGCCTTGCTGCGGATGGCCCTCGAAACCGAAGACTACGAGGACGCGGCGGCGTTGCGTGACGGCATCCGGCGGATGGAACTCGATCTGAGCACCCTGGAATCACGGCAGGACTAGGTAAGAGTGCAGACCCTTGTTGAGAACGTTGCGGCTTGGCTTGTGGGCGACGGCCCGGAAGCGGGGGTGGCGGTGGCCTGCCAGTGCACGCTGGTCCGCAACCTGGCGGATTTTGTCTTTCCCGCTCGATGCTCGGATGAGGAAAAGCGTTCCATCGAGCAACGGGTCAACGCTGTTCTTGCCGGCCTCGGTTTGTTCGAGTCGGGCAGTTACTGTTCCCTGGCGGACCTCGAAGCAGACCAGGTGCGGTTTCTGGCCGAACGTCGCCTGATCCCGGCCGAGCTTGTGACGGCTTCCGGGCCACGGGGCGCGTATATTTCGGCAGATCAAGGAACGACCATCGCGGTCAACGGCTCGGACCATCTCTGCCTCACCATGACGGGTTCTGGCCTTCAGATTCAGGACCTGTGGACGCAGGTGAATCTTCTCGACGACAACATCGGCCGCTCGCTGGACTACGCTTTCAGCGAGCGCTTCGGGTATCTGACTGCCTCCTTGGGTCATACGGGTACAGGACTTAAGGTGAGTGCAATATTGCACCTGCCAGCCCTGACCTTGTCCAACCGCGTGCAGGGGCTCGTGGCCTCGGCCCGGGCCCGTGGCCAGGCCGTCTACGGCTTTAAACCGACGCTCAGCGGCACGGCCTCCGGGTCTTCGGCACAGGCCTCAGACCTCGATCTCGAGGAGACGGCTTCGGAAGAAGGCGGCTATGCGGGCAGGGCATTCTACAGCGACCTGAGCGGCGCCACGTACGGCGACATTGGCGAAGCGTACGGCGACCTCTACCTCTTGACCAACCTGGCCACGCTGGGGGCGTCCGAAGAAGAGATCGTTTTCCGGTTGCGCCAGGGGGCCACCGGAATCATCGCCCAGGAGAAGAAGGCCCGAGATGCGCTCAGGCGCGAGAAGCCCCGCCAACTTGAGGACCAGGTTGCGCGCGCGTTGGGCTTGGCGCGCAACGTCCGGCTGCTGGGGTTTGATGAGGGGGTCTCGCTGCTGTCGGCGCTGCGGTTGGGGGTAACCACGGGCCTCATCGAGGGGTATTCACTTCAGGACGCAAATGAACTGCTGCTTGCATCACAGGCCGCGCATATTCGAATGAGAATTGGCCCGGACTGTGACGAATGGGCATTGAGTGCCGCGCGGGCAGACCTGTTCCGCGCCCGCTTTTCCCAGGAGGTTTGAGACAAGTCATATGAGCATGTGGGACAGACTCACGGATCGGGCAAAACACGTCGTCAGTGCGGCCCGCGAAGAAGCGGCCCGGCTCGGCAGCGAGTATGTGCGAACCGAGCACATTCTGCTGGGGCTATGCCATGAACCCGAAGGCATCGCCGCCCGCGCGCTCGAGAACATGGGCGTGGACATCGAAGGTCTTGCGCTAGAGATCGAACGCCAGGTGCGCCCCGGCGCCCCGGCGGTCCCGGGCGATGATATCCAGTTCACCCCGCGCGCGAAGAAGGTGCTTGAACTGGCCGTCGAAGAGGCCCGGCGCTTCAATCACAGCTATATCGGCACGGAGCACATCCTGCTCGGATTGCTCAAGGAGGGCGAAGGGATTGCGGCCAAAGTCCTCCAGGATATGAAGATCGACATTGGACGCATCCAGGCCGAGGTGATCCGGCTCCTGGGCGACCAGAGCAGAAGCGGACAGCAGGCCACCGGGAGCAAGAAATCCCAGACACCGGCGCTGGATGCCTTTGGGCGCAATCTCACGGAATTGGCCCGGGAGGGCAAACTCGACCCCGTGATCGGCCGGGAAGACGAGATCGAGCGCGTCATCCAGATCCTCAGCCGGCGCACCAAGAACAACCCGGTGCTCATGGGGGAGGCCGGCGTGGGCAAGACGGCCATCGTCGAAGGGCTTGCCCAGGCCATCGTGCGGGGCGACGTGCCCGATCTGCTGCTGAAACGACGGGTGCTGACGCTGGACCTCGCGGGCGTGGTCGCGGGGACGAAGTACCGCGGTCAATTCGAGGAACGCCTGAAGTCCATCATGAAGGAAATCCGGCGCGCCGACAACATTATCATGTTCATTGACGAACTGCATACGATCGTGGGCGCGGGCGCGGCCGAAGGCGCCGTCGATGCCGCCAACATGCTCAAGCCGGCCTTGGCGCGCGGCGAGCTCCAGTGCATTGGGGCGACGACCATGGACGAATACCGCAAGTACATCGAGAAGGATGCGGCCTTGGCGCGCCGGTTTCAGACGATCTTGGTCGACGCCCCGACGGTCGATCAGACGATCCAAATCATCCAGGGACTGCGCGACAAGTACGAGGCCCACCACCGGGTGAAATTCTCAGACGACGCGGTTGTGGCTGCGGCCCGGCTTTCGAACCAGTACATCAGCGACCGCTACCTGCCCGACAAGGCGATCGACGTGATCGACGAAGCCGGGAGCCGCGCCCGGCTACAGATAACGACGCGGCCCGGCGAGCTCAAGGATCTCGAACACGAGATCGAGCGCGTCACCCAAGAGAAGGAGGCGGCGATCCGGCAGCAAGAGTACGAGAAAGCCGCCAATATGCGGGATCGGGAGCGTACCCTCATCGCCAAACTGGAGGAACGCAAGCGGAAATGGGAGAAAGATCGCGATTCCGCCGAGACCACCGTGTCCGAGGAAGACATCGCGTACATTGTGTCGAAGTGGACGGGCGTTCCCATTACCAAGCTCGAGGAAGAGGAATCCGAGCGCCTGTTGCGTATGCGCGACGAACTGCATCGCTATGTGGTCGGACAGAATGAGGCGATTGATGCCATCACCCGCGCCATCCAGCGGTCGCGCTCGGGCCTGAAAAACCCGAAACGCCCTGTGGGGTCTTTCATGTTTCTGGGGCCGACCGGCGTGGGCAAGACCCTCTTGGCGAAGGCCCTGGCCATTTTCCTGTTCGGCAACGAGGATGCCCTTATCACGGTCGACATGGCCGAATACATGGAACGGTTCGCCGTGGCGCGGTTGGGAGGCGCCCCGCCCGGCTATGTCGGGTACAACGAAGGCGGGCAACTGACCGAGCAAGTGCGCCGCCGCCCGTATTCGGTTGTGCTTTTCGACGAGATTGAGAAGGCCCATCCCGATGTCTTCAACGCGCTGCTCCAACTGCTCGAAGACGGCTTCATGAACGATGCCACGGGACGCAAGGTGGACTTCCGCAACACGGTGGTCGTCATGACCAGCAACGTTGGCTCCCGCAAGATCGGCCGAAACTCCACCGTCGGATTTCAGCGTGACGATGCGAACCTGGATTACGAACGCATGAAGGAGCGCGCCGTCGAAGAGGCCAAGAAGGTCTTCAATCCCGAGTTCATGAATCGCGTGGACGAAGTCCTGGTGTTTCACCGGCTCACCCACGAGGAACTCCTGGCCGTGGTTGACATCCAAGTGGCGGAAGTGATAGACCGGCTCCGGGCGAAGGAACTCCGGTTGCGGCTGACCCCGGAGGCCCGGGAATTCATCGTCCGCCTGGGCAGCGACGACGAATACGGCGCGCGGCCGTTACGGCGCGCTGTCCAGCAGCACATCGAGGACCCCCTGGCTGAGTTGATGTTGAAAAGCAGGTTCAAGCCCGGCACTGTCATCAGTGTGGACGCATCGGGCGTGGAAGAGAAACTCGAGTTTAACTCGGAGATACCGGTAGCGGAAGGTGTGACCTCTTGATCAGATTGCCCGTCTGGTTCACTGTACTGGCCTTGCTCGCGGGGAGCGTTGGCGCCGGCGCACAGTCGCAGGAAGCCCCGGTGGTAAAGGCGGTCACGTTGTCCGGCCTCGAACGCGTGAGCGAGCAGTTCGTACGTTCCCGCCTTAAGGTGCAGGCCGGCCAGCCGTATGACCCGGCCACCGTGGCCCAGGACCTCCGCGAACTCTCGATGTCCGATCTCTTCAACACGGTGACCGTCCTTACCAACCCCGAGGATGACGGATTGGTCGTTACGTATGTCTTCGAGGAGAAGCCCGTCATCGATGAGATCAAGATCATCGGCAACAATAAGATGCGGACACGCAGCATTCGGGCCGTGCTTTCCCTGAAAGAGGGAAATTCCTTCACGCCGGAGGCCTTGGATGAAGAACGCCAGGCGATCCTCGATTTCTATAAGGACAAGGGCTATCCCAACGCGTCCGTCGACATCATTGTGGACAAGGCACCGCAGTTCCGCGTGAAAATCACGTACGCCATCGACGAAGGCAAGAAGGCCCGCATCCGCAGTGTTGCATTTGAGGGAAACTACGCGCTGAGCAAACGCCAACTCAAGAAGGTCATGAAGACCAAACGCGGATGGCTGTTCTTTGGCGGACGCTACAACGAAGACAAGCTCGAGGCGGACATCGAGAACCTCATGGAGGAATACAAGAACTACGGCCGCCTCGAGGTCGACGTCGGCGCGGATCTTGCCCAAGCGCCTGGCGGGAAGAAGCTCGACCTGACGATCTCGATTTCCGAGGGACCCGAATACAGCGTCGAGACGCTCGATATCGCCAATGACAACGTCTATGCCGACGACGAGATCCGCGATATCATCGCCGTCCACCAAGGGGACGTGCACAACAAGGGCCAGATCGCGAAGGATGCAGAACTCATCGAAAAGGGCTACCAGGACAGCGGCTATATCAACGCCAGCGTCGAGACGCGGGTCACCACGGACCTGGAAAAGAAGACGACCCGCGTGACGCATGATGTAGACGAGGACCTGCTGAAGTACATTGGCGAGATTACCGTTACGGGGAATTCCGTGACGCGAGACGACATTGTTCGACGGCAACTGCTGGTCGTGCCCGGGGAGCGCTACGACGGCAGCGCCTTCACGGTGAGCGAACAGCGGCTCAAGAACACGGAGTACTTCAACCAAGTGAATCTCACCCGCCAGGACGACGAAGACAATGATCTCTATACCAACGTTTTCGTCGACGTGGCGGATGAATACGGCGAAGAAGGCAAGACCGGCAACTTCATTTTCGGGCCACGCTACCACTCCGAGGAGAAATTCAGCGGCTTTGCCGAGTTGCGATTGAATAACTTCGACGTCACCAACTGGCCCACCTTCTCGGGCGGCGGGCAAGTGTTCTCCGCGAAAGCCAGCGTGGGCAGTCGCCGGGACCAGTACAACCTGAGCTTCACGGACCCGGAGTTCGCCGGGTATCCCCTCGCGTTCGGGTTCGATTTCTTTTCCGATTCCTACGAGTACTCCGGCGGGTCGCACTACACCGAGGAACTCGGGGGCGGCCAACTGCGTCTCGGCAAGGCGCTGTCCCCCTATGTCACAGCGCGTACGAGTCTGCGCTACACCGACGTCGACTACAGCGACCTTGCGTGGCGGTGGCTCTATGCGCCCGAACTGGGGCGCGAGTTCGAGGGAAGCACCACGGTCAGCAACACATGGAGCATTGAACGCAACACCCTGGACATCCGCCGCGACCCCACGACCGGCAGCACGCACATGATCGCGGCCACCGTCGCCGGGCTCGGCGGGGACAATGATTTCCTCAAGCTCGAACACGATTCAACCTGGTACAGACCGCTCGGCCAAGAGAAGAAATGGATCCTGTCTTTCCGCGCCCGAGAGGGATGGGCCGACGAATACGGGTCCTCGGATTTTGTGCCCATGTGGGCACGGTTCTTTGCCGGCGGCAGCAACACGGTGCGCGGCTACGACAATCGCGACATCGGCCCTAAGGTCAGGGAGTTCCGCTGGTTTGGCGACCGCGAGGCCGTCGGCGGCAAGCTTCGACTCGTAAACAACCTCGAAGTCAAGTACAAGCTGACGGAGATGTTTCGCTTGTATGCGTTTGCCGACGCAGGCGGGGTGTGGCGCGACTCTTCCGATTTCGACCTCGGCGACCTGAGGTACAGCGTCGGCCTTGGGTTCGGCGTCGATATCCCCAAGATGGGGCCGGTGCGCATCGACTACGGATTCCCGCTCAATCCCGATGACGACCAAGGCTCCGGCCGCTTGCACATCCTGACGGGGTTCCGCTTCTAGGGGCGCGTCTTGGGGGTGTGGGACAGCCGCCCTCGGCTGTCGAGTCCCGCGGCACCCAGGTCCGTGTGAAGCGCAATGGACGAAGTGGACTGGATGGACAGTGGGCGCTGGGCCGTGTAAACGCGTAACCCAATGGGGATCGAGCGGTGGCAATCCAAAATCCAAAATCCAAAATCCAAAATCCAAAAGGGCGTGTGGCCCACATCGTGTCGCACACCCACTGGGACCGGGAGTGGCGCTACCCAATCTGGGAAACGCGCCTGATGCTCCTCGATTTTATGGACGAATTGGTCGAGGTCCTCGAGTCCGGAAAATATCCCGGGTTTCTGCTCGACGGCCAGGTCTCGCCAATACTCGACTACCTCGATATCCGCCCGGCGATGACCGAGCGCGTCGTGGCCTTGGTGGCTTCGGACAAGCTCCAGGTGGGTCCGTGGCTGACGCTGCCGGACGAGTACCCCGTTGACGGGGAAGCCCTGGTGCGCAACCTGCTCCTGGGCCGCCGCCGGGCCGTCGAGCTCGGGCGCGTGTTCAACGTGGGGTATACGCCGTTCGGCTGGGGGCAGACCGCGCAACTGCCGCAGATCTACGCGGGCTTCGGCATGGATGTCGCCATGATCGGCAAGCGGGTCAGCAATGCGCGGGCGCCAAAGAGCGAGTTCGTGTGGCACGGCCCGGACGGCACCGAATTGCTGGCGACCCGTTTCGGCGATCTCGGACGCCAGAACTTCTACTTCAAAGTCCACCTTTCGGCCCTGTTCGGCGTCGATCACGAGGCTCCCGAATGGGTGTACGACTGGTCGCGCGGCGGCATCGCGTACCATCGCGCCGACCGCGAGCAAATGGAACAGGACCACTTCCGGCTCGACGAACCCGCGCAATGGTATCCCGAGACCATCACGCCCGAAATGGTCGAGGCCGCGTGGCGCACGACCGACGACAGCGTCCTCGAACACGACCGCCTGATGATGAACGGCTGCGACTATACCGCCAGCCAGCCCATGTTCCCCGAGATGCTCGAGCGTGTCAATGCGGTCGACCCGGACCCGGATCGCGCGTGGGTGCACACGACCATGCCCGAGTTCGTCACGCTGATGAAACGCAAGATAGATCGGTCGCAACTCGCGGTGGTCGAAGGGGAACTGCGCGACGGACCGGCCGGACCGGTCACGGGCAACGCGCTGACCACCCGCCTCTATCTCAAGCGCCTCAACAAGCAGGCCCAGAACATGCTCCTCCGGTTCGCCGAGCCGCTCAGCGTCGTCGCGGCCATGAGCGGCGCCCTGTACCAGGATGCCTTGATGAAGAAGGCGTGGGAGTTCCTGCTCGCGGCCCACCCGCACGATTCGGTCAACGGCGTGACGCAGGACAAGACCGTGCTCGACGTGACCGACCGCCTCAACCAGGTCATCGACCTCTCGCAGACCCTGGGCAACCGCGCCATGCAGGACCTCGTGCGCCGGATGGACCTACGCCGATTCCGCGAGGAAGACGTCCTCATTGCCGTATTCAACCCACTGCCGTATCCGCGGCGCGAAGTGGTCGAGGCGTGGATCGACATGCCCGCCACGCCGGCAAACGCGAACTGGCCCAACGCGCCCGAGGAGCCCCTCATGTTTGACGCCGAGGGCCGCGCCGTGAGTACGCAATGGCAAGGGCGGACCAGCGAGACCTACTGCGTGGCCGAGGTGCACACGCGCGCCTTCCCCTACCACTGCCACCGGCATCGCGTGTTCTTCGATACCGGCGAGGTGCCCGCCTGCGGCTACAAGGTGTTCCGGGCCGGCTCGATGCGCGGCGGGGCGCCCGAGGGCGTGGCGTGGGCCGACTCGCAGGCCCGCACGCACACGCTGCTCACCGCACCGAACACCCTCGAGAACGAATTCCTCCGCGTGGACATGAACCCGAACGGCACCTTCAACCTGACGGACAAACGGCAGGCCCGCACGTTCCATAGCCTCAACTACTATGAGGACCGGGGCGAACATGGCGACTACTGGATCAACCAGCGGCTCATGTTCGACCAGGCCCACACCTCGCTCGGGTGCGCCGCCCGGATATGGGCGCAAGAATCCGGCCCGCTGCAAGCCACGCTCGTCAGCGAGATCGCCATGCGGCTGCCGCGCACGGGCAACAAGGAACTCCAGCGGCGCGGCGATGAACTCGCCGGCCTGACGATCCAGACCGCGGTCACGCTTCGCGCGGGCGCGGAGCAGGTCGAGGTCAACGTGTCCTTCGAGAACCGGCACGAAGACCACTACCTCCGCGCCATGTTCCCCACGGGCCTGACCGGCGCGATGCACGCGGATGTCGGCGGGCACTTCATTGTCGACCGCAGGCCCATCCGGCCCCAAGGGCCCACGTCCGAGGCCGTCTGGCCCGACATGGCCACGCTGCCGCAGAACAACTTCGTGGACGTGAGCGACGGCGAGGCCGGCCTGGCGTTTCTCAACGACAGCCTGACCGAATACGAGGTGCTGGACAACGACGAGCGCACCGTGGCGTTGTCGCTCATTCGCGCGGTGCGCAACTGGGTGTGTACCGAAACGCGCGTCGGCTCCGGGTTTCCGTCGCAGAAGGGCGGGCAATGCCTGGGCCGACACGAGATCCGTTACGCCCTCCGGCCGCACACCGGCGATTGGCAGTCGGCCGGCGTCCCCCTGGCCGCCGAGCAGTTCAACGCTGCGCCCCGCCTCGTCCAGACCCGCGCGCATGAAGGGGCGCTGCCTGGCGACCAGGCGGCGCTGTTCGAGATCAGCAACCCGGCCCTGCGCTTCTCCGCGCTCAAAAAGGCCCAGGACCGCGACACCTACATCGTCCGCCTCTACAACCCGACCGACAAACGCCAGACCGGCCGCCTCCGCCTCCACGCCAAGCTCGAAAACGCTTGGCTGACCGACCTCAACGAAGACCGCCAACGCGCCCTCAAAGTCACCAAAACCAATACCGTCGCCGTCGCCGCAGAACCCCACAAGATCGTGACGATTGAAATCAAGACTTCAGGGGTGTAGAAAGTCTTGAGGACTCGGCGTTCTTTGCGCCTTTCCGATAACCGGAAGGCGCACGCACCAGGCAGAAAAGAGCGTTGAATGGGAACACGCGAGAAAGACATCATCGACGAGATTCATGAACGGCGGACCGAACTGCTTGCGCAGTTCGACTATGACCTCAAGCGCTTCGCGGAGTACATTAGCGAGCGCGAGCGGCAGCATCCCGAACGCGTCGTGGAGCAGGTGAAGGTCGTTAAGAGCAAGGCTTAGCCTGTGTCAGGTCTCGGCCTCGTCACCGACGGCGGTCTGATTTGTCGCACGTGAAGATAGGACCAGCAGTATTCTGAAGAGACATTATGACGTGATGGTAGCCGGGCATGTGTGCCTGGATGTGATCCCGCGGTTTCCGGACACGGGGGCGCGGCAGATTGGCGATATCCTGCGGCCGGGCAAGCTGGTCAATATGGACGAGGCCGTGATCTGCACGGGCGGGCCGGTGTCGAACACGGGGATCAACATCAAGACGCTGGGCCACCGGGTGTGCTTTTGCGCGCGGGTGGGGGATGACGCCTTTGGCAAGCTGACCGTCGATATGCTGCGCGGCAACGGCAACGCGGAGGGCGTCCACGTGGTCGAGGGCGCGGCGAGTTCGTATACGATTGCGTTGGCGCCGCCGAACATCGACCGCATTTTCCTGCACAATCCAGGCACCAACAACGCGTTTGGCCCCGAAGACCTGGACCCGGACCTCATCGCGCAGTGCCGCCAGTTTCATTTCGGATACCCGCCCCTGATGCGGCGGCTGTACGAGAACGAGGGGGCGGCCCTCGAGCGCGTGTTCCGGATCGCGAAGGAGGCCGGCGCAACGACCTCGTGCGACATGTCGTTGCCGGACTCCGATTCGCCGTCGGGTAAGGTGAATTGGCTTGCGATCCTCGGGAGGATCCTTCCGCATGTCGACCTGTTCCTGCCTTCCATCGAAGAGACGCTCTACATGGTCGATCCGGAGGCGTTTCTGAGCATGAAGCGGGCGCATGACTACGCGGAGTTGCTCGATTTCATTGCGCCGGAAGTCTATTCGGAACTCGCAGACAAGGTGCTCTCGCTCGGAACCAAGATGGTGGCGCTCAAGTCGGGGCACCGGGGGTTCTACCTCAAGACGGCCCCGGCGGACACGTTTGACGGCATGGGTGCGGCCCGGCCCGGCGATCCGGCCAATTGGTCGGGCCGCGAGTTGTGGGCGCCCGCGTTCGTGGTGCCGCACTTCGGTTCGGCGACCGGCTCGGGCGACTCGGCGATTGCGGGCCTGCTGAGCGCGTTCGTTCGCGGGTTGACCATCGAGCAGTCGCTCAAGTACGCCACGTGCTGCGGGCTCCAGAACGTCCAAGTGCTCGACGCGGTCAGCGGCATCCGCCCCTGGGATGAGACCACCGCAATGCTCGCGCAAGACATGCCCCTGATCGATGCGCACATCGAGGCGAACGGCTGGCGCTGGTCGGCAGAGTACAAGCTCTGGGCCGGGCCGGGCGACCCGCTGGCCGGCAAGCGATCTTCGTGATGGGCGTCGCGCCTGTTACAGCGGCGAATGCGGGCGCGTGTTTTTTGCCTGCCTATTTCTCGCCGTATACGCAGAACATCACCGAGAAGCAACGCAGGATTGAGGCGCGCTCGAACAGGCTGTCCACGGCATCGAAGAATCCCGTCAGAAACCGGGGGCCGTTCGGCGTGAATACACAGTAGGCGGTCTCGAAACCTCTCACGCCGCTTTGTTCGAGCCACCGCGCAACGGCGGCCGCGTGCACCTTCATCACGCTGACCTCTGTCTCGCGATGCCGCGCCCACTGCAGCAATGTCGTGGGATAGAAGCGGCGTGGTTCGAGGATCGCGAACCGGCCGCCCGGCGTCAGTACGCGGACCATCTCACGCAGGCCGCGCTCCGGGGTTGCCAGGTGATGGAGCATTGCGACGCAGAAAACGCGGTCGAAGGTCTTATCCCGACACGGCGCCCGCGTGGCGTCTGCGGCGAGGAACACGGTTGGCGCGAGAATCGGAAAGCGCTGCTTCGCGGCACGCAAAAGCCCGGGCGAGATATCCAAGCCGCAGTAGGTGTGACCCGCCTCGACGAGTTCCGCGCCATGCGCGCCGTACCCCACGCCGAACTCGATGATCGTGGCCGCGTCGGCGCCCTCATCAATGCCGAGGGCGCGCCGTATCATGTCCATCTTGTTCCTGTGGTTGCGTGTCCGTGCGCGCGCGGCCAGAACCGATGCCTCTTCGGCGGCCATGGCGTCGTACAGATCGAGGTTGGCGCGCACGTCCTGCCCGAGCCCGTGCGGCAACGCATCGAGAATGCCGTTCTCGACCCTCAATTCGCGTCCGCAATCGCCACAGGTGAAGCGCCCGCGCATCCCGTTGGAGTCTCGCACCTCCGCATCTGCCACGAGCGCGTTCCCCAGGCAATCCGGACAGCGCAGGTTGGACAGGATGTGTGACATTGATTGAGTCATTGTCTATCCTGCAATCGACTCCTCAGAGACGGCCACACCGTGTGAGGCATCTGCGAAAGGGCTCTTCTCAAAACGACGCTCGGGAACGGAGCGAACGGAAGTAGTCCTGGGGTTGTTATCGCATCGTTGGAGACTGGGTGCGCATCCTCGGTGGGGCGAGCGTCCTCGCGAGCCGTCTTCGTTCTGTTTTGACCGCCCGGTTCTTGAGGGTTCACGAACTCTCTCGGCGCACCAAAACCCGAAAAGACCCGGCTCGCGAGGAC
>Ga0272441_10009081_pt1 | contig 15467 bp, 14 predicted proteins | sample SSMProp6N_FD_193582 | JGI IMG/M metagenome (GOLD analysis project Ga0272441, IMG submission 193582) | Marine sediment archaeal communities from Little Sippewissett salt marsh, Falmouth, MA, United States - SSM-Prop-6N | ecosystem: Environmental > Aquatic > Marine > Wetlands > Sediment ... | reverse complement strand
GCAGTTTGCGCAGATGAAGGACGGCGTGTACCTGATCAACTGCGCGCGCGGCGGGGTCGTGGATGAAGACGCACTGGTCGAGGCGCTGAACGCCGGCAAAGTGGCCGGCGCGGCGCTGGACGTGTTTGCCGGCGAGCCGCCGAACGCAGAGCATCCGATCTTCGGTTGTGCGAACGTCTCCTTCACGCCGCACATCGGTGCATCGACGGTCGAAGCACAGCAACGTGTTGGGGAAGAGGCGGCATCCATCGTCATCGAGTTCGCCGAATCGAGTCACTAGGAGGACGCTTTGGCCAGCATCATTCCGTTTCGTGGATACCGGTTCAATCGTGAGACCGTCGGGTCGATGAGCGACGTCGTGTCGCCGCCGTACGACCGAGTGTATCCTGACGTCCAGGCGGCATTGCATCGTCGCAGCCCCTTCAACATCGTCCGCATCATCAAAGGCATGCCCGAGGAGAACGACTCGGACAGCCACAACGTCTATACCCGCGCCGCCGAGATCCTCGATCAATGGATCGGCGACGAAGTGCTCGTCCGTGACGCGGAGCCGTCGCTCTACGCCTATCACCAGACGTACGCCTTCGAAGGGGTGCAACTGACGCGCAGGGGCGTGATTGCGCTGGGGCGATTGGAGCCGGACAAGGTGCACGCTCACGAGAAGACGCTGAAAGGGCCGAAAGAGGACCGGCTCCGGCTGATGCGGGCCACTGAGGCCAATTTCGGGCACATCTTCATGCTGTATGACGATCCGCAGCGAACGACGGAGAGGCTGCTGACGGAGATCTGCGAACGTACCGCGCCGCTGCTTGAGGCGAACGACGCCGACGGGAATCTGCATCGCGTGTGGCGCATTGACGATCCGGCGATCATCGAGGCCGTCCAGGCGGCGCTGGCGGACAAGGACCTCTATATCGCCGACGGGCACCATCGATACGAGACGGCCGTCAACTACATGAACGAGTGCACTGCAAGCGGCTGGCAACCTGCGGCGCCCGAGTCGTATGGCGTACGCATGATGACGCTGTTCAACATTGCCGAACCGGGGATGTCCATCCGACCGATCCATCGCCTGGTCCACGGGATCGAAGGGTTTGAGGCGACGGCATTCCTTCAGGCCGCGGAAGAGCACTTCGTCGTCGAACGGCAAACGTCCTTGCGTGCGATGATCGAGGCGACGAAGGCGGGACGGGGACGACACACGATCGGCTGCGCAACGAGTGACGTGTTCGCCACGTTGACGTTGCGAGACGAGCGCGTGATGGACGCCCTCGGGGAGCGAGATCGCTCCGACGACTACAAACGGCTGGATGTCACAATCCTGCATGAGGCGGTTCTGAGTCGTCTACTGGGAATCGACGCGCAGGCGCTCGAGGAGCAGCGAAACGTCACCTACACCGTCGATGCGGACGCCGGATATGCGAGCATCGCGAACGGCGCCGAGCAGTTGCTGTTCTACCTCAATGCGACCAGTCCGGAGGAAGTCGTCCGTGTGGCCGACCACGGCGAGAAGATGCCGCAGAAGTCGACGGACTTCTATCCGAAGCTGCTGACCGGACTCGTGTTGACGAAGATGGAGATCGCGAAGTAGCGACGCGCCGGCAGGCGATTGCGCAGCGTGAGAGGGGAGGACGTGCGCATTCCTGAGGCCACGTGTCCCTCGTCCTCAGGACAAAGCCACGACTTGCCCCGTGCCGGTTTCCCGCACGTCATGGCCAACTCCGAATACCCTAGCCGTGAGATCTTGGAGGAGGTCATCATGCGACGCAGGTGCGTTGAGATCGTTTATTGCGCATTCGCCCTGCTGCTGTTGGCAGGGTGGGGTGCGGTTGCGGACAGCGACATCGGGTTCACGGGAAGCGTAGGAATCGACATCACATACACGCCGATCCCGCCGACGTCCTACAACATCGGCTCGGATCTCACCATGGGATTCAGCATCAGCGGATTCACGTTCACGTCCGCCACCGGGTTCGACCTGTACGGTTTTCAATCCGAGGCGGTGACCCTTTCCGTCGATTTGGGCGCGGCGCAGATTGCCGAGGAGATCAGATTCGAACCGGTGTTCTCGTGGAACGAGTTGAGTGTCGATCTGTCCATCGTCGGTGTGCAGATCGGCGTTGATCTCATTCTTGCCGACATTGTGGGCCCGCAGACGCCGACGTACAGCATGGGTGGTGTGCTCGAGTTGTCCAGCGAGATTCTCTGTGGGTTCACGGTGACGAGCCTGACCGGCTTCGGCGCGGAGGACCTGGTGAATCTGCTCGGCGGCATCGATGCTCCGTTCCGTTGGGAAGTCCTGTACTTGTTCAACCATCTGGACGGTCTGTGTGCTGCACCGGCGGGCCTGGACGTAACGATCGTGCCGGGCTTCTACTTCGAAGAGGAATTGGTGCGTCTCGAGGTCGAGGGCATGGGCTTCGCGGCCAGCAACACGACATGGTTCGATGCGGCCGGGCTTTCCAAGATGCAGTTCGAGATCGGATATAGCTTCCCAGAGCCGATGCTCGCCATGCTCGGGGCGCTGAGCCTTGACGGGAGTTTCTCGATTACAAGCCTCGACTTCATCATCGATTTGCAGATCGATGTCGTCCGCTTCACGTCGCATACTTCGTTTGTGGAACTTCCTCCTCCGGTCATCATTCCTATCGTGTTCGATGCGCAGGCGTTCGCCGTGTCGTTCGAGTTTTGCAGCGTGCTCATCACGACCTCGACGGCGTTCGATGACTCGTTCCTTTTCGCGGAGCAGAGAATCGCGATCGAAGCGTGGGTCGATCCCGTGACGTTCAAGAGCTTGACGACGTTCGACGCCACCGGATTCGCAGGTGAGTGTATCTACGCGGACGTCCAGTTCTGTGGCGTCACGCTCTACACGCAGGCGGCGTTCGACTTCACCGGCGTTCAGTACGTGACTGTAGGCTTCGAGCTGGCGTTCGGCAACTAGCGATGAGCGACGCAATGAAGGATCTCACGCTTGATGAACTCCTCCAGCTGCTGTCCGCCGAGCAAGGGAACCTCGATTCGGTGCGGGATGAGATCCTTCAACGAGGAGCATCGATTGTCCACGATGTAGTGAACGAGGACTTCACCAACAGCGGATTCGATGCGGAGGACCTGTTCCGCCCCGGATATCTGGGCTTGATGAACGCGGTGTACAACTTCGACCTTTCTCACGGGAAGACGTTCCGCGAGTACGCCGCGAACCTCATCAAGGGCGAGATTCGCCACCACATCCGCGACCAGGTGGCGCGGACCCCGATTCCTCGATGGATGAAGGATCTCAATCGGCAGATTGAAGCGATCGAAGCGCGACTGCTCCGCGAAACGGGAAAACTGCCGTCGCTCGCGGAGCTGGCGGCGGCGGCCAACATCACCGAACAGGGACTCGCCGAGGTGTTCAAGGCGCGTGAAGCCCTAAGCTACGTGTCGCTCGATGCGCAGCAACGGGAGAACGATCCCGTTTTCCGAATCGATGTGTCCAAGATCCGGTCGAAGACGCCGGAGACGTTCCCGGTCGAGGTCCGCATACGACTTGCCTCCGCTCTGGAGAAGCTGTCCGACCTACAGCAGTACCTCTTGCATAGCCTGTTTCGACCATCTGAATAGCGTTTGTCGTACACATGCCGGGTCTATGGGCATGGAACGTCAGGTACAATCGGAGCAAGGTCAGGCCGGTGTCTGTCGTCACGTATCAGGAGGCGCGCTGTGGTGCAGAGAGGTTCACGAGTCGGTGCCATTGCAGGGATTCTGGCCGTATGGATTGCGGTGCTCCTCAGCTGCTCGTCGTTCGCGAGCACGGTGGGTGGCGTCACCATTACACTGCATTCGCACAAGTACTACCCTGCGTGGAACATGACCCGGTTCGTCTACCGGATCTCAAGGATCTCGTGGCTCGCGCCCTCATACTGGGTTCTAGGGATCGGAGACGACATCGGCGATGAGCAGATCGACATCGCCGGGTCAACGTCCTATGTGTGGGTGGACGATCCGCTGAGCGGACTGGCGTATACGTCCATCTCGTCGAACCGCAAGTTCTATCTCTGGTTGTACGGGCAATGGGATGCCGAGCCGGTCGATATGGCCGTCGTCTACTCGGGATGGGGATACTTCTCCGACCTTGTGTACACAGGCACGATCGACGGTCCCGCAACAGGGGGATCGATGCTCTCGGTCGAGGTGGTGTCGGGCAGTCAAGTCGAATTCCCGCAGATCATCGCGTCGGGAACGTACGATGCGGCCACGACGACGCAGCTGGAGATCGAGAGCACGCTGTCCGGATGGGCGTTGGATTGGGATCTGTCGCTTTCCATCCCGGAATCGGCCGACGCATCCGCGGTCGAGCGCGTGTTCGAACTCGCGGTAGACCCCTATGTGGCGGCCGCGGGAATGACACAGGTCGATGTACACTATGCGCTGACGATCTCGGACGAGGACTTCTCCGGACTTCCGGAAGGTGGATATCAAATCGGGATCACGTATACCGTGACGACGGGCGACTAGGCACGAGGACTGGAAGGAAGGACACGTTGTGATGCGACGAGGGAGCATTCGCTGGATGGCTGTCGGACTGGGTCTGTTGCTTTGTTCTTCCATTGCGGTTCAAGCGGTCCGCGTGCTGCCGGCGTCGCTGTCCCTCGATCAGCGTCTCGGTACGCAAGAAACCTACACCCTCACGGTCCTGAACGATACGGATGCGGCCGAAGAGCTGCTGCTGTATGTGGGTGATTGGCAACGACTGGAGGACGGCGAACACGACTGGGGCATGCCGGTTAACAGCGCACGCTGGATCCTCGATCGGTCGTTTGCCGCCGGAGAGACCGTCGATATCGTCTATGCCGTCGATCTACCGACCGGGGGAGACGTGACGATGGAGGGGACCTTCGAGGTGTCGTCTCCACAAGCCTCAGGAGTCGTGTCAGGTCCGGATCGTGTTGGTTCGGAGACGGTGGGAGAGGCGGCTTCTTCTCCTGCGGCGTCTTCCGATATCTGGATCGGCCGCTTGGTCGAGTCCGTTGACGCTGCCGGACGGGCGACCGTACGTCTCACCGTGCAGTTCCGGGAGGCGTGTGAAGGGCTGGTGGTCTATGAGACGGCGTCCGAGCGCGTGGACTTCGTCAGCATCGACGCGGCGGACGGCCGGTTTGATGCGATCAATCGGTCAAATGCGGGGTGGGTGTCGCTGTCGCACGACCGCTTGGTCCTGCAACCGGACGAGTCGCGCGACGTTACGGTGACCGTGACGGTTCCCGAAGACGCGAGCGGAACGTACTGGTCCGCGGTGTTCGTGCAATCACAACCTCAGGCCTCCGACGAAGCCGGTACACGCGTCGTGAGCATCTACCGCACGGCGATCAAGGTTTACGTCACGGCCTCCGGCACGGAAGCTGCGGAAGGCCGCGTCATCGACGTTCAGGTGGGAGAGACCGATCCGTTCATCCTGTACGCCCTGTTCGAAAACAGCGGGAACGTCGAGCTGGTGGTCACCGGCGAAGCGCAGGTGATCGACCGGACGGGACAAGTGATTCGCGAGTATGCGATCGAGGAGTTCAAGGTCCTCCCCGGGGCGCAGCGGATTGTGACGGTCGCGGATGCGACGTCGGAGAGCGCGCTGTCCGCGGACATCTATCAGGCGGTGGTCTCGTTCGAGTACGGTGCGGACAGCCCGGTCGTCGGCGTGCGCGGTTTCCGCGTGCGCTAGAGAAGCCGACGGGAGCGCAAAGGAGACGGGATGGGATCGATCGGGTTCGCGCTCGTTCTGTCGACACTTGCCGGGCTTTCGACGACGATCGGAAGCGTCTTGGGCATCGCGGTTCGCAAACCCGGACCGGTATTCATGACCTTGACCCTCGGCTTCTCGGCCGGGGTGATGATCCACGTCTCGTTTGTCGAACTTCTCCAAGGCGGTGTCGAGGCCGTCGGCTTTGCGCCCGCGCACATCGCCTTCTTCGTGGGAATGGCGGTCATGTTTCTGATCGACGCGCTGGTTCCTCATGACTACCTGGGACAAGAGGAACACGCCGGCGTCGGCATGCGAAGCTCCAATCTGATGAAGACAGGCGTCTTCGTCGCTTTGGGCATCGCCATCCACAACTTTCCCGAGGGAATGGCCGCCTTTGCCGGCGCGCTGGAAGATCCGTCGTTGGGACTGGCCATCGCCGTTGCGATTGCGATTCACAACATCCCGGAAGGGCTCGCGGTGGCTGCGCCGATCTATGCCGCGACCGGAAACCGGAAGAAGGCGTTCCTCTATTCGTTCCTGTCCGGCGTCGCCGAACCGGTCGGCGCCGGGTTGGCGGCGCTCGTTCTGATGAACGTGCTGAATCACGCGATTCTCGGCTACGTGCTCGCAGGCGTCGGAGGCATCATGGTGTTCATCTCCCTCGACGAACTCGTGCCGGTGGCTCGCTCGTTCGGGCACGAACACCTCGCCATCTTCGGCGTTATCCTCGGGATGGGCGTGATGGCGTTCAGCCTGTGGCTTCTCTAGTCTCCCCGGGAACTGTTGCACGGAACGTACAGGCATTGGATCGTCGAAACGTCACGGCGACCGTACTGAACCCCGCCTGCCTGAGCAGATCGATCTCCCGGTCCTCGGACAAGGGAAGATCGACATGGTCGTGGTGGTCCGGTCTGCGGCCGGCGCTCGCGAACGCCTGTAAGCGGCGCTCGCTCTCGTCTGCGGACGCGACGTAGTCGGCGTTTACGAACACGCCGTTCGAGCGTAGCGCGGCGTGCACGCGGCGGTACAGGTCGAGCTTGACCGAGGGAATCCAATGGTGCAATGCCATCGAGGACACGACGGCATCGTACGTTCGTGTGCCGAGGTCGAGGGTGAGAAACGACCCCGTAATCACGTTGATGCGCCCCGGCCAGCGGCGACGCTTCCGAGCGAGACGGCGCAGCATGCCTGTAGACAGGTCGATGCCGGTGACGGACGCGTGGGGAAGGCGATCGAACAGCGCATCCAGCTCGAGTCCCGTTCCGATTCCCAGGTCGAGGACGTCCGGGGATGCAGGTTCGAGGGGAAGGGCATCGGCGAGGCTTGCGTAGAACGCAACAACGTCCTCGACGTTCGCGAACATGTGCCGCTCGTACCCGGAGGCGCGATGGTCGAAGAACGCGGCCATGTCTTCGGACATGTTTGCAGGCTGATGCATGTCTGACCTCCGCGGGTATGGTACGACATGCGGGTCGGACGCGCTGGCGGGCGCGGGCGACGCGCGCTAGACTTGCCGGCAACCACGCTGGGTTCGGAGGTCGGAGATGCGCACGTTCTCCGCGGTCACTGTCTGTATGATCAATCTCGTCATCGGGCTGCACTACGTTCGGGGGTTGAGACAGCGAGCGATCCAGCCGGCGCTCGCGATGTGGGTCTTCTTCACGGTCGCGGTCGTAGGGAGTCTGGTGACGTATCTGTGTGAAGGCCCGTACGGATTGCTGGACAACGTGCTTAACGCGGCGGATCTGGTGCTGTGCGGCGGGGTGGCTCTCGCGATTGCGATCACCGGCGACCGGAGTTCGCGGTTTACTCGATTCGATACCGGGTGCCTTGCGGCCGTGATTGGGATCCTTGGAGCCTGGGCGCTCACCCGGCAACATGTGATCGCGCACCTCTGCATCCAGCTCATCCTTGTCATTGCGTACCTTCCCGTCGTGCGCCGGCTCTGGAGGTCTCCGCGAAATACGGAGTCGTTCGTCATGTGGATCGGGCTTCTGCTGGCGCCCGTCTTTTCTCTGCTTTCCAGCCGGGGCGTTCTCGCGACGGTCTACGCCGTCCGTGCGATCGTCTCCACCGGTTTGCTTCTCGCACTCATGATCCGTGTGGAGCTTCGATCGAGAAAGCATGCGTCGAGCTAGGCACGGACCGCCCTGCCTCGGCAAACGGTCAGAGGGCAGCGCGTTGCGGCGGTCTCGTCATGGCTGCGGGTGCGCCCGAAGGGACTTGCCGCCTCTCCGCACGGACCACGAAAACGAGGGATGCCGCGAGGATCAGCGCGAAGTGACACATGATCGAGGGAAGCGCGCCCTGCGCCGGCGCAACGAAGTGCGTGCAGATCACCGCTGGGACGATGAATCCGAGACTTCCGGAAAGCAACGCCTCGAGCGGACGATTGCGTTGCGGTCGGGTGGTGACGAGGTCGAGCGTCGACAGCGCCACCATGCCGAACAGGCCGATCCAGTAGAACCAGGCGTAAACGAGGAATCGCGGCAAGGGATTGGCGTATTTCGCATACACGACGGTGCACACCGAATCGGAGACGAATCGCGCGTCAACCCCGATCCAGACGACGATGCCCAGCGCGGCGGCGAGCATGGCGTACGCTGCGGCGTAGTTCAACCGGGCGAGCGACCGGCTCAGCTGCGCGATGAGCAGGAGTCCCAACGGAGGGAGCCACGTGACGACGATGAACGCGAGACGTGGGGTGAACCCGTATGTGGGCAGCTGCGCGCAGACGAGGACCTCGACGAGTTGATAGGCGGCGAGCAAGAGGAGAATCGCGCTCGTGGTCCGAATGACGTCGCGGCGACCCGGCCCACGAACAGCCCAAACGGCGACCACCACCTCAAAGATCGCGGTCGCAATAGCCAACGCCGGCGAATACGACATGCCCCCTCCATTCATGTTCCCAGCCGTTGTGGATGATACGCGGATGCCGCCGCCGTCGGCAACTGGGACGTCGGATCGCTCGAATGCGGGCGGAGCGACGGTGGCGTGCGGAGAGGAGTGGGTCCAGGACGCCCCTCAAGTTCGCCCTGGACCCTCAGAAGGTGCTGCACGTCGTAAGCCTTGGTGTGTGTGTTCTTATCGAACGTTTTGATGCTAGTGGAACGGTTTGAACGATCTGTGAGACGGCGATGTGCATTTCGTGAGCCGGCGCGGAGCGCCGGCAATCGACGGCGACCCGGTTCGCGATCAGCTTCCCATGTCTCCGAGTTCTCGGACGACGGCCTGAATGGAGCGCTCGCAAGGATCGGGCAGTTCATAGGTCGCCACGCGACGGCCGGCGGCCTCGAGCGCGCGGCGGTCGCCGTTTGTCTGCGAGGTAATCAGGTCGGCAAACGAGAGCGTCGAGAGATCACTGTCGGTGCCGTCCGGGATGGGCACCGACGGCATGTCTGGAGACACCAATTGAATGAATCGACCGCGCCCGGCGTCTCCCTTGTGCAGTTGTCCGGTGGAATGGAGGAAACGGGGACCGTACCCGACGGTGACGGCGATGCCGAATCGATCCCGGATGGCGGCTTGAAGCTCGTGCAATGCGCGGGTCGAGCCGTTGGAGATCGGCAGGTACGCGTGGAGTGCGACGTAGTCTCCCGGCAACGTGCCTTCGAGGTCGTTTGCGACGGCTCGGGCGGAGAACCGTTCGTTGGCGAGCGAGCGAACTGCGCCTTCGTTTCGCGCGGCGTCGACGGCTTCACGCGCAAGACGCTTGGCGGATTCCACGTTGGGCTGATTGAATGGATGGACGCCGAGCAGATGGCACGCCATCGCCGTTGCCATCTCCCACAGGTAGATCTGACCGGACAGATCGGTGACATCCGACAGCTCGATTCGTGCCACCGGATGCCCGGCGTCTTGGAGCGACCGCGTGGTTTCATCGAGCGTGCGATCGACGCCGTGACTCATCAAGACGAAGGCGCGATCTTGGCCGTATCGAGGAGCGATGGTCTCGATGGGCTCGAGTACAGGAAGGATTCCGGCCCCGTTCTTCCCCGAACTCTCCGCGATCAGCTGTTCGACCCAATCACCAAACGGCGTGATCGTTCTCGACAACAAGAACGTCGCCTTGTCACGGCCCGACCGGACGGCGGCACCGAGGTAGGCGGCCAACTCGGCTGCCGGATTCTTCTCTGTCGAGCCGTCGTGGGAGCACACGTCGGCCATCGCGCGAGCATCGTGAAGCCACGAATTAAGATCGAGGCCCAGGAGTGCGGCGGGAACCAGTCCAAACAACGACAACGCCGAGTACCGTCCGCCGACGTCCGGGGGATTCAGGAAGACCTTGCGAAACGCGAGAGCGGCGGCTTGCTCGGCGAGCGGGGTGTCGGGATCGGTGATGGCGGCGAATCGGCGCCCGGGATGAGGAACGCCCCGCGACGCGAGAACGCGGTAGAAGTGGCGGAACAGCGAAAGGGTTTCGGAAGTCGTACCCGACTTGGTGGCGACGAGAAACAGCGTCTTGACGTCCTGTGTCGTGCGGGTCACGCGGGCGACGCTGGCAGGATGCGTGGAATCCAGTACTTCGAGAGACAGAGCGCCGGGCCGGGGCGGCATGATTCTGGACAACATGTCCGGGGCGAGACTGGATCCTCCCATTCCCAACAGCACGACGTGTTCGAATCGATCGTCGAGCAGCGATTCCACGAACGAGCCAATCTCCGGGATCCACGATCGCATGGTCCTCGGTAACTGCAACCATCCCAGGCGGTTCGAGATCTCCTCCGGATGAGGGGCCCATACGGTGTAGTCCCCGGACAGGATGCGAGATGGGATGCGGTTTGCCGTGAGCTGGTCGAACGCCTCCGTGAATCCAGAAGGAGAGCGGGAAATCGCGAGCGTCATCGTCTCGCCTCCATCGTGACATCAGATTGCGCGCCACGGATCTGCGTGAGGGCGTACGCGGCGGCGCCACGCAGCGGCGCCAACGGGTCTCGAAGAACCGACAGCGGCATGCGGCGAAGCCATTCGGAGAAACGGCCTTTGGCCGTAAAACGATCCAGAAACTCTCGGGTTTGCAGGAATGGCAGGAGGTGGCGAGGCAAACCGCCGGCGAGAACGACGCCCCCGGTTGCCAGTGTCTTCAGCGCGAAATTGCCGGCCTCGGCGGCAAGGACGTCGGTGAACAGGTGGATGGTCCGGGCACACAGTGGGCTCTTCCCGGCCAGGGCGGCGGACACAACGACGGGGGTGATGTCGTCGGCCTCTGCGAGGTGCGCTTGGACCGCAGCGGTCTCGCCGGTCGCAGCGCGACCGGCCAAGTGCCGATAGATGTTTCCGATTCCGTCACCGGAACAGATGCGTTCCACGCTGACGTGACCGAACTCCTCTCGCAGCGCGGCCAGCAGCTGACCCTGTTCCTCATCCTGAGGAGCGAAATCCGTATGTCCACCCTCCGTGGCGTGTGCTGTATACGCCGTCCCGTTCCATGTGAGGAATGCTTCCCCCAAGCCCGTCCCGGGAGCGACCACGGCGATGGAGCCGCACGGTTGCGGCGCTCCGGGTTGCAGCGTTGCCAAGTCGGACGCCGCCAGAGAGGGGACGGACCAGGCCGTGCTTTCTACGTCGTTGAGAAGCTTCACCGAACCGATGTTGTGAGTGCGGGCAACCGACTGCTCGCCGATCGGCCACTGTAGGTTGGTGATAACGGCCCGTCCGTTCGCCACCGGACCTGCCACGGCCAGGACTGCTTGGCTCGGCGATGTCTCTGCCGTCGTCAGGTATTGATCCAGCACATCGTCGAACGATGCATAGTCCCTGCTGGCGTACGTTCGGACATCGACCAGAGATCGGGAATCGTCCTGTGCCCCGACCCTGGCGACAACGGTCTTGGTTCCGCCGACATCGGCAATCAGAAGTGACTCGCTGCGTCTACGCTTCATGAAGGCAATCCCGCTGGGTGCGAGTCCCTCAGACCAACGTCTGGTCCAATTCGGGATCGAACACATGGAGCGTGTTCATGTTCACGGAGAGGCGAATGACGGAATCGAGTTCCACCTGCATGTGCGGATCGAGACTCGCGACAATCTGCGTTTCGTCCACGTACCCGTACACGAGCAATGTGTGGCCGAGTTGCTCCAGAACGGAAACCCGTAGCTCGAGCGTATTCTCCGTATCCGAGACGGGACCGTCGAGGTCTTCGGGACGAACACCAACCGTCACCCGGTCCGGCAGCGTGTGCTGCGATTGCTCGGGTGACAGAGTGATTCGGAACCCTTTTCCGGTCAAGGTCGTGCGATCGCCCTCCCGAACGACCGAAGCCGGGAAGAAATTCATCGCAGGACTGCCGATGAAGCCGGCTACGAACTGATTTGCGGGGTGATCGTAGGTCCCCTGAGGTGGTGCATACTGCTGGATAACCCCGTCTTTCATGACCGCGATACGATCGCCGAGGGTCATGGCCTCCACCTGATCGTGCGTCACGTAGATGGTGGTGGTCTGCAGCTTGTTGTGGAGTTCCTCGAGCTCGGTACGCATCTGCACGCGCAGCTTTGCGTCCAGATTCGAGAGCGGCTCGTCGAACAGGAAGACCTGAGGATTGCGCACGATGGCTCGACCGACGGCGACGCGCTGGCGCTGTCCGCCGGAGAGTTCACGCGGCTTGCTCTTGAGCTTCTCCTCGATTCCGAGGAGCTGGGCGGCTTCGTGAACGCGCTTGTTGATCTCGGCTTTCGGGGTCTTGCGAAGCTTCAGGCCGAAGGCCATGTTGTTGAACACGTCCATGTGCGGATAGAGCGCGTAATTCTGGAACACCATCGCGATGTTCCGGTCCTTGGGCGGCACCTTGTTGACGACGCGCTCGCCGATCTTGATCTCTCCCTCGGTGGCCTCTTCCAAACCGGCGACCATTCGCAGTGTGGTTGTCTTCCCGCACCCGGACGGTCCGACAAGGACGGTGAACTTCCCGTCCTCGATAACCATGGATAGGTCGTCGACGGCCGTGAAGTCGCCGAATTTCTTGGTGATTCCCGTTAGCGTGACTTCTGCCATTCCGCCTCCTTACAATCGCCCCGCACGTTCGCAAGGACGACGTCGTTCACGAGTCCATTCGTCAGGATACAGGCCGCGAGATGCCAAGGCAATCGGCGAGAGCAAGTTCATTGCGTCTCCAACCGATCGGCCGTTTTCCTGACAGTCTCCTCCTCCTCCGCCTCAACACAACCTACTACGAACCGCGCGTTCGGCCCGCTCGATGTCATGCATCTTCACGAGCGGACTACGAAACCTCGGAGATTTCGACATCTCTCAGGTACGCGGCCGCCTGCTCCGGCGGCATCGGGTTGATGTAGAACCCGGTGCCCCATTCGAATCCGGCGACGCGCGTCAGCCGCGGCAAGATCGCGATTCGCCAATGGTAGTCGTAGGGCAACGTCGACCAATAGCCTGGTTTGCCCGGCCGGGCCACGGGGTTGGGCGTCGTCTTCAGCACGAAGTTGTACGGCACGTTGCCCAACAGGGTCTTCAATCGCCGAGTGGTGCGAATCAACGTGCGCGCAAGCCCGACGCGCTCCTCAGCGGTCATGGTCGTGAAGTCGTGCGAGTGTCGCTTCGGATAGATGACGAGTTCGAACGGAAAACGCGCGTCGTACGGCGCCCACGTGACGAACCCGTTTGCATCCTCCACGATCCGTTCGCCGCCCCGCAACTCCGCAAGCATGATGTCGCAGAACAGACAGCGCTCCTTCTGTTCGTAGTACGCCTTGGCGATATTCAGCGAGTCTCTGACCTCTTGCGGAACGATCGGGGTTGCGATGATCTGCGAATGGGGATGAAGGAGCGATGCACCGGCCTCCTTTCCGTGGTTCTTGAACAGCAGGACATAGCGGAACCACGGATTCTCCATCAACGTCTTGAGACGCTGGATGTACGTGTCGACGATCCGCAGGCCCTGCGCTTCGTCCAGCGCGGGAAACTCGCTGCAATGATCCGGCGTCTCGATGACGACTTCATGTGTGCCTACGCCATGCATCCGATCGTAGAAGCCGTCCACGGATTCACGCCCCAGATCGGGGTACGTCTGAAGCGCTGGGAATTTGTTCGGAATGACGCGAACCGCCCACCCCGTTCCATCAGGAGACGGAGATCGATAGAGTTCGGACGGCGTTTGATCCTCATTGCCCGCACAGAATGGGCAGTTGTCCGGCACCTGATCGTTGAGTTCGGTGCCGCGTTGCTCGAAATCCGACGGACGTCGGCCGCGCTCGGGCGCGACGATCACCCATCGGTGGTTGGTCGCTCCACGTCGAAGTTCAGGCATGACCCTCCTTGATGTTCGAAGAAAAAGATCGCCGAGCATTGTACCGGAAAAGGCCTAGGGAAGCACAACGTGGATTTCTTCGGACCGCGAAATAAGTCACGTGATTCCGCATGACAATCGTCCGCTCTTGGGGCGTTGACCCACGACGAGGCGCCTTCGATACTTGCATCGGAGGTGCTGCATTCCATGCGCGTACTGTTTGTTTCGTCCGAAGTGGCATCGCTGGCGAAGACCGGCGGATTGGCCGACGTTGCACTGGCACTGCCGAAGGCGCTGGCACAGCAATGCGTTGATGTGGCTGTCGTGATGCCGAAGTACCGCGCCGTTACCGGAAAGACGGAGATGACGGAAGCGGCGCGGTTTGCCGTGCCGATTGCCGGCGAGGACAAGGAGTGCGTTGCATTTCGTGGAGAACTCCCTGGCAGCCGCGTTCCCATCTACTTCCTGGCACATGATCCATACTTCGATCGGCCCGAGCTGTACGGAGAAGGGTCGGAGTACGAAGATGCCTTGGAGCGGTTTGCGTTCTTCTCGCGAGGAGCGCTGGAGCTGTGTCGCGCGATCGATTGGATCCCGGACGTGATCCATGCGAACGATTGGCACGCGTCGCTTATCCCCGCTTATCTCCGCGACGGTGCCGTGCCGTCGCTGTCCGGAGCCAAGACCCTCCTGACCATTCACAACCTCGGCTATCAAGGCGTGTCTCCGTGGTCGAAGGCAGGCGTCGCCGGACTGTCGCCGTCAGCACTGGCGTCATACCGACAGGGAGATCGGATCAATCTGCTGAAGGGCGGTATTCTCAACGTCGATCTGATCAACGCGGTGTCTCCGACCTACGCCCGGGAGATCCTGGTCGAGGGGGCCGGGTTGGAGGGCGAGCTTCGTTCCCGAGAAGGCGCGCTCGTCGGCGTTCTCAACGGCGTGGACGTGGAGGTGTGGAACCCCGAAACGGATCCGCACCTTTGGGCGCGCTTCGACGCGAGCGATCGAGCGGGCAAGGTGGAGAACAAGCGGCGGCTTCAGGAAGAACTCGGATTGCAGGTCGACGGTTCCGTCCCCCTGTTCTCTGCGATCAGCCGACTGGCCGAGCAGAAGGGGTTCGACATCCTGATGGATGCATTCGACCGGATGATGGATCACGGGATGCAATTCGTACTTCTCGGGACCGGTGATCCGACGTACGAGCGGTTCTTCGAGCAAGCCCAGGAACGATACCCGGGACGCGTCGCCTCCCTGATTACGTTCTCCGAAGCGTGGGCGCATCGGATCGAGGCGTCGGCCGATGTCTTCCTGATGCCGTCGCACTACGAACCGTGCGGGTTGAATCAGCAGTACTCGCTTCGGTACGGCACCGTGCCGCTGGTACGAGCGACCGGAGGACTGAAGGACACGGTGTTCGAGCTGGACGTCGAGGCAGACACAGGGAACGGGTTCCTGTTCGAAGAGCGTTCGGCGGAGGCGTTCCTGCGCGCCGTGCAACGTGCGGTGACG
>Ga0272441_10009080_pt1 | contig 15467 bp, 8 predicted proteins | sample SSMProp6N_FD_193582 | JGI IMG/M metagenome (GOLD analysis project Ga0272441, IMG submission 193582) | Marine sediment archaeal communities from Little Sippewissett salt marsh, Falmouth, MA, United States - SSM-Prop-6N | ecosystem: Environmental > Aquatic > Marine > Wetlands > Sediment ... | reverse complement strand
TACGTGCAGCGGCTGGACCTGGCCCTGGCGCTCGGGCCGGTGCGGGTCGCGGCGCCGGTCCGGCTGGCCCTTTTCCCGGACGGCGAGGGGCTGGACGCCCGCCTGCTGGACCCGGCCGGGGCCGACCGCCCCACCAGCGAAATCGATCCCGACGCCCTGCGTCCGCTGGCCCGTCTCCGCGTGGCCCCGACCGACGAGGGCGGCGTCTTCGCGGGCTTGCACGCGGACCTGAAGGACGTGCCCGCCGACGCCCTCCGCCGGGCCCTCGGACTCGGCAAGCCGTCCGGCAAGGCCGACGGGACGGCCCGGGTCACGGTGGACTGGCACTGGCCGGAGGCGGATGCGGAGGCCGCGACCGTCTCCGCGACCGTCCGGGGCCTGGACCTGGCGGCCTGGACCGCGGCTGCCCCCGGCGGCCCCATCGAGGGTGCCGCGGATCTGGCCGTCCAGTACCACCGCGCCGGCTCGGGCCCCGCGCAGGTGGCCGTCCGGCTGGAGGCCGCGGAGGGCGCGTCCGTCACGGGCGAGACGCTCGGCTGGCTGGACCGCCTGGGCTGGCCGGTGGGCGTGCCCGGCGCGGCCCCGGAGGGACGGGTGCCGGTCGCGCAATTCGGCGTCGGCCTCCTCGTCAGCGACGGGCGGGGCCAGCTCGTGGGGGCGGCGGACCTATGGGGCGGGATGCGGCTGGCCACCGTCCGGCTGCTCCGATACGACGTGCCGGTCCTCCGCGGGGCGGCGGGCCCGTTTGACGCCGCCGCCTTCTGGTCGGCCGTCCGCAAAGCCCTGGCCCGTGGGACGGAGGGCGGCGACGCGCCCGCCCCGGCGGCGTACGCCCGAGGCGGCGCTCGAACCGGCCGGTAAAGGTGCCAAGCACCTTTGAACGTCGTTACAGGTGCGTGGCACCTTTTGGCGCGGCGCGGTGAATAAGACCGGCCCGGCCAGCGTCAAGAACGGCGAAATGTTAAGATGGGAGGGCTGGCAAAACGGGCAAAGGACTTTGCGGGAAACGGGGGCCGAAAATTCTCCAGGCAACTTCCCCCCAAGTGGGACGGAATCCGCGTAAGTCTCTGCAACACAATAGCTTAAGAGACACACGAAACCTTTGCGCGTTTCTCAAGGGCCGCCTCTCAGACGCCGATAGGAGGAGTGGAGCAGGAACCAGAAACGGTGCCATAGGGAGTTCCAACCAAGGGGATGCGACCGGGCGACGATCCGCGGCCCACGCCTCGAGAAACCGGCCGCCGCAGCCACCCGCAGGAGTATTCGATGGCAAGCCATGACCGTGAACTGATGAAGCAGAACGTGCAGGGCGACCTGACGTACGGTCAGGTCCAGCCCTTGCCGATGACCGAGCCGCCGGACCCGGCCGAGACGCTCCGTCTCCTCGACAAGATCAGCCGCATGCCCGACATCCGATTCGAGAAGGTGCAGCGGATGCGGGATCTGATCGCCCGCGGCGAACTGGAAACGCCGGAGCGGTTGGACGGCACGGTCACCCGTATGATGGAGGAACTCGGGCTGTAGCCGCGTGGCTGCACGCCCACAGCAAGCAGGAGGTTGACTCGCAGACGTTGGCAGTCGGGCAGGGAGCCGGGACGGCGCGGGGCCGACCCGGCTCCAATTTTTTGCGCCGGCCGAGCGCAGGGCAGAAAGACGCCAAGCACCCGTAAACACGTTAAAGGTGCCTGCCACCACTCCCACCGCACTTTTTTGGCAACATAATCCCCTGATTCCAGTATAATATGATAGCCATGGACGACGTCTGCGCGGGGTTTTTCTGCTTGCGCGGGCGTCCGGACGCCGATGCGACCGCCGGGGGGATGGGAAGGGTGCAGGCGCGGCCGGCGATCCCCTCGACGGAGTGCGGCGACTGTGTGCACGGCCGCCGCGCGCAGCAAGACAGCGAGCGGACCCATTCACATCCTGTGGAGGCGAGCCGATGAAACGCCGTGACTTCCTGACCAGCGGCATGTTTCGCTCAATCGCAACGGTGGCCGGCGGCGGCGCCGGCCTGGAGATGATGGTGGCCGAAGCGCTGGCCGAACCGCGGACGTGCGGCGCCCCGCCGAAGGCCAAGCCGCAGCGCCGGACGGCCGGCGAGTCGCTCCCTCCGCTTCCCCTGCCCGCCACCCCGCTTCGCCGGTCGGAGAAGAAACGCGAGCCGAGCCCGCCGTCCCTCGTCGGCAAGGCCATCCTCGGCGAGGTCAAGTGGATGGTCCAGGACGGCCAGCGGTTCGCCTACCGCGACTGGATGACCGACCCGAACGACATCAAGAACCTCCTGCGGTGGACGAACCGGCAGTTGCACATCCGGTACCGGCCCGTGGACGCCGACCTCCGCCAGTTCTCGTGCAACCCGACGGAACTGCCGATCCTGTACTTCACCGGGCACGACGCCTTCACCGTCCCGGACGCGGCGCTGCCCCGGCTCCGCCAGTTCTGCACCGACGGCGGGACGATTCTCGGCGACGCCTGCTGCGGCATGGACGAGTTCGACAAGGCCTTCCGCGACCTGGCGAAGCGCCTCTTCCCGAACCGGCCGCTCGAACCCATCATGCCGGACCACCCGCTGTACTCTTCGTTCTACCCGATCACGTCGGTCCAGTACCAGGCCGAGGGCAAGGGCCAGTACCACGAGGCCCCGCCCCTGGAGGCCGTCCACATCGGATGCCGGGCCGCCATCATCTACACGGGTGGATACGACTGCTCGTGCGGCTGGGACGGCCACACGCACGAGCGCGGCAAGCGGGTCCTGCCCGGCGACGCACGCAAACTCGGCGCCAACATCATCACCTACTGCCTGGCCACGTACGAACTCGGGCGGTTCCTCTCCACCCAGCCCGTGTACCACCAGAAGGGCCAGCCCACCCGGGACCAACTCGTCATCGCCCAGGTCGTCCACGACGGCGATTGGGACACCCAGCCTTCGAGCCTCGCCGCCCTCCTCAAGCACGTGGCCGAGAACACCACCATGGAGGTCCAGTTCAAGAAGGAGAACGTCGACCTCCGCAGCGCCGACGCCTTCGCCCACCCGATCCTGTACATGACCGGCCACAAGGAGTTCCGCCTGACCGACGAGGAGGTGACGAACCTCAGGCGGTACCTGTCGGCGGGCGGGGTGCTCCTGGCCAACGCCTGCTGCGGACGGAAAGGGTTCGACACGGCTTTCCGCCGCGAGATCAAGCGCGTCCTGCCCGAGAAAGGGCTGGACCGGATCGTGCCCGAGCACCCGGTCTACGGCTCGGTGTTCCCGATCCGGCAGGTGGCGTACACGCCGCTCGTCCTGCACGAGCATCCCGGGATGAAGGCCCCGGCGCTGGAAGGCATCAGCCTGGAGAACCAGTTGCGGGTCATCTACAGCCCGTTCGGGCTCGTGAACGGGTGGTCCGGGGCCCCGAATCCGTACGCCCGCGGGGTCGAGGGCGACGACGCCCTGCGCCTCGGCATCAACATGCTCGCGTACGCGATGATGCATTAGGCTCGGGGCCGATTGAATGTCGGGTGCCACTGGCTGCTCGTCAGCCAGTGTTTCCAGCCGGTCGGGAGGCACTGGCGGGCAAGCCGCCAGTGGCACCCTGCGCATCGACGCGCCCGGACCGTGCGGCGGCGCAAGGCGGAAGCGCACTGTGCCACGGCCAGCCTTGCCCGGCCGTGCGCAACGGACGACACGCGCCGGGCAAGCCCGGCGGCTAAATGTGGTTGTTGCTGTCGCCTAATGCCGATTGCCTAATGCCTAATGCCTGCCTTTCTCAAGGAGGTCCCCTTGCCACAACGCACCCATTCGGCGGAAGAACTGAAGGTCATCGAGCAACTCGGGCAGGCCCGAAGCCTCCTCCTCGGCGAGATTCACAAGGTCATCGTCGGCCAGGACCAGGTCATCGAGGAACTGCTGCTGGCGATGTTCTCTCGCGGCCACGTGCTGATGGTCGGCGTGCCGGGGCTCGCCAAGACCCTCCTCATCTCGACCATCGCGAAGGTCCTGAAACTGGCCTTCAGCCGCATCCAGTTCACGCCGGACCTCATGCCGTCGGACATCACCGGCACGGACGTCATTGAGGAGGACCGGACGACGGGCAAACGCCAGTTCCGCTTCATCCGCGGGCCGGTCTTTGCGAACATCGTGCTGGCCGACGAGATCAACCGGACCCCGCCCAAGACCCAGGCCGCCCTCCTCCAGGCCATGCAGGAGTACCACGTGACGGCGGGCGGCGACACGTACCACCTCGACCTCCCCTTCTTCGTCCTCGCCACCCAGAACCCCATCGAGCAGGAAGGCACCTACCCGCTGCCCGAGGCCCAACTCGACCGCTTCATGTTCATGGTCAACGTGGATTATCCGACCAAGGAACAGGAACGCGCCATCGTCCGCTCGACCACCACCGACCACGACCTGGACCTGCGGTTCGTCCTGCGCGGCAAGGACATCCTGGGCATCCAGAAGATCGTGCGGCGCGTGCCGGTCAGCGGCCACGTCATCGATTACGCCGTGAACCTGGCCCGGTCCACGCGTCCGAACCGGCCGGAGGCCCCGCAGTTCATCAACGAGTGGCTGACGTGGGGCGCCGGCCCGCGGGCCGCCCAGTACCTCGTCCTGGGGGCCAAGAGCCGGGCCATCTTCGACGGGCGGCTGAACGTGACCTGCGAGGACGTGCGGTACGTGGCCCGGCCCGTGCTGCGGCACCGTCTGTTCACGAACTTCAACGCCGACGCCGAGGGCATCACGACCGAGAACATCATCGACCGGATTCTGAAGACGATTCCGGAACCGATGCCGGAAGATTACCGCCACGCCCCGCCGCCGGCGGCCGCGCCGACCGCCGAGGCCCCGGCCCCTGCGCCCGAACCCGCCGCCGCGCCGACCGCCCCGACAAGCGAGACGCCCCCCGCCCCAGCCAGCGAGGCACCCGCGGCCGCGCCGCCTCCCGCCGAAGGCGACGCCCCGGCGGCGCAGGGCGATGAGGTTTCCTTCGAACCGGTGGAGTCGGACTCGCCGGAGGAACCGCAGGCGTAAGTAGTGTGCCCCGGCCGGCCTTGCCCGGCCGTGCGTATGGGCCGGAAATGCAGCGCGGCGGGTCTCCGCACCCGCCGCGCTGCTACGCATCTTGCTGAATCGGGGGGAACCACGCGTGGAAACAATCCTCAACATCACCGCAATTGCCGCATTTGCCGTAATCACCGTCTTGGCCTCAGTTCTTGCTACCACAAATAGGCGTGCTCGGGCCGCAATCATCACACTCGGGGTTCTCGGGATAGTCGCGGCGAGCATCAACGCATACCTAACCAAGGCCGGGACCGATGCCGCACAGATGGAGCGTAGGGCTATCCGCGTGAAGATGGCCGAGTTCATCAAAGAAGGCCTCGCTCTCACGAGGCGCTGCGCCAACGAATCAGAACCGCCTCCAACCGAGGAAGCGGACGAATGGGCTGCACGCACAGAATCATTCCTGCGAACCAACTTGGACGAATCGTACGTGGCGAGGTTCCGAAGCAGCTCGGGGCTTCCCCTCTGGGCAACTTCCATTAATTCTGCCCCACATCGCAAATTATCTACCGGCATTCACGTGCGACTCGCTAGGCTCAACCAATTTCTGGAAGAGCTCAGCAAGTAACGCAAGGCTCTCTGCCGCGGCGCGCCGCGGCCTACATGCTACCCACAGGCCGCAGGCCTCATTCCTCATTCGCCGTTCCTCATTCGTCATTCCCCGGCTGCGTATCTTATTGCAAACACCCGCCCTGCCCCGTACAACGTGACCGACCCAGACCGGAGACACCGGCTTGCCCGACACCGCCCCATCCGCCGACTGGCACGCCCTTGCGCCGGACGCCGTCGCCGGGGCGCTCGGCGCGGACCTCACGAGCGGCCTGTCGGCGGAGGAGGCCGCGGCGCGCCTGGCGCGCTACGGCCCGAACGCCCTCCCCACCGAAGAGAAGCAGACCTTCCTCGGCATGTTCGCCAAACAGTTCAAAGACTTCCTGGTCCTCGTGCTGCTGGCGGCGGCGCTGGTATCGCTCGCCCTCGGGGAGGTGACCGACGCCGTCGCCATCGGGGCCATCCTCCTGCTGAACGCCCTGCTCGGGGCGTCGCAGGAGAAACGGGCGGGGCGGGCCCTTGCGGCCCTCAAGCGGATGACCGTGCCGGAGTGCGAAGTCGTCCGCGGCGGCGCGGCCGTCCGCGTCAGCAGCGAGGCCGTCGTGCCCGGCGACCTGGTGGTCCTCCGGGAGGGCGACTTCGTGCCGGCGGACCTGCGGCTCGTGGAGACGCACAGCCTCCGGACGGACGAGTCGAGCCTGACGGGCGAATCCGAGGCCGTCGCGAAGGCCGCAGGCCCCGTCCCGTCCGACGCCGCCCTCGCCGACCGCTCCTCCATGGCCTACGCCGGGACGACGGTGGCCTGCGGCCGGGGGACGGGGCTGGTGGTGGCGACGGGCCCGGCCCGCGAGATCGGCCGCATCGCCGGCCTCCTGGCGGCGGGGGAGGAAACCGCCACGCCGCTGGCGCGGCGGCTCGCGCGGTTCGGCCGGCTCCTCGGCATCATCACGCTCGTCATCTGCGGCCTGACGTTCCTCCTGGGCGTGGCGCGCGGCCTGCCGGCATTCGATATGTTTCTGGCGGCGGTCAGCCTGGCGGTGGCGGCCATTCCGGAAGGGCTGCCCGCCATCGTCACGGTCATCCTGGCGGTGGGGGTGCGGCGGATGAGCGATCGCCGGGCCATCGTCCGCGAACTCCCCGCCGTCGAAACGCTCGGCTGCACCACCACGATCTGCACGGACAAGACCGGCACGCTGACGCAGAACCGGATGGGCGTCGCGTCGGTCTGGCTGGCCGATTCGGCGGATCCCTCTTTAACGCAGAGCACGCAGAGGACGCAGAACACAGCAGAGAATGCACGGGAAACGAAAGGAGAAAACGGCCAGACAGAAAGAACGCCAGAGAACGGCAAGGCGGGTACCGAGGCGGCGGAGGGCCGCGGCCTCCGCCGGCTGCTGGAGGTGGCGGTCCTCTGCAACGACGCCCGCATCGAGACCACCGGCGACCACGTGCAGCGGCTGGGCGACCCGACGGAACTGGCGCTCCTGGACCTGGCCGCCCGCCAGGGCACCGTCCCCGCCGATCTCCGCGCCCGTCACGGGCGGCAGGACGAAGTGCCATTCGACTCCGACCGCAAACGCATGAGCACGGTGCACGAGATCGACGGCCGGCGGCGGCTGCTCGTCAAGGGCGCCCCGGACGTGGTCCTGCCGCTGTGCACGCGGCGGCTGGCCGCCGGCGACGAGGCGTCGGCCCTGGACGACGCCGCCCGGGCCGCGGCCCGCGGGGCGATGGACGCCATGGCCGACGACGCCCTCCGGGTCCTCGCGTTCGCCTACAAGGACCTCGATTCGGGCGGCCGCGCGGTCACGGAAGCGGACGAGTCGGCCCTCGTGCTCGTGGGCCTCGTGGGGATGCGCGACGCCGCCCGTCCGGAGGCGGCCGACGCCCTCCGCGCCGCGGCGGGCGCCGGCATCCGGACGATCATGATTACCGGCGACGACGTGCGGACGGCGCAGGCGATCGCCCGGAACCTCGGAATGCTCCAGGAAGGCGAGGAGTGCGTGACGGGCTCGGCCCTCTCGCAGGTGTCGGAGGCGGACCTGGCGCGGCGGGTGCAGCGGATTCGCGTCTTCGCCCGCGTCTGGCCGGAGCAGAAACTGGTCATCGTGCGGGCCCTCCAGGCCGAGGGCGAGGTCGTGGCGATGACCGGCGACGGCGTCAACGACGCCCCCGCTCTCCAGCAGGCCGACGTGGGCGTCGCGATGGGGCGGGCGGGGACGGACGTCGCCCGCAGCGCCGCCGACGTCGTCCTGACGGACGACAACTTCGCCACCATCGTCGAGGCAATCCGCCAGGGCCGCGTCATCTTCGACAACATCCGCAAGTTCGTCACCTATCTGCTGTCGTGCAACCTGGGCGAGATCCTGGGCGTCCTCGTGCCGGTGCTGATCGGCCTCGGCACGCCGCTGCTGCCGGTGCAGATTCTGCTCATCAACCTGGTCACCGACGGGCTGCCGGCGCTGGCGCTGGGGATGGACCCGCCGGAGCCGGACATCATGGGCCGCCCGCCGCGACGGCCGAGCGAGGGCATCCTGACGCCCGGGCTGATGGGTGTCATCGGCTTCAACGCCGCCTTCATCGGCCTGGCGCTGGTGGCGTCGTTCTGGATCGGTCTGGCCTACGGCGGCGAGGCGGCCGGCCGGACGATGGCGTTCGTCACGCTGGCCATCTCGGAACTCGTCCGGGCGCTGGCGTCGCGGAGTTTCCGGCGGAGCCTGTGGCAGATCAACCCGCTGACGAACCTGTATCTGGGCGGGGCGTGCGTGGTCTCGGCCGCCATCCTGCTGGCGGCCGTCCTCGTGCCGGCGGCCCAGGGCGTCTGCCACACGGTGGACCTGACGGGGGGCCAGTGGGCGACGGCCCTGGGCCTGGCGCTGATCCCGCTGGCGGCGATGGAGGCATGGAAGGCGGGCGGGAGGCTGGTGTCGCGCGGCGCATAGGGCAAAGACCGTCGTTCCGAGCGAGTCCCGGCGCGCCGCGACGAGTCGAGCCAACGGCGCGCGGCCCGCTAGTTTACCCGCCGGCGTTGGCGTGGCGGGCGGGCCGGCGAACACGGGCGGCTCCGCGTGGCTCGACACCATCCCGACGTTTGCGCGACGGTCGTGGTCGTTCGCTTCTTGCTCCGCACTCCGCATTCCGCATTCCGCACTCCGCATTGGTCTGAATCGCTAGGCGCGGCCGGAGGAGTCCGTATAATGCGGACCTGTCCGGAGGCACACGAGGCCGCCGCCGGACCGTCGATACCACGGCCTCACCGGGAACACCGCCATGACGGCCATCCTCGGGAACCTTCTTCCGGCCACCTTTTTCGAGCAGCCCGACAGTCTTCTCTGGGTCTTCACGGCGGGCAGCATCGTCTGCCTGGTGCTAGGGGCGGACCGCGTGGTCGCGGGCGGGGCCCGGCTGGCGTCGACCCTGGGCGTCTCGAAGGTCATCATCGGGGCCACCGTCGTCAGCATCGGGACGACGAGCCCGGAGATTTTCGTGTCGGCGCTGGCGGCCATCCAGGGCGAGCCGGACCTCTCCCTCGGCAACGCGGTCGGGTCGACCATCTGCGACACCGCCCTGGTCCTGGGCATCAGTTGCCTGCTGATCCGCGTGCCGATGGACCGCTTCGTGATGAATCGGCACGGGTGGCTGCACCTGGGCAGCGCCGCGCTGCTGGTGGCGGTGGCGGCGACGACCGCGCTGCTGTTCGGCGGCATCGAGAAGGCCGTCATCCCGCGCGTCGCGGGCATCGGCTTCGTCGTGTTGATGGTCCCGTACATGATCTACTCGGTGCGGTGGGCGCGGCAGCACCCGGAGGCGCTGATCGCGACCGACGAGATCCCGGGACCCGAAAACGGCGTCGCGCGCCGGCATCCCGGGTGGGCCATCGGATGGAACCTGTTCCAGTGCCTGGCGGGGCTGGCCCTCATCGTGGCCGCCTCCCAGCTGCTGGTCGGGGCGATCAGCATGCTCTGCGCCCGTTACGGCGTCCCGCCGGATATCCTGGCGGTGATCGTGGTGGCCTTCGGGACGAGTCTGCCGGAACTGGTGACGGCCATCGCGTCCATCGCGAAGGGGCACCCGGAGGTGCTGGTCGGCAACGTCATCGGCTCGGACATCATGAACGTCCTGCTCGTGGCGGGGGTCTCGGCCACCGCCGTCCCGCTGGATGTCTCGCCGTATTTCTTCTACCTGCACTTTCCGGTCATGCTGCTGGCGGTCGGGCTCGTGCGGCTTTACGTCTGGACGAGCGGCAACACGTTCAAGCGGTGGCACGGGGTGCCGCTGGTGGGGCTGTTCGTCACGTACTACATCGTGCTGACGCTGGTGGCGAAGGTGCCCCTGCCGGGGCTGGAGTAGCCTCGGGTGGCATGGCCATCCCGGCGCCCCGGGACGCGGCCATGTGATGAGCGCGGCGGGCAGTCTTGCCCGCGGCGCGGCGCCCAAGACTGGGCACCGCGCGATATCTCGCATAGCCACCCGGCGGGGGATGGAATAGCGAGGCGGCATGCACCTCTTCCGTCATCATCTGCTGCCCGTCGTGCTGTTTCCCATCGGCCTCGTCCTGATGGTCGTCCCGCTGAGCCTGCTCATCGCGACCTTCGATACCGGGTACGTGCATCTGCCGACGGTGATCTTCGGGCCCGTCGTGGCCACCGTGGTGGTGGCGGGGCTCTTGGGGCTGACGGCGTATCACACGGACGTCCCGACGCGGCGGGCGGAATGGTCGGTCCTGGCGCCGCTGCTGACCGTCGGGGCCATTGTCGCCCTGCACGCGAAGAACGTGGCGAGCAACCTGCTGCTCGGCCCGCGGAGCCTGATCGGTCCGCCGAGGACGCTGCCCGTCGCCGTCGTGGCGGCGGCCGGGCTGGTCCTCGCGTGCCTCCTCTCCGGGGCGCTCGGCGCATGGGGGATGCGGGGCGACCCGGGCCGCGACCGCCGGGGCCTGGGCCGGGAACTGGCGGCCCTAGCCATCCTGATCCTGGTTTCCCTCTGGCCGAGGACCGTCACCACCCTCATCGCCGACCGGATGGGCTGGGGCGTCGGCGAAACGCTGGCGGACGCCTGGCAGGACGCCGACCTCCGGACGGCCCTGCGGAGCGCGACGGCCCTGGCGGCCGTCGTCCTGCCGTGCCTCCTCATTGCGATCGTGCTGTGGCGTCGGCAGCCGGCGGCCGTCCGCTGGCGCGGCATCGCCCTGGTAAGCACGTGGATTGCGGTCAGCGCGTGGTTCGGCCAGTTGTACCGCTGGCGGCCGCAACTCAATTACGATAACTGGATACAAACGTGCGTGACGGGGGTCGTGGCGGGCGGGCTGGCCCTGGCGTACGTCCACGGGGTGGTGGAGCCGCTGCGCCGGCGGGCGGTCGCCCGCGGCGCCGGCGCTCCGACGCCGCCGGAACCTGTTGATGCCTCGGGCGATTAACAGGACGAGACCGTGTGAGCATTCTGCCCGGTGGGTCTCCGTACCCACCGCGCTCGAAACGGCCTCTTAAGGGCTGCGCGGCGGGCCGGGAGACCCGCCGCGCGGGAAGCAGCGACGTCGTCTGTGCGCGGCGGGTGCAAAGAGCCGCCGCGCGGAATCTGCACAGAACCCAACGCCATCTCGCATACAAAGAAAGGGATCGCCATGCATTGTTTCAGAGGATGGATGCTCGCGGCCGGCTGTGCGGCCGTGATGGTGGCGGCGGCCGGCGCCCAGGGCGCGGCCGATGCCCGCCGCCTGCCGGTGGACGCGTACATCAGCCGGATGAAGGCCGGGTGGATCGGCCAGATGGCCGGCGTCGGATGGGGCGCGCCCACCGAATTCAAGAGCAACGGCGCGATCCTGCCCGAAGAGCGGATGCCCGCCTGGAAACCCGGCACGATCAACCAGTTCCACCAGGACGACATCTACGTGGAGATGACGTTCATCCAGACGCTGGCCGAGCACGGCCTGGACTGCTCCCTCCGGCAGGCGGGCATCGACTTCGCCAACTCCGGATATCGCCTCTGGCACGCGAACAACGCGGGGCGGACGAACCTGCGTCGCGGCATCGCCCCGCCGGATTCCGGCCATCCCCAGTTCAACAAGCACGCCGACGACATCGATTACCAGATCGAGGCCGACTACGCCGGCCTCATCGCGCCCGGCATGCCGAACCTCGTGATCCGCCTCGGCGAGAAGTTCGGACGCCTCATGAACTACGGCGACGGCGTGTACGCGGGCCAGTTCGTGGGCGGCATGTACGCCGAGGCGTTCTTCACCGACGACATGGTCGCCATCACGCGGGCGGGCTTGGCGTGCATCCCCCCCGAGTGCCAGTACGCCGAGATGGTCCGCGACGTCCTCGACTGGTATGCAAAGAACCCCGACGACTGGAAGAAGACCTGGGAGTGGGTCGAGGAGAAGTATCACAAGAACCCCAAGTACACGCACGGCCTGTGCTCGAAGCCCGGCGGCAAGGGCGCCTTCAGCATCGACGCCAAACTCAACGGGGCCTACATCCTCATGGGGCTCCTCTACGGTAAGGGCGACCCCGACCAGACGATTCTCATCTCGACGCGCTGCGGCCAGGACTCCGACTGCAACCCCTCCAACGCCGGCGGCATCCTCTTCACCACGATGGGCTTCGAGAACCTGCCCGAGAAGTACGTCTCGGCCCTCAACCCGGAGGGCAAGTTCAGCCACACGCCGTACACCTTCCCCAAACTCATCGACACGTGCAAGGACCTGGTCCGCGAGGCCCTGAAGAAGATGGGCGGCAAGGTTGAGACCTCGGGCGGCAAGGCGGTGTTCGTCATCCCCGTCGAGCGGCCGAAGCCGAGCGCCCTGATGGCGTGCTACGACCCGGGGCCAGTCGAGAACTCGAGATTCACCGACGAGGAGATGGAGCGCATCACGCCCCCGCCGGAACCCAAGAGGCGGGCGGGCACGAGCACCAAGGTGGACATCTCCGACGCCGTCGCCGCCTTCGCCAAGGGGTGGCGGGCCGAAAACTGCGGCGCCGACATGGACCCCGGCCTACGCCAGGCATGGGGCGGCAAGAAGACGGTCCTCGTCACCCATCCCCTGAGCGAGAAGGTCGGCTGCGCCCTGGTGCGCGAGGTCGCGGTGCCCGAGGGCAGGAAGACGACCCTCCGCCTCGTCGTGGCTCACGACCCGCGCGGCGACTGGACGCTCGTCATCCGCGCCGACAGCAAGGAACTCGCCCGCCAGAAAATCAGCAAGGACACCTGCACCGACGTCTGGCGGACGGTGGAGGTGAACCTCTCGCCGATGGCCGGCAAGACCGTCGACCTGGAACTCATCAACGCGGCCAACGGCTGGCACTGGGAGGCCGGGTACTGGGCGGCGATCGACCTCATCAGCAACTGAGCCCCCCTGTTGCGGCGCGTCGCGGCTTACGTGCGCCCACGAAGGAGCCGGTCCATGACCGCAACACACGTCCCGCACTTTGCGCTGTCCGCCTGCGTCGCCCTCCTGGCGGCCGCGCCGCCGGTGGCCGGCGAAGCGCCCGCCGGCGCACCTGACGCTGTCCACGTGGCTTCGCGCCTCGAACTGTTCGTCGACAAGCACCTCATCGGCGAGATGCGCGGCGCCGAAATCGTCCTGAACCGGCTCGAGCACGCCCCCGCCTCGCCCCAGCCGGGGCTCGAGGCCGGTTACACCACCGTCCTCCGCGACGGCGACCTCTTCCGCATGTATGGGCGCGGCTACATGGTGCCGGGCGCGTACTGGAAGAACGTCGGCAAGGAGGCGGGCACGCTGAACGAGATCACCCTGTACGCCGAGAGCAGGGACGGCATCCACTGGACGCGGCCAAACCTCGGCCTCTTCCACATCGACGAGATCGACGAGCGGCTGCTCGCCTACGCGAAGGAAAACAACGTCGAGCCGACCATCGAGCAAGGCAACATCGTCATGGCCGGCGAGTTCTCCGTCAGCCACAACTTCACGCCGCTGATCGACACGCGGCCGGACGCAGCGGCCGAGGCCCGCTACAAGGCCGTCGGCGGCACCGCCTACGACAAGGCCCTCCAGGAGAAGTACGGCCCGTGCGGCATGCACGCGTTCGTCTCGGCCGACGGCATCCACTGGAAGCGCCTCCGCAAGGAACCGATCATCCCCGGGGCGTGGGGCAAATTCGATTCGCAGAACCTCGTCTTCTGGTCGCCGATGGAGAAGCAGTACGTCGCCTACTTCCGGTACTTCACCGGCGGCCGGCGGGCCATCCGGCGGAGCACCTCCGAGGACTTCCTGCACTGGACCGACCCCGTCGACGTCGACGCCAACCTCCCCGACGAGCAACTCTACACGAACAACGTGCACCCCTACTTCCGCGCGCCGCACCTCTACGTGGCCCCGGCCACCCGGTACATCGACGGCCAGCGGCCCAACACGTTCGTCATCTTCATGACCAGCCGCGACGGCGTCCACTTCGACCGCACCTTCGGCCAGGAGGCGTTCAAGGAAACGTTCGGCGGCAACCGCACGAACTACCTCGCCTGGACCAACGGGGCGCAGACCGGCCCGAAGGAACTGTCGTTCTACGATCACCGGCAGAACCGCTTCACGCTTCGGCTGGACGGCTTCGGCTCCATCCGGGCGGGCGCCGAGGGAGGAGAGATGGTCACCCGGCCGCTCAGGTTCCAGGGGGCCGCGCTCCACATCAACGCCCGCGCGGCCGAGGGCGGCCAGGTGCGCGTCGAACTCCAGGACGCCGACGGCAAGCCGCTGCCCGGCTTCGCCCTGGCCGACGCCGTGCCGTTCACCGGCGACGAAATCGCCCACGCGGTTTCGTGGAAGGGCGGCCGCGACCTCACGCCGCTGGCGGGCAAGCCGATCCACGTGCGGTTCGTCCTGAACGCGGCAGACCTCTATGCCATTCAATTCGAGTGAACGTGCGGGGACCATGATGCGGGCGTCGCGCCGGGCGTGGCTCGTTGGTTGGGCCGCCGCCCTGCTGCTCGCGGGTGCAACCCTGACCGCGGCCGCGGAGAAGGCCCAGCGCTTGCCGCTGGACCCCTGCGGCCGGGTGCACATCCCCATCGGCCTCCCGAACACGGTGGACACGCTCAAGACGTTCGTCGAGGCGGAGGGGTGTTTCTCGCCCGGCTTCGCCACGTACGGCGTTTACTTCTGGGTGTACGACCCGGAGGCGAAGCGACTCGTCGCCCCCACGATGGAGGAGGTCCCGTGCACGCATGGTCTGGCGCCGGGCGGCCTGCCAATTCCCTGGAGCGCGTGGCGGGCCGGCGACGTCCGCGTCCGGACGGAGGTGTGCCAGGTCCGTCGCCCATCACCCAAGGGCGAGGTCCACGTCGTGGCGGCCCGGGCCCATCTGACGAACACCGGCCCCGCGCCGACGCGGCTCAGTTTCCAAGTGTTGCTGCGCTCCATAGGGCCGGCGGGCGGCGAGGTGACCAACTTCTCCGTCATTCCCTCCGCCGACTTGACGGACGGCCTGCTCAAGCAGGGTGTGCTCTTCGTCGACGGCAAGCCGGCCGTAATCGCCGACGAACCCCCGCACTCCCGCTCAACCGCAGCGCAGACACGTCTCCGCGTACGGGTTCCGGAGAAACAGGAAGGCCGCGACGCGGGCGCCATCTACGTATCGCTTGGGCCGATGGGCCACATGATATACGACGTGTCGCTCGGCGCCGGCGAGACGCGGACGTTCGGCTTCATCTGCCCTGTCCTTGCGGGCCGGCGGGCGGTGGGGCATCGGTGGGACGGAAAGGCGGGCTGGGCCCAGTTCGACCTGGCCGAGCCGAACTCCGCGGAGGGCGGCGTCCTCCAGCCCGACCCCGGCGTGGACTACTACCGCCGCCTCTCGGCCGAGACGATCTTCGAGGAGGCCCGGGCGTACTGGACGGACTTCTTCTCGGGCTTCGGCGCCCGGAC
>Ga0272441_10009079_pt1 | contig 15467 bp, 10 predicted proteins | sample SSMProp6N_FD_193582 | JGI IMG/M metagenome (GOLD analysis project Ga0272441, IMG submission 193582) | Marine sediment archaeal communities from Little Sippewissett salt marsh, Falmouth, MA, United States - SSM-Prop-6N | ecosystem: Environmental > Aquatic > Marine > Wetlands > Sediment ... | reverse complement strand
GTGTGGACAACGAGACGGATGCGAAGATGGGCGCGACGATGCTGTCGATCGAGTCGCAGGCGAAATCGCTCGGTGCGATGGTGCTGGCACCGCTGCTGGGGCTGGCGGTGGATCGGCTGGGGGCTTCGCCCGAGGAGCCGGCGCTGTGGGTGGTGGGGCTGGTTGGCGTGGCGGTGACGCTGGTGGGTGCCCTCCTGCCGGCCATGAAGCCCGCGGCGACCGAGGCCGCGTCGAGGGCCTGACCCGCATTCCCAGGCAAGTTGTGGGAGCCAGCGGCCCTTCCTGGGCTGAGGGCACACGGCTACGCTTTGAGTGCGTGGGCCACGAAGTCGCGGAACAGGGGGTGGGGGCGGTTGGGCTTGCTCTGGAACTCGGGGTGGAACTGGCAGGCGACGAACCAGGGATGGTCCTGGAGCTCGACGATCTCGACGAGAGCACCGTCGGGGCTCACGCCGCTGAAGACCATGTCCCGCATGCGCATCTTCTCGCGGTAGGCGTTGTTGAACTCGTAGCGGTGGCGGTGGCGCTCCTGGACGGTGGGGGCGCCGTAGGCAGCGTGGGCGTGGGTGCCGGGCAGCACCTCGCAGGGGTAGCCTCCGAGGCGCATGGTGCCGCCGAGGCCGGCGATGCGTTTCTGCGCCTCCATGAGGTCGATGACGGGGTGCGGGGTGGCTTCGTCGAACTCCGCGCTGTTCGCCCCCTCGAAGCCGCACACGTGACGAGCGAAGTCGATGACGGCACACTGCATCCCCAGGCAGATGCCCAGGAAGGGGACGCGGCGCTCGCGGGCGTACCGCACGGCGCGGATCTTGCCCTCGATGCCCCGATACCCGAAGCCGCCGGGCACGAGGACGCCGGCGACGCCATCGAGCAGGACCTCGGCCCCCTGCTCCTCGACGTCCTCGGACTCGATCATGCGGATCTTGACGCGGCAGTCGTTCGCGATGCCGCCGTGGGTGAGGGCTTCGTAGATGGACTTGTAGGCGTCGCGAAGCTGGATGTACTTTCCGACGACGGCGATTTCGGTGGCGTGGGTGGGGTTGCGGAGGGTCTCGATCATGGCGGCCCACTCATCGAGGTCGGCGGGGCCGCATTCGAGGCCGAGCTTCTGGACGATCAGCTCGTCGACGCCCTGGCGTGCCAGGACGAGGGGGAGTTCGTAGACGAGGTAGCTGTGCTCGAGGTCGCGCTCCTCGATCACCGCTTCCCGCTCGGTGTTGCAGAACAGGGCAATCTTCGCCTTCGCCTCCTCGCCGATCGGCACCTCGGTGCGGCAGATCAGGATGTCGGGCTGAATGCCGATCTCGCGGAGGCGGCCCACGGAGTGCTGCGTGGGCTTGGTCTTGATCTCGCGCGCCGCACGCAGGTAGGGCACGAGGGTGAGGTGGACGTAGAGGACGTTCTCCTTGCCCACGTCGAGGCGGAACTGGCGGATGGCCTCGAGGAAGGGCAGGCTCTCTATGTCGCCCACCGTGCCGCCCAGCTCGGTGATCACCACATCCGTGTCGTCGGTGGCGAGCTGTCGGATGGCGGCCTTGATCTCGTCGGTCACGTGGGGGATCACCTGGACGGTCTTGCCCAGGTAGTCGCCGCGCCGTTCCTTGGTGATGATGGCATTGTAGATCGAGCCGGTGGTGAAATTGGAGAGGCGGCTGATGCGGGCGTCGGTGAAGCGCTCGTAGTGGCCGAGGTCGAGGTCGGTCTCGGCGCCGTCGGCGGTCACGTAGACCTCGCCGTGCTGGTACGGGCTCATGGTGCCGGGGTCGACGTTGAGGTAGGGGTCGACCTTCTGGTGTGCGATGCGGAGGCCGCGCTGCTGGAGCACGCGGCCGAGCGCGGCGGACGTGAGTCCCTTGCCAAGGCTCGACACCACGCCGCCTGTCACGAAGATGTGTTTTGCCATATCCCGACTCTCTCCGCTCTATGGCGTGTTCTACGGGCTCGGGGGGCGACGCACGCCGGCACCGCGCCCGTGTGGAATTCAGTGGCCGCTCGTGCCCTCGTGCCAGCTCTGGAGCGGTCGCACGCCGAACGGCCCCGCCTTGAGCGATTCGATGGCGCTCACGGCCGCGGCCGCGCCCTGCATCGTGGTGATCAGCGGCACCCCGCGCAGCACCGCGTTGGTGCGGATGGACACTTCGTCGCGTCGCGGGCTCTTGCTGCTCGGGGTGTTGATGATGACGTGGACGGCTCGGTTCTTCATCCAGTCGACCACGTTGGGCCGTCCTTCGGTGACCTTGAGGATGTGCTCGGCGGGGATGCCTGCGGCGTTGAGCGCGCGGCACGTTCCGCCCGTGGCGATGAGCCGGAAGCCCAGCTCGTGGAAGCGGCGCGCAATCTCGGTGATCTCCGGCTTGTCGCCGTCGCGCACGCTCACGAACACCGTGCCCTCGAGCGGGAGCTGCGTGCCTGCCGCGCTCTGTGCCTTGGCAAAGGCCACGCCGAACGACGTGTCGATGCCCATCACCTCGCCCGTGGACTTCATCTCGGGGCCGAGGACCACGTCGACGCCTGGGAAGCGTGCGAAGGGAAGCACGGGAGCTTTCACGGAGATGGCGAGGCGCGGAACCGGCCCGCCGACGCCGAGCTCGGCCAGGGTGGACCCGAGCATGACCTTCGTGGCGACCTTCGCGAGCGGCACGTTCGTGGCCTTGCTCACGAAGGGGACGGTGCGCGAGGCTCGGGGGTTGACCTCGAGCACGTAGACCTGGCCCTCCTGGATGGCGTACTGCACGTTGAGGAGCCCGCGCACGCCGAACTCGAGGGCGAGCACGCGGGTCTGGCGCTCGACCTCGGCCAACAGGTCGTCGCCGAGGGTGTGGGGAGGCAGGACGCAGCAGCTATCGCCCGAGTGGACGCCCGCGGCCTCGATGTGCTCCATGAGACCGCCAATGTAGACGTCCGTGCCGTCGGCGATGGCATCCACGTCGAGCTCGATGGCGTTTTCGAGGAACTTGTCGATGAGGACGGGGTGGTCGGGCGCGGCGTCGACGGCGAGGCGGAAGTAGCGCTCGAGTTCGTCGCGGTTGAGCACGATCTCCATGGCCCGGCCGCCGAGCACGTAGGAGGGCCGCACGAGGACGGGATAGCCGAGCCGCTCGGCGGCAGCGACGGCGGCATCGAGCGAGATGACGGACTCGTTGGCGGGCTGGCGGAGGCCGAGCTTGCGGAGTGCGGCTGCGAATCGGCCGCGGTCCTCGGCGCGGTCGATGCTGTCGGGAGGCGTGCCGAGGATGGGCACGCCCACCCGCTCGAGGGGCACGGCGAGGCTCAGGGGCGTCTGGCCGCCGAGCTGGACGATGACGCCGATCGGCTTCTCGGCCTCCACGATGTTCAGCACGTTCTCGAGCGTCACGGGCTCGAAGTAGAGGCGGTCGGCGGTATCGTAGTCGGTCGAGACGGTCTCGGGATTGGAGTTGACCATGATGGTCTCGTAGCCGAGGTCGCGTGCGGCGAAGACGGCGTGGACGCAGCAGTAGTCGAACTCGATGCCCTGGCCGATGCGGTTGGGGCCGCTGCCGATGATGACGACCTTCGGGCGGTCGCTGGGGCGGCTCTCGTCGTCTTCCTCGTAGGTCGAGTAGAAGTAGGGGGTGGCGGCGGCGAACTCGCCGGCGCACGTGTCGATGAGCTTCGTGGTCGCTCGGATGCCGGCGTCGAGGCGCAGGCGGCGTGCGGCGAGCTCGTCGAGGCCGATCAGCTCACCGATGCGCCGGTCCGAGAGGCCGACCTCCTTGGCTCGCCGCAGCACGTCGGGGCTCGGGAGCGTGGACGAGCCGGCGCGTGCCACGTCGGCCTCCACCTCGACCACCTGGCGGATGTTCTCGATGAACCAGGGGTCGATCTGGGAGAGCTCGGTGATACGGTCGACGCTCCAGCCGGCGCGCAGGGCCGCGAGCAGGCACGCCAGGCGGTCGGGGGTCGGCGTGCGGAGGCCGCGTTCGAGCACGAGCTCGTCGTCGGTCCCGATAACGGCGAGGCGGGCCTCGAGGCCGCGGATGGCCTTGAGGAGCGCCTCCTTGAACGTGCGGCCGATGGCCATCGTTTCGCCCACCGACTTCATCGAGGTGGTCAGCGTGGTGTCGGCGCCGGGGAACTTCTCGAAGGTGAAGCGGGGCACCTTCACGACGCAGTAGTCGATGGTGGGCTCGAACGAGGCCGGGGTCTCGCGCGTGATGTCGTTCGCCAGCTCGTCGAGCGCGTAGCCCACGGCCAGCTTTGCAGCGATCTTGGCGATGGGGAAGCCCGTGGCCTTACTGGCCAGGGCCGAGCTGCGCGAGACGCGTGGGTTCATCTCGATGACCACCATGCGCCCGTCGCCGGGGTGCACGGCGAACTGGATGTTCGAGCCGCCGGTGTCCACGCCGATCTCGCGGATCACGGCGATGGCGGCGTCGCGCATCCCCTGGTACTCGCGGTCGGTGAGGGTCTGGGCGGGTGCCACGGTGATGCTGTCGCCGGTGTGGACGCCCATGGGGTCGAGGTTCTCGATGGAGCAGATGATGACCACGCAGTCGCGGAAGTCGCGCATCACCTCGAGCTCGAACTCCTTCCAGCCGATGAGGGATTCCTCGATGAGGACTTCGCCGATGAGGCTGAGGGCGAGGCCGCGCGCGGAGATTTCGGCGAGCTCCTCGGGGTTGTAGGCCACGCCGCCGCCGGCGCCGCTCAGGGTGTAGCCGGGGCGGATGATGACGGGGAAGCCGATCTGGGCGGCGACCGCGAGCGCGTCGTCCACGGTGCGGGCGATGCCGCTTCGGGCGCATTCGAGGCCGATGGCCTCCATGGCCGCTCGGAACTCCTCGCGGCACTCGGCCTTGCGGATGGCCGCGGGGCTGGCGCCGATGACCTCCACCCCCGCCGCCTCGAGCACCCCGCGCTCGGCGAGCACGGAAGCCACGTTGAGCGCCGTCTGGCCCCCGAGCGTGGGGATGAGCGCGTCGGGGCGCTCGACGTCGATGATCTGTGCGACCACCTCGGGTGTGATCGGCTCGACGTACGTCGCGTCCGCCATCTCCGGGTCGGTCATGATGGTGGCGGGATTGCTGTTGACGAGCACGACCTCGTAGCCCTCTTCCTTGAGGGCTTTGCAGGCCTGGGAGCCCGAGTAGTCGAACTCGCACGCCTGGCCGATGACGATCGGCCCGGCTCCGATGATGAGGATTTTGCGTAGGTCGTCTCGCCTGGGCACGGTGCGTCAACCTGCGAGTAGAGGGACGGGTGGTCTGAGATGGAACCTGCACGCGGAAGCTCGAGCCACCCTCCGCTCCCACGCGGTCACGCTGGTGCCTCCTCGGTGCGCACGTGCACGCCCCGCTCGCGGAGGTAGTGCTTGACCTCGGCGATCGAGTGGCTGCCGTAGTGGAAGATGGATGCCGCGAGCGCGGCGTCGGCCTTGCCCACGGTGAGCACGCGGAGAATGTCCTCGCACCCGCCCGCGCCGCCGGAGGCGATGACGGGGATGGTCACGGCGTCGCTCACGGCGGCATTCAGCTCGTCGTCGTAGCCCGCCGCGTGGCCATCGGCGTCGATGGAGGTGAGGAGGATTTCGCCGGAGCCGAGCTGCTCGGCCTCGCGCACCCAGTCGAGGGCACCGAGGCCGGTGGGGGTCTGCCCCGCGTCGATGTAGACTTCCCAGCCGCCGTTGCGGCGCTTGGCGTCCACGGCCACCACGATGCACTGGCTGCCGAAGGCCTCGGAGCCCTCGCGGATCAGGTGCTTCTGGCGCACGGCGGCGGAGTTGATCGACACCTTATCCGCCCCGGCCTTGAGCAGGGCTCGAATGTCCTCGAGCCCGCGAATGCCACCGCCGACGGTGAAGGGGATGAAGACTTCCTCGGCCACCCGCGAGACGAGTTCGCGGATGGTCTTGCGGGCCTCGAGCGTGGCCGTGATGTCGAGGAACACCAGCTCGTCGGCCCCGGCGTCGCTGTAGCGTTTGCCACACTCGACGGGGTCGCCGGCGTCGCGCAGGCCGACGAAGGATCGGCCCTTGACCACGCGGCCGTTCTTGACATCGAGGCAGGGGATGATTCGCTTGGCAAGCATCTATGTGCTCCGGCACAGTCGGCAGAAGTTGGCGAGCATGGCCAGGCCCGTGGGGCCGGACTTCTCGGGGTGGAACTGGACGCCGAACACGTTTCCCTTCTGCACGGCTGCGGCGAAGGGGCCGCCATAGTCCGTGCGGCCGATCACCACGTCGGGGTCGTGGGGGACCACATAGAAGGAGTGTGCGAAGTAGAAGAAGCTGGGGTCGGGGATGCCCTCAAAGAGCGGCGAGGGCCTGGCCTGCTCGACTTCGTTCCAGCCCATGTGAGGCACCTTGAGGTCGCCGGTGAAGCGGGTGCAGCGGCCGGCAATGATGTCGAGCCCGTGGTGGTGGCCGTGCTCGGAGCTCTCGCTGAGGAGGAGCTGCTGGCCGAGACAGATGCCCAGGAAGGGGCGTCCGGAATCGGCCACGTGGTGGAGGGGCTCGAGCAGCTCGAGTTCCTCGAGGTTCTGCATCGCGCGACGGAAGGCGCCCACGCCGGGGAAGATGACGCCGGCAGCGGAGGCGACGCGTCCGGGCTCGGAGGTGATGGTGCTGGGCTCGCCGATGCGGTCGAGGGCGCTCTTCACGCTCTTGAGGTTGCCGAGCCCGTAGTCCACGATGGCAATCATGACAGCATCTATTCCCACTCGATGGTGCTGGGCGGCTTGGAACTGATGTCGTAGAGCACGCGGTTCACGCCGTCGACCTCGTTGATGATGCGGGCAGAGAGCCGTGCCAGCAGGTCTTCGGGCAGGCGCGCCCAGTCGGCGGTCATGCCGTCGCGGCTGGAGACGACGCGAATGGCCACGGCGAATTCGTAGGTGCGCGCATCGCCCATCACGCCGACGGAGCGGACGGGCAGGAGGACTGCGAAGGACTGCCAGATGGTGGGGTAGCCCTCCCAGCCGCGCATCTCCTCCTGGACGATGAGGTCGGCGTTCCGCAGTATCTCCAGGTCGTCGCAGGTGACTTCGCCGACGACACGGACGGCGAGCCCCGGGCCGGGGAACGGCTGGCGGTGCTGGATCGCAGGGGGAAGGTCCAGCTCCCTGGCAAGCTCGCGCACCTCGTCCTTGAAGAGGTCGCGGAGCGGCTCGATGAGCTCGAACTCCGACCAGTCGGGCATGCCGCCCACGTTGTGGTGGCTCTTGATGCGGGCCGACGGCCCGCCGAAGGCCGACTGGCTCTCGATGACGTCGGGGAAGAGGGTGCCCTGAGCGAGGAACTTCGCGCCGCCGATGCGGTGGGCCTCCTCGGTGAAGACGCGGACGAATTCGTCGCCGATGATCAGCCGCTTCTCCTCAGCGTCCGTCACCCCGGCCAGGCGGTCGAGGAAGCGCTGGGCAGCATCCACGTGGACCATGTTGAGGCTGATCCTGTCCCTGGCCATGGAGACGACTTCCTCGGCTTCGCGGGCGCGCAGGAGCCCGTTGTCCACGAAGATGCAGGTGAGCTGCTCGCCGATGGCCCGGTGGATGAGGCTGGCCACCACGGTGGAGTCGATGCCGCCGCTGAGGCCGCAGACGACCCGCCCGCCGTCCACGCGCCCTCGGATGGCGGCCGTGGCCTCGTCGATGAACGACGCCATGGTCCAGTCGGCTCCGCACGCGCACACATCGAAGAGGAAGTTGCGGAGGATCCGCTCGCCTTTGGGCGTGTGGCTCACCTCGGGGTGGAACTGGACTCCGAAGAGGCGCCGCTCGGGGTGGGCGAATGCGGCGACGGGCACGGTGCTGGTGCTCGCGATCGCGGCCGCCCCATCGGGCAGCGCGGCCACGCAGTCCCCGTGGCTCATCCAGACGTGCTCGCTGGGCTCGCAGCCGGTGAGGAGCGCGGAGGGGTGCACGATGTCGATGACCGCGGGGCCGTACTCGCCCGACGAGCCCTGCTCGACGCGTCCGCCCATCATCTGGGCGAGGAGCTGCATGCCGTAGCAGATGCCGAGGACGGGGACGCGGAGCTCGAGGAGCCGGTCGTCACATCGGGGCGCGCCATCGGCCCACACGCTCGACGGGCCGCCCGAGAGAATGATGCCCTTGGGCTCGAGCGCGACAATCTCGTCGTGCGGCGTGGTGCAGGGTATCAGGCGGCAGTAGACGCGCTGCTCGCGCACCCGCCGAGCGATGAGCTGGGTGTACTGCGAGCCGAAGTCGAGGATAACAATCGTGTCGTGCTTCACGGGGTCTCTTTCATGCGTCGTGCTGCGGGCCGGGGGGCTTCCACAGGGGCACCGCACGGGGCATGCCCGGCCGCATTCTGCTTCCTGAGGGTCAGTTCGCTCCTGCCATGAGCTCGGTGAACCGCTCGAACAGGTGGCTCGCGTCGTGCGGGCCGGGCGATGCCTCGGGGTGGTACTGGACGGCGAAGAGCGGGAGGGAGCGGTGGCGGAAGCCCTCGAGCGTGCCGTCGTCCAGGTTCACGTGCGTCAGCTCCACGTCGCCCCCGGGCAGCGAATCGATGTCCACACAGAAGCCGTGGTTCTGGCTCGTGATGTCGATGCGTCCCGTGGCGAGATCGCGCACGGGCTGGTTGGCGCCGCGGTGGCCGAACTTGAGCTTATAGGTGCGTCCGCCGAGGGCCAGGCCGAGGAGCTGGTGGCCCAGGCAGATGCCGAAGAGGGGCACGGCGCCGATCAGGCGGCGCACCTCGGCCACGATGTGGGGAACGCCGGCGGGGTCGCCGGGCCCGTTCGAGAGCAGCACCCCGTGTGGGCGGAAGGCGAGGGCCTCGGCTGCCGGCGTGGTGGCAGGCACCACGACGACCTCGCAGCCCGCGTCGGCCAGGAGGCGGAGGATGTTGTGCTTCGCCCCGAAGTCGTAGACGACCACGCGAAAGCGCGCGTCGGGCGGCGACTCCCAGTGCTCGACCTCGGCTCGGGTGACGTGCTGCACGGTGTCGCGCCCGACCAGGCCGGGCCACTCGCGGGCCATCGCCACGAGTTCCTCGGCGCTCCGCCCCTCGGTGGAGATGGCTGCCTTCATAGCGCCGGCCGTGCGGATGTGGAGCGTGAGCGCCCGCGTGTCCACCCCCTCGATGCCCAGGACGCCGCTGGCGGCGAGGTAGTCGGGGAGTGCCTGGGTGCTTCGCCAGTTGCTCGGGCGGCGGCAGCACTCCTTGACCACGAGGGCCTCGACCTGCACGCGGCTCGACTCCGCATCGTCGGGGTTCACGCCGTAGTTGCCGATGAGCGGGTAGGTCATCGTGACGATCTGGGACGCGTAGGACGGGTCGGTGAGGATTTCCTGGTAGCCGGCCATGGAGGTGTTGAAGACGATTTCGCCGCAGCACTCGCCGGGCGCGCCGAAGGACCGGCCGGTGAACACCCGTCCGTCCTCGAGAGCGATGCGTGCCGCGGGTGCCTCATCCATCATCGCGTCCTCGGAAGCCCAGCGGGGGCTTGCGTCAACGGGTCTCCATGCCCAGCTTCTCGACGGCTTCGGCCACCTCACACGGGTAGTCGCCGCTGAAGCAGGCGGTGCAGTAGTCCTGGGGCGGCCGGCTCACGGCGGACAGGAGTCCCTCGACGCTCAGGTAGCCGAGGCTGTCGACGCTGATGAACTGGCGGATCTCGTCGACCGTGCGCTCGTTGGCCACGAGTTCGCCGGCGGTCGGGAAGTCGATGCCGAAATAGCAGGGATGGCGGATGGGCGGGCTGCTGATCCGCAGGTGCACCTCGCGTGCGCCCGCTTCGCGCAGCATGCCCAGGCGCGTGCGCGAGGTGGTGCCGCGCACGATGGAGTCGTCGATCACCACCACCCGCTTGCCGCGGACCACTTCCGCGATGGCGTTGAGCTTGATGCGAACGCCGAACCCGCGCCGCCGCTCGGCCGGCTGGATGAACGTGCGGCCCACGTAGTGGTTGCGGATGAAGCCGTAGTCGAACGGAATGCCGCTCTCGCGCGAGTAGCCCAGGGCCGCAGGGATCCCGGAGTCGGGCACGGCGATCACGATGTCCGCATCGGCGGGCTGCTCCTGCGCGAGCCGCGCGCCCAGGCGCTGGCGCACGAGGTGGCACGTCTCGCCAAACACGCGGCTGTCGGGGCGCGCGAAGTAGACGTGCTCGAAGATGCAGTGGGCGCGGCGCACCTGGTCCTCGGGCACGAAGCGATGGCTGCTCAGGCCGCGCTGGTCGATGCAGATGAGCTCGCCGGGCTCGATGTCCCGGATGTAGCGTGCTCCCACGAGGTCGAACGCGCAGGTTTCGCTGGCGATCACGGGCGAGCAGCGCAACTCGCCGAGCGAGAGGGGTCGGAAGCCGTGGCGGTCGCGCGCGGCCATCAGCCGGTTCTTCGTCATCATGAGCAGGGAGAATGCCCCCTCCAGATGGCCGAGGCAGTGGCCCACGTGGTCGGGCATCCCCAGGTGGTCGGGGTCGGCCATCAGGTGGACGAGGATCTCGCTGTCCGTGCTGGTCTGGAAGATCGAGCCGCGCCCCTCGTAGTAGCGGCGCAGCGCGCGGGCGTTGGTCAGGGTGCCGTTGTGCGCCACGGCCACCAGACCCTTCGAGTATTCGATGACAAGCGGCTGGACGTTCTGGGGCCGCGGGGAGCCGGTGGTCGAGTAGCGCACGTGGCCGATGGCCATGTGGCCGGGGAGCTCGCCGAGCGCATCCGGCCCGATCACCTCGTCGAGGTGCCCCATCCCTCGGCGGCTGTGGATCGAGCGGTCGTCGGATACGACGATGCCCGCGCTCTCCTCCCCGCGGTGCTGAAGGGAGTAGAGGCCCAGATACGCCTGGTGCGCGGCCCCGTCGTAGCCGTAGATCCCGAAAATGCCGCAGGCCTCGCGGGCACTGCCCATAGCAGGCACCCTCCGAAACTAGCTCACCAGCGTCGTGAGTTCCTGGTAGGGCACCAGCCGCTCGAACTCGAACATGCCGGTCAACGCCTTGTTGTGCGTCGGAATGCCCGCCTCCTCCACCGCCGCGACGGGGTTGAGGCCGCCGAGCACGACGAGGCCCGCGCGCCCTTCGGACACGGGGACCTCCAGGAGCGGACGGTTCGGCTTGCCAATCGTCATCAGCGCGCCCAGGCCGATCTGGTCGAGCTTCGCACACAGCCGCCGCACCCGCGGCAGCGCCACGGCCGGGACCTCCCGGAACCCTGCCCCCAGGACCCCATGGCCCGTGCGTGCCGCCTCGCGGACGCTCGTCATGTGCCCGCTGATGAAGATCTCCAGCGGGTCGAGGCTCGAGCCTTCGTAGTAGATCATCTCCGTGAACCGGGCCGCCTCGCCATCGTTGACCTCGAGCAGGCCGGCGAACCGCGACGCCGTGGGGATGCCCGCCGCCACCAGCACCCCGTTGAGGGTCACACTGCACACCGTGCCGATGGCAATCTGGCCCGCCGGCACGCGGAACCGACTGAGGGTCTCGCCTTCCCGTGCGAACGCCACGAGCCGTCCCATGCCCAGACCGGCCTCGAACGCGGGCAGCATCTCCTCGACGGCGCGGCCGATGTGCTCCTCAGGCACGGTCGAGACGTTCAGGATGATCGTGCCCGACTTGCGCCGCGCGTTGAACGTCATCCTATAGGCCAGTTCGTCCACTCTTGCCGAGACGAAGCCCACCTTCTCAGCAACGAAGGAGCGTTCGAGCTCCTGCTCGCCCTGGAGCGTGATCTCACGCCCCTTCTTGCCCCGGCTCCGGGTGAGCCCCTCGCGGTCGGTCATAGCGAGGTAGTAGCGCACCGTGCGCTGGCTCACATCGATGCCCATCCCCTCGAGGTCGCGGGCGAGCCGGCTCGCGCCCAGCGGCCGCCCCGCCTTCTCTAACGACCGGAGAATCGCCACCACACGCTTCCTGGCCTTTGTGTCCATCGTGCTCTCCTGTCAGGTCTCAGAGTCACGCTCCCCCGCATCCTGGGCTGCCCGGCCCGCCTGCCCCCCGCCCGTCGCGACCTTCCGCCTTCAGGCGCTCGCGCGATAGTTCGAGGATACCGGACATCGACGACCGTGTCAAGCTTATTTAGGCAATTCTGCCGACATGGCGTCTCCGCCGTGATACGCCCACCGCCCCATCAACAGGAGCGCTTTCGGCGCGACCCGCCGTCAAACACAAGAACGGAATGAGCCGGCGTCGGCAGGATTGCCGTTTTTACCTCTCTCTAGGGTGCAAAGGAGCGTGATAATGGTCCATTCCGAGGTGGTGCTGCGCGGACGGGTAGAGTTTGACAACGGCTGAGATTTTTTCTTGACACCGGACTGGAGGCCGGTATAATACGGCAAGCGTTGCCGCATAGGTGCGGCGGGCGCAGAGGTATCCGCCACACAGGAAAGAGGAAGCGGTGGCCATGAGCACGATGAATCCGTTCGCAATTGCCCAGCGGCAGTTCGACGAGGCTGCGGAGCTCCTGGGGCTCGAAGACGCGATGCGCGCATTCCTGCGCGTCCCGATGCGCGAGCTCCACGTGAGCCTGCCCGTGCGCATGGACGATGGGAAGGTGAAGGTCTTCGAGGGCTTCCGAGTCCAGTACAACGACTCCCGCGGACCCACCAAGGGCGGCATCCGCTTCCATCCCGACGAGACGATCGACACCGTGCGCGCCCTGGCAGCCTGGATGACGTGGAAGTGCTCCGTCGTGGATATCCCCCTCGGCGGCGGCAAGGGCGGCGTGATCTGCAACCCCAAGGAAATGTCCCCCAACGAACTCGAACGCCTCAGCCGCGCCTACATCGACGCCGTCGGCCGCATCATCGGCCCCGAGAACGACGTGCCCGCCCCCGACGTCTACACCACCCCCCAGATCATGGCCTGGATGATGGACCAGTATTCGAAGATCGCCGGCAGCAACGCGTTCGGCGTGATCACCGGCAAGCCGCTCCAGCTCGGCGGCTCGGCGGGACGCGGCGACGCCACCGCACGCGGCGGCTGGTTCACCGTCCGCGAGGCCGCCAACGAACTCGGCATCGACCTGGCGAACGCCACCGTCGCCGTCCAGGGCTACGGCAACGCAGGCTCCTTTGCCGCCATCCTCGGCAAGAAGCTCTTCGGATGCAAGATCGTCGCCGTCACCGACACCAGGGGCGGCGTGATGTCCAAGGACGGCCTGGACCCCGAGGCCGTGCTCGAGCACAAGCGACGCACCGGCTCCGTGGCCGGCATGCCAGGCACCCAGCCCATCTCCAATACCGAGGTCCTCGAACTCGACGTGGACATCCTGTGGCCCTCGGCCATCGAGAACGTGCTCACGGGCGACAACGCCGGCAATGTGAAGGCCAAGATCGTCGCCGAGGCCGCCAACGGCCCCACCACCCCCGAGGCCGACACGATTCTCCACGACAACGGCATCCACGTCGTCCCCGACTTCCTGTGCAATGCCGGGGGCGTCACCGTGTCGTACTTCGAGATGGTCCAGAACTTCAACCACTTCTACTGGACCGAGGAGCACGTGCACGGGATGCTCGACGAGAAGATGACGAAGGCCTACCACGCCGTGCTCGCGGCCTCGCGCCAGCACAAGGCCCACATGCGCCTGGCCGCCTACGCCGTGGCCGTCCAGCGCGTGGCGGAAGCCGTCCGCCTGCGTGGCTGGGTGTGAGGGGGAGTCGCCACCGGGCAAGCCCGGAAACAGCAACGCCGGCGCCCGCACACAGCGGGCGCCGGCGTTTCCATGCCAGTCCTGCGGGCACCTACGCGTCGAGGATGCGGGCCGCCTCCTCGCGGTCGACGTCCTGAATGTACGTGATGCCGGTGGCCTTGGCCGCCTCGCGGGTGAGCGCGGCGAGGTCGTCGCGGGAGACGTGTTCGAGGGCGAACTTCCTGCTGCCTGCCATGAGCTGGCGGAGCCCCTGGGCAAGGCGGTCGTAGTAGGTGTAGAGCCCGATGGCGCCCGTGGGCAGCTTCTCGAAGGCATCGTCGCCAAGCTCCGCGCGCAGCTTCGGCGACGTCACGAAGATCTCGTCGCGCGTGTCGCCGAACCGCTCGATGTACACGGGCACCTGGTGCTCGTCGATGGTGCGGCCGATGGTCTTGCCCACCATGGCGGCGGCCAGCGGCGCCCGCGCCATGCCCACCAGCTTCACGAACGGCGCGCCCATGGCAAGGCCCTTGAAGATCTGATCCTCGAACACGAAGCCGCCGGCCACGGCGAGCGCGGGTACGGGGCGGCCCTTCGCGGCAAGCCGGCTGGCATAGTCGTGCAACAGCGAATGCAGGATGATCGGCGGCACGCCCCACTCGTTCATCATCCGCCACGGGCTCATGCCCGTGCCGCCCCCCGCACCGTCTACCGTCAGCAGGTCGAGCCCGTAGCGGCTGGCGAACAGGATCGCCCGCGCCAGGTCGGCGGGGCGGTAGGCGCCGGTCTTGAGGAAGATGTAGCGGGCGCCCGCCGCACGCAGCTCCTCGACGCGCCGCGCGAAGCTCTCCTCCTCCACCATGCCCACGCGCGAGTGGCGCTCGAACTCCTTGAACACCCCCTGTTGGAAGCTGCGGATGACCGCGGGGTCCGTGGGGTTCGGCAGCACCATGTAGCCGCGCTGGTAGAGGGTCTGGGCCTTCTCCAGATCGCGGATCTTCACCTCCCCGCCGATGTCCTTCGCCCCCTGCCCCCACTTGAGCTCCACACACTCGACCCCGAGCTTCTCGATCGCATACTCCTGCACGCCCAGCATCGTGTCCTCGATGTTGGCCTGCACGATGATCGCGCCATAGCCGTCGCGCTGGTGGTCCTTGTAGAGCGCCACGCGGCGCTTGAGATCCACCGTGTCCACCACCCGCCCGTTCTCGATGACGGCCTCGGCGTCCATTCCCGCCACGTTCTCGCCGATGGTCAGCCCCGTGCCGGCAAGGGCGCAGCCGATGGCCAGGCCCTCCCAGTTGTTCTTCGCCACGTTGGTGGACCCGACCCCGGGGAGAATCCAGGGGGCCTTGAACCGGATGCCGCCATCGTGGCCGAAGGCCACGCCGAGGTCCACGGCGGGGAACAGAGCCTTCTCGCTGTCCGCCTCGATGCCGTGAGCCCCCGTCGCCGTGCCCATGATGTTCAGGTGCGAGTAGTCGACGGGGTACGCCTTCTCCCCCGCGGTGGTGATGACACCAAATGGCTGGGGATAGAGCACCTCGTGGCCGCGATAGGCCGACTTGCCGATCTCGCACATGCCGATGCAGCCGTCCACGCACGTCACGCACATGCCCGAGGACGGGACCACGGAGCCCTCGGTGCGGTTCTTCGTCAGGGTGGCGGCCGACGCGTTGATCTTCGAGAATGCTGTTGCCATGGGCCTCAGTTCCTTTCGCTCACGGGCTCTTCTGTATCTCACAGGCCACACAGGGATTCATGTAGCACATCATGTCGTCGAAGGGCTCTTTCTCGATGCACGGCGGGGTGAGGTTCGCGCAGCCGCCGCAGATCGCCCGCTCCGGCTCCGTGTAGGTGCACCGGAGCTGGCAGGCGGGACACACGTACATGCACGCGCCGCACAGGCGGCACACGTC
>Ga0272441_10009078_pt1 | contig 15468 bp, 7 predicted proteins | sample SSMProp6N_FD_193582 | JGI IMG/M metagenome (GOLD analysis project Ga0272441, IMG submission 193582) | Marine sediment archaeal communities from Little Sippewissett salt marsh, Falmouth, MA, United States - SSM-Prop-6N | ecosystem: Environmental > Aquatic > Marine > Wetlands > Sediment ... | reverse complement strand
GCCGTGCCCGTCACGCTCTTCTGGCAGTACGACCAGGGGTCGGGCCGCGTGGGCGACGGCTGGACGCGCGGCGTGCCCCGGATGTCGTTCGACGCCACGGTGCGTGTGGTCGAGAAGCTCGAGGCGCAGGGCAACCTGGCCGTGGCGGGCAAGCTCCCTGCGAGTGCGTGGCTGCGCAACCTGGCGCCCAACGGCACGTGCGTGCTGGCCTTCGGCATCACGTTCGCGCTGGTGCTGGGGTTTGCGGCGGCGCGCCTGCGGTTCCCGCGGTGGCCGTTCCATCCCGTGATGTTCATCGTGCTCGGCACGTTCCAGAGCCGCACGCTCGCGTTCTCGTTCCTGCTCGGGTGCCTGATCAAGGTGCTGGTCACCAAGTATGGCGGGGCGTCGGCCTACCGACGGCTCAAGCCGCTGATGATCGGCGTGATCGCGGGCGACATGCTGGGGGGCCTTACCCCCATGCTCATCGGATTGGTATACTATCTGGCGACTGGCGAACCGCCCGAGCAGTTCAAGGTGCTGCCATCGTGAGACCACTCGAAATTGCGCCGCAGCCGATCCTGAGCCTGGGCCGAACGGCCACGATCACGGCCAACGGCATCCGCTACCGCCTCTTCCGCTCCATCGTCACCGTGGTGGTGGTGGCGGTGGCCGTGGCGTTCCTGATGAACATCCTGAGCGAGAGCCTCATCCGCCGCGCCATCGGCGAGCGCACGCGGGGGCGCATCGTCCAGCTCCGCCGCGCCGCCGCCTGGTCCGCCGACCTGACGGACCCCGGCACCCCCGAGGAGATCCTCCTGCGTCTGGGGGCCGCGGAGCCCGGCGACCGCACGTATCGCGAGGCGGCCATCATGGGACGCCTCTCCGCCACCGAGGCCACCGCCTTCCACGACGGCGCTCGACTCGCCCGCCGCTACCTCCTCTTCTTCTCCGGGCTCGACTACGCGCGCCGCCGCGCACTGGTCCACAACACAGCGTCCACGGACATCTTCGACCGCCTCCAGGATCGCGCCCACATGGCCCGGCTCACCGAGGGCCTGCGCGTGATGCGGTCGGTGCGCCTGCCCGGAAAGCTCGAGGAATTCCAGGCGTTCCTCGGTGGGTGGCTGGAGCTCAAGGAGCGCACGCTGCGAGTCAGAGAGGCCCGCGCTGCCGCCATCGAGGCCGTGAAAGGCAAGCTGGCGGGCCGCTCCATCATCGAAGCCCTGGCGGATGCCGACGGCGCTTTCGGCCAGGCCATCCGCGATGCAGGCTTCGCCCTCGACCCGCCCGTGGCGGCCGAGGTGGCCGAGCAGGCCCGCCGCACCCTCGAGATGCGAATGCTCGAACGCACCGTCGCCACGCCCGAGATGCGCAAGGCCGTGGCGGGATACCTCGACCTGCTCCCCGGCGACGTGACGGTGCGCACCCTCTGGGGCCTCCTGCGCCGGCCCCGCTCCGCCACGTGGTACCTGGGCAAGCAGCGCGAGGTGGGGGGCGAGGCTGCAAGCGTGCCCCCTGACCGTGCGGTCGAGCTCGGCAGGCTCTACGCCGAGATGACCGCCCTCTCCCGAGCCGAGCGCCTGGGCACGGCCGCCGCCGGCGGGTTCCTGGGAGCCGGCCAGCGAATGGGGTGGCTCGTCATCGCCTCCATGCTCGTCTGCGTCGTCGGCATCTCCAACTCGATGCTCATGTCCGTCACGGAGCGATTCCGCGAGATTGCCACGCTCAAGTGCCTCGGCGCTCTCGACGGCTTCATCATGCTCATGTTCGTCTTCGAGGCAGCCGCACTCGGCATCGTCGGCGGCATCGTCGGCGCGCTCCTGGGCACCGTCCTGGGCGTGGCTCGCATGCTCGTGCCCTTTGGCGGCCTGGCCCTCGCCTCGCTGCCCGCGGGCGACCTGCTGGTGGCGATTGGGGTCTCCGCCGTCCTCGGCGTCGTCCTCGCCGCCGTCGCGGCGGTCTACCCGTCGCTCAAGGCGGCCCGCCTCGCGCCCATGGAGGCCATGAGGATCCAATAGAAGCACGAAATCCGAAATGCGAAACAAGCTCGAATGAGCAAAGAAGAAAACAGCAAGCCGTACGGCCTGGAGGACCGAACGTTCCAGTTTGCCAGGCAGGTCCGTGCGCTCGTGAGGAAGGTGCCGAGGACGCTGGCGAACATCGAGGACTGCCGCCAGCCCATCAGGGCCTCCGGTTCCATGGGCGCCAACTACCGCGAGGCCAACGAGGCGGTCAGCAAGAAGGACTTCGCCTTCAGGATCAAGATCAGCAGGAAGGAATCGAAGGAGAGCCGCTACTGGCTGCGTCTCCTCCACACGGGCGACGGCAACGACCTGGACGGCGAGCGCAACGCCCTCGCTCAGGAAGCCAGAGAGCTCATGAACATCTTCGGCGCCATCGTCAGGAAGACCCAGTAATGCTCCCACCGTTCGCGCCTTGCTCTTGTTCGCGTTTTCTGGCTTTGGTCCCCTTTCGTGCTTCGTGCTTGTTTCGTGTTTCGGATTTCGACATTCGGATTTCCGCCCTTGCACCTCCGCGTGCAGGAGATCACCGATGAGTGATCCCTCCGCTCACCCCCCGACCCGCCGCGTCATCATCCGCACGGTAAGGCTGAAGAAGCACTACATGATGAAGGCGGTGCGCACCGAGGCGCTCCGGGGCGTGGACGTGGAGATCTACACGGGCGAGTTCATCTCGGTGATGGGGCCGTCGGGCTCGGGCAAGACGACGTTCTTCAATATGATCGGCGGGCTCGACAGCCCGAGCAGCGGCCGGGTGTTCATCGACGAGGTGGACGTGGCTCAGCTCACGGCCATCGAGCTGGCGTTCCTGCGCTGCCGCAAGATCGGCTACATCTTCCAGGAATACAACCTCATCCAGTATATGACCGCGCTGGAGAACGTGACGACGCCGATGGCCTTCGGCGGCATCCCGCCCGACGAGTCGCGCGACCGCGGCATGGAGCTCCTCGAGCTCGTGGGCCTCGGCGAACGCTGGTTCCACCGCCCCATCGAGATGTCGGGCGGCCAGCAGCAGCGCGTGGCCATCGCGCGCTCGATGGCCAACGCCCCGAGCGTGCTCCTGTGCGACGAGCCGACGGCCAACCTCGACCTCCACACCGGCCGCGAGATCCTCGAAATCCTCCGCCGACTCAACCGCGAACGAGCCGTCACCATCATCTGCGCCACCCACGACCACCGCATGCTCGACATCTGCGACCGCCTGATGTGGATCCGCGACGGCCAGATCGAGCGCATCGCACGACGCGACGAAGTGCACATCGAAGTCGGCTCCATCGCCGGCGAGGAAGCCTAGATGCCTTCCGCCCGCACCACAACTGCCGCCCTCGCCCTCCTGCTCGCCGCCTGCGCGGGCGCCGCACAGGACCGCTTCCTGGCCGACGTGCAGGCCCTCACCCGCACCGACCACCGCCTGAGCGGAACCCCCGAGTACGCCGCCGCCGCGGACCACGTGGCCGAGCGACTCCGCACCATCGGCGCCGACGAAGTGATCGTCCAGGACTTCCCGAGCCTCCAGACCCGCGTGAGCCAGTGCACGCTCGAGATCGCCGGCCGCCCGGCCCCCCTCGACATTCTCCCCCTCCGCCCGAACGGCATCGTGCCCCCTGCCACGCCGCCCGACGGCATCACGGGCGCTCTCCTCCACGCGGGCAAGGGCGGCGTGGACGACTACCGCGACGCCTCGCCCCGCGACCGCATCGTGGTGCTCGACTACAACTGCGGCCGCGCCTGGCTCCGCGCCTTCCGCCTTGGAGCCCGAGCCGTCGTCTTCGTCCGCAAGGACCCGACCGAGGCGTGGCATACCCACTACCTGCACGCCAACGCCAATCTGCCCCGCTTCTACTACAAGGGCGACCCCGCCGACCTGCCCGACGGCGCCGTGGCCACCGTCCGCAGCGCGGTCACCTGGCGGCCGACCATGGGCCGCAACGTCCTCGCCCTCTTCCGCGGCACCCAGCCCACCTTCCAGCAGGACGGCGAGGAGCTCATCGTCCTGGCCGCCAACCTCGACACGTTTGGCGAGGTGCCGCGCCTCTCGCCGGGCGCCCGCGGCGCCGCCAACTGCGCGGCGCTCCTCGCCATCGCCGAGCACCTCGAGGCCCATCGCCCCCGACGCCACGTGCTCCTCGCCTTCCTCGACAACCAGGCGCGCGGCCACGCCGGCTGCGCCGCATTCTACCGTGCCATCGACCAGAGCGAACGCACGAACAAGCTCGAGAACCGCAGGGAGTACCTCGAGAACGAGCAGGCGTTCCTCAAGGAGATGCGCCGGGTGCTCGAGAGCGGCCAGCCGCTCGCACAGGCCTCCCCGGTGCGGCGCGAGATGGTGAGCCGCCTCAAGCGCTTCGCCGCTGCGGAGGCATTCGACATCCGCACCGCCCTCCACCGCCAGCGCGTGGCCCTCGAGGAACTGGACGACGGCTCGCCCGAGCACGCACAGCTCCAGCGCACGATCGGCGAGGCCGTGGCCCGCAAGGACCGCTGGAACGAACTCCTCCGCGCCCTCGCCCGCGACCGCGACACCGCGAACGTCCGCTCCCAACTCGCCGCGGCCCTCGCGCAGGTGGGCCGCGACGTGGCCGAGCGCGCCACGGAGCTCGAGGGCGAGGCCGCCGCCCTCGCCGCCGATCAGCGCGTCCACGATCGCATCGGCAAGGCCATCATCGTCCTCCACATCTCGCTGCTGCTCGGCGACGCCTCGCCTCACTACGGCCTGCTCGTCGGCGGCGATTCCTCGCTCCACACCCGCAGCGACGACGCGGGCCTCTACGGCAAGATCCAGGGCACCTTCCTTGCCGCCGGCCAGGCCCTCAGCGAAGCCCCCGTGCCTCCGCGGCGCTTCGAGCGCGCCTCGGCCGACGGCTCGCTCGACCCGCCACGCCTCCTGTGGTCCGCGCCGTTCCTCATCCACAGCGGCGAGATGGCCGGCCGCCTCGGCTACTACAACCTGGCCATCGGCACCACACAGGAGAGTCTGAAACGCGAGGGCACCCCCGACGACACGGCCGGCCAGGTGGACCTCCCCCGCATCCGCGAGCAGGCGGCCGAGCTCGCACCCCTCCTGGCAGCCGTAGCCAGCCAGGAGGGCCTCTCGCTGCGCCGCTCCATCGTGGCCGACAACTTCTACGTGTTCCCCGAGTTCCCGACGGACAACCGGCCCCGTGGTCCGATGGTCATGGGGCGCCTGCCCGGCAGCTCGCTGCCCGACCGCCCGATGCCCAACGCCATCGTGCAGATCCTGCTCCGCCGACGCGGCGCCCCGCCCTACCACGACCTGCTCCACAATCCCGCCAGGCCCTATGCCTTCGACGATTTCATGCTCGTGCGGAGCAATCGCAACGGCTCCTACGGCTTCGGACCCGTGCAGAAGGCCGTGTGGACCCTCACCGGCTTCGCCGCCGTGTTCGACCAGCGCGGCCTCGTCTCGTCGACCTGCGACCTCGATTCCGCCCGCACCGTGGTCAGCCGCTTCAACACCTTCCGCTGCCACAGCGGCGTGGTCGTGCTGCCTCCCCTCCTCGATGCCCTGCCCGCCCAGATCTTCCGAGCACGCGGCAGCAGCCCGCTCGACAACGACCGCTCCTACTACCAGACCCTCGACGGGGTGGTCCACTGGTTCTGCGAGGAGAAGGTGGACGCGGTGAAGCTCTTCGGCCTGCGCTCGATGGTGAGCCTGGTGAACGGCGGGGAAAGCCTCTCGACGGTGCCCGAGGCCGCCGACCCCCAGGGAGCAGGCATGCCCGTGGGCCGCGGCTGGCACCCGCCCAGCAGCGCCCGCCGCGCGGCCACCGACCTGTGGCGCCTCAACGAGTCGCGCCTGAAGGTCCTCCGAGCCCGGGGCATCATGAACAGCTCGGTCGAGGAGCTCCACGGCCGCGCGGAGGACCTGCTGCTCGAGGCCGAGGAATCGCCCTCCGTGACCGAGGGCGAGGCCCTGGCCGCCTCCGCCTTCCTCGCCGAGCGCCCGGTCTACGAGATCACCCGGTCCACGCTCAACGACCTCGTGCGCGCCGTGCTCGTGCTGCTCGCGCTCTCCGTGCCCTTCGCCTTCGCCATCGAGCGCCTGCTCGTCGGCGCCACCACCATCTACCGCCAGATCGGGTGGTTCGCCGGCTTCTTCTCGCTCACCTTCCTCGTGCTCTACCTCTCGCACCCCGCCTTCGCGATCGCCAAGACCCCCGTCATCATCTTCCTCGGCTTCGCAATCGTGGTGCTCGCCGCACTGGTCATCACGATTATCATGCGCCGCTTCGAGGTCGAGCTCAAGGTGTTCCAGGGCCTCACCTCCACCGTCCACGCCGCCGACGTCTCGCGCTTCAGCACCATCATGGCCGCCATGAGCATGGGCATCTCCACCATGCGCCGCCGCCCGCTCCGCACGGCCCTCACCGCCATCACCATCATCATGCTCACCTTCACCATCCTGTGCTTCGCCTCGTTCGGCACGCAGACGGGCATCGTCAAGCTCTTCGTCGGCCCCACCCCCGGCTACACCGGCCTGTTCCTCCACAAGGTGAACTGGGCCGAGCTGAACCCCGACCTGCTCGACGTGCTCGGCTCCCGATGGCCCGCCAGGCCCCTGTGCCGCCGCTACTGGGTGTCGCCCCGAACGCAGCAGAACCAGGGGCCGATCGTCACCCGTGCGGACGGCAGCCGCCCGCTGGCGCTCCGTGGCGTGCTGGGCCTCGACGCCAGCGAGTTCAGCCATCGCACCGACCTCGCCGCCCTCTTCGGCGCCGACCGGGCGCGCTGGGACTCCGTGGTGCTCCTGACCCGCGCGGTGGCCGAGCGCCTCGGCCTCAAGTCCGGCGACCCCGTGCTCGTCGGCGGCCTGGCCCTGCGCGTCGGCACAGTGCTCGATGCCAGCGCCGTGGCGGCGGCGAAGGACATGGACGGCAACGGCGTCCTCCCCGTGGACTTCGTGGAGATGCAGAGCGCCCTGGGCGGCACCACGGACGACGAGGAGGCCCTCACCGCACAGAGCGAGCAGAACTGGGCCTATCTGCCCACCGACTCGGTGGTCATCGTGTCCGCACGCAACGCCCAGCTCATGGGCGCAAGCCTCCACGCCGTGACGCTCTACACGCCCGACGCCCGCTCGGCCATGGCGCTCACCGAGGAGGTGGCCCGCGTGTTCCCGCTCCCCGTGAGCGCCACGCGCGCCGACGGCGTCTACCGCCACGTGCTCGGCACCCTCGTGCAGGCCAGCGGCGCGGGCGACCTGGTGTTCCCCATCGTGCTCGGCGGCCTGGTGATCTTCGGCACCATGCTCGGCTCGGTGGCCGACCGCGAGAAGGAGATCTACACGTTCAGCTCCCTCGGCCTCGCGCCCCCCCACGTGGCCAGCCTCTTCTTCGCCGAGGCCATGGTCTACAGCGTGCTCGGCGGCCTGGCCGGCTACCTCATCGCACAAGCCACCATGAAAATCCTCTCGTTCCTCGCCGACTACGGGCTCGTGACCGTGCCCGAGATGAACTACTCCTCGGCCAACGCCATCGTCACCATTCTCATCGTCATGGGCACCGTGCTCGTCTCCGCCGCCTATCCCGCCATCAAGGCCTCGCGCAGCGCCAACCCCGGCATCCTGCGCACCTGGCGCATCCCCCCGCCGCACGGCGACGTGTTCGACATCGTGTTCCCATTCACCGTCTCGGAGTACGACATCACGGGGGTGGTGAGCTTCCTCAAGGAGCACTTCGACAACTTCGGCGACACGGGTCTGGGGGTGTTCATGGCCCGGGACGCGCGGGTGGTGCGTGCGCCCGACGGTGCGCTCGGGCTCGATGCCGAGCTAGCGCTGGCCCCCTTCGACCTCGGGGTCACCCAGGGCTTCGAGCTGCGCAGCGCGGCCAGCGAAATCGCCGGCATCGACGAGGTGGCCATCCGACTCACCCGCACGTCGGGGCAGCCAAAGGACTGGAAGCGCCTGAACAAGGTGCTGCTGGACGATCTGCGGCGCCAGTTCCTGATCTGGCGGGCGCTGCCCCACGAGACGATGGAGATCTACCGCCAGCGCACCCTCGTCGCGATGGGCATGGCGAAGGAACGCGCCGCCCGCGAACGGGACGACGAGCCGCCACCCGAACCCACGACCGAGGACAACGACTAGAGCCATGGCCAAACGCGTGGACAAAGAGCTCGAGGAATTCCGGGGCCTGATGGAGGTGCCCTCGTCGTTCGAGGAGGGCTTCAACTGGAGCTCGCTGTTCGGCGCGCTCTTCATCGCCCTGATCATGGTGCCTGGCGCCATCTACATGGGGCTGCTGGCGGGCACGCAGCAGATCGGCCTGGCCGCGCAGTGGGTCACGGTGATTCTGTTCATCGAGGTGGCCAAGCGCGCGCATCGGCACCTGAACCGCTCCGAGATCTTCGTGCTCTTCTACATGGCCGGCACGGCGATGGCCATGCCCTTCTCGGGCCTGCTGTGGAACCAGTTCTTCATCCGCAGCGACGCGGCGGCGGCCTTCGGCATCGCCAAGGGCCTGCCCTCGTGGTTCGCGCCGCCGCCCGAGTCCACTTCGTACGAGCACCGCACCTTCTTCCACTGGGACTGGCTTCCCGCCGTGGGCCTCGTGGTCTTCGGCACCTTCTTCAGCCAGCTCTCGAGCATGGTGCTCGGCTACGGGCTGTTCCGCCTGACCAGCGACGTCGAGCGCCTGCCGTTCCCCATGGCCCCCATCGGCGCCCAGGGCATCATGGCCCTGGCCGAGGACGTGGAGGTCCGCAGCGCGAAGACGCGCGAGAAGTCGTGGCGGTGGCGCGTCTTCTCCATCGGCGGGGCGCTCGGCCTGGCCTTCGGCGCCATCTACCTCGGACTCCCCACCATCACCGGCGCCCTCACCGGGCGGCCGATCCAGATCTTCCCCATCCCCTTCGTCGACTTCACACAGACCACCCAGCACTACCTCCACGCCGTGGCCACCGGGCTGTCGTGGGACCTGGGCAACCTGCTCGTGGGCATGGTGCTGCCCTTCTTCGCCATGGTCGGCAGCTTCGTGGGCCTCGTCGTCACGATGGTGCTCAACCCGGTGCTCTACCGCTTCGAGATCCTCAACTCCTGGTCGCCGGGCGACAACACGATCCACACGCTGTTCAAGAACAACGTGGACTTCTACTTCAGCTTTCAGATCGGCATCGCGCTGGCCATCGCCATCGGGGGCTTCGCACAGGTGTTTCGCCGCATCCGCGAGCGCAAGAGGGCCATCGCCAGGGGCGAGGCGGTGCCGGGGTCCACAGGCCCGCCTCCGGGACGCGGCGACATCAAGGCGTGGTACATCATCGGGTGCTACTTCGCCGTGACGCTGACCTACATCATCGTCTCGGGCTTCCTCATCAAGTGGCACCCGGGGGTGATGATTGTGCTGGTGCTGCTGGGGTTCGTCTACACGCCGTTCATCAGCTACGTGACGGCTCGGCTGGAGGGGATTGCGGGCCAGGTGGTGGCCATCCCGTTCATCCGGGAGGCGAGCCTGATCCTGAGCGGCTACCGGGGCGTGAAGTGCTGGTTCCTGCCGATCCCGATGGCCGACTTCGGGCGGATGACGGTCTTCTACCGCCAGTGCGAGCTGACGGGCACGAAGTTCACGAGCATCTGGAAGACTCGCCTGATCCTCTATCCCATCATCCTGCTCAGTTCGATCTTCTTCATGAACTTCGTGTGGGGCCTGGCCGAGGTGCCCTCGGCGGTCTACCCCTTCGCCCAGCGCATGTGGGAGTTCCGCGCCCAGAATGCCTGCATCATGTACTCCTCGACCCTCGGCGAGTATTCGATCTTCGAGGAGGCGTTCAGTTGGACCTACGTGGGCGTGGGCACGGGCTTCGGCGTGGCGCTCTTCGGGGCGATGAGCGCCTTCGGCGCCCCCGTGTTCCTCGTCTACGGCGTGGTGCGCGGCCTGGGGCAGACGATGCCGCACGCCGTGATCCCACAGTTCATCGGAGCCCTGCTCGGGCGCTACTACTTCCAGCGGCGCCTCAAGCTCAAGTGGCGCCAGTACGTCCCCGTCGTCACCGCCGGATTCATGTGCGGCATGGGGCTCGTGGCCACGCTGTGCATCGGCATCACGTTCCTGAGCAAAGCGGTCATCCAACTGCCGTTCTAGAGACACGCTATGGACGAAGTGCTCATCCGCGTTCGCCGCCTGTGCAAGGAGTTCCGCCTGGCAAGCACCGTCGTGCGGGCGCTCAAGGACGTGGATCTGGACATCTATCGCGGCGAGTACCTCTCGATCATGGGGCCGTCGGGCTCGGGCAAGAGCACGCTGTTCAATATGATCGGCGCGCTCGACCGCCCGAGCTCGGGCGAGGTGGAGGTGGCGGGGCTGGACCTGACGACGCTCTCGAGCCGCCAGCTCGCCTACTTCCGGGGCAACCACATCGGCTACGTGTTCCAGGCGTATAACCTGCTGCCTGCCTACACGGCGGTGGCGAACGTGGCGATGCCGCTGCTCTTCAGCGGCAAGTCGTATGCCGAGGCGACCGTGCAGGCGCGCGCGGTGCTCGACCGCGTGGGTCTCGGCCACCGGTTCACCCACCGCCCCGACGAGCTCTCGGGCGGTCAGCAGCAGCGCGTGGCCATCGCCCGCGCCTTGGCCAACGAGCCGGCCATCATCCTCGCCGACGAGCCGACGGGCAACCTGGACCTCCACACGGGCGAGGAGATCATCCACCTCCTCCACCAGCTCAGCAAGGAGACCGGCGTCACCGTCATCACCGCCACCCACGACCACAAGATGCTCGACGTCTCCGACCGTATCCTGTGGATCAAGGACGGCGCGGTGGACAAGCTCCAGCGCCGCGACGAAGTGGACATCCGCGTCGGCACCGTCAGGTAGAGGGTCCCCCGATGAGGCCGCTCGCCCCCCTCCTGCTCCTCCTGTGCAGCCCGCTTCTCGCCGCGCCGCCCGAGCAGTTCCGCGTGTGGGGCAGCGCAGGCCCCGCGTTCCCGCCCGTGCCCGAGGGGTGGCGCGAGGAACCTGCCTCGGGCGCCACGCTCACCCCCTGGGCACCCGACGAACAGGAGCGTCGCCAGGGCTTCGTGCTCTTCGCGCGCGACCCCTTCGCCGTCGTTTCCCCGCGTGCCGTGCCGCTGGCCGGTGAAACGGACCCCAAGCTGAGGGCCGCTGCCGCCCGCGGCGAATACGAGCCCATTACCTTCGCCATCCACGCCCTCGAGCCGCTCGAAGGCGTCACCGTGCGCCTCTCTACCCTCAAGACCAAGGGCGGAGCCGCCATCCCCGACGACCACGTCGACGTGCGGATCGTCCGCCCCATCCGCGTCCCCGCAAACCCTGGCCAGAAGACCTACCGCCTGGTGCCCTACCTGCTCGAGCGGCGCCCCACGTTCACGGTGGCCACGGGACACACGGCCCGCGTGTGGATCACCGTGAAGGTTCCCGAGGGTGCGGCTCCCGGCGACTACTCGGGCTCCATCGCCGTGGCCGCGCGGGGCAGGGAGGCGGCGCGGATCCCGTTGGCCGTGCGAGTCCTGCCGTTCGTCCTGCCCCCGGCGCCCATCGAGACGATGCTCTACTTCCCCCGCCCTCCCAAGGACAACGCCCGCCTGATCCAGCAGCTCATCGACCAGCGCGAGCACGGCTGCACGGCGGCGGGCTCCTCCGTGCACGCCGAAGTGAAAACGCGCGACCGGAACTTCGGCGAGGACGACGTCGCGTTCGTCCGCGCCGAGGCCCTGCGGATGATGGGGGCGGCGAAGCAGGTGTTCGGGACGCGCGACTGCCCGGTCACCGTGGGCGTCGGCCACCAGATCGCCTACTACTGGGACAAGCAGCAGAACTGGTTCGCCTTCTGGCCCCACAGCCCGAAGATCGAGAGCGACCTGTTCAAGGCCATCGACCTGGTGACCGCGCTGGCGAAGGCGGAGGGCTGGCCGCCGCTGCGCATCTACGCCCTCGACGAGGCTGGAGCCCACAACCTGCTCGACGAGGCGACCTACTACTACGGCCTCATCAAGAAGCAGCGGCCCCAACTCACCACGTGGACGACCATCGGCGGCGGCATGGCCATGGGCAACGACGAGACGGGCCAGCTCGACGGCGTGATCGACTTCCTGGCCACGAACCGCTTCACGCCCTCGATCGCCCGCACGCTGGCCGACCGCAAGAAGCCCTACGGCATCTACAACGGGGCGGGGCACACGCCGGTGGGCGCCCGCTTCTTCTTCGGCTTCTGGGGCTGGAAGAGCGGCGCGACGCAGGTCAGCCAGTGGTGCTACCACTTCGGGAACAGCGTGTTCGAGGGGCAGGGCTTCCGCAGGGGCGATGAAGGCTACGCCTACCTGGCCCCCGACGGCCCCCTGCCCAGCCCCACCTGGGAGGCGGTGCGCGAGGGGATCGACGACTATCGCTACGCCGCGCTCCTGTGGCGCCTGGCCGCCGCGGCCGAGGCATCGCCCGACGCGGCGGCGAAGGCGGCGGGGAAGGCGGCGCGAACGGAGCTCACGCAGATCCTCGCCACCATCGGCTGGGGCTTCCAGGCCCTCCGCGGTGCTGATCGCACTCCCCCGCCCCACCCGGCCACGCTGCGCAAGTGGCGCGCCCGTGTGGCACGGCGCATCGTTGACCTCGGCAAGGCGCTCGGCGACGCGGCCCCGAAGGCAGGCCAGGCGCCCGCGCCAACGGCCTTCGCATTCCCCTGGCCGAAGGCCACCGCGGCCCGGCTTCGCACCGGCTCCGAGCTCCTGCCCCCCTCGGGCTTCGAGGACGAGATGGCGCCCTGGCGCGTGGAAGCGTGGAAGGGCAAGGGCAAAGGCACCTTCGACGAGGCCGCCGCCCATGACGGCAAACGATCGCTCCGCGTCGACAACGCAACCGCGGACGGCAATCAGTCCGTCACCGTGGTCGTCTGGCCCTCGTGGGGGAAGGACAAGATCAACCTGTCGCTCGAGCGCGACCGCATCTATGAGTTCTCCGCCTGGGTGCGATGGTCGGGGCGCAGCACCCCGCCCGACATCCGCATCGCGCTGCCTCCGGGCGCCGCGACATCCACAAGGTCGGGGCGCGACGCCCCAGCCGCCGACGGCTGGCACCGCATCTGGACGCGCGCCGAGATGGCCTTCCCCGCCACCCCCAAGTACCTCGCCCTGTGGGTGCAGGGGCCTGGGACGGTGTGGGTGGATGGTCTGAGCCTGCGCCAGGTCATTCCCCAGTCCGTCGTCCTGCGGCTCGACCAGAGCGCGTACGACGGCCTCGACCGCGTGGGCATTGCGACCATCGAGGTGGCGAAGACGGTGGCTCCGGCGGCCGTGCGCTTCACACTCACCAGCGGCGACCGCACCGCGGCCCGCCTCGAAGCCCCCTTCGATGCTCACACCCGCACCCGCCCGAGCGAGGGCGGCCTCGCCCTCGTGGCACCGGTGTCCCTGCGGAGCTGCCAGTTCGTCTTCTGCCCCAGGGAGCTGCCGGCCGGCCGCATCGTGGCGAAAGTCGAGCTGCTCGATCCCCGGGGCACCGCGTTCGCCTCGCACTCCGCCCTGTTCGAGCGCCTGGCGGACTAAATGGGCCGATGAATGGAGGACACGGCACATGAGCACGAAGCGCAAGCGATTCGGCGCGACGTTCAGGCCCGTGGATCTCGCGGCACAACTCAACTGGCCGCCGCGGCGTGTGCGCGGCGAGTGGTGGCGGAACCTCGCGGACCACGTCCGCGCCTACCCCGAGGGCAAGCAGACCTCGTGGGGCATCCCGTTCCACATGGCCGAGGGTGCCGGCTGCCGCGCCATCCTGGCGGCGAAGGGACGCCCAGAAACGACCGTGCGGCTCCGCGGCAAGGCGGACTTCCTGTGCGTGCTGCACGAGTGGCATCAGCTCCCCGAGACCATCCGCCGCGAGGACCCGACCGAGGGCCTGGCGGTCGCCGAATACGAGCTGACCTACGCCGACGGCACGAAGGCAACGCTGCCCGTCCGCGCGCGCTTCGAGGTGGGCATGGCCGAGAGCCCAGGCCCTCCGTGGCTGGCCGTGCCGTTCCACATGTGCGAGGCCGTGGACCCGACGAACTACCCTGAGGGGTTCGGCTGGAGCCGCGCGCAGACGGGCGTGAGGAACCCCTACGGAGCGCCCCTGCTGTGTGCGATGGCGAACCCCCACCCAGGGAAGTCGCTCCGCTCGCTGACCCTCCGCGGCCTGCTCGAATCGCCACTGGTCGTGGCCGGGGCGACGCTCTACCGCGGCGCCGCGCATCCGCTCCGTCACTTGCCCCGCCGCACCTATAGGGTGAAGACGCCTGGCGGCACGCCGAAGGTGCAGAAGGCGGAAGTGGACCTCGGCGGCGTGGCCCGCATCGAGCACACGGCGGGGCCGCGCGGCAGGAAGTGGCTCAAGTCCGCCCACGCCGGCCTGGCCCAGGGCCGCGAGCCTGCCGCCGGTGCGGAGCAGCTCATCGAGGCCTTCGGCGCCGAGGACGCCACCCTCTCGGTGAAGCTCGAGGGAAACCGCCGCCCGGTGAACTTCTCCCTCGGCGAGGCCTTCCACCGAGGCCAGGCAGCGGCAGGCACAACACGCCTCCAGGTGCTCGACAAGACGCGCCAATGGATGCGCGTGGTCGTGCGCGACTCCTCGACGAACAAGCCCACGCCCGTCCGCATCCACTTCTCCGGCCCGCGCGGCAACTACGTCGCCCCCTACGGCCACCACGAGCAGATCAACGCCGGGTGGTTCATGGACTACGGCGCGGACGTCGTGGCCGGCGGCCGCAACCACGCCTACGTCGACGGCGAGTTCACCACCGACCTGCCCGTCGGCGACCTCTACGTCGAGATCGCCAAGGGCTTCGAATACCGGCCCGTCCGCACCAAAGTCACGGTGAAGCCCGGCCAGAAGGTCCTCGAGCTCAGCATCGACCGGACGATGGACTGGCGCCGCGACGGCTGGGTGACGGCCGACACCCACGTGCACTTCATCAGCCCCCACACCGCCTGCCTCCAGGCACAGGGCGAGGGGGTGAACATCGTGAACCTGCTGGCCTCGCAGTGGGGCCGCCTGTTCACCAACGTGGGCGACATCACGGGCAAGCCGAACGTGCTCGGGGACGACACGATCGTCTACGTGGGCACGGAGAACCGCAACCACATGCTCGGCCACATGTCGATGCTGGGCACCAAGGGGCTGCCCGTGTATCCGATGTGCTGCGGCGGCCCGAGCGAGGCGTGGGTGGGCGACCCCGACTTCCGCCTGCTCGCCGAATGGGCGCGCGAGAACCGACGCAAGGGCGGGGTGGTCATCCGCCCCCACTACCCCTACTGCGGCCACACCGAGGACCCCGTGCCCATCCTCAAAGGCCTCGTGGACGCCCTCGAGATCCGCGACCTGCGCGGCACGGACTTCCCGACCCAGGAGTGGTATCGCTACCTCAACTGCGGCTACCGCGTGGCCGTGGCCGGCGGCACGGACAAGATGGGCGCCTACACCCCGCTCGGCTGGATGCGCACCTATGCCCTCCTCGACACCAA
>Ga0272441_10009077_pt1 | contig 15473 bp, 19 predicted proteins | sample SSMProp6N_FD_193582 | JGI IMG/M metagenome (GOLD analysis project Ga0272441, IMG submission 193582) | Marine sediment archaeal communities from Little Sippewissett salt marsh, Falmouth, MA, United States - SSM-Prop-6N | ecosystem: Environmental > Aquatic > Marine > Wetlands > Sediment ... | reverse complement strand
ATGAATATAGAAATATCAATCACATTTCGTTCCTATGACCAATTTATGGATAATCTGATTCTTCTTCGAACTGCCCAATTTGTGCTGAAATCTTTTCTTCGGAAGGATAGGAACCAAAGTTTTGGTATTGAAAATTACGCGGAAATCTTTGTTAAAAGCTTGACCGATGATGAGGGAGAACAGGATCAAATAATCAGTATATTCCTGGGCCTTTTATCGTTAGTTCGTGAACAAGAAAAACAGGGAGGGGATGCCTCTAATCTAAATTTCACCATCGTTCCTATATATTGAGAGTAAATTATGAAAATTGAATCCATTAATAAATCAGCAGTAGAGAAGGCGAATAAAACGGAACTACATCGTACTCGTCTTAGATGTATTCAAGTGTTCGATAGACATTTTAAGAATGGAAATGTTGAGAAGTTAACGAGCGGGTTAAGCCGATCAGATCTTCTTCGTAAATACAATACTCTAATCGAGGTGATGAGGAAGCAAAATCTGTCTCTACCTACAAAAGACATTGATAGGGCTTTGTTCTCCTACAATATGCGGAAAAGGCAAGGCGTAGAAAAGTCTGTCTCTATCATAAGTAAAGCAGAGGAGGAACGGATAGTTTTTGGCGTGGTCTACGAACCCGATGTTGTAGATTCTCAAGGCGATTTTGCATCGGCAGAAGAAATACGGAAAGCAGCTTACTCCTTTGCTGAGAATGGGAAATTCAGAATCAAGCTAAATCATAAAGGCAAATCAGTAAATGCCGCTGTCCTTGAATCTTATATAGCTCCCAATGATTTAACTATAGAAGGAGTTAGTGTTAGCAAAGGGACTTGGCTAATGGCAACAAGAATTTACGACGAACAGATTTGGAAGCTCATTAAAGAAGGCTCGTTGACGGGATATAGTATGGCGGGCATAGCTGAAGTGGTTCCCGAATAAGAAAGGCAAATAAAATGAAGAAAGATATGCACGGCGAGCTTAGAAATATGGAAATTGAGGAAATTTCCGTTGTCACCCGGGCCGCCAACAAAAAGAAGTTTCTGTTTCTAAAGCAGGATGAAGAAAAAAGGATCGAGATTACAAGTGATGGTACACGTGAGGGGACTGTTATTAGAATTAACAGTCGTGTGATAGAACAACCCGAAGGTATCGCTTTCAATTTGTATCGAGATTTTGAAAATAAGGGGCAGTATCACGTCGACTGTTCTTATACACAAATTCAAACAGAAAGTGATGGAACTGAACATGTAGTTTCATACACAGTTAGAAAGGAAGATTCTATGAACAAAGATTTAATGAAACAACTGAAAGAGTATTTTGGAAAAGATTTTGAATTTGCGAAAGTGGAACAAGATGAGAATACTGTTGCCACTCTCGTTGGTCTGATAGAAAAGATTAATACCTACAGTGCAGACTATCCCGACGATCTCAGGGAGTCTATCGGTAGCTTAATGGAGTATGCCATTAGTGGATACGGCGTTGAGAAAACCGAGGATCCTGTGAATGAGGATAAGAAGGTAGATGAAGCTGAGGAAGAGAAGGAAGAGGAAGTTTCTGAGGAAGCTGGAGAGGATCAAACAGATGCCACTGCCGAAGCTGAAGCAGAAAAGAAAGTGGAAGCTGAAAAAGCTGAAGCAGAAAAGAAAGTGGAAGCTGAGAAAGCTGAAAGGAAGAAGTTTGAGGAAGGTGTTTCTGATGCATTAGCCAAAATTATGGAAGGTCAGGAAACCCTAAGTAAGCGTTTGGAAGTGGTTGAGAAAACCGCTGGAACCAGAAAAAGTATAGCTGATGAGGAAAACGAGGATAAATCCATTGAGAATCCTTATCCCAGCTTAGGATAATTCAGAAAGGAAAATTTCTATGTATAGTACGAAAAAGCTTTTGAGTAACGCACAAATGATCGAAAAGATGACTTCGATTTCGGGTACTCTTGAGGCGGAAGAAGCAGATCATTTCATTACAAGTGTTGTCGATCAGAGTAAGTTCAAAAATAACTGCCGCGTTGTTCGTATGGACGGTGAGAAGAAAAATATTAGGGCTCTTGGTTTTGGCTCTGGGAGATTTCTGAAACCTGCCGGAACGTTCGACTCCAACGATTATAAGACTTCGTTTGATGACAACAAAATTGAACTGAATACAGAGCACTTCCGGGGTGCTTTTGCTATTTATGATACTGACCTCGAAGATTACAGGGTTATGTCTGAGGAGAATTTCTCGGTGACTGTCATGGGTCTTATAGCAAAGCAGACGGCGAATGAGCTTGAGGAGAATGCTTGGATTTCGGATACGCAATCCTTAGGTGGGTTTGCTGCCAGCGATGCAAGAAGTAAGCTCGACGGTTGGCGTTATCAGATTACTCATAGTGCAGACGGCGAAACTTATGAGAACGATGTTACGGGAAGCGCTGTTCTCCTGGATGCGGATTGTGGTAGTGGTCATACCGATGATTTCGATAAGAAAGGCGGAATTTCGGTGTATAACAGTGACATCGATGCTTATGAGCATAAGTATCATAAGATGTATAAGAATTGGCCCAATGAGTATAAGGGCATGGATTTAGGTGATCTTAGATTTTGGAATCACGGTACTGTTTCGGCCGATTATGCAGAGGCAGTTGGTGGAAGAGCTACTGGTCTTGGAGATAAAGCTCTACTCGACGGAAAGGTAGCTGTAGCATCAGGTATTCCTATTGTTGATGCAAATAAAATGTCCATAACTTTGGACGGCGATGGAGTACACGGTGGAGGAAGCTATACGGACGTTCTTTTGACCCCGGCTAAGAATTTGATTATGGGTGTTCAGCGGAACATAACTATAGAACCTTATCGAGATGCTGCTAATGAGCGAACTCTGTATTTCTACAGTCTGCGAGTTGATTTCAAGGTTGAAGACGTTCGGGCCTGTGTTTTGACCTACAATTTGACATATTAATCGTTAGCAACAATGGAGAGTTAAGGGGCCTAATTCCCAGCCCCTTCTCCTTCTTTTTGGGACAGAGATGTACTACGTAAGAAACAATGACAAAGATTTGGAAATTCCTTTAGGGGATTTTACTATCCTGTTCAAGCACGACGGTCTAATCAAAATTGAAAATAGGAAAGTGGTTAGAAAACTTTCTGCCGCTTCCCCACATATTACAGTTTTGAAAACTAAAACAAGGCCGGGTGATTGGACTACAAGATTGGAGAATTTGAAAATATGAATACCAAAGACATGTATGTAGTTAGAAATGTAGGATTGCGAGGATATTTTGAACTCGAAGGTGTTGGGTATATTTACCTTGCTCAAGATCAAGCCTTCAAAACTCGCAACAAGGATATAGCATCACAATGTAAGCGGATTAAGGACCTTCATGTAACTAAACGTCAGGCTCTTCCAAAAGAATCACAAACAGATTTGAAGGAACTCGTAGTAGAGGAGGAGGCAGTTGAGGACCACGTTGCCAAAAAGGAAAAACTGTTGAAGAAAGAAGTGGCAGATGAGAGTCCTCGAACGAAGAAGGTTGTAAAAAAGAAACCCTTCCATCTTACAGTTAAAGAGGGAAAAGAAGATGATGCATCTGATTCGGAATAACGGCGAAGATAGGAATTTATTTTTCTTCCACAAAGAAGATTCGTATGTAATAACAGTGGAGGAGGATCAATTAATCAAAACCACTAATTCTGAGATAGCGGAATCTTTGATGGAGGAAAATGACAACCTTTCCTTAGTTTCGAGGCCGCCAGTTTCAGAATATGAGGTAGAGGATTATTTGGTTCCTGAGGATTTTTCCTATGAATCAATCCCAGAGTCCAATTTAACAAATTATTCTGAGGACGATGACACTGAGGATGTTACAGCTACATTTACTTTTTCGGACATTAATCCTGTTTCTCGACAAGCATCTTTTGTTCAGTACGAAGAAGGGGGAAAATGGTTTCAAGTAAATCGCGAGATAAATCGTAAGAATCCTTGGACTTCCGGCTACCACCTCTGCACGGAGATTATTTAACCATGTTTATAATACGGAACGAAGGTGAAGATATTGAAATTCGATCAGGAGATAAAATGTTTGACTTCAAATCTGGGAAGGTGATTAAAACGAATGATCGTGATGTTGCTAAACGCCTTAAGAATTTTCCGAACGTGTCGATAGTTAAAAGGTCACAACTTCCTAATGAATATATCGACATTGTCTTTGTGGACAAAGCGGAGCAGCTTAGGCAGGAAAGAGAGTATGATCGGAAATGTATGGCAGAAACGGCTGACCACGTTGATTATGACGAAGATGGAAACATAATCTCATTATCGGGGAATTTGGATAAATTGGATTCAGAGGAGAAATAATGGCGGGAAATTATATTACAGCATACACGGATGTTGATAACTGGCCGAATGGATATACAGATACCCAGAAGGATAATGTAATCAGCATAGTCGAGGCCATAATTGAGCGGGCGACGAAGGACTATTTTTACTCTAAATCTGCTATATTAAAACTCGATGGAAATGGTAAAGATAGAATCTTCACAGGACTTAGCCCGGCCTTACTTACAATTACATCTATTACGTCATTCGGAACTACGGTTCCAACAAGTGTATATACATTCGATAGTCACAGCATTTACATGGACCCTGATTTATTGGTAGAAGATCCTATTCTTGCTGTGCAATCATGGCACTTATGGCCGAAGGGCAAAAACAATATTGTAGTGACCTGTACAATTGGTTGGTCAAGTACTCCCGCAGCTATAAAAGAAGCCGCTGTTATTTTAGCAAAAGCTGAAAACGATTCTACTCTTTACAGCAGATATAGTATGAATAGTTCAGAGAAGTATGAGAACCAGTCGTATACGCGGAAGATGAGATATATGACCGGCATTCAGGAAGCGGACAGATTACTCTATCATTATATCCGCAGAGTTCCAAAACTAACAGCGTAAGAGATATTACAATGAAGCATTTTTTCAATACTACCATAGACGTAGTGCGTATAACAAGAACGAATTCTGCCCTGGGCTCTGATGAGACAACCACTACTTTGCATGATGATTTAGCAGCTAAATGGGTTTGGTCAAACGGGGACGAAGCTATTGTTGTAGGAAAGGTATCTCGGAAAGTAGAAGCTTCTGTATTCACTTCCGTTGTGGATATCAAAAGTTCAGATCGAATTACTTACGACTCTAATTCCTACGAGATTTTGGATGTACAGAAACATAACAATACGCTGAATAAATATTTGAAAATTCGTGTGGGTCGTTTGAGATAATGGCAATAAATGACAATACAAGAAAACTACTTGCGGAGATTGAAAAAAGATCACGAGAAAATCTTTTGAAAGCTGCTCTTATAGTTGAGAGGGATGCTAAGAAGAATTGCCCAGTGAAAACTGGACACCTACGAAGAAGTATCACTCATGTTTTGTCTCCTAATGGAAAAGAGGCAGCAGTAGGATCAAATGTTGAATATGCAAAGTTTGTCGAATTAGGAACTCGGAAGATGGCTGCTCGACCCTTTCTACGGAATGCTCTGCGGTCGAACTTATCTAAAATCAGGAAGATTTTCAAAGGAAAGTAAATGCGTGAACTAATAAACGGTTTGTACACCTTGTTCAATAGTCAAGTGGAAGGTCACTCGGCTCTATACAATACGTTAGCTGATGATGATGACTCTATTACTTACCCGTTCGTGGTAATGTCGATTATAGACAATGTGAAAGCAGAAGCTCCTTTTGGCGAAACTTGGGAGGAATATCTAATCCAATTTGCTATATATTCGGACGATTCTCAATGTGAAGATGCTGTGGATATTTACGAGTCTATTAAAACAGCTTTGGATGAAAATGATTCTGCTCTTACAGTATCAGGATACAGGGTGAATTGGTTGGACAGAACCGGAGCGGCAAACCTAATAAGAATAGAAGATGAGGGTAAACTTATATGGCAACTTACGTGCCAGTATACCGTACAAGTCGAGAAGAACTAACTGTTAGGGTATTTTGATACCCTTTACCAAGGAAAACGTGTTACAGGGGCCTGTACGCCCCTTAAAAGCAGAGTTAAGCGTGTATTTTAGCACAGAAAGGAAATAAAAATGAGTCAAGAAGCAAAGGCGGGCTATAAGGGGAAAATCTATATCAACGATGCTCAAATAGGTGGAATTATGACCTGGAGTTATTCAGGTGAAACCAGAGAGCTAATTGATGATTCTCCATTAGGCCAGGAACATAATACTCATATCGTTGGACCTTACGAAGGTGGAGAAATTACATTTAGCGGAAAGCTGTTACTCCATTCTTCCAATGAACTTTATGGTCAAAAAGAATTGAAGGACTGGTGGATCAATGGGACGGAGCTTACCAATGTGAAACTGTACTACGATTACAGTGGATCTGATTATCTCGAACCCGACAGTGATTTGTCCCCCGCATCGTTCGTAACTATTACGAAGTACAACGAAGTTAGTTGTGACCGGGGCGGATTAGTTACTATTGCTGTTACTGCTAAAGTTGCAGGACGTCTGAAGGATAGTAACGAAAGTTAAATTGTTTGGGGAGGTTGGAAATAACCTTCAGCCTCCCCCTTTATATTCTTTGTTTTAGAAAAAGGAGAAATGCAATGTTTGATTTCAAAGAAAAAAATGACGGTAAATGGTTTTATTTTGATGATTCTGATATAGAAGCCGGCGGGATTAAAGTGAGATTACTTCCTGCTGAAGAAGCTGAAAAAATTTACAAAGCTACAACTAAAAGAACAGAAAAAATAGTAGTAGATAAGCAACTGTTCAAAGACAGAATTGGAGATGATGACGCTGCTTATAGTAGAGTGCTTGACTTTACGATTGTTGATTGGAAGGGTGTTCTTTGGGGAGGCAAACCTCTGGACTGTACCGCTCCTAATAAAGTTAAGTTATTAAAAAAATCAACTGCCTTTCGTAAATTTTATGAGGAAGCAATAAAACAACTTGAAGAGGCAGACGCAGATTTTGAGGCTAAACGGGTAAAAAACTTGAACGACTCCTCCGATGGCAAATAAGTGGTTCGGAGGAGTTTTGTAACGATTGCAGAATTCTCTGGGAGCAAGCTAAACAACCAACTCCTTGTAGTACTTGTCCTGCCTTCAAAGAAAAACCCGAATATCCTGAAGAGACAAATGTCAAAATTCTCGACATATATTCCCATGCCCGTAGTCAGTTAAGAATAGCAGGGATGGGGGAAGTCATAGGTTTGGACTTTTCTGCCTTAGAATCTTTGTTCAAACTTCTGGAAATACCTACCGACGAATGGAAATTCGTTTTTGAAAGCATAATGTTCTGTTTCGAAATTGAGCAAGAAGAAGCTGAGAAACTCAGGGAAGAGCGTAAAAAATTGGATCATTAATACAGGAAATGTAATATGGATTTTCTCAATGCTGAGGTGAAAATTAAGACGAATGACGAGCAGGCTAAAAGAGAAATCACGTCTATTCAGTCACACTTCAAGCGGACAATCCGCAGTATGGAACGCACCGCTACGAGTATGAAGAATACTGTGGGTAGATCTTTTTCTTCGGTTTCTTCGGCTTTTGGAGCTGTGGGGGTAGGTATAGGGGCAGTGAAAAAAGCTATAAATCTTTTTCTCGCTCCATTAAGAAAGTTAGTTAAAGTAGCCGGAGCCGCTGCGGCAGCTCTAACTGCATTGGCTTTAGCTGGGATCACCGCCGCTGGGAGATTCGAGACTTTTCAGCAACGTCTACTTACTGTTATAGGAACTAAAAAAGAAGCTGATAGAGCATTTAGAGAAAGCCTAAAATTTTCTATTGAAACTCCTTTTACTCCTTCTGAAATAGTAGAAACAAGAACACTTCTTGAATCTGTAGGGGTTAGGGGGACAAAAGCCGTTGAATCAGTAGCCGAAGCCTCAGCAGCTATGGGCAGAGAATTAAGAGACGTTGCCTCTGCTGTTATTTCCTTAGAAACAGAACCTCTTCGTAGATTAGGAATTCGATTAAAGAAAGACGGTGAGGCTTTTATATTTAATTTCAAAAATCTTATGGGAAAAACAGTAACAATTACTGCCCATGGGATGGAGTCGGCACAAAGTACTTTATTATCTATTTTTAGTAGAAAGTTTCAAGGAGGTATAGAAAGAATGTCCCAAACCTGGGCCGGTTTACTTTCTACCTTGAAAGGCCAAATTACTGCTATTAGAGCAGAACTTGGAACGGGGATACTCGGACCCGCTAAACAAGTGATAGCAGAAATGATCCAAGGGATTGAGAATATGAAACCTGCGGCAAGAGAAGTAGGAAAGTGGTTAGGAGAAAAACTGCTTTCAGCTATACCTTCCTTCTTAGCAGCTATGGACGTAGCTAAAGAAGTAGCCAAAAGGTTAAAAGGAGCCGTCGAAGAAAGAGGATTAGGTGCAGTTATAATTGATGCGCTTAGAGTTGGGGCAGGGTTTTTATTGGATTCTATAGCGTTAGCTTTCAAGGCATCTGCAACTTTCTGGGTGGGTATAGGAGATATATTGGGAAATGCTATTCTTGGAGCTTTAGCTAAATCAAATATCCCATTGGTTTCCGAGCCAATAAAAAAGTCGTTAGTTGCTCGATCCTTAGAAGGCAAAAACCTTCGGGAACTTCTTGAGGCAGGAAAACCTTATGGTGTAAAGGAGGAAGACTTTTCAGTAAAAATCCAACGTAGAGACCAATATGGAAAAAAGGTAGGAGAACCCACCAAAAAATTACTTCCTTATGACGCTATAAGGAGGGTAGTAGCTAATGCTATAGTCGAGGGAGCCGACAATTCTAAATTAGATAAGATAGTAGCAGAAATGGGCGGGGCCGGTGTAGAAAAGGCAATGGATAGATTTAAGGAAAACGCTGAGGATCTTAAGTCCGTAGGTAAAATAATGGTTAAAAATTTCGTCAAAGGATTAGGTGAAATTTCAGGAAGTACTTTCGACGTAGAATCCTTATTTACAGAAAAAAGATTACAGCACGAAAAAAATATAAATAAGCAAATAGAAGATAGAGCCGCAAAGCTTGAGAAAGAAGTCTCTACTAATAAAAGCGCTTCTGATGTAGTTGAAGAAACCACTACTTGGTATGATCGTTTGAAACAAAAGGCTTCCGAAACTTATGATACTATAAGAGATAAAGCAAAAGATGCCAGTACTGTTATTCAGGATAAGGTAAAACAGGGTATCTTATTAGAGGAAGAAAGACTTCGAGCCTTAGAAGAAGCCAATAGACTACAAGTGGAAGCCGCAAGAATTCGAGAGGAAGCTACTGATAGAATTAGCCAGATGCACTCTGATCTCCAAGAAAAATCCCAAGGGTATTATGATTTCGAAAGAAAGGTTATTCAGGAACAAGTAAAAAGTTTCACTGAAGCTATTGAACAAGCAGGAATGATGAACGATTCCATTCAGCAGCTTATTGATTCTTGGGAGGAATATCAAAATAGAATAATTGAGATTAGAGAACTGCAAAAGTCTGATAGTTTTTTTGGTGGATTAAAAGCCTTTGCCATGCAGGCAAAAGATGATCTTCTTACATTGGGCGAAATAGGATACAAATTAGGAGAATCTTTAACTAATAATTTTGCATCTTCTTGGCAGGCATTTACAGAAGGAACTAAGAAAGGTAAAGAAGCTTTTCGTAGTTTTGGTATTTCAATACTAAAAGATTTGAATAGAATAGCTTCTCACCAATTAGCTCTTCAAATATTTAGTAGCTTCGGCTCATTATTTGGAGGTCCTTCTGGTTCTCCTACTCCTACTGGCTCGCCAGGAAACATGAGTCCAGATCCGGGTATTCTCCAAAGCGCTGACGTTGGTCATACAGGTGGAACTGTAGGAGCTTTGTCCGCCAGACGGAAAGTTCATCCTGATATGTTCATAGGCGCTTCAAGATTTCATAATGGTGGAATTGTTGGATTACAATCAGGCGAAAGACCTATCATAGCAAAGGTTGGAGAGAAAATAACTCCTGCCGGAATATCAAGCGATGCTCCTACAATCATAATTAACAATCAGTCAGGAACGAAAATCGAAAAGGCGGAGCCTCCAAGAAGGGATGGGGACAACTGGGTTATTAGTGTAGTAGCAAAGGATTTATCCAGTGCCCAAAGTAGATTGAGACCGACCGTTCAGGGGATAGCAAGATAATGGCAGATAGTTGGCCCACATTAACAAAGGATACTGAATATACTTGGAATGAGAAACCAGTAGTAGACCCCACCCGGAGGTTTTTTACTTCTTCCGGCCATATGATAACCCTTCCTATATTCGATCCTGATGACACAAAGTATGTTGTTGAAATCACGTTGGAAAATATGCCTTTAGTTGACCTAATAGCTCTGGAGGCTTGGGAGGATACAGTAGTTCTTATATCTGATACTTTTTCCTTCACAGATTTTAACAGCAATACTTGGACAATGAGTCTATTAGACCAAATTGAATACGAAACTATTCGAGCAAAAGATGCTCGGTTTTCTGCCAAACTGATTATGTTTGGAACCAAGAATTAAAGATTACAAATAGCGGAGGGGTGAAAACATGCCGGAAAATATTCCCGGAGACGTTGTAGAAGAAAGTCACAAAGAAGCTTCTGCCGGAGCTTGGGTGTGGTTATTAGATATAAATATAGGCGGAGACGTTGGAACACTTACTTACGTCAATAACTCTTCTTCCGTCACTATTTTGGAAGGTCAGTCAGGCGAGACTACTTATTACCCGCTCCCATTCGTGTTAGGTCCTTGGGAGCAAAAGGAAAATAGCCCTCCGACCCGAACCATATCTATTGTGAATGAAACGTTAGTGGGGACACTCCTTCCTTATATGGAAGATTATAATGGGCTGGAAGGCAAATCAATTCTTGTCACTCCGCTTAATCTTCTTTTTCCTGATGCAGATATGTCGGAGAAAACCCAAAGCTTCATCGTTGTATCCGGAGTTTCAGGGGAGCGAAGAATAGATATTACACTTGGAGCTATAAGCCCTTTATCCGATAGTGTTCCTTCACAAATTCTTACAGGGTTATTTTGTAGATATGTTCGGCGATTCAAACAAGCACCATGTAATTACAGCGGAGCAGAAACCACATGCAATGGAACGTACAAACAGTGTTGTGATTATGGCAATGAAGCTCGTTTTGGCGGGATAGTGGGTTTGGAATCTCGGGCCAGTAAGTACGTCAAATAAAATGAATCGAATAGTCATTCAGAAAATTCGAGAGCTTCAGGAGAAGGAAGGCAATAGTCCCTGTTTCCGAACTAATCCTTGTGGAAAGGAACAGTGTTGTTGGCACGAACTTTGTCAATGCACTAATCATCCTAAAGCTTCTCATACATTTATGGTAAAGAAATGAAAATCTTCACAGACATGATAGGCATTCCATACATTGAGGGGAAAAGAAACTGTTGGACCTTCGTTAAAGAAGCTGCCAAAAGAGTGAATATAATTCTCCCGGATTATGATTTGTCTTTGGATCGCAGCGAGCTATCGGCTTTAGTGCAAGCGGAAAAACAAAAGTACATTCGTCTTAAAAAGCCAGAACCCTTCTGCTTAGTTCTTTTCCACACTTTGAATTTGGAAAAAGGTTTTGGATGGCACTGCGGTTTAGTCATGGAAAATTGCCAAGACTTCTTGCACTGTCATAAATGGACTGGAGGGTGTATAACAAGTCTAAATCACCCACTTTATTGGTTACTGCGAGATGGATATTACAAGCCGGGGGATAAATAAATGATAGTAACACATTCTAAACATCCTTTCGATGCTTCCTACACAGAAGAATTAGATATTCCCTTTCAAGAGGATATGTCTATCAGTGAACTGCTGAATGTAATTCCAGAGATGGATAGGAGTAAATGCGTAGTAAGAGTAAACCAGTTTGCTGTTCCTCCTGAAAAGTATGATAAGTGGAGAATATCGGAAAATGATTCAGTTTCAGTTGCTCCTACAGTTGAGGCTTCGGCAATTGCAGCCTGGATTACTACAGCTATATGGCAAACCGCAACTGCAACGGCGACTTGGTATTCAACTGCCACTTATATCGCTATTTATGTTGCTGTGTGTTATGGCACAGGACTATTAATTCAGTCTTTAGGCCCCAAGCCTGATAGCCAAACAGATCAAGAATTGGAAAGAAGTGGAGCTTATGGATTTAACCAGAGGACTCGACAACAAGCAGGACTAAAACTTCCACGAGTTTATGGGGAAACACTTACTCCCGGCATTATGGGGAATAGTTGGAGTGAGCCTACAGATGATTCTGAAGTCTTAAAAGGGAAGATAATTTTAGGTCGCGGCCCCCACGAAGGTATTGTCGCAAATTCTATCCGAATAAATGAGGAAGATGCCTCCTCCTACTCCGATGTCACTACTTACGAACGTAAGGGGACAATAGATCAAACAGCTATATTTACTGAGGACAAACTCGAGTATCTTCCTGCCAAAAGGTTAGTGAAAAACGGAAGTCCTGTTACCTTTACCACTCCCGACAACCACTTTGAATCTTTGGAAGTAACGTTGGAATATGAAGGTTGGTGGGTATACAAGGACGGCTACCGATATGATATGCCCATAGAAACTAAGATTGAAATTTCCGAACATGGGGAGGATTCCTGGTCCACTTTATTTACCGGCAATTTAATGGGCTCCCCAAATGGACCTTCCTACTACACTTTTACAAATGACGGATTGTACTGTGGAGGAAGCCCCGTAACGGTAACAAAAGGGAAATTCTACGATATTAAAGTAACAAAAATTTCTGAGGATAAGGACGATCCAAGTAGTAGAGCACATGCTACTCTCGCAATACACTCGGCCCGTGAAGTTATTGAGACTCCATTTACCCATCCGGAGTTAGCCATTTTAGGTTTTTCGGCTTTAGCTACAGAAGAACTTTCCGGCACTATTAACATAACTTGTGTTTCCAAAGGGAGAATAGTTCAAGTATATAACGGCTCTTCCTGGGTTCTTGAATATTCCAATAATCCGGCTTGGATTATAATTGACCTTCTCACCCGACCTGTTATTAGTGGAGACGGTTCGGGCGGAGATCCTTATACCATTGAATATTACGAGGGAATAAATAGAGATAAAATCACTCCTTATTTATCAAATTGGTATGCTCTTGCTCAATTCTGCGATGAATCTGTAGACGATGGGGACGGGGGTACAGAAAATAGAATTACCTTTAATGGTGTATTCGATCGAGGAACTCCGGTTTGGGAAGCGATAAAACAAGTCTGTGCAATTTCAAGATGCGAAGTCGTTCAGAGGGGTATTTACTACGACGTTCTGATAGATCAAGAATGGACAGAAGCACCAGTTCAGTTATTCTCTGCGGGCAATATGGTTCCGGGTACATATAAGCGAGAATATCTTTTCACAAGTGAAAAAACAAGTGAACTTACTGTTACCTTCCAAGATGCAAAAAGAAGATATGCTGTGTCTCCAATGACATATGTTAATGGGAGCATAGATAGTACGAAGAAGGATAATATCAGAGGTTTGGGTATTACTTCCGAATCTCAAGCATATCGAACAGCTTACTACGAATTAGCTAAGAATGAGAAGATTAATTCAGTTGTAACTTTTGACGTTAACCAGGACGGAGTAAACTGTAAAAGAGGGGACGTAGTTTTAGTTGTACCTCCTTACAAATCCGGCGGAAGATTGACAGGTTTCCATACATCCGGAAACGGAGATGACATACTTGTAACTGATATAGATCTTACTGATTCCGGAGCGGATTCAATTTCAGTTAGAATGTATGATTCAGTTAACGAGGAAGAAGTAGTTGAGACCAAAACCGTTAAGTCTGTTAATGGTAAATGGGTCACCGTTGATTCCGCCTTTGTCACGAAGCCGAGTGCAGGAGATGTATATTCGTTCGGACCAACTGCCGATGTAATGGAAGAATTCAGAATTATAGGAATAGAGCAGCGTACTGATCTAAGTCATACGATTATCGCTATGGAGTATAGTGATGATATTTATTCAGGGGATGAAGGAACACCTGTAATTCCAATTCAGGGATTCCAAAGCCCGAACGCCGGAGTACAGCCTAAATTCACAAAACCTATAACTAAAAATGACTTACTCCGCTTTATGGCCGGAAATGTTGAAAACAAAGAGCCTCAAATGGATATTCCGTGGCGGGCGAATTTGGAATATATTGATAATTACCCATCTTCCGGGTATGTGGGTTGGCGGAAAAAGGATCATGCTGACTCAGACGGCGGCACTGAAATGGTCATTAATTATGAGGGAGAGACCTATCTCATAGCTACAGGAAGTACAGATGGAGAATTTATCTATTGGGACCCAAGCGATCCGTTGAAGTTAAAAGGAACGGATACTCTATCCACTGCTATTTCTTCAGGTAGATGGGTAATGTGTATAAATGATAATGGAACTGCCAAACCCACTACAGCATTTCAAACCTTACATGGTGGATTAATTCAAGCGGATACCATTACTGCTAATTATGGTCAGATAGCTGATGCTGCTATCGAAACGGCTAAAATCAAGGACTTAGCGGTAGAAACCGTAAAGATTAAAGACAACGCAGTAACTATCCCGGTAAGTGCTTATACGGCATCTAAACAGGATCTTTCGCCACAAAATACTTGGGTCTTAATGCAATCGGTGAATATGGATGTTCCAGCTAATACGAACCTTTTTCTATTTTTTACCTGCACCATTAGAAACCCTACAGCGACACCATTGGATGTCCAGGAATTTGAATTGAGAAGATATGATGGTTCTAATGAAACAGTAATTTATCAGGACCCAAGCTCAGGTTCTTACGGATTGTACATTTCTGGTTATAGGTGGACACCTTTTTCCATTTCAGTTTTAGATTCTCCTTCTGCGGATAATTATACTTATCGTTTATATATGAAAGCTACGCACGCAAATATGGATATTTACAGTGCATTGTTGCTGGGATTGGCTGTTAAGAAATAAGAGAAACAATATGCAAGGTATAGTATACAACCAAAATGGTAAAATTCTTCGTCTAATCACCTGTCCAAATATAGAATGCTTGAATAAACAGGCCGAAGAAGGGGAATATGTTATGGCAAACGTCTCTGATGTAAAGAATATGAAAGTAATTGACGTTGATTCCACTCCAAAATTAGTGAAAATGACACAGCAAGAGATAGATGCCGAAACTCCTGAAGTTCCTAAAAATATTCCTGAAGAAGAACGTGAGATTACTATTGTAAAAAAAGAATGGGACCGATTGTTATCGCGTATATCAGATCTGGAGAACAAAGTAAAAAGGGAGATGTAACTCCCCGAAGTACACCCCCCATACTATTTTCATTTCTCCGGCCCCAGTAGCTTATTCAGTGCTGGGGTTTTTTTGAATTAACGATCCTCCTCTTCAATAATTCCTTCACCGTTGTCTATGATTACTTCCGGCTTCTCGAATAAGCCTTTCAGCCATTCCTTAACGTTTTCGTCAAGTTCTTCGAGTGGGCCGGGGTAAGCATAA
>Ga0272441_10009076_pt1 | contig 15476 bp, 7 predicted proteins | sample SSMProp6N_FD_193582 | JGI IMG/M metagenome (GOLD analysis project Ga0272441, IMG submission 193582) | Marine sediment archaeal communities from Little Sippewissett salt marsh, Falmouth, MA, United States - SSM-Prop-6N | ecosystem: Environmental > Aquatic > Marine > Wetlands > Sediment ... | reverse complement strand
CTCAAGGACTTCGCCCAGTTCCTCCGCGACTTCGGCCGCCCCGACCGCCCCGAGACGGATATCGACGGCGACGGCGTGGTCGACAACGTGGAGTTCGGCTACGTCGGCCTCCACTTCTTCCTGTCGGGCGACCCTGAGTAGTTCCTGTTGCGGAAAGACGCGGCGCACACTTTCCGCAACAGGCACTGAGCAAGAGCGGTTCATCGCCGCCCAGGGCCTCGATATCCCCCCCCTGCGTGCGGGCGACTATTTGAAACGGTAACAACCTTCTGGTATACTTTTTCCGAATTGTAGCTCCCCGTAGAGGTTACAACCTTCGCGTCTTCCTTCCCCTCAGGAGCGAATGGATGGCCCGCAAGCGCCGTCGCATCAAGTTCTCGCCCTTCCGCATGTCGAAGCGGATGACCCAGTCGATCATCGTGTGCCTCGGGGTGTTCCTGATCGCCATCTTCGCCGTGCCATTCCGGGGGGCGTGCGACCGGCGGGGCACCGAGCGCAAGCTCGACGAGGTGGTGGCCTCGTTCGACGGCACGCCCGTCCACTACGGCGAAGTGATCGACGTGCGGCGCCGCTACCACCGCATCTTCCGACGCCCCCTCACCCAGGACGAGGGCATCCTGCGCCTGGCCGAATACCAGGAGGCCCTCAAGGCGGGCATCCGCGTGAGCGACGCCGAGGTGGTCGACGCCATCCGCAACCAGATCTTCCCCCGCCGCGTCCGTGTCGAATACGCCATCGCCGAGAACCAGACCTTCGCCAAGGACGTGAAGATCGGCGACGCCGACATCGCGAAGCTCTACGAGGAAGAGAAGGCCGAGCGCTTCCGCCGCCCCGACAACACGTTCCGCCCCCTCGACGAGGTGCGCGACGAGCTCGCCGACGAGCTGAAGACCCGCAAGGCCAGCCCCGCCGCACGCCAGGCCCTCGAGGAGTACAAGGAGGAGGTCGAGCTGACGCTCGGCTCGAAGCTCGAAACCGCCTTCAGCGCCCTGGCCAAGGCCCACAACGTGACCTTTGGCGAAACCAAGCTCCTCACCCCCCGCACGGCAAAGAGCCAGCTCCAGAAGATCGGCGAGGCCCCCCGCATCGAGCAGCGCGTCTTCGCCGAGCCCTTCGGCAAGCCCTCCGAGCCCCTGCCACTGGCCGGCGGGTGGTGCATCTTCCGAGTCGTCATGCGCTCGCGCGGCTTCGGCCCCGACGGCGCCTACTACCCCGAGGAGGAAGCCTGGGGCAGGGAGCGCTTCGGTGTCGTCAACCGCAAACAGTACAGCGAACTCCTCCTCGAAATGTCCGTCACCGAGCCGGAGCTCGAGCAGACCATCCGCGAGGACATCGCACTCGTCGTCCTCCCCTCCGTGGCCATCGGCTCGGCCGCCGAACTCCCGCGCACCACGCTCAAGGCACGCTACCGCCGCGACAACACGCAGGCTCAGGCCGCCTACTTCGCTCTGCGGGCCAGCGACTTCACGCCCAGCGTCCACTTTACCGACGAGGAGCTGCGCGACTTCTACGAACGCCACAAGAACATCCGCCGCTCCGAGAGCACCGTCGGCTATCTCCAGCCCGCGCGCGTGCGCCTCGAGTACGTGCTGGGCCGTTCGACGAACATCGCGGACTCCCTGGATGACCGCGAGCTCCGCGCCTACTACGACCGCCACACCGCCTTCTTCGAAGGCAAGTTCGCCGACGTGCGCGACGACGTGCGCAAGCGCCTCGCCGACGAGAAGCTCCGCACCGCCATCACCGAGGTGGCCGACCGTGCAGGCGCCTTGGCACAGATGGGACGCGACCCCGACCTCGCCGCCCTGGCCAGCCAGCAGTCGCGCGCCACCTCCGGAGCATTCGTCTCGCGCCGCACTCCCCCATTCGCCGCCAACGAAGTGGACCTCATGGTCCCCGCCCTGCGCGGCGCCAAGCTGGCCGACGTGCTCTTCGGCGAACGCGGCGAGCAGTATGCCGTGGCCGGCACCACGCCCAAGGAAGGCCAGCACGTCATCAGCGACGAGTTCACCTGCGACGCCGGCCGCCTCTTCTTCCGCCTCCTCGAACGCATCCCCAGCCGAAGCCTGCCCTTCGACGAAATCGGCCCCGACACACGCACCCAGCTCGTCCGCGACATCCAGACGGACAAGGCCTTCGCCAAGGCACGCGAGCAGGCGGCCAACCTGCGCACACGCGTCTACCAGGCCGCCTTCGAGCAATTCGCCACCTACGTGGGCACAAAGCCCCTCACAACCGAATTCCTCAAGGCCAACACCCCCGTCCCCCCCTTCGGCCAGACCGTACCCGCCCTCTACGACCAGCTCGCCGTCGCCGAGCCCGGCAACCTGAGCGACATCGTGCAGGTGGGCGAGCGCCTCGCCCTGGCCCGCCTCGCCACCCGCGACGACCTCAAGGGCATCCAGTGCGAGGTCATCGCCTTCGCCCCAGACGCTCTCAAGGACACGTTCGCCCCGTCCGACTACGCCCTCCAGGCCCGCTACGATGACGACCCCTACGCCTACCTGCCCAAGCCCGAGCCCATCCCGCTCGAACAGGTGAAGGCCGACATCCAGAAGCTCCTGGTGAACCGAGAGGCGCTGGACCTGGCCGCCGAGCGCATCGCCAAAGCCCTGGCCGACCTCGCCGGCGCCGAGAAGCCCGATATCGCGGCCGCCGCCAAGGCACACAAGCTCACCCTCCACCGCACCGTGCCTGTGGACCTCGCCAAGACCGAGGCGACACCCCACATCGGCAAGGCCGCAGGCTTCCACGATGCCGTCTCCGCACTCAAGCCCGGCGAGGTGAGCAAGGCCCTGGCCAGCGCCGACGGCAGGTTCCTCTTCCTCCTCCGCTCCCGCGACGGCAAGAAGGCCACCATCGACGTCGCCGCCGCCCTCTACGAGCCCCTGCGCAAGGAGGCCGCGGTCGACGAGAAGGCCGTGACGCAGTACTACAACGACCACCGCGACACCGCCTACGTGACCGGCGACGCGATCCAGGCCCCCCCGAAGTGGGCGGACGTCCAGGACGCGGCACGCGCCCAGGCCCGCTCCCTGTTGACCGCGGAGTGGGCGAAGAAGCCCACCATCGCCCGCTTCACCCAGGTGCGCGACAGCCTGGTCGAGGAGGCGTTCCGAAGCATCCCCACCTCGATGCCCCTCTCCATCCTGCGCGAGCTCAAGCTCAGCGTTCGCGCCGTAGGGCCGTTCCCCCTCTCGAACCCCGACCCCACCCTCGGCACGGCCGCCGAGACGCTGGCAGCCGTTCGTGCCCTCAAGCCGGGCGAGCTCTCCCCGCCGCTCGCCACACGCGACGGCGCCATGCTCGCCTTCGCAACCGAGCGCAAGCCGGGCGGACAGGCACGCGCCCAAGTGGCCGTCTTCCGCGCCGCCAGCTACCTACAGCTCGCCACCCAGCCCGCACCCGCCGCCGTCAACAAGCACTACGAGGACAACAAGGAGACCTACCGCCTCCCCGAGCGGGCGACGGTCGAGTTCCTCTTCGCCGACATCGCGAGCCGCCAGAAGCCCATCGAGAAGGCACTCACGAACGACGAGTGCCGCCGCCACTTCGAGCAGAACCGCACCACGACCTACAGCGGCGCCGCCTACGACACCGTGAGGCCCCGCGTGCGGGTGGACCTGGCCCGCCAGCGGGCCACCATCGAGGCCCGCCGCGCCGCTGCCGATGCCTTCGAAGCCCTCCAGGGCAAGGACAAGCCGGCCGAGGCCAGCCTGGCCCCCCTGGCCACCCTTCACAAGCTCACCCACGAGACCACGGCCCCGTTCGCCATCGCCGACCCGGCACAGGTGCCCACCATCGGCCAGGTGCGCAACATCGCGGACGACCTGGCCGACGCCAAGCCAGGCACCGTCGTCGGCCGCGTGGTCGAGAGCACCCTGGGATTCGCCGTCCTCCGCGTCGCCCAGCGCATCTCCGCCAGCATCCCACCCCTGGCCGACGTGCGCGACCGAGTCGTCCGCGACGTCAAGCTCGCCCGAGCCCGCGCCGCCGCCCAGAAAGCCGCCCAGGCATTCCGCAAGGCTGCCGCGGCATCCTCATTCGAGAAGGCAGCGGCCAAGGCAGACCCCGCCCCTCGCATCCTCCAGACCGCCCTGCTCGACGCACGCCGCTTCGCCCCGCCCGGCCAGAAGCCCATCCCCGCACTCACCGACGCCGTGTTCGCACTCGACAAGCCAGGCCTCACCCCCGTCGCCCCCGCCGCCGACCGAGCCCGCTTCTGCGTCGCTCTCGTCTCCGAGCGCAAGCCCGACGAGCTGCTCACCATCGATGCCGTCGCCGTGCGCCGATGGGACGTCTCGACCGGCGTCGAGACCACCACCGATGCACAAGCCCGCAAGCACTACGAGGACAACAAGGAGACCTTCCGAGCCCCCGAGCAGCTCCAGGTCGCGTGCCTCGCCCTGAGCTACGACGAGCTCGCCAAAGCCATGGCCACCACCGACGACGAGCTCCGCACCGAATACAAGCGCAGCGTGGATGCCGGCGAGACCTACTACCGCGACTGGTCGGTCGCGCCCCGTGTCGTCTACCTCCCCTTCGAGAGAGCCCGCGACACCGTGCAGAAGCGGGTGCTCAACAGCAAGGCGGAGGCCGAGGCGAAGAAGCGGCTCGCCGAGGCAGTCAAGGAGCTTGGCCCGAAGGGCGCCAAGGCCGACTTCCAGGCCTATGCCGCGGTGCACAAGCCCTTCCAGGCCACCACACCCGCCTTCTTCGACAAGGAGCAGAAGGGCATCGAGCCGCTCGGCTTCGCCCCGCGTTTCGCCGCCGCCGCGTTTGCCGCGCCGAAGGACAAGGTGCTCGGCCCCGTGAGCGGCACGGACGGGGCCTGCCTCTACCGCCGCCTCGAGCTCCGCCCATCGGCCATCCCACCGTTCGACGAGGTGAAGGCCAAGGTGGAAGCCGATCTGCGGCGCCTGCGCGGCGTCGAGCGTGCCCTGGCAGCCGCCGCCAAGCTCCGCGAGCGCATCGCCCCCGCCCTGGCCGACGCCAAGGACGGCCGAGCCGCATTCGCCGCTGCCGTCCAGGAGAAGCCCTTCCCCGTGCAGTTCCCACAGCCCGTCGCCGTCACCCTCTCCCGGCCCTTCTACCCCGAGGGAGCCGGCTGGAACAAGACGAGCTTCATCACAGGGCTCGGGGTCAAGCCCGACCTCGTGCGTGCCGTCTTCCGCCAGAGGCCCTCGAGCCTCACCCCCGTGGTCGACGACCCCGACCGCTCCGCCAGCTATGTGGCTCTGCTCACCCGTTTCTCACAGCCCGATGCCCCCAGGGGCATGGGCCTGTTCGAGACGCAGTACCGCCTCGGCGAGCTCGGCCGCCGCATGGCGAGAGCCTCCTGGGCACGCTACCTGAGCGAACAGCTCGACGAGAACCGGTAGGCGAAGCTCAATGCGCCGCAGCGGCCACCAGGGCACCGAATAAGGCCAGGTGCTCGGGCCGATCCAGCAGACGCTCGGGGTGCCACTGCACGGCCAGCACGAAGCCCTCTCCCATGGCTTCCAGAGCCTCCACCACCCCGTCGGGCGCTCGTGCCACCACCCGCAGCCCCGCCCCCGCGCGGTCCGCGGCCTGATGGTGCGAGCTGTTCACCTCGAAGTGCGTGGCCCCCACAATCCTCGCCAGCCCTGAATCCGCCTCCGCCTCCACCACGTGCAGCGCTCTGGCCCCCGCCCGGGGGCTGTGGCACACCCGGTCGCCGAACGCGTCGGGCACGTGCTGCACGAGCGTGCCGCCGAGCGCGATGTTGATGAGTTGCGCGCCCCCGCACACCCCGAGCACGGGCACGCCCCGCTCCAGGGCGCGGCGGGCCAGGAGCACGTCCCATTTCCCCCGCCGCTCGGCCACGCAGCGGGTCGCCGCGTGGGGCTCCTGCCCGTAGAGGCTCGGAGCGTAGTCGCGGCCGCCCGTGAGCAGCAGGCCATCGACCGCGTCGAGCGAGGCATCGGCGATTCCGTCCTCGGCCTGGGGAACCAGGATCAGCGGCAGGCCGCCGGCGCGGAGCACCGCCTCCGCATAGGCCCACAGGAGCCTGAGCACCTCGCGGTCCTGGGCGTCGGTCCCCACGTCGCAGTTGATGCCGATCCGTGGCTGGCTCATTCGGCGCCCCTGCGGATGAAGCACCCGTTGCGCACGCCGGTCAGCTCGCCGTCCGCGATGGCCGCCTTGCCGTTCACAAATACCCACTGCACGCCCGCGGAGTACTGCTGCGGCTCCTGATAGGTCGCCCGGTCCGCAATCGTGTCGGGGTCGAAGACCGTCACGTCGGCGTACGCCCCGGGACGGAGCACGCCGCGGAGCTTGAGGCCCAGACGGCTTGCCGGCAGGCCCGTGAGCCTTCGCACCGCGTCGGGCAGCTCCACCACGCGCCGCTCGCGCACGTAGCGCCCGAGGAAGCGGGCCGACGTGCCGAAGCTCCGCGGGTGGGGCTTGCCCACCGACGTGGGGCCATCGGCCGAGCGGCTGCTGCTGTCGGACCCGATGGCCACGAAGGGCAGGCGGAGCCACTTTTCGAGGTTCTCCTCGCACATCGAGAAGGCCACCATGCTCGCGCGCCCGTCGCTGGCGGCCAGCAGGTCGAGCACGAGTTCGGCGGGCTCGCGCCCGTGCTCGTCCGCCAGGTCGGACAGGGAGCGCCCCTCGGCGTGCCGCCACGCATCGCAGGCGGCATTGGCCACCTGGATCGCTTGCCAGCGCGCCCAGTCCGTGTTCGCACCGTTCACCTCGCCCAGGATGCGCTCCCGGTCGGCCGGGGTGTCGATCCGCTCGAGCATCGGCTCACGGCCCCCCTCGCGCGCCCACCCGGGAAGCAGCGACGAGAGGCTCGTGGACGACGCAATGTAGGGGTAGCGGTCGCACGCCAGGTCGATGCCCTCCGCACGCACGCCCTCGATCCACGCGATCACACGGTCGGCCTTGCCCCAGTTGCCTCTCCCCGAGACCTTCGCGTGGGAGTGCTCGAGGCGCACGCCCGTGCGGCGGCCCGCGCCCACGAACTCCTCGAGCGAGCGCTCGAGCGAGTCGCCCTCGCCGCGGATGTGCGAGGCGTAGAGGCCGCCGTGGCGCGCCACCACCTCGCACAGGGCCTCGATCTCCGCCGGCTCCGCATACATGCAGGGCGCGTAGATGAGCCCGGTGGACATCCCGAAGGCGCCGGCCTCCATCGCCGCCTCCACCTCGCGGCGCATCGCATCGAGTTCGTCGGGCGTGGGAGCCCTGTCCGCCTCGCCCATCACGGCTCGCCGCACGTTGCCGTGCCCCACCAGGCTCGCGCGGTTGATCCCCGTGCCCACCTCGTCGTGGCGGCGGGCGTAGTCGTCCAGCGTAGCCCAATCCACCGCCACCCCGTTGCGCTCCGCGCTGTCCGCACGCTCGGCCAGCATCTCGCCCGACTGCGGGAAGGGCGATTCGCCGCAGTTCCCGAGCACCTCGATCGTCACCCCGTCGTGAAGCCGCGCCGGGGCCTCCGGCGCCATCAGAGCATACAGGTCGCCGTGCGCGTGGATATCGATGAACCCAGGCGAGACCACGAGGCCCGTGGCATCCACCACGGCGTCCGCCTCAGCGGCCAGCCGCGGTGCGACCGCCTCGATGCGATCGCCAGCGATGCCCACGTCGGCGATCTCCCCCTCGCGCCCCGTGCCGTCGAGCACCATGCCCCCCCGTATGAGCGTCGTCAAGTGCATTCGAGCCCCATCCTCTCAATGTTTCGGCGCGACGCGCGGCCCCCCCTGCCGCCCCAGCCCGCCAGAATGTGGAAAACCTGTGCATGGCCCTCAGAGCCAAGCCAGCCCCAGGCCCCAGGCCACCGAGCGATTCGCCCGACAGCACTCGATCACGCCCGCCAATTCGTGACCGATAACATAGAAATCCAGGTTAACCCCTTTCACTGAAAGGACTTATGCTACATCCGCACACATGTTGTGCACAGCCTGTGGAAACCACGTGGAACAACCCCTCGAATCGTGATGCCCCGACCTGCCCACAAGCCCCCCTCCCCCTCTTGTGGGTAAGTGACCGAGGGCGACACGGCGTATTATCCACGCCGATGCCCCCAACGCAAGCCCGATTCCCATGAATCCGGCCCGCACGGACGGGCCCCGCGCCCCATCCGCCCATTCGCCCCGCTCCCGCCCGGACCGCGGGCCAACACGGGCAGTGACGCCGTCGTCCGGTTTCCCTTCCCGCTCAGGGAGCCCACGCCCCGCCGCTGCCCTCTGTCCGCATCGCCATAGGGCCAGGCAGCAGAAAGATTTGAACGCCTGGGGGGCGATTGGTATACTATGAGGTCTTCACGTGCCAACCCGATGAAGAAAGTGAGATCCCATGTCCCGAGTTTGCGAAATCTGCGGAAAGCACACGTCCTTCGGCCGGTCGATTGCCCGACGCGGCTTGGCCAAGCGCAAGGGCGGGATCGGCAAGAAGACGACCGGCATCACCAAGCGGGTGTTCAAGCCGAACATCCAACGCATCCGCGTGGCGGAGGGCGGGACCGTGCGGCGCAAGCGGGTGTGCGCGGCCTGCATCCGTGCGGGAAAGGTGCGCAAACCGTAGGTGCGACTGGCCGTCGGCCCCCAAAGCTCGTCTCCCATGGAGGATCCCTCGTGGACCAGCAACAAGCAATGGGCGAACGTAGGGCGGAGGATATCGAGGCCGTCGAGAAACTGGGCAAAGCCCGCGACATTCTGCTCCGCGAGATCCACAAGGTCATCGTCGGCCAGAGCGTCGTGATCGAGCACCTCCTGTGCTGCCTCTTCGCACGCGGCCACGTCCTGATGATCGGGGTCCCCGGCCTCGCCAAGACCCTCATGATCAGCACCCTTGCCCGCGTGCTCAAGCTCAAGTTCCACCGCATCCAGTTCACCCCCGACCTCATGCCCTCCGACATCACGGGCACGGAGATCATCGAGGAAGATCAGACGACGGGCAAGCGCTCGTTCCGGTTCGTCAAAGGCCCCGTGTTCGCCAACATCATTCTGGCGGACGAGATCAACCGCACGCCCCCGAAGACCCAGGCCGCCCTGCTCCAGGCCATGCAGGAATACCAGGTGAGCTCCGCAGGCGTCACCTACGACCTCGAGCCCCCCTTCTTCGTCCTCGCCACTCAGAACCCCATCGAGCAGGAAGGCACCTACCCTCTGCCCGAGGCCCAGCTCGACCGATTCATGTTCAACGTCATCATCGACTACCCGACGCGCGACGAAGAGCGCGAGATCGTCAAGGCCACCACGTATGACACCGAAGTGGAGCTTCAGCCGGTGCTGCGTGGGAGCGACATCCTGGCGATCCAGAAGATCGTGCGGCGCGTGCCCGTCTCGAACCACGTGGTCGACTACGCCGTGAACCTCGTGCGCGCCAGCCGGCCCAAAGACCCCACCGCACCGCAGTTTGTCAAGGACTGGCTCTCGTGGGGCGCCGGACCGCGTGCGTGCCAATACCTCATCCTCGGATCCAAGGCGCGAGCCATCATCAACGGACGCTACAACGTCTCGTGCAACGACGTGCGGGAGCTCGCCATCCCCGTGATGCGACACCGCATGTTCACCAACTTCAATGCCGACGCCGAGGGCGTGGACGCCGTGGACATCATCAACGAGCTGCTCAAGGTCGTGCCGGAGCCATCGGAAGAGGACTACGCCGAGAAGGCCGAAGCCGTCGCGAGCTGACCGGCCGCGCACGATATCCTGGAGGACGAAGCCGTGGAGCAGGTGACCTTCAACGAGTTCAAGCGCATCGAGATGGTGGTCGGCCTCATCAAGGCCATCGAAGACCATCCGCAGGCGGACAAGCTCTACGTGATGACGGTGGACCTCGGCACCGAAGAGCGCCAGATCGTGGCCGGCCTGCGCCCGTACTACGAGAAGGAAGCCCTCCTCGGCAAGCGCATCATCGTCGTCGCCAATCTCGCCCCCGCCGTCCTCCGAGGCGTCGAGAGCAACGGCATGCTCCTCGCCGCCCAGTCCGGCGAGCGAGTCATCGTCCTCACCACCGACGAAGAGATGCCGGCGGGATCCAGGGTGCTCTAGAGAGCTCTCTGCCTATCCCCTTGGTCAACTCCTCCCCGATGATGCAGAGCGGACCGTCACGCGTCACGCGTCACGCGTCACCGATCTTCCATTCTTCCATCCAATCTTCCGCTCTTCCACCCTTCCATTCTTCCACCCATCAAAACCCATGAAAATGGTGGCCCGCGCCGGGGAAGCAGATGCAGTCGACGGCAAAGCCCAGGCCCACCGCCAGCACGTAGCCGACGAGCATCCCCACGAAGAGCGGGATCGCACGCCGATAGAGCCGAAGCCCGCCCAGCCGCAGAAGCGCCACCTTGAGCACCCACACCAGGAACACGCCGAATGCTGAATCCCGAATCGGATAGCACGACGACACCGCGAATCCCACCGGGTGAAGCGGCCACCACGGAAATCGCGACCGCAGGGCAATGAGCCCCGCCGTGAACGCCGCACCGCCGCCGCTGAAGCTCAGCCGAGCCCAGTCCGTGCCGAACGGCGTGGCCGCACTCTCCTTCACCCGCGTCGCCACCGTCTGCCAGATGAGGATGTGGGACCACTGGAACGTGGCCACGCCGAAGTGGTAGGCGCCCACGCCAAGGCTGAGTGCGAGCACGAGCAGAATCGCCGTCGCCGCCCCCAGCAGCGAGCCCAGCCCCACGCCCGCGAACAGCCGCCGACCACGCCGCCCGCCGATTCCCTCCCCCTTCGCGATCCGCACCAGATGCACGAACGGCGTCATCATCCAGCCCTTCGCATCGCAGAAAAACGTGTAGGTCAGCCCGATGCCCACCATCGACCCCGGCGTGAGGTTCGCCGTGCCGAACAGGTGCCACACCATCGCCTGCGGCGTGACCGGCCCGCGCAGGTAGACCAGCCCGCTCGTCGCCGCGATCTTCGCGATGCCGATATAGCTCAGCAGGAGCACGACGATGAACGTGGCCGCCACAGGCCACGACATCCCGGCACGCACCAGCCACACGATGCAGAACCCCGTGCAGGCGACGCTACCGAAGAACGCCGTGCGGTAGGGCACGATCTCATCCGCGTCGTCCAGCGGCCCCCTGCCCGTCAGCGCCTTCCTCGCCGCCGCCGCCAGATGGCGGCGTGCCCGCCACAGACCCCAGACCACGAACACCATGAACCCGCCCAGACTCTGCCACCCCGTCGCCGCGTCCCACGAGCACCACTCATCCGCAGGCCCGATGCTCAGCCCCAGCCGGTTCATCACCCCCACCTGGAACACCGAGAGCAGGTGGAAGAACCAGATGCTGAAGAGAATCTCCGTGCTCGTCAGGTAGGCGAAGCTCATCACGAAGAAGTCCACCTTCGCGTGCAGCGCCGGGAACCCGCGGGCGAACTGAATCTGCGGGAACACGGCGAAGCGCTCGAGCAGCGGAAGCGTGGGGAAGCCGGGGGCGAACCAGCTCACGATGTTCCAGCACACGATGCCGAACGGCACGGCGGCCCCGATCCAGAAGAGGCGGCTGCGAGCCACGTCGGGCAGCCACCCGCGGCCCCGCGAGCGACCGACGAGCAGCATCGGCACCCTGGCCAGCGGATACGCCAGCCGCTCGTACTCCATCCACTGCTTGCGCAGAAGCACGGCCACGAAGCAACACAGCAGGTAGAGCCCCACAAAGAACGTGCTCCACCACAGCACCGGCACCACGAAGGGATGCCACGTCATCGACCGCCCCGGCGGCAGCCCCTCGTAGAAGTGCCGCAGCGCGTTGCCTTCCCTGCCCACCAGAAGCCATTGGGGGGCGTGGCGCACGATGTGCTCCGACCACGCATTCTCCGGCGACGCGAAGTAGTTCGGGGCCGTCACCACGCCCAGGAAGTAGCCCGTGAGCCCTTCGCCCTGCATGGTGGCCGCCACCATGGCGATCATGAAGGCCACCAGCACCTCGCCGCCGCTGAGCGCCGCCCGAGGCCAGCCACGCCGCACCAGCGCGTTCCCCGCCACGCCCAGCACCACGTAGGGCAGGAGCACGGCCAGCGTGATCTGGCCGAAGTCCGCCCACGTCGACCGAACCGCGTAGGCCGACCACGTGGGCCACGCGTTCACCAGCACCGCGCCCAGAATCCCCACAATCAGGGCGCGCGGCGTGACTGCACGCGATCCGCGGGCCGCCGCATTCCTCGCAGAACGGACCATGCACACACCTGAGTTGGCAGGAAACTCCCAGGGCACGCCCTCAGGCCCCGGCTGACGGTATTAGACCAGACAGCTTCGGCGGGGTCAACCCGAGCGCGGCCCCGAGCCGCCGCGGCTTGCGCCCGAGCGCCCACGGGCTATACTCGTGGCCATCGCCGCACCAATCCCACCCGACGGGAACCCGGCGGCCCCGCCTCTCGTCCAAGGGCACAGAACACCCACGGAGGAGAATGCAATGGCACACTTACGAGCACCGCTCGTGCTCGCAGCCCTCATCGTGGCGGCCGCCCCCGCGCGCCCCGACGGAGCGTTCGTGTGGCGGCGCGGCGCCGACCTCAACGAGCCGGCTCAGAAGGCCGTGATCGGCTGGGACGGCAAAACCCAGACCCTCGTCCTCCAGGTCAAGTATGAGGGGCCTGCCGACGACTTCGCCTGGGTGGTGCCCCTGCCCTCGCGCCCACAGGTGGACGCCATCGAGGCTGCCCAGAGCCCGTTCCCCGAGCTCAGCCTCTACACACAGCGCCGGGCGCGCTGGGGCCTCCGAGGCCCCATGGACACCGAGAAGACACACGGCGTGGCCGTCCTCGAACGCAAGGTCGTCGGGGTCTACGACGTGGCGGTCCTCGCGGCCACCGACCCCGCCGCGCTGAGCAAGTGGCTCAACGCCAACGGCTATGCCTTCCCCAGCACCCGCACCGACGTGCTCGAGCACTACACGGCGAAGCGCTGGTTCTACGTCGCCATGCGCATCGACCGCAAGGCACTCGGCTCCCAGGCCGTCAAGAAGCTCAAGATTGGCGAGCTTCAGCCCGTCCGCTTCCGTTTCCCCACACGCCAGCCCGTCTATCCGCTCAAAATCTCCTCGATCAATGCGGGCACCACGGAGGTGCTCCTCTACGTCCTCACCCGCACGCCCCTGGCCGTCGCCAACCCGGGAAACCGCCGCGGGCTGGCCATCGACGGCAACATCCCCCGCTTCCTCAGCAAGGACTACACAGACCCCGCGTTCGGCACCTACCGCAAGGCCACGGCCAACGAGCTGCCCCTTACCTGGAAGGCCCTCGGCACCACCGCCGACACGCCGCTCTCGCTGTGCACCTTCCGCACGCTCTACAAGACCAACGAGATGACCGACGACCTGGCCTTCGCTCCCTTCCAGCCCCAGCCCCACTGGGACAAGCGCCTCCGATCGGAGGTCCACTGGAACCGCAAGCTCGCGATCCTGAACTTCCTGATGCAACGCGATGAGGCGAGATATGCGCAGGTCCTCCAGAAGCTCCTTACCGACTGGGCGGGCTCCGCCGATGCCGACGTCCGTCGCCGAGCTGCGGCCCATCCCGCCTCGCCCCCGGCTCTCCTCGCCCGCCTCGCCGACGACAAGGATGCCAATGTCCGCGTCGCCGTCGCGATGAACAAGCAGGCTCCCCGCGCCGCTCTCACCAGCCTCGCCCGCGACCCCACCGAGCGCGTCCGCTCCCTCGTCGCACGCAACCCATCCGCCGAGCCCGGCCTCCTGGACACGCTGGCGCGGGACAAGAACCTGGCCGTCGCCAGCGCCGCCGTGGGCAATCCCCACATCCCCGCCGCCACGCTGCGCAAGCTGGCCGCTGGAGCCAGGTACGAGCTGCGCGCCTCCGTGGCGCTCCAGCCCCACTGCCCCCGCGACCTGCTCGTCGCACTCGCCAAGGCCAACGAGCAGGCCATTCGCGCCTGCCTCGCCACCAACCGCGCCGCGCCGCCCCAGGTGCTCGCCGACCTGGCACGCGACCACTCCAACGAGATCCGCCGCCGCGTCGCCGAGAACCACGCCGCGCCGCCCGCCGTGCTCGAATCCCTCGCCCAGGATGCCAACGCGAGCGTCCGCCAGGCCGTCGCACGCTCCCCCCGCACCCCGCCGCGCGCCCTCGCTGCACTCGCCGCCGACCCCCATGCCGCTGTGCTCGAACACCTCACCAGCAACGCCGCCACTCCGAAGGACGCGCTGCTCCTCCTCGTGCGCGGGTCGCGCCGGGGCATTGCCGCGCGCGCTCGCCGCGCCCTCCAGCAACGCGGCATCGCCGAGCGGAAAGTGCCCGCGATCCCCAAGGACGGCCCCGTGGATCCCAAGACCGCCATCGCCGCCATGGCTGCCTGGGACTTCCGCCTCCGCTGCACGGCGACCGAGGCCCTCGCCCGCTCGGACACTTCCGAGGCGACCCACGCGCTGCTCGCCTGCCTGCGCGACCCCGCACCCGAAGTCCGCTGCGCCGCCGCAAGCGCCCTCGGCGCACGACGCGAGCCGCAAGCGGCCAAGCCCATCGCCGACCTTCTCACCAACCCGGCCGTCCGCAAGGCAGCAGCCAAGGCCCTCGTGCAGATTGGCAAGCCCGCCGTCGTCCACATCGCCCCCCACGCAAGGGCCGAGGATCCCAAGCTCCGAACCGCCGTGGCCGACGCCCTCGCCGCCATCGGCGACCCGCAGGCCGCGCCCGCCATCGTGCCCCTCCTCGACGACCCTGTCGGCCAGGTCCGCGAGCACGCCGCCAAGGCCCTGGGGACGCTGGGCGGCGACGCCGCGGCCCAGGCCCTCCTCCGCTGCACCTGCAACCCCAAAGCCCCCATCGAGGACCGCGGCCGAGCCGTGCAGGCGCTCGGCGCCATCCGCCCGCCCGCCACACAGCCGCTCATCACCGTGCTCGGCATCGAGGACCCGGGCGGCGTCCGTGTGTGCGCCGTGCGGTCGCTGGCGGCCCTCGGCCAACAGGCTATCCCCGCCGTCCTTGCAGCCGCGGCCCACGAAAACTGGCGCGTCCGCGATGGCGTGGCCGAGGCCCTCGGCACCACGAAAGCCGCCGACCCCAGGATCGCACCGGCCCTCGTCGGCCTCCTCGGCACCCACGAAAAGGTGTCGAGCCGCGCCTTCTGGTCGCTCTGTCAGCGTAAGGACCCCGCCGCCACCCCCGCACTCATCGCCGCGCTCAAGAGCACGGAGCCCAAGAAGCGAACCTGGACTGCCGAAGTCATGGGGCGCCTCGGCGACGTGCGGGCCATCCCGCCGCTCCTCGATGCCTCGGTGGACCCCGAGTACAGCGTCCGCTACCACGCCCGCCAGGCCATGAACCGCCTCGCCACCCCCCAGGCGGTCGACAGCCTTGCCAAGGGGCTGAAGCACGAGAACCCTCGCGTGCGGTGGGCCGCCGCTCAAGCGCTCGGCCACACGGGCGCCGCATCCGCCGTCGCCCCGCTCACTGTAGCCCTCAAGGATCCCGACCCCGAGGTGCGCCACGGCGCCACCCAGGCTCTCGCCCGGCTCCGATCTCCCGCCAAGACCC
>Ga0272441_10009073_pt1 | contig 15477 bp, 12 predicted proteins | sample SSMProp6N_FD_193582 | JGI IMG/M metagenome (GOLD analysis project Ga0272441, IMG submission 193582) | Marine sediment archaeal communities from Little Sippewissett salt marsh, Falmouth, MA, United States - SSM-Prop-6N | ecosystem: Environmental > Aquatic > Marine > Wetlands > Sediment ... | reverse complement strand
GAAGTCGAAGAAGGGGAGCCCCAGTCCATGCTGAGTCCGCCCCAGTTCCGACAGCCGGCGGAGCGGGTGCTGATTCCCGAGGGCTCTGCGGTGGTTGTACTGGGGGATGAAGCGGAGGAGAACCTGTTGGCCCAGGCGAAAGAGCTATGGAGACAGGGCGTGGTGGAATGGAACGCCGGAAACTACAGCCTGGCCGAAGAGTATTTCAACGAGTCCAAGAAGCTGGTGGAGGTCTACAAAGCCCAGGCTGTGAATCCGGATTATCCGATCTACCTGGTGCGTCTGATTCCCGAGCGCCGCGATTGTCTGTGGCGTATTGCCGAGTACAGCTACATCTACGCCAATCCGTACATGTGGCCGAAGATCTGGAGACGCAATCGCAAGCTCATTCAGCATCCGGACCTGATCTATCCGGGCTGGAAGCTGGTGATTCCGCCGAAGTGACGAGGGGTTTGTAAATTGATGACAACAGGGCTGTCCGGGTGAGTGGACAGCCCTGTTTTTGATTCCTCCGGGACGATTTTTAGTCTTTCTCTTCTTCCAGCCCGGGATCCAGCTCCAGGAAGCGGCTTTTCAGTTCATCTGTCCGTTCGGAGAGCTGGTCTGCCGAGCTGGCCTCCACGACCAGGCGCAGATACGGCTCGGTGTTGGATTTGCGCAGGTTGAACCACCAGTCGGGGAAATCCAGGCGGATACCGTCGATGTCGGTCAACTGCGCTCCCGGCTGAGCGCCGTATTCTGACCGAATGGCCTGGATTATGCGATCCTTGGCTTCGGTCTTGAAGTTGATCTCCCCGGAGTAGTGGTATTTGACGATTTCTGAGACAAGCTCGGAAAAGGATCGCTTGATCTTGGAGAGGATTCCCATAACGAGCAGGGCGGCGATCATTCCCGAGTCGCAGAAATAGTTGTCCCGGAAGTAGTAGTGCCCTGCAAGCTCACCGCCGTAGATGCCGTTGCTGTCTCGCAGCAGCTTCTTGGCGTGGGAGTGGCCAACTTTACAGATCACAGGTTTGCCCCCAAGGGCTTTCACGTACTCGACAACGCTGCGGGAGGTTCGAACGTCGTAGGTGACCGCCTCTCCGCTGTAGTTCCGGCCGGATTGTCGAAAGAAATGCAGCCCCAGGAGAGCGATCATAAGATCTGGAGAGACGAAACGTCCCGCCTCATCAACGAACATCACCCTGTCTCCATCTCCATCGAAGCAGATGCCCAGGTCGGCCTTCTCCGTCAGGGTCCTCTTTTTTACATCCGCCAGATTGGCTTCGATAAGCGGATTGGGAGGGTGGTGGGGAAAGGTGCCGTCGGGCCGGTCGTACATGGTAACTATCTGGCCCTGCACGTTCCTCAGCACGTCATGGATGAACACCGAGGCCATGCCGTCGGAGCAGTCGATGACCGCTTTTATCCCCTGGACCGCCTCCGCGTACGGGGCGAGATGCTCGAGATATGCGTTCCGTATGTCCAACGTGCTCAGCTTGCCTTGGGAGGTCACCGGAGAGGGTTGTTCCTCGACCATCCGCTCCAGCCGGTTCAAGCCCGAATCGTAGCCCACGGGGATCGCCTTGGCACGGGATATTTTCAAACCGTTGTACTGGGGCGGATTATGGGAGGCGGTGATCATCACGCTTCCCCCGAAACCGAAGTGGGCCGTGGCAAAGTACACGGACGGGGTGGAGCACAGGCCGATGTCGGTCACATCGCAGCCCGCATCCATCATCCCCCGGCTCAGAGCCTGGAAGACTTCTTCTGAGCTCGCCCTGGCGTCTTTACCCACCAGGATCCGATCTGTCTCCAGGAGTGCCGGCAGAAAGAAACCGATCCGATAGGCCAGATCTTTGTCCCATTCCTGATTGTACACTCCCCTGATATCGTAGGATTTGAATACTCCCATAGGCGGATTATAGCACTCGACTTTTGTCTTGATCCACCGGTTACGACGGCTGCAGTAATATGACAAATAATGCACTATAAAGGTTGACAATCAACTTCAAGGTATTATAATATACTATAAGATACTATAACGGACATTAGAGATGTATGCAGAGAAACCTATGGAAGTTCCCTCGAGTGTGCACGGCCAAGTCAGTGAGCCGGGAGAAGTGATGACCCTATCAGAGGTGGCCCTCTACCTGAGGCTGGCCGAAAAGACGGTTCTGCGCATGGTGCACAAAGGGCAGATTCCCTGTGCCAAGGTGGCCAGCCAGTGGCGATTCCTGCGCTCGATGATCGATGACTGGTTGATCGCCAAGATGCGGGTGGTACCACAGAACGATCTGGCCCGCTTGATTGAAAGCTCTCCCGAGGTAGTCCCTCTCTCACGACTCCTCAAGGAGGAGAACGTGGTCCTACGGATCCGGTCGGGAACGAAGGAAGAGGTGCTCCGCCAGTTGGTTCAACCACTCCTGCGTTCGAAGTTCATCGATCGGGAGAAACCCTTCGTGGACAGGCTGCTCGATCGGGAAAGGATCGTGTCCACCGCCGTGGGTAAGGGAGTCGCCATCCCGCACCTGAGAAAGCCTGAGGAGAATCCCGGTGGAGGTCCGGTATTGGTCGTTGGAATCTGTCGGGAGGGTACGAACTTTGAAGCTCCGGATGGGGAAAAGACACATCTGTTCTTCCTTCTTTCTACGGACAGTGAAGTGGTGCATCTGCGGGTCCTTGCCAAGGTGAACCAGATCGCCCGACGGAAAGAGGTGATGAAAGGTCTCATCGGCTGTGAATCGCCGGCAGAGGTTCTACGGGTTCTCATAACAGCGAGCCAGAAAGGAGAGTGAAAATGAGTCTGTTTAAAAGTTTTCGTCCGGAGTGCATTCAGGTCGGAAGTGAGGCACGGAACAAGACTGAGGTGCTTGCCGATCTCGCCCGGCTGGCTAAGAAGAGCAAGGTGCTGGAAAAGGTGCCGGAGAAACGCATTGTTGATGTCTTGCAGGAACGGGAGCAGGTGGGTACGACGGGGTTCGGCGGTGGAATCGCCATTCCCCATTGTGCTTTGGACGACATCGATGAGTTCGTCGTGGGACTGATGATTGCCCCGGAAGGAATCGATTTCAATTCCCTGGATGGGAAGAAGACTACGACTTTTTTTTTCATCGTTGGACCCAAGTCCCAGAGAAACCGACATATCCAGCTGCTGTCGGCGATATCCAAGGTTTTGAAAGATCCCGATGTGATCCAGCGTTTTCTCGAGGCTTTTGACGAGAAAAGGGTACGTCAGATCGTGGAGGAGCTGTTTCGGCTAGTCGATGTCGGTACTACCCCCGGCCAGCAGAAGGGCAGGTGCTTGTTTAATGTGTTCGTGCAGAGGGAAGAATGCTTCGAGGATCTTCTCCAAGTGTTCTCCGCCGCCGTGGATGGGTCGATCGCCGTGCTGGAGACCAATGCCGCCGGCTACTACTTGCACCGCATGCCTTTGTTCGCCGCCTACTGGTCAGAGAGCCAGAAGGGATTTTGTCGTCTCATCCTGGCGGTTGTGGACAAAGATCTCTGTAATGACGTGATTCGCCGAATCCATACCGTAGTGGAGGATGTAGAGAGTAACCCCGGTGTGCTGATCGCGGTACAGGAGTTGTTCTACTCCAGCGGTTCCCTCGAATTCTAAGGTAAGCGGAGTAAAGGCGTGTTACAGGCAGTTCAGAGTTTCATTCATGCTCTTCCCATTCCGGTGCTTCTGGTTATTGGCATCATCACCCTGGCTGGATTCTACCTGGGCAAAACCATGCACTTCGTGCGTTTACCGTCGATTATCGGTTTTATGCTTGTCGGTGTACTGCTGGGTCCCTCTGTACTGGGTTTTCTCGGGGAGGAGCTGAAAGGGTCAATCGATTTCATCACCGATATCGCTCTTGGTTTCGTGGCCATCAGTATTGGCCTGGAGCTCAGCTTCTCCGCACTGAGGAATCAAGGGCTCGGCATCATTCTCATCATTATCGCCGAATCCTTTCTGGCTTTCATCGTGGTCACAGCGGCTGTTTTCCTCTTGACCCGCAACGTTGCCCTGGCACTGATCTTCGGCTCCGTGGCACCGGCCAGCGCGCCGGCCGGAACCGTAGCGGTCATACAGGAGTTCAAGGCAAAGGGAAACCTGACAAAGGCACTCTACGCGGTAGTCGGCTTTGATGACGGGTTGGCCATCATCATCTTCGGGTTCGCCTTTGCCGTTGCCCGCAGCGTGCTTCTGCATGAGCACGGAGCGGACACGGAAGCGTTGTGGCGGCTAATTTTTACCCACATGTTGGAGATCGGTCTGAGTTTTCTCATCGGCGGGGTCGTGGCTGTCACCTACCGCCTGCTGGCCCGCAAGCTAGTCGAGCGCAGAGACCTGTTCATCCTCACCTTCGCTACCGTTCTCATAACCGCGGGCATCTCTGAGGCGCTGCATCTGTCCTTGATCCTGACGAATCTGGTCGTCGGTCTGGCAATCGTGAACACCCAGCCGCCGGCTCTTACCGAGAAGATCAAAGACGAGCTGACCGAGGTAATGCCTCTTCTTTTCATCCTCTTCTTCGTGCTGGCCGGCGCGAATCTCCAGCTGGCTCTGCTTCCCGCTCTTGGGCTGGTCGGTGTTGTTTATATTGCGAGTAGATCCGCGGGGCTTATGGGGGGAGCCTGGATCGGTGCTGTCGTCGGCCGGGCCGAGCCCAAGATTCGCAAATATCTGGGAATGGGTATACTCTCCCAGGCCGGTGTAGCCATTGGACTGGCCCTGGTGGTCAAACAGATCTTGGCGCCTCTAGGACCATGGGGGGCCGAGCTCGGCGCCCTGGTCATCACCACCGTTACCGCCACCAGCATCATCTTCGAAATTGTAGGACCGATTCTCTGCAAGTTGGGCTTGCAGAAAGCCGGGGAAATTCCTGCCCGGGATGCGAACAAGGCAAAATCTTAGTCAAATAACCGCAGAATCCTCGGCGAGAACATCGGCCTTGACATGAGAAATCCAAATCCCTAGCATGAGTCACTCTGACAGCCTATGGGTGACACCGATTTGTTCGCTTCAGAACACAGCTTCCAGATCACGATGCGGGAAAACCGCTTGCAGGCGGAGCGGATCGTGGCTGTTGTGCGCCTTGTCTTGGCCTTCTCCGCTGCTGCGGTTTTTGTAATCTGTACGTTTCGCGCGGGTACCTTCTACCGAAACCTCCTGGCGCACCTGTTTCTTGCCTTCATGGGCTTTGCCCTGCTGTACTCTTTCGGCGCGTTTTACTATGTGAAGCGGTGGGGGCACCGTAGGTTTCTTCCCTTTGTATCCTCATTCATCGATGTGAGCGCCATTTCTTTCACGATCTTGATGATCCTGAGGTATGGCGGAAACACTTCGACTGCTCTGTTTGCCTTCACCCTGGTTTATACGGTGTACTTCCCGGTGATTCTGCTCTCCCTGCGCCGCTACGATCCTCGAAACGGGCTGTTCGCGGGTGCCCTGGCCTGCCTGCAGTACCTGGTCATTGTGTTGGCCTTTCGTTACTCTCAGGTCTATCTGCTCAAGTATGTCCCAAGCACCTCTTTCTGGTTTCAGAACGTTGCTCCGAGCGAGCTTTTCAAGAGTCTGCTGCTGTTGCTCACCGGGGTTCTCTCCTTCACTCTGACCCGGACTCTGATCCGCCGCCTGCAGTCGGTCAGCAACACCAAGGATGCTCTACGGGTTGGGGAGGCCTATCTGACTCAATTCTTCGAGAGCACTCCCGAAGCCATCGTGCTCTCGGACAACCAGACGCGGATCTTGCGGATCAACCACGCCTTTTCCGAGCTGTTCGGCTATACCGAAGAAGAAGCTCTTGGCCGGTCGATCGATGAGCTGGTCGTGCCCAAGCACCTCAAAACCGAGGGGGTGGGGTTGAGTCAGACGGCCCAGGGTGGAGCGGAGTTCCTTATCGAAACGGTGCGCCGGAGGAAGGACAACAGCCTGGTTGATGTTTCGATCCTCGGGGCGCCCATTTTCTTCCAGGGACAGCATGTCGCCATCTTCGGCATCTATCGGGATGTCAGCGAGCGCAAGCGAAAAGAGCGATTGTTCCAGGCCCTCAACCAGGTTGGTCTGGCCATGCAGGGAGCGCTGACCCATCGGCAGATCATCGATGCGGTTGCGCATGAGTTCGACCGGTTGGGCTACAAGTGGACAATCCTGTTGCTGGATGAAGGGGGAGATGTCCTCAGGGTGGAGCATCTGAGTTTCGAATCCAAGCTGATCAAAGCTGTCGAGCGATTGTGGGGCTTGGAGGCGAAGGATGTGCGGATGCCGATTGACCGTGTCGAAGAGGGGATCGCTGTTATCGAGAAGAGGGAAACCCGGTACGTGGAGGATTCAACGGAGCTGATGCGCGCCCTTATGCCCGCAGCGGTAAGGAATCTGGCGGCCCGAGTCGTTAAAACCCTGGGCGTCACCCGTTCGATCGGTGCACCTCTGATGGAGGAGGGCAGGGTGATCGGACTTTTCGGAGTCCATTCAACAGCCCTCAGCGCGGAGGATGTTCCGGCGATTACCGCATTTGCCAACCAGTTGTCAGCGGCCTGGCAGAAGGTCTCACTGATCGGGAAGTTGGAGCAAAACATCGGGGAGCTTCAGCAGACCCAAGCCCAGTTGATTCAAGCGCAGAAGATGGAGGCGGTCGGCAGGCTGGCCGGGGGTATCGCTCATGACTTCAACAATCTTCTGACCGTAATCCGAGGCTACAGTGAACTGCTTCTGAATGAATACGATCTGGATTCTTCGGTCCAGGAGACCGTTGGGGAGATCCGCAAAGCCGGAGAGCAGGCTTCGCAATTGACGGGCCATCTTTTGGCTTTCAGCCGTAAACAGATGTTCAGACCCCGGATCGTAAACATCAACGACACGATCCGAGGCATGGAGAAGATTCTCCAGCGTCTGATCGGGGAAGATGTCGAGTTGCAGACGAGCCTGCAGCCGGACCTGGACTCGATACGCATCGATCCTCACCAGATCGAACAGGTGATCATGAACCTGGCCGTGAATGCCCGGGATGCCATGCCGGAGGGTGGGCGCCTGCTTCTGGAAACCGCCAACACCTACCTGGGGCCCGATTTTGTGTCCAGGCATCCGGAGGTGGATGGAGGATCCTACGTGCTGTTGGCCATGACCGATACGGGGAGCGGGATTGAGGCAGGCATCCTGCCTCAGATCTTCGAACCCTTTTTCACGACCAAGGAGAGAGGACGGGGCACCGGATTGGGGCTTTCCACCGTCTATGGTATCGTGAAGCAGAGCCTGGGCTACATCTATGCTGTGAATACTCCAGAGCGGGGAGCACGATTCACCCTGTATTTCCCCCCCAGTGAAGGTGAGGAGCTTCCCAGTCCTGGTGTGGAGGATTCCCAGGCGGATTTGTCAGGCACGGAAAAGATTCTGCTCGTCGAAGACGAGGAAACGGTGCGGCGTCTGACCGAGTCGATTTTGCAGCGAGACGGCTATCAGGTGGTCTGCGCAAGCAATGCCGAACAGGCGCTAGATCTCTCCAGGAGGGAATTGGAGGAAACGAAGGTCCTGATCACCGATGTGGTCATGCCGGGCATGAACGGCAGAGCTCTGGCCAGGCAACTGAAAGACGATTTTCCCGAAATGAAGGTGCTCTTTCTATCCGGGTATGCCAAGGATGTCACAGGCGCGGAACTGTCCGGCGATCAGTTGGGGGAGATACTGCAGAAACCCTTTTCCCGGATCGATCTGTTGCGGAAGCTGCGGCAGCTGATCGAAGGATAATCCTCTCTTTTTTCAATTTTTTGTTTTTTTTCACTGCTACCCTTGACACACGTTTCTTTATAAAGTAACGTTCTTTTCCGTAGTAACGTTTCTATGAATAGCAACGAAAGGAAAGAATCACAAGCCCTCGACCAAATCGCCGGGATCCTGGCGAAGATCGGGGATCGAAAGTTGATCCGTGAGTTCCTGGTCTGCATCTTGACGAAGTACGAGATACAGGAGATTGCCGGCCGCTGGGAGTTGGTGAAGCTGCTGTATGACGGAATGAGTCAACGGCACATCGCCGAACAGCTCGGGATGAGTCTCTGCAAGATTACAAGGGGATCTAAGGAGCTGAAAAAAAAGGATTCTGCTTTCAAAACAGTCCTGGACACTTACGTAGAACACGGTACGGGCGAGGAAACAACAATTGGAGGAGTAAAAGATGCCTATCAAAGTAGTCCTGAGTGAAGATGAGATCCCCAAGCAGTGGTACAACCTGAATGCGGATTTCCCCCTCAAGAACCCGATACTGGGTTTAGATCTGAAACCGGCAACCCCGGAGTGGTTGGGCAAGATTTTCCCCATGAACCTGCTGGCCCAATCCATGAGCATGGATCGCTGGATCGACATCCCCGAGGAGGTGCTGGATATTCTCTACAGGTGGAGACCTTCACCTTTGCACCGGGCGACCAGGCTGGAAAAGGTCCTGGGCACGCCGGCCAAGATCTACTTCAAGAATGAGGGCGTCTCTCCCCCGGGCAGCCACAAGCCCAACACCGCGGTGCCCCAGGCTTTCTACGCCAAACAGTTCGGGGTTGAAAAACTCACCACGGAAACGGGGGCCGGCCAGTGGGGAAGCGCCCTCGCTTTCGCATGCGCCCTCATCGGGCTGGAGTGCAAGGTGTTCATGGTCCGGGTGAGTTTTGACCAGAAACCATTCCGCAAGACCATGATGCAGGTCTGGGGTGCGGATTGCGTTCCCAGTCCGAGCGAAGAGACCCAGGCGGGCAGGGACATCCTGGCGGCGCATCCGGATTCTCCGGGAAGCTTGGGTATCGCCATCAGCGAAGCCATCGAGGCGACCATGGCCGACGAAAGCGGCAAGACCAAGTACTCCCTGGGCAGCGTGCTGCCCCACGTCCTGCTGCATCAGACCATCGTCGGCCTGGAGGCGAAGAAGCAGATGGAGAAGATCGGGGAGAAGAAAGTAGACGTGGTGATCGGCTGCGCAGGCGGCGGCAGCAACTTCTCCGGCCTGGCCTTCCCCTATCTCAATGACAAGATCAACGGAGCCCAGATCGAGATCCTGCCTGTGGAACCGTTCTCCTGTCCCACCCTGACCAAGGCGCCCTATGTCTATGACTACGGAGACACCGCCAAGGTGGCGCCGATCGCGCCGATGCACTCCCTGGGCCACACCTTCGTGCCCCCGCCCATCCATGCCGGCGGGCTGCGCTACCACGGGATGGCCCCCCAGGTCTCCCAGGCGGTGGCAGCGGGACTGATGAGGCCGATGGCCGTACATCAGCTGGAGTGTTATGAGGCTGCGATTACCTTCGCCCGTACGGAGGGAATCATCATCGCTCCCGAGACCAGCCATGCCGTGGCTGTCGCCATCAAGGAGGCCAAGAAGGCCAAAGAGGAGGGCAAGGAGAAGGTGATCCTGTTCAATATGAGCGGACACGGACTGATGGACCTGCGCGGTTACGATCTGTACTTGAAGGGAAAGCTCCACGACTACGAGTATCCCGAGGAGAAGATCCACGAAGCACTGGAAGAGATCAAGGATTTTCCGAAGCCCGTCAGCGCCTGAGCTGCATAGCGCCCGGAAGCGCTGAAAAGCATGAGTTTGGATCCCGCGGACGTGTGTTCTTGCGGCCGTGGGATTCCAAACGAATCTTGGAAGGACAGACGCATATATGAATGAGTACGATCATCACGAGATATACTGCAGAAGCCTGGGTGACTGCATCAATTTTTCCTACTGCCGCGCCGCAGGAGGGCCGGAACCTTGCGGTCGGATCCTGGACTGCTGGGTCGGCTGGCTACCGATCGTGGAATTCTTGAAGGAAAACTACACCCCGGATGTGCTGAAGCGGGTATTTGCTCCTCCACCGAGCCGCCTGGAACGGATTATTAGCGCTGCCGAACGAGTAGCTCGCAATAAGGCATCCCAATCCCAACCGTAGTTCCTGATTCGCCTCGGCGATTCTCTCCCCGATCGTTCCCCCTTTTACGGTCTGTTGCTTTCTCACCGTAATTCCGTCTAAACTCCTGTATGAACTTCCACTGGTCGATCTTTGTCCATCTGGGGTTGATCGCTCTCAGCCTTCTGATCGCGACCTTGATCCGTGCCCGAGTGCGTTTCTTTCAACGTTTTCTGATACCCAATTCACTGACAGCCGGTTTCATCCTCTTGATTTTCTACAACTATGGCGCCAGACACCTCGGGATCTCTGCGGAGTATCTGGGCGATCTGATCTACCACCTTCTGAGCCTGTCCTTCATTGCCATGGGTCTGCGGAATACCCCCGGGCGGGGAGCAGGAAAGCGGGTGTTCTCTACGGGGCTGATGATCATGGCCTCTTTCTCCTTCCAGGCACTTTTGGGGATCGGGCTGACCTTTCTGTTTATCGCCCTGTTCATACCCGGCATGTCCCCCAGCTTCGGGCTGTTTATCCCCCTGGGATTCGAAATGGGTCCGGGCCAGGCCTATTCGATCGGGATAGGCTGGGAGCAGATGGGGTTCGCCGGAGCCGGAACGATCGGATTGACCTTCGCGGCCCTGGGATTCCTCTGGGCCTGCTTCGGCGGGGTGTTCCTGATCAATCTGGGAATCCACAAGGGCTGGCTGGGGCCGAAGTATCGGGACATGCTGAGCGCTGCGCGAGTCCGCACCGGTGTCTATGGGCAGGCTGAAAGAACACCCGTCGGTTCTCGCCTAACCACCGAAACCGAAGCCATCGACACCCTGTCCTTCAACCTGGGCACGGTTCTCATCGTATACTTGCTGACCTTTCTGCTGCTGAAAGCGTTGACCTACCTGTTGTCCTTCGCCGGAACCGAGGGAAGAGAACTGGCGGTGAACCTCTGGGGGATTTCCTTCATCTTCGCGGCTCTACTGGCTCTGGGTACCAAACAGCTGTTCAGAGCGTTGAAGGTCGACCATGTATTGGACACCGGCAGCCTTACCCGCATCGCCGGAAGCTCCGTGGACATCCTGGTGGCCGCCGCCATCGGGGCGATCTCAATAGTGATCGTGGTCCGGTACCTGTTTCCCATCCTGGTGATGGCGCTCTTGGCAGGGCTGCTCACCGCCGGCTACGTTTTCTGGTTTAGCTCCCGCCTGTTTGACGAGCACCGCTTCCAACGGGCCATGGTCATCTACGGCGGATCCACCGGCACGATGCCGACCGGTCTTGCCCTGCTGCGTATCCTGGATCCGGAGTTCGAAACCCCGGCAGCCGTGGACTACATGTACGGATCCGGAGTCGCCTTCGTGCTGGTGATCCCCTACATCCTGGCCATCAATCTGATGATGTACGGGCATACCCGCGGGAATCCCCTCTTCTACTGGGCGCTGGTGGGCCTGATACTGCTCCATCTGATTTTTTTCTTTGTGCTGCACCGGGTGCTGGCGGGCCGGAAGGCTTTCGACAAGCCCGGTAAACTCTGGTATCCGGACTAGGGGGTTTGGGTCGGCTCGGCTCCACGGGTTTCTGTACGCCGAAAAGTGTACGTTTTGTACACTCCCTCAGCAGGTGTTTTCTCGCCAGCTGATCCGCTATGCCCCTAATCGAACAGCTCATCCTCCGGGTCGAAGGGCGGGATGGGCACGTTGAGCAGCCGGATTTTGCCCAAAGTGCGGTGGCGAACACCCGGGGGAATGAGGATTGCCGTTCCAGCTTTCACCGGGGTCTGCTCCCCGTCCAGTTCGATGAATCCCTCTCCCTCCAGGATGTAGTAGATCTCCGTGTGCTTCTCGTGGTAGTGGGGCACCGGATCAATCTGGATGTCCACCAGGTGGATCGATGCCACGTCGTTTCCCGGAACCAGAAAGGCTCTACGGGCCTGCCCGCAGGGACAGGGTACCGGAGCAATCGCCTCCAACTCCGCGATCAGGGCTTTGGGTGTCGGCATGGTTTCCCTCCATTTTGTATCGGCAGGCGCGGAGCGCCTTGCGGGGCGGCAGTTTCGAACCGCGCGCGGGACGGCCGCACCCAGCCGAACGCGGTGTGCCGGCGTCGAACCGGACGTTCTAAGATCCGCCCTGTGAATCCCCGCCTGCCTGAAGCCGTTTGATGATCAGGGTAGCATACCCGCCCCGGGACAGGAAGAACTTCAAGGTCATTTGCTTTTTTTTGTCGTACAGCTGGTCCTCTTCCACCTTGCCCACAGAGAAATCCTCTGGCATGAGGATCGCCGGGCGCTCAACCCCGTTGATGTAGATCCGGGGCAGCTGGCGCACCTTCAGATCCCTCAGTTCGATCCCCTCTTGCTCCAGAACATCCGCCGTGATCCGGGCGATCCGGGGATCGGTGATTCGGCTGTCCCAGCCGGGTACGGGCAGGCTCTTGCCCAAAAGGTGCTCGAACAGCCCTTCGGCAAGCTCCCTGTAAAATTGGAAGCGGCCCCAACTGTAGGGAGTCGTATCAGCGGCGAAACCGTGCTCCCTCTGCAGATCCTCCAGATATTCCGAGAGCATCCGGTTGAAGAGGAAGGACTGATAGGCGTGAAGGACGAACACCAGATAGCTGCGGTCGATCAGGCCCAGGGCCTTGTGAAACCCTCGCCCGTGCTCGTTCAGGTAGGTGAGGATATGGAGGATCTCCCCGGAGGCGTTTTGGAGGCAACGATCCCAGTGGTACCAGTTCTCCAGCACGCAGGATTTCAAAGCCCGGATCTGGGGGGCATCGAACTTCGAAGGCTCGAAGTACAGGCGCAGGGCTTTCTCACGGCTGCCCCGGAAGATCTCTTTGCCCATGAAGCCCTTGCCGTGGCGGGCGCTGCCGAAACGCTGCTCATCGAAGTAGTTGGGAACGCCCCAGCGGCACACGATCTCCGCATTGCTTTGGATTCGCTCCGCCTCTATCAGGAGGATATCCCGGATGGTGATGGTGAAGTGATTGCCCCGGATCTCCCGGGCCGTAATCGCAGCAGGATGATAGCCGAGGAACTCGAGGTGGAAGTTCTCCTCCCCCGGGAAAGCGCGGACCGCAGCCAGTAGCCCTGGTCGGTTTCTGATGGAGAGGAGCTGTTCGGTTTTTGCGTGGCGGTCCTTGATACCGCCGGTCGCAATATCCTGTTTGGAGATCTTGAGCCGACGGGCGAGCAGATCGATCAGGTCGAAGGTGTCCCAGTCCTGTTTGGTGAGCCGGAAGATCATCTGTGCTTGGGGCTGGGGGGTTGGCTGGAGGGTCGAAACTTCCCGAACGAGAAAATCCTCCGCTTTTACCTTGATCTTCATACGGGCCTTTTAAATCTTATAGTTGATCGCAACACGACACGTCAACTCAGTAAAACAACACGGTAGAGGCACAAGAGGTTCGGGCAACGGTCTCTTCCACGGGGCGGCCTGCCCGTTGCCGTGATATTCCATTAGTTAATTAGTCTACTGTATATAAAAAATCGAGAATATATATATCAATAAATAGAAGAATCTGTTGGCTTGTGCCGTCCGGATACGGTTGGTAAAATCAACTACATTCCGCTGTATCAGCGACAGGAGGACGCGTGATGAAGAGAGTCTGGCTGCTCACTTTCATTCTCGTTACTTTCATACTCGTCGACGTCTTTCCCTCCGATATCCGGCGTATCGACGAGGAGTTGCGGTACCTTCAGGAAAAGCTCGATGACTGGCCGGCCAAGGCCGACGGTGCAGAGCTGCAGGAACTCCGGCGGCGATTCGAGGATACGGTCCAGGCGCTGGAGGTTCTCTCGAAAAAAATGCCCCGCGATGCCGGTGTAGCCTGGAGGTCGGGGGAGTGCTACCGGATGGCAAACAACATCGAGGTCGACAAACAGTACGTGGCCGCTTCCAAGGAGAGCTTTGACAGGGCCCTGGAGATCGATCCGGACTACGTGCCGGCCTACGTCTCCCTGGGAAAGCTGGCGATCCAGGCGTACCGCAAGATGCTGTTCGAGAAAGAGGGAGAGGTTCCTTGGACAATGCCCTACGTTGCCGGGGACTATTTCGAAGCGGCCCTGGAGCGCTCCGGAGCGAAGCCGGATCCGGATATATACAAGGGATTGTCCTATGTCCCTCACTACGCAAATATCAATAACAGCCTGGAAAACCTGGACGAATCCATCAGCCGGGGAGAACAGTATCTGCGCAGTCGGCCCGAGGACACGGCTTTTCGTAGAACCTGGGAGACCTACCGGATCAAGCGGAAAATGCTCGAGGAAAGAACCCAGGATCAGGATCAGACAATCGTGCTCCCGCCGACCGGTTACGATGACAATACCGCGTATCCTGTCCTGGTCTACCTCCCGTACACCGGCGGGACGGCCCTGCGCGGTTTCATCCAGTACGTACCGGTGATGGAGGTATGCTCGTTCATACTCGTGCTGCCGCCGGGAAAGGGCAGTACGGCCGATCATTCCTGGGAGGGGTTCAGCGCCTGCATCGAGCGTTATGAAGCCCATATCGAGGAGGCTTTGGACTGGGTCCGAGAAAAATACCGGATCGACGAGGAGCGCATCTTCCTGGCCGGTTATTCCCTGGGCGGAGATCTGAGCTGGGCCCTGAGCGTACGCAATCCCGAGCGTTACCGGGGTGCGATCATGATGGGTACCCGCTGCGGCTATCGCGCCGGGGAGCAGACGCTCCAGAGCCTCAAGAGCAGGGATTTTCGCGCCTTCTTCCTAACCGGTGCCGATGAGCTCCCCGCCCGCTACGACGGCATGAACCAGGCGAACCAGCTGCTACAATCAAACGGCATCCAGACGATCTACCGCGAAGTTCCCGGGGAGCATACCCGGGCGAACGTCCAGGAGTTCAAGCAGGCGCTGGATTTTCTGCTTCCCTAGCCTCTGTCCTTTGAGGCTTCTCCCCGCAAAGCCGGCTCGCGCGTGGGGCATTCAGAATACGCGCACCCCTGCCGCAATGGGTAGCTGTCTGACCGCAGGACGGCAGAACTCAGTGCCGATCACGCGGTACAGCTGCCCGGCCTGCGTGTCGATCAGCCAGTGGTCCACCCACCCGGGTACTTTCAGATGATACCGGCTTGGAGACTGGGTGCAGATCTGCCACTCTGTGGTTTCGTGGAGAACGAACTCCTGTCGCAGCGCTCCATTGACCGTATAGAAGAAGTACAGCAGACATCTACCCGTGTTTCGTCTGTAAGAAATGCCGGCATGGGCGAAGTTGAGATAGATGATTCCGGGGACACCGCCGCCGCTGCTGCCCGCCGTATCCACCGACACGTTGCCGATTGTTTCCAAATTTCCCCCCATCTTGCCGAACTTCCCGCCCGTAACGCGGTACACCTCCCTGCGACTGGTGTTGATCTGGTAGTGATGCTGCCAGTTGCGATGCTTGATATGGAAAAGGTACGGCTTGAGCTTGCGAAAGCGCAATTCGCCGTTGGCATCGGGGATGGCATCATCGGCGAAAATGAAGTTGAAGCTGGTCGATTTACCACTCGTATTGATGATCAGCGCGGCGTTTCCCTGAAAATCCAGGTCCACGCCGTTGATCCCGGGTGCGGCTGCACCCCCGGCTTTCACAATCGTGGGAGACAAAAGTACGATTAGTGCAATCAGCAATATCGACA
>Ga0272441_10009072_pt1 | contig 15479 bp, 9 predicted proteins | sample SSMProp6N_FD_193582 | JGI IMG/M metagenome (GOLD analysis project Ga0272441, IMG submission 193582) | Marine sediment archaeal communities from Little Sippewissett salt marsh, Falmouth, MA, United States - SSM-Prop-6N | ecosystem: Environmental > Aquatic > Marine > Wetlands > Sediment ... | reverse complement strand
GCGGAGTCTCTGCACATTGATGAAAAGTTAATTTGTTATTGACCGTTCCTTTGGCGAAGCATATCACCGGGAATATACCCAGAAGGATTAAAATATAATTCTGGATATGAAATGGGTGCATTTTCATGGATGACTCCATTTTGAATAGATCGGATGGGACAGGTCCTCAAGCGGCAATATGACAAAAAGAATGGACATTAAATTTACATTTAAAAACGCCTCGCTGACGTATCAGCATTATAACGAGCCTGAACAGACAGGTTTTAATCGAACCTGTTAAACGCAATTTCAATATAATTCATTTTTACTTTATTATCAATCCCCGGTCTGTCTCCTGATAAACTTTCACCACCGTCGGAGATTCCATTTGCCAATTTCGCTATTTCAATAAAATTAATTTGTTTGTATCTTCAAAATGTCCAGCCTGAATTTTGTAAATGTAAATGCCGCCTGCTAAACCTGAGGCATCAAACCGGATATCATACCCGCCCTGAGACTGATATTCATTGACAAGCACGGCAGCTTCATGCCCGAGAAGATCATATATCTTTAATGTGACACAAGCATCATGGGATAAATCGTAGTGAATTGTTGTTAAGGGATTGAAAGGATTGGGATAATTTTGTGCCATATGGTAAGACGTAACCGGTGTTTTTTTTTCTGCGGCTGCTGCCCCCTGTTTAAAAATGAGCTGGGAGAAATGATACAGGCCGTATTTCCAGACATTCCAGTCATGCCCCGCGCCTTCAACCAGATTATAGATATGCGGCACATTATTCTGAACAAGATAGTCATGGGTTTGCCGGCTGATGTACAGCAGATCGTCATTCGTGCCGCATGAGATCCAAAGTTGTAAAAGGCTGCCGGCTGTGGCCGGAGGATCAGGTACAAGTTCTTCAGGTGCCTTTGTGTTTGGCGCAGCCGAGAATGAACCCACCCAGGCAAATGTGTCAAGGTGAGCCAGTCCGAAATTGAGCGCCTGTCCACCGCCCATTGAAAGGCCCGCAATGGCTCTGTTTTCACAGTCTTTCAATGTCGGATAAGTCGAATCGATAAACGGAATCAGATCATCCAGAAGATCATATTCAAATGTCGCGAAAGCCTGCTGTTTCTCAGGGGCAAAGATATTACCTTCTGCGTCATCGTCCTCCATCGCACGGCCGTTTGGAAGTACAACAATCATCGGTTCCAGTTTCCCGTCAGCATATAAGTTATCAAGAATGATATGCGGTTTTCCGTAATGGTACCATTCCAGTTCATCACCGCCGATGCCGTGCAGCAGATACAGCACATTATAGGACTTGTCCTCAGAATACCCGGGTGGTGTATAAATCAGGGTTTGCCTGTCAACACCCACTGTTGTTGAGTGATAGGTTACAGTGTCAACTTTTCCGTGGAGGATATCCAGTCGATATAAATCATAACCTTCAGGCGGGGTCGGAAATTCATTGCTGTCAGCGGCAGGAAAAACATTATATTCAGTATTAGCATTCTTTCCTATTAAATGAATATTCAAAAAAAGCATGCCCCAGACCAGAAAAATGCAAAAATGAATTTTTTTCATATTTAGACCTTTCCTGTCTTTTAGAATAACGAAAGTATTTGATCTTCAAACGATTTAAATAACAGCTATTCATAATTACCTCGTTTGATGATCATAATCCTCCTATAATATAAATTATTATGAACCAGAAGAAATATTTTCAACACAGTCCCGGATTAATTAAATCCTTATCTGGATTTTCTGTGCTTCCGGAATCGTATCTTCAGAAACCAATACAATATATCCGCCTCCGCTCCCCGAAAAAATGGCACCCGGATGAGATTTATACTTCTTCAGATCATCGAGTATTTCATCAGGAACGGTCATTGGAAGAAGATGTTTCCACGCATCCAGACTCATTGAAAGCGACCGGCCAAAATTCGTAACATCCTTTTTCCGGATACTTTGCCAGCAAAGTTCGCCGGATTCTGCAAGTTTCTGTGCCCATTCAACTTTCAGGTTTTGAATTTCAAGCGGATTGTACTCCATGGGTCTGGGACGAAGCGGTATTAAATGAATGACCTTTTCCAGCCATTCGGCTGTATCCCTGTCTGTCAGGGAGTCAATCCGTGTCGGCCAGTAATCCCCTTCATAGAACAACCGGTTGATTCCAGGCAGCAGTAAACCGAGATGGTCCTGGGAACCTGATATGTACCGACTGCCGGGTGGATTCTCCGCTCCAAAAAGCAGTCTGGCATTGTGAACCGGATCACCGTCCGGTATTCTTTCCCCCCAGAGTTCCTGAGCCACTTTCCTTGAACTGGTGGCCATGCCCGATCTTTTATGAAATTCAATGGTTGGCCTGATCTGTGCCACTATAACAGGTCCGGAACACAGTTTGGATATCCAGGGCTGATCCAGCCAGCCTCCGGCTATACAAATGCGGTACGGCAGCCGCAAATCTTCTTTTATTTTAGAACTCGCCCTGGCTTTTAATCCAGGTTCTGGGATACGTTTGAGTACAATATAGTCTACACCGTTTTCCTCACAAAGTTTTGCTTTCTCTTCGGTGTGACCATCGGAATTGACGATAAATAGTTCCGGCTTTAAACGAATCAGATCGGGTTCAAAATCAAGAATCCCTGTGCCGGAGCCCAAAAATGCCTGATGCACATATCGAACAGCATTAATCATGTACAGGCGTTCGTCCTGAGAAAAGTAAGGTGCTTTCTTTTTCAGCTGTTTGATATTCTGATCGGTGCCGACCGAAACATATAAGTCCCCGTAAACAGAGGCTTCTTTAAAAAACGCGATATGCCCTGCGTGCAGCAAGTCAAAACATCCGCTGACAAGAACCTTTTTCTTCCCTTCTGTCGGTTTTTTCATCATATTCGTTTTCCGGTTATCTGTTCGTAAATCCAGTCGTATGTTTTCTTCATTCCTGTGCTTAAAGGGATGGAAGGTTCCCAGTTCAAATATTTTTTAATCAGCATATTGTCACTGTTTCTGCCGCGAACGCCTTTGGGTGCGTCGAGGTCGTATTTCCGCTGCAGTTTAATTCCAGCTATGTCTTCAACGATATCCGTCAGTGTATTTATGGAAACCATCTCGCTTGAGCCCAGATTGATGGGCTCCTCAATATTGCTGTTCATAATGTCAAAAATACCCTTGATGCAATCATCAATATACATAAAACTGCGGGTCTGCTGACCATCTCCCCAAATGACAATTTCATGTTTGCCGGACAATTTGGCTTCGATGACCTTGCGGCATATGGCTGCGGGTGCTTTCTCGCGCCCACCCTCATACGTACCAAAAGGGCCATAGACGTTATGAAAACGGGCTACTCGTGTGATTAATCCGTAATCTTCTCTGAAATGACGGCACATTCGCTCGCTGAATAATTTTTCCCAGCCGTAACCGTCTTCAGCAAGTGCCGGATAGGCGTCCGATTCCTTCAAACCAGGATTGTCCGGATCCGTCTGTTTCTCTCCATTATAGACGCACGCGGAGGATGAATAAAAAAACCGGCCCACGCCTTTTTCCTTCGCAGCCATGAGCAGATGGGTGTTGATCAGTACACTGATCATGCAGGCTGCTTTATGATTTTCGATGAATCCCATACCGCCCATGTCCGCAGCCAGATTATAAACCTCATTGAATCCATTGACTGCATGCAGGCAATTTTCCTTTTCACGCAGATCAAGCACCAGATTCTCCGTATCCGGGAAGACCTGGTACCATTCATTCAAAGGTTTGATATCCACCGCACGGACAAGATGATTTTTTTGTTTTCTCAAAGCGGAGACCAGATGCCCCCCGATGAACCCCCCCGCTCCGGCTACTATGACTTTATTCATTTCGATACAATCCTCATATTAAAAATGTACGCTTGTTCTTTTTATGAGTCAAGGCATATCCGGTATTACCTGTTGACCGCGGCCATTCATATTTTGGAAGCTTATCCTGAACATGCACAGGCAATATTTCAAACTCGGCTTTACAGGCCGTGAAATCCCTGATAGAACCGGATCTTTCTCTATATGATTCGTACGACCATTTCTATTTTTTTGTTATAAATGCGCTGCTTCGCCATTCCGTGTATTCGATGATACTATAAATGCATCAATAAGCGTCAGCTTATACTATAGCTGAATTTTTCCATCGATTGACAGTCCCACTTGAAGCCCCTGTTCCAACCGGAAACAGGGGCTTTTGTGATCATTCAATCCCGTATTAAACTCCACTTGAGGCTTAATCTCCCAGCCAGGCAGACAGATTTTCCGATGGAATCAGGCCCCTGTCAATCTCTGGGCCCTGCCAGGCAACAGAAATATTGTCACCACCGCCGCCTTCCTTGTGAAGCGCTTCTATATAATAATATTTTCCGGCTTCAAGCTCAATATCGACAGAATGCTGTGACGGATATGCGTCATAATCCCGGTTATTGGTCCAGACGTCCACGCTTGCAATCAATTCTTTCAGGTCCGGATTTTCATCCATGCTGAAAAACAGCTGAGACGCATCATCGCTTGCTATCCAGAAAGAATACGTGCCGCTTATGTCGGGACGAAGGAATCCCCTCAGACGTGTCCCATAATCATCACCGAAACTTGTCGGCCCCTCAATGTTGATAACAAACTCTCTGCCGTCCGGGAAATCAGGGTATCTTGGTTCTGAAATTAAATCACCCACATTGACTCCGGACACATCGTTCCACCATTCACGAAGTACGAATCCTTCGTAAGATTCCACAATCTGGACATAAACCGTATCCGCAAAATCGTTGGCTGTATCTTTGGCAATTAAAAGTGTACTGCCTTCAGCTACACCTGAAAGGACAGCCTCGTCAAATCCGCCTGAAAGTGGTTCTACAGTCATAATGCCCTGATTTGTTGATGACCATTCGATTACCGGTGTCGCGTTGCCGCCCTGAGACATGGCCCGCATGGTTCGCGGTACGTTCAGTCCAACAATCAGACTGTCAAGGCCCTCCGGCCGAGTCGATGACCAGTTGATGGTTATTCCTGTTTGTACATCGACGAATTGGCTTGCATCAAATGTGTATTTCATTGTAGAGCCAGGTCCGTCATAGGCATTTGCTGAAATCGACATTTCAACTTCCTGGGCTCCCTCCCCGCGCACCGCAGATTGATAAGAAATCCAGTAGTAACTATCTGCAAATTTTTCAATGGATGCCTGGGTCTGGTTGAAGGCTTCAACAAGTTCGTTTTCATCTGTAACAATCACATATCCGCGGTTTCCGGCGCGCATCAGAAAATCCTCATCCACATCACTGCCGAGACCAATGGTGTAAACATTTGTAAACTGAGTGGTAAAGACAACCTCATCTTTGTTCTTTTCGTTCTCGGTGTCGTCACCAGTGGTAAAAACCACCATGTTGCCCTGTTGAAATGTCCCCAGACTGTACGCTTCACCATACAGATTGAATCCCCGCCAAATGGCACCATACAGATTTCTCCCCGCTGAACCTGTTGTGATTCCGTCGATCGCATCACTCAACTCACCGGCATCCTGACTATAATCCTGCACCATGTCCAGTGTATTGGAAAAGACATAAATCGCAATGGACTGCATGGGATCAATACCGTTCACGAATGCGCCGGCTGCCTCCTTCAGGAGATCCAGATTGATTCCCTCACTGACATCCAGCAGAAGCAGCGTGTTCATGCTGTAGTCGAACATATCCCGTTTACGAACCCTCAGAGCTGCCTTATCCGGATCTATAGATACTTCATTTTCCTTGATCAAAAAACGGTCATCAGTCAAATAATCCACTGCTGCCTGTGAAGTATCGACCACATTACAGAAAAGATGCACTTCATGGGGAAGGGATTCTTCCACCCCATGCGGCAGGATAACATATGTACCTACACTGGGGACGATATTCGGTTCATCAGGTCCCGCAGGATCGCTTTTGTTGCATTGAACAGCGCAAAGGATCGCGATGACTGGAAGAAAAAATATTGCTTTCTTCATTTTGTGCCTCCAATCTATTATAAAATCGATGATATCCATTTTTAAAATGTTACTCCAAATGTGAACATTGAATAATTGCCGAGGATATCCATCGTTTTATATGCATAATGTAACTTTAATTCTTTATTGTTCATTAAAGCCCAATGAATACCGCCTCCAAAAGTCCATCCATATTCCGAGTTGTCCATGAACAGGCCATGATAACCGGTCATTAGCAGAAATTTGGCCGTGCCGGGCAGTATCAGCTGATACTCTCCACCCAGATTGATCGATTCGCTGTTGTTGTTCGGATGAAGTGCATCCACCGCAATACGCAGTTGATGGTGGTCCGCTTTCAGTGGAATCATCGACACACCGATTCTGAAAATCAATGGCAGTTCCCAGGATTGAAGGCGGTACTGTCCCTCGACATCCTTATAGTTACCATTGTCCTCAGAAATATCAAGAGGCTGCAGGAGATCCATCCCGTCGTACTTCATCCGTGTGCCGTAATTGGATATGCTCATACCGATGGACAGGCCGTTCTCCCGTTTCCCATCCGGCGAAAAGAAATTGGTACTGATCATGACACCCAGATCCACGGCCATTGCACTGGCTCTCATGTGCCAGATGCTGGAAGAGACATATTTGAGTGAAGCACCGAATCCAAACCATGTAGCCAGTTTCCGCGCATAGGCAAGACTTGCGGCCATATCCATTGCCGAATAAGTTTCCCCGGTCCCTTCCTGCCTCTCCAAAGTCGTAACCGATGTTCTGCCATAATCCAGACCGGTGAAAGAGAGAGCAAATGTTCCATATTTGGGCAATACGATACCCACCGCGGCATGTGTGAAATGAATATCGGCAATCCAGGGTTGATAGGTAAACTGCGCTTCATTCAGTTTCATAAATGAAAGTCCCGCCGGATTCCAATAAATGGAGGCGAGATCGCCTCCTACACTGACATAGGCTTCGCCCATGGCACTGCCAATGCTTTCTGCTCCGATTTCAAGAAAATTGGCAGTTGTTGTACCCACTCGATAGGGTTTGGATTGTGCCCGGATCTGGGTGCACAACAATCCTGTGATAAGTATTATAGTAAGTGATTTTGTATTCATATCGCATCTCCTGTGATGGGGATGAATGGTAATTTCATGATCTCATTTATTATTTTATAATCGCAAACTTGCCGATTTTTTCATCCCCGGTTTCGTTGGATTTTACATGAAAAATGTACATTCCTGCCGCAATTTCAAGGCCCTCCCGGGAAATCAGATCCCAATGAACAGTCCCGTTGGATGGTTCATTGTCCACATCGATCTTATCGACCAGAATGCCTGACGGTGTGAAAATCCTGATCACACAATTGGCCGGTACATGCGTAAACAGAAGCTGGCGTCTTTGGTTTAAATACTGATTGGCCACGGCTGTTTCCATCAGGTTGGTTGCGATATATGGATTCGGTACAACTTTGATTGAATCCATTGCCTGTTTGATCCTGGATTTATCCAGATTCATTGCCGGATTGACAGTAAAGATCAGGGAATCATTTTCCGAAAGCGGCTTTTTGAAGGAAATTCGATAGGTATCACCCATTTCGGTAGGGATACTGCTGCTCCCGGCCTGTGTGAAATCGAAGGAGAAGAGTGTGCCGGCCCACCAGTTTTTGGTGCCGGCCGGAGTGACGTATCCAACAAGGATTCTATCCGTATCCCAGTCAAGAGAACCGTTTTCATTCGCATCAAATAAAACACAATCCAGTTTTTCATAGCTGCCTGTACTGTCCTTAATCTCTTTATTGACAATATAAAACGGATATTTCAACTCATAGACACGGTTTTGCGACCTGACCTGAAGACCATCCACGTCACGTAAACCGGTTGCCTGGTTGGTCATTGACTGGTATTCCTGGCTGGGATCGAACACGATTTCATATTGATAGGCAAAATATTCAATCGCAGGACCGTAGTCTATATTAATTGGCGCCCATCCCTGGACCCAGCCCGTATTCTCCAAATCAAGTTCAACCGTATCGGAAAGAATTGAAACCTCACACTTGAGGCCCTCGAACACATCGGTCATGACCCTGCTGAAGGGTTGATATTCCCAGGCTTCATCATCCACATTGTAAACAATATTGTCATCCGGAAAACCTGCTTCGCCATTTTCCATATAAACCAGCTTGGGTCCCTGAGTAATATCATAAACCTCAATGCCCGAAGTTTTTCGTTTCCCGTCCCTGATGGATTGCCTTATGGTGGATCGTTCATATTTCGCCACAGGAGTGGTTTGGAACATCAGCTTATACGTATGCTCCTCTTCAACCAAATCGGGATCAATAATATAAGGGATAACCTGACCGCCCGTCAGCCGTTCCGTGGAACGCTCTGTATCGATAGAAATCTCGGGCGGCACATAACCGGCAGCCTTCTGTCCGGGCGTAACAATCTGTATGTTTTGTCCTATCCGAACGATGTTTTCCGATTCGTCCAGTTCGATATCCACCAGATTCTCCGCCGGCGCAATACCAAGGTCCTCAATACCGAAATCATAGGCCACAAGCGCGTAATAATAGGTCCTGCCGTTCTGTACGTCTGTATCCTCAAAATAATGCCTGATACCCGTGTCGTCGCCCAGATACACAAGATGACCATCCAGATCGCCACCAAGCGTGCTGTAGCCTGTTATTGAATCGATTTTATCACATTGGAAAAGCGGCGCCCGGAATTTCCTGGCCCCCTGTCCGTCCGTTATGATTTGCGGATCAGACATGTATTTATCGCTTGATTTATAGAGTTTATATCCTTCAAAATCGTTGATGCCGTCCAGGAGGGGTTCACGTGTTTTCGTGTCCGCAAAGTCATCCCAGGTCAGAATCACCCTTCCGTCTCCTGCAACAGCGCTCAATGTCGGCATGACTGGCGGCTGGGCGAATTGATAATCACGCTCGTAAATTGTCTGAGCCACTCCCTTGAGACGGAACAGATTGGGCGCCCGATGGTCCGGCCCATTGAGTGTGGCCAGGTTCTCGTACGCGCACATAAAGGCCATAGAAACCCTTTCCGTGCGGCCCCTGTAGAATTCAAATGGTGCGGAAGCAAAAATCATGTACATCGATCCGACAGATCCCGCCACCAGATATTCAGACAGGGAATCGGAACTCATCACATTCCATACATTTTCGTCTTCATTGAGTGTCAGCCGGAAGATGTTCTGCCAATGATCCCAGTCGAATAAAAGAAAACTGGTCAGACCGAGCATGTCCGACTCACCGATATCGAGTGGTCCGAAATTGGGTTCACCCTTTACATCGATAAAATCCGGTTTGTGGTTACACTCGGTTCCATCCGCATCAGGACCATCGTAGTTTAAATCATTGGGCCCGATACCGTCAATACCGACATCATCACCCACAAACGCACCCGTTTCCAGAACCCATGTTCCGTCATCGTCCTGATCCGCATACCGCCCGTCACCATCGGGATCGACACCGTCCGTCCAATCCTGATCCTCATCGCCTTCCCAATGCGGCTGGGGTTCACGGTTAAAGAAATTACGGAATTTTTCCTCGTCAATGGAAAAACCATCCACGCCCATTGTGGCACCGACCCATTGTCCTGCCGGATTGTCCCGTTTTTCATCGATGATACCGTCATCGTCATTATCCAGTCCGTCAAAAGCCTTGCCCGGGCTTTCCAGGTACGCGTACCCTATGGTTCCGGGCTGCCGTCCGCCTTCACCCTGGCCCATCTTTTCCCAGACATAGCACAAATCGAGTACTTTATCGCGGTAAGCGACTTCATTTTCTCCGCTGGCATCGCCTCCGATGCTGTTATCAATGTAATATCCGAAACCGCTTGTGGGTAGATTGTAATCCGAGATATTGGAAATATTGTACTCCCAGAAGACAATATCCTGGGCCTCGTTATTGGACCACTGGTATCCCCGTACCTCAAAACGGAGTCCAAGACCGCCCCAAGGCAGCCCCTTCTGAATGGTGACATTGGGATCAAAATCTCCAATGACCCTTCCGGATCTTGGAAGGTACCGGGGTCCATCAGTAATAAAATTCTCTTCCGGATCGTTGCGCTGAATAATATATTCCATATCCTGCGCATCATTGGCAACAAAATACGATTCCAGAGCGGCCTTGGTGATACCTTTGCCGAACCGCCCGTTCCATTCCCCGGGCCACACCCTGGTAAAACCGGTCAGGGGCCATCCATCCAGGGGCCAGGAATTGGGCTTGTTGCTCATGGCCACAAAATCCTGCGCCTCGTTACAGTAACCCGGTACCGGATAAATCCCCCATTCCACGGTACCGTCATAATTTAAATCCGGCTGAGCGTCGGAATATGAATGGGATTGAACAAAAAACAATGTATCAATAGCATCTGTTTCTGATAACCGTGCATCGTTTAAATCATCGATGGGGATGGTGTCATTGTACATATAAACCTGGCTCCCCACCAGCACAGAAGCAACGTCGATCATCCGCTGACCCGTATAATCATTCGGCCACCGGCTTGTGCCGGTTGCGGGGTAATCCGCAACCTGGGTATTGTTTTCAAAATAAAGCAACAATCGGTTTCCGTTCATGTAGCCGAAACGGATGGCGGAAATATCACCGGCCGGGTCTTCCGGACCCGTGTATTCCGTGTCCTGTGCCGGCAGGCCGGATACACCCATCGCCATCCAGAAACATGCCGCAAGGAATATAATCCATTTTTTCATACCTGTATCTCCTAAATTTTCTGATTTGTTTCATTCCGGTAATTAACACCTTTTCTATGTTTTAAAAAGTATATCCCATGGTAATTTTAACAGACCTGGGATATGTATACATGGTCGGATTCTCAATCTGATCATAATAATCGTTATAGTCGCTGCGGAACTTGCTTATATCGGATTCTGTTACAATTCGGGTATAAGGCTGTCCGGTATCCCCGTATACCCAGGCCGCATTGAGGTTGTCAAACAGATTGTAAACATTAAGCATCAATTTAATCGAATGCCTGCCGAACAGGGGAATCAAATACGAAGCCGCCAGATCAAAACTCACAGTTGTCGGTTTATAGGAATTGTTTTGATAGAGATTGATCCGGTATAGCGAACTGTATCCCGGAGGTGAATAGGTGTACGGTGTTCCTGAATTGATATATCCGGTCAGTGCCGCGTCCCAATTCTTTGCAGAGTAGGAAAAGGTCGCATTTAATGTATACCGCTGGTCCCAGGACATGGGGATCAACCGGGTGACCGGGTCCATGCTGTCACCTGCCCGGTTGTATGTATCCCTTGGATTATCCGCGTTGCCCCGCGTAAAGGAATAGGTAAAATTCAGAAAGGAGGAAAATCCGCCAGTCGTGTAATCCCAGGTTAGTTCAATGCCCCTGGCATTGCCGTAATCCTTGTTTGTAAACTGTCCGTATTTTATCTGATTGTAAGTGGTTAGAATTCTCGTGCTGAGGAGATTGTAGATATCTTTATAATAAAGTGAAACCTCAAGTCCCATACCGGTCATGAGCTGCTGCCACAGACCGACTTCATATTGAACTGTTTTTTCCGCCTTGAGCTGTGAATTACCGATGGTGGTGGAAAAATTGAATGGGGGTACACGGAAAATGTTGTTCTCAAATAGGGCGAACATCTGCGGCATTTGGAAAAAATGGCCGTAGCTGAACCTGAGCACGGCCCGGTCGTTCAACTTGTAAGACAGGCCCAGACGGGGGCTGAGCTGGGTCTGCGGTGTGTTATCCAAATAGGTGGACATCATGGAGTCCGGAAGTGACAACTGATTGGATGGATTCCGCCAGTCGGACGGATAATGGTAATTGGAATTGAAATAATCGTAACGGAGGCCCAGTTTGATGACCATTTCATTGAATTCCATTTTATCCTGGATGTAGGCAGACATTTCATACGGTTTCACTGTATAAATGTCTATTGTATTGTCTGTAATGGGGACGATCTCGGGTATGTAAAAGGGGAAATCAATTTTCCCTGTCGCAGGATTCATGACCATCTCATCTTCAAGAGACAGCCCGTCGAATACGTTTCGAACATCGACACGGTATCTGTCTACAATATGTGATGTATACAGAAAGCCCGCCTTAAAGCCGTGAACCTTGTTCGCCTGCCAGTAAATATCGAACTTGGCATCACCACGCGTGAAAGTATCCTGTCTCTTGCCCGGATCAACCATGCCGCCTGTATAAAAACCGGTTGTAAGACCGCCTCTGTAATTCGGACTGAGATATCTTTCATCAAGCGGATCCTCATATAAATAGGATTCCTCAAATCTCTCGGTATAGGAAATTTTCAGATTGTAAAATAGAGATTTAGAAATCATGTGGTTAATATCAACAGACCCGAAATGGATGGTGCTTAAGTCCCAGGGCAATCCGTCCGGATTGTATTTATACTGAAAATCGCCCAGACTATTATTGAATCGTTTGCTCTTGTTCCCGTTGAAAGTATAAAGCATGTTAACCTTGAAATTACTGGAGATTTTGCATGTCAGTTTTGCCAGTGCATTATGGTAATAATTTTTCTGCAGGGCTACGTATTCGTTGTCCCCGGTATGCTCGATATGCCATGTAGAGGAATCGGTTGACGGATAGACGCTGTAGTCCCACGGATTAAAACGGTGGATGCCGTTAATCGGCCCCCGATTGTTCTGATATCGATAGTTGACGAAAACAGTCAATTTGTCTTTCCAGATTGGACCATCAAATTGAACCTTGTAATCCTGGCTCAGATTCCGCTCAATGAAACCGGATTCTCCAAGCCCGATGAAAATGTCATTATGGGGAGTAAAATAATTGCTGAGTCCGGCAGAGAGCGATCCGTGCCATTTGTTGCCGCCTTCTTTTGTGACGGCATTGACCATACCGCTCATGGCCCGGCCGTATTCCGCGTCAAAGGTACCTTTGATCACTTCCAGATCCTGAACCGTCTCTTTTTCAATATAGACGCTTTGCCTGCTGTATTCACTAAAGGAGTTAACCACAGACAATCCATCCACAAGGTAGGACACCTCATTGCCGCGTCCACCCCGGAAATGCCCGGCCACAACGCCTGCCTGCATGTTCACGATCTGATTGACATTTTCAACCGGAAGTTTGGCTATCTGGTCGGCCGACACGTTGCGTACCGAACTGGTCTGATCCTTTTTAAATGAAATGGCGCTTGCCGTTACCACAACCTCCTCACCCTGAAGAACCGTTTGCTCCATTTCAAAATATAGCGTCGTTGTGGAATTAACACTGACACGAATCTTCTCCATCTTGACAATTTTATATCCAATCATGGTGGCCTGAATATCATATATTCCGGGCGGGATATTAATGATGAAGAAATTCCCATTGATATCGGTGGCCGTACCGAATGATGTATTGACAGCCATGACATTGGCGCCTGCCAATGGTTCACCGGTGGTCTGGTCTACTATTTTTCCTGAAACTTTACCGGTTGTCTGTGCCAGGCACAAACCGAATCCCAGAACCGTTATCAGAAATACACTGATGAATGACCACTTCTTGTTGCGCATAAAAGCCTCCCTTCTGAAATACAAATGTATTGAAAATGGCAAACTTACACGAGTAAGTTTAAAATTATCACTTCATTATGATGCAAACATCTTCCGTTCTGGTTTATTATAAAAATTGTATTTCATAATCCCGAACTATCACGAGTAAGTAAACACCTATAAAAATTCATTTCAGGAACCTGCTGAAATATGTTCCGGTATACGCAGTGACTCTCCAACCTCGACTTCAGCGGGAATAAATATTTTTTTATCACTGATATCCTCCCCGCTGATCCGCTGAAGCATAATTTCCATGGCTTTTTTCCCGAGATCATATGGATTGACGTTGATAATCGTCAGGGAGGGTGTAATGATACTGGCAAATTCATGATGTCCAAATGCCACAATACCGATTTTCTCAGGGAATGCAATATTCAGTTCCCTCATGGCGTCATAGGCGCCCAGAGCATTCAAATCATTTGCTGCAAAAATGACATCAGGCAGTGTATCACATTGATTTATCTTCATAAAACCGCGATACCCGTCCGAACGTGTATATCCGCCCTCAATAATCCATTCCTCATGGACAGGAATTTGATTGTTTTTCAAAACATCAAGATAACCCGCGAATCGGTTCCGTCCAATATCCGTGACATGGCTGCCGCCCAGATAGCCGATACGCTGATACCCGCAGCGAACAACAAAATCAATCAATTTTCGGGCTGCAGATCTGTCATCAATGCCAATTGAATCGAATCCCAGATTATCAATGGCACGGTCAAAGAAAACCAGCGGGACATTTGAACGTTTGATTTTTTGAAATATCTCCGTGTCCCTGGTTTCCTCGGAAACAGCCAGCAGAATGCCATCCACCCGCATAGACAGCAGGGTTAAAAGATTTTCTTTCTCTGAATCAGCCTTTTCCCGTGAGACGGTGAGAATAATATGGTATCCTGATTGTCCGGCCACATCCATGATACCGTCCATCACAAATGAGAAAAATGAATTGGATATATCGGGAACAACGACGCCGATTGTGTTTGTCTTTTGTGAATGGAGCCTTTTTGCGTGATAATGGGGAATATAATTCAGTTTTTCGGCCATGTCCCAGACACGCTTCTTCATATCAGCGGAAATATCATCTGCATCCTTCAGCGCCTTTGAGACCGTGGCCCGGCTGACATTCAATTTTTTCGCGATTTCAGACTGATTGATGATTGACATTAACTTACTCGGGTAAGTAGAATGAGTTCATGATACAAAGATATTCATTAAAAGTCAAGACCTTTTTGGGTGGAAGCGAATATCAGCGTGAAATCAGCTACAAATTATGTCAAATTTTAACAACAGCGATGAAGACAGTGATTTGGAAAATTTTTTAAAATTCATCAGGATTACAGCATCATTTATGGGCCTTATTGTATATTTTTCATTTATTTATAATCATATATCATGAAAATATCTGTATACTTCCTTAAAAATAAATTGGTTTTTAACCGTGTTTCATCAGTGTTCATCCGTGGCAATTTATTTTTTTAATTCAGCCACGGATTGACACGGATTTACACAGATTTTAAAAACAAAACATAAAAATTTGAAAAACAGATCCTATTATAAATTGAATCCTTTTCATGTTTTTATATAATAATATCCGTGTTTCATCTGCCTGCCCGCCTCTGGCGTGGTGTTAATCTGTGGCAATTTAATTTCAATCCGTGGCTAACTAGTTTAAAAGGAAAATTGTATATGGAATGAAACGGTAAAACCTGTTTCCCGTATTTTTTCTGTAAAAAAAGGATATTTACATTGATTATTTCCCAAATAATTACATTCTTAAAAGAACGGCCCGAAAACATCGATAAAAATCCGAATCTGTCCGAACCGAAACCGGATCTATCCTGAGGAGCGGTATTTTGAAAAACATTTTTCAAAAACACAGGATCTACCATTATATCATTTTCATCATGCTGACCATACACATATCACCTT
>Ga0272441_10009071_pt1 | contig 15481 bp, 9 predicted proteins | sample SSMProp6N_FD_193582 | JGI IMG/M metagenome (GOLD analysis project Ga0272441, IMG submission 193582) | Marine sediment archaeal communities from Little Sippewissett salt marsh, Falmouth, MA, United States - SSM-Prop-6N | ecosystem: Environmental > Aquatic > Marine > Wetlands > Sediment ... | reverse complement strand
GACAAACTGGGCAAGGAACAGAGGGGGATCTTTTCGGACAAGGATCGGACTGCGCCCTTTGAAATCTCGTTAAAACGAAAGGATGGAAGCGAGTTGTGGTTGGAAGTCAAGGTCGATTTCAACCGGGACGAGAACGGCAGGGCGTTCGAAATCATCGGCATAGGCCGGGATATCAGCGAGCGCAAACAAGCCGAGGAGGCACTGGCGGAGAGCGAACAGCGCTACCGGATGATCGTCGAGAATATGCACGACATCATCTGGACCATGGACCTGGATTTCAACTATACCTACCGCAGTCCGGGCAATATCCGGATAACCGGCTACACCCCCGAAGAGATCACCACCATCCCGGCGAAGGATCAGATCACCCCGGAATCGTACGCCCGGATCGAAGCAGCTCTGGCCGAGGAGCTGGAAAAAGAGTTCGGAGGAGGTCCCGTCGATCTCCACCGGTCGAGAATGCTGGAGATAGAGGTCTACCACAAGGACGGCGGAACGGTCTGGATCGAGGTAACGGCAACCTTTCTCCGGGATGAGGACGGCAAGCCCGTCGAGCTTCTGCTTACCGCCCGGGATATTACCGAACGCAAACGGCTCGAGGATGAGCTGGAAGAGAGTGAACAGCGCTACCGGATGATCGTGGAGAACATGCGTGATGTTATTATGCTTATGGACCTGGACCTTACGGAAAGGTACCGCAGCCCCTCTGCAGCGCAGTTGACCGGGTACAGTCTTGAAGAACTGGCTGGCATTCCTTTGAAGGAGCAGGTCACCCCGGAATCGTACGCCTTGATGGAACGCGTTTTGGCGGAGGAGTTGGAAAAAGAGTTCGGAGAGGCTCCCGTCGATCCCCAGCGATCGAGAACACTGGAGATAGAGATCTATCACAAGGATGGCGGGACGGTCTGGATTGAAGAAACAGCGACGTTCCTCCGCGATGAAGGCGGCAGACCCGCGGCGATTCTCCTTGCCGCCAGGGATGTCACGGAACGCAAACGGATGGCGAATGAGCTCAGGGACAACGAAGAACGCTACCGGATGATCGTCGAGAACATGGGCGATATGATCGCGACGATGGATCTGGATCTCCGGTACACGTATCAGAGCCCCTCCATTAAACGAATCACCGGCTACAGTGTGGAGGAACTCACTGATATCCCTGTCACGGAACGGATCACACCGGAGTCCCGGGCCAGGGTGGAACAGCTCCTGACAGACACACTGGCCTATGAATCCCGGGAAGGATTCTCCCGCCGTCTCAAACCGCAGACCATCGAGGTGGAGGCGTATCACAAAGATGGGGGGACCACCTGGCTCGAGGTCACCACCATATTCACCCGGGACGGAGAGGGCAGACCGAACGGGGTTCTCCTTAATGGCAGGGACATTACCGAACGTAAAAAGGCAGAGGAAGAAAAGGATACGCTCGAAAAACAGCTGATGCAGTCGCAGAAGATGGAAACCGTCGGCCGGCTGGCCGGAGGTGTGGCGCATGATTTCAACAACATGCTCAGCGTCATCCTGGGGTACGTGGACCTGGCGAAATTACGTCTTGCCAAAGAGCATCCCGTCCTGAACGATATTGTCGAAATTGAAAGAGCCGCCATCCGATCCCGCGATGTCACCACGCAGCTGCTGGCCTTTTCCCGCAAACAGATCATCACGCCCAAGGTGATCGATCTCAATGACCTGATTGCCCATACGCAGAAATCGCTGATCCGTCTCATCGGCGAGGATATTGATCTGCGGGTTCTTCTCGGAGAAGATCTCTGGGCGATCCGGTTCGATCCGTCCCAGATCGAACAGGTTCTGATCAATCTGGCGATCAATGCGCGCGACGCGCTGTCCGGCGGAGGCAAACTGACGATCGAAACCAGGAACATCGTCCTTGACGATCGCTATTGCGAGCAGCACATCGGCTTTACGCCGGGACGGTACGTCCAGCTGTCCGTCAGCGATGACGGAGAGGGGATGGACCCGGAGACGCTGCAGCACGTCTTCGAACCCTTTTTCACGACCAAGGAGGCGGGGAAGGGGACCGGACTGGGGCTGGCCACGGTCTACGGCATTGTCAAGCAGAACGGCAGTTTCATCAATGTGTACAGTGAGCCGGGATACGGAACAACCTTTACCATCTATGTGCCGCGTACAACCGATGAGAAAGAGATTCCCGCAAAGTTAGAGGAGAAACCGGCGGTTACCGGAACGGGGAATATCCTCCTGGTGGAGGACGATCCTATGGTCCTCGAGATCACCAAAGGGATGCTGGAACACATCGGTTATAGCGTCATGGTTGCGGAGGACCCCGGCGATGCGATATCGCTTTGTGAAACGCGTGATGTCATCGATCTGGTCATTACCGACGTGGTAATGCCGACCATGAGTGGAAACGAATTGAGAAACAGACTCAACGACATACGACCGGACATAGCCGTACTCTTCATGTCCGGATATCCGGCCGACGCCATCGCCCATCACGGAGTGTTGGAGAAAGGGGTGCATTTTCTCCAGAAACCCTTCAGCTTGAAAGACCTGGCCCGCAAGGTAAGAGAGGCTACGGCAACAGATTAAACCGATCGGTGTCGGAAATAGCTCCTATGAATGTACCGAAAACATCCGATACGCTCCCTTCATTTCCGGTCCTCCCAGTCTAACCGTCTCCAAAATTATTGACAACCCGAGCCAAAGATTGTTTATATATGTCTTCAATGGGGGGTTTCTTCGATTTACGGCAGATGCAGGTGCAAGGCACCGGTCAGGTGCAATCGAAAAGATGAAACGCGGAGGCAGATGCCTGACAACGGTCGGCGTGTTCACCGTCGCCATGGCCTACCTTGAGGCGGCCGTGGTCATCTACCTGCGCGCCCTGTATGGGATAGAAGACCTCCTGCGGGATATCCCGCTGGTCCCTGATCGGTACACCCTCATCGAGATCGGCCGGGAGATAGCCACCCTCGCGATGCTTGCTCTGATCGGCTGGACCGCCGGGCGCCGCCGGCAGGACAGGATCGGGTATACCCTGTTTGCCTTCGGCCTGTGGGATATTTTCTACTACGGGTGGCTGTTCATCCTGATCGGGTGGCCGGAGACGCTCCTCGACTGGGACCTGCTTTTCCTGATCCCGCTGCCATGGTGGGGGCCGGTGCTTGCCCCCCTGCTCGTCTCGCTGGTGCTGATTGCCGGTGGGGGTATGGCTGTCATCGAGACGGAGCGGGGCCGGACCCTGCGATTTACGGCTGCCGGGCGGGGCATCGTCGGAGGGGGCGTGCTGCTGGCGCTGTATGTCTTTATGTGCGACGCCCTGCACGCGCTGCCGGGGGGGCTGGAGGCCGTAAGCCGCGTGCGTCCGATCGCTTTCAACTGGACCCTGTTTTCGATAGCCCTGGCGGGGATGGCCGTTCCCCTCCTGATGGTGGTGAGGGCGCGATTCAGTCCGTAAGACATACGAGCACACAGAGGAGTACGATCTCATGACGACAGAGGCATTGCGTTGAACAGTGAGCGCATTCTCCGCAACGTGTTGCGGGGAGCTTCAATATCGGGGAGCGAATGCGTCTGCGGGCGGCGGATATCGACTCTTCGGTGGCCGCCTTCGTGAAGGCCCGCGCGGCCGCCCGTACAAGGAGTAAATAATCTGTCAATCACCAACCGGGAGGGGAGGGGATGGAGGAGACGCTGTCATCGGTGGAAACGATCTGGCGGGAGGTGTCCGGGTTCCTCGCCCGTACCTTTCCCGTCGCCTGCGCCAGCGACGAGTTTTTTTACTTTCCCCAGGTTCGCCTCGAAGAGCCGCAGTGGGGCGCGTGGGACCGCTTTTCCCGGGAGGGGGTCGACGAGTGCGCCCGGCGTCTGGCCGATTGGGAGGGTGAACTCGACCGCCTCGAATCCGGCCGGATCGATCCGGACCTGCGGATCGATGCTACCCTCCACCGCAGGCTCTGCCGTACCCTCCGGGAGCAGCTGACCGAAGTGAAGGCCTGGCAGACACAGCCCACCTGGTACCTGACCCTTGTCTGTGTCGGACTGGCCGAGGCGATGGAGGAGCCCGATCCGGCGGCGGGGCACGATCGCGCCGCGGGCCTTGCCCCCTTTCTGGACCAGGCGGGCCGTAACCTGTTGGAGGTTCCTCTCATCTTCCGGGATATCGGCTTGGAGATGGTCCCGGATACCGTAAACTATCTCGCCTCCCTCGTGGAAATTCTCCCCGAACTCCGGTCCGCCTTTCCCGCTCTCGAGCGGTTCAGGACGGCGGTCCTCTCAGCGACGACGCGCGACGATTTCCTCCTTCCTCGGGATCTGCTGGAGAGGATATACCGCTTTCATCTGGCCTGCGGGATGGGAATAGGGGAGATACAGGAGACCCTCGACGGGGAAATCCGTGAGGTGGAGGAGGTCCTGGAACGGGAGGGAGGGTGTCTTCTCGCGGACCGGCCCTGGCCCGAAGCGATCGAGTCTATCCCGGTCCCGGATCTCGGAGAGAGAGGGGTGATCGAGCGGTATCGGGATGAGGTGGAGCGGCTGGCAGGTCACTGCCTGGAGCGGCAATGGATCTCACCCGAACTGCTCTCCGCCTGTCCGGTCACGGTCGCCCCGGTGCCGGACTTTCTCTCGGCCATCCGTTCGGCCTCCAGTTACAGCATCCCCCCCGGACACCCCCCCACCGGGGGGACTTTCTCTATCATCGATCCCCATGGATCGCAGGGGGAGGATCACCGTGAATGCTCGATGCTCTGTGCCCACGAGACCTATCCGGGGCATCACCTCCTCGACATCTCGCGCTGGGGGCTGGAGAGGCCGTGGCGCAGAGCCGTTGAACTCCCCGTCTTCTACGAGGGGTGGGCCTGTTTTGCGGAGGAACTGATGCGACTGACGGGATGGTTCGACGGACCGGCTGACCGCCTCCTCCTGGCGAGGCGGAGACTCTGGCGCGCCGTCCGGGGGAGGATCGATATCGGCCTCCAGACGGGGCGAATGGATATCTCGGAGGCGGCAGGATCTCTGCGGGAGACGGGTATCGGCGAGAGGCGGGCGATCGGTTCGGCCCGGAGATATCCGTTGAATCCGGGGTACCAACAGTGTTATACCATTGGCCTGCGCCGGTTCCTGCATCTTTTTGATACGTACGGGCGCGGCGACGAGCGGCACTTTGTCCAGACGGTCCTGAGCCAGGGGGAGATAGGCTTCGAGAGCCTTGAAGAGGTGCTCAGGAACACCGGCCATTGAATGGGGGGGCAACGGTGGATCAGTTCTGCGGCTTTCACTCGGAGTGGAACCTGGGGAGTCCCGGGGGGTGGGACTACCAGCGCATCACCCAGGTGATCGGCAAGACGATCTGGGAGCGGCACTTGCACCCGGTCATCGATCTCGATCTGGACTTCGATCATCCCCTCCTCCATCCCGTGAACAACTTCGTCCGCATGCTGGCAGAGGTACATCGCCTGCGCGAGGGCTCCAACCCGGGGCTGATCGCCGTGGTCGCCGAGGAGGAGACGCTGGAGGATGTCGTCGAGAACAGAAACCTCGTGACCCACCTGAACGCCATCGACGGGCTGTCCGGTGCCCTGATGGCGCCGCATGAACTGGAGGAGGACGGAGGGCGCGTCTGCTGGCGGGGACGCCCGGTCTCCGTTATCTTCATGGACTTCAACACGGATATCCTCCTGGCACTGCACCGCCGACACGGCCTGGCTCCCCTCCTCAGGGCCGTCGGCGAGGGGCGGGTGATCAATCCCCGGGGGACCGAACCGGTCAACTCCAAGAGCATGTTCGAGGTGATCACCGATCCGCGCAACCGAAACCGGTTCCACGACGAGACGATCCGGCGGACGCCCTGGACCCGCCAGTTTTACCCCCGTCGGACCGGGGGACCCCGTGGGGAGGAGATCGCGGATCTGGTGGAGTGGACCCGCTCGAACTGGGACCGCCTGGTTCTGAAACCGGAGCGCGGCTATTCGGGGAAGGGGGTCCGGGTCGGCGGGATCGATCCGGATATCGACAGCGCCATAGAAGGTGCCCTCAACAGCGGCGGCTACGGCGGGTACATCGTCCAGGAGAAGGTCCCTCTTGGCCTGTGGACGGAGCGGATCCCCGAGATCGACAGGGAGACCCGTCGCGTCCGCGAGGCCGAATGTCAGACGGATTTCAGGTGTCTGTTTGGGTCGGGGGGATTGTTCGGTTTCCTGGGCAGGTACGGTGGCATCCCGACCAATGTGGGAAGCGGCGGCGGGGTGCAGCCCCTCGCGGTCCTCTCCCCGGGGATGGGGGTCGGCGAGACGACCGAGCTAATCAATCGTGCTGTCCTGAGTATGGACTACGGCGATGTCCTCGCCGCGCTGGAGGACCAGGAACGACAGGCGCTAGAGCACCACTTCACTTACCTTCTGGGACCCATCAGAATCGCCCTGCGCCCCCGGCTGATCACGGCGGGGCAGATGGAGGCACTCGAGGCCTATTGCAGGGCCGTCTGGTCCGATTGCCTGACAATGGAGGAGATGTGGCTGTCGGGTGACCTGGATCTGATCGTTGACATTGACCCTGAAGAGCTCGAAATTATTCGTTCTCAGCCGTGGCAGGGGTCTCCGGCTATCTTTGCCTCGGACGGGCTCTTCAGTTTCGGAGCGCACCTTTCAGATGAAACCGCGTGTGGATGAGGAGTGGTGGAAGGACCTCTTTGACGAGGTGTATCTTCTGACCGATGCCCGGTCGGTCTGCGACGAACAGCTGACCTGCCGGGAGGTCGATTTTCTCGAGGAGACACTGCGCCCCGGAACTGCGGATCCCATCCTCGACCTGTGCGGGGGACAGGGGAGACATTCCCTGGAGCTTGCCGGCCGGGGGTTTACGGATGTGACCGTCCTGGACTATTCCCGGTATCTCATAGGCTTGGGGAGGGAAAAAGCCGAACGGGAGGGGCTCGACACCACCTTTATCCAGGGGGATGCGAGGGACACCGGCCTGCCGCCGGGAAGTTTCCGGTTTATCATCGTCATGGCCAGCTCGTTCGGATACTTTGCCGATGACGGGGAAAACGGGAAGATTGTCAGGGAGGCCTTTCGCCTCCTGAAACCCGGAGGGGTTCTCCTCCTGGATCTTCCCAACCGGGAGTATGTCCTGAAAAACTTCAAATCAACCTCCCGGCACCGGGTCGATGAGGATATCGCCGTCACCCGCCAGCGGGAGAGGGGGGATGATATCATCTACAGCCGGGAGATCGTTATCTCGAAGAAAGAGGGCTGTCTGCGGGATCAGCGGTACCTCACCCGCCTCTACACCCCGGAGACGATCTCGGCCCTGTTGCGTTCGGCGGGTTTTTCAACGGTGACCTGTGAAAGGGACTTCATGGACCGTGGCGGGAAGGGTGACTATGGGAGCATGACCAACCGGATGGTTGTCATCGCACGGAAGGGGAACGGATAGGGAGGGAATGGCTATGGACTCAGACCAGATGAAAAGGAGCGGCACGCTGAAGGATGTCGTCTGCGGGATGGACGTGGCAATCGATTCGCCGCATCAGTACCGGTATGAGGGGGAGGATTTCTACTTCTGCTGTGAGCACTGTCTGAACAAGTTCAAAGCTGACCCGGAGCGCTACCTGACAGACGAGCCAGCGGCACCTAAGGAAGCCGGCGGGGCAGTCCTCTATACCTGTCCCATGCACCCGGAGGTGATGCAGGATCATCCGGGGAGCTGTCCCAAGTGCGGGATGGCCCTGGAACCCTCCGGTGCACCGCTTCCCTCGACTAGGACCGACTATATCTGCCCGATGCACCCGGAGGTGACGCGGGACCACCCGGGGAGCTGCCCAAAGTGCGGGATGGCCCTCGAGCCGCGCACGGTAACCGCGGATGAGAAAAATCCCGAACTCATCGATATGACACGCCGCTTCTGGATCAGCACGGCCCTGGCGGTCCCGGTATTCCTGCTCGCCATGACGGGCGACCTCCTGCCGGCCCTGCTGCCGGAGGGGCTCTCCCTGCGCGCCGTCCAGTGGATCTCCTTCATCCTGGCCACACCGGTGGTGCTCTGGGGGGGCTGGCCCTTCTTCGTCCGCGGCTGGCAGTCGGTCCGGACCTGGAATCTCAACATGTTCACGCTGATCGGTCTCGGCGTGTCGGTGGCCTGGACCTACAGTGTGGTTGCCCTCCTCGTCCCGCGGATCTTTCCCCCCGCCATGCGGATGGAGGGGGGAATGGTGCACGTCTACTTCGAGTCGGCGGCGATGATCACTGTCCTGGTCCTCCTGGGTCAGGTCCTCGAACTGCGGGCCCGGTCGCGCACCAACACCGCCATCCGGATGCTCCTCGCCCTCGCCCCCTCTGCCGCCCGGATCGTCCGCACCGACGGCAGGGAGGAGGATATCCCCCTTGAGCAGGTCAGGATCGGAGATGTACTGCGTCTGCGCCCTGGCGAGAATGTCCCGGTGGACGGCACGGTGATCGAAGGGGAGGGCGCCGTCGATGAGTCGATGGTCACTGGCGAACCGATACCGGTGGAGAAAGGACCCGGAGACACGCTGATCGGTGCGACGACAAACGGCACGGGGAGTTTGCTGATGCGGGCCGAGAAGGTGGGGGGCGACACCCTCCTCTCCCAGATCGTGAACATGGTCGCCGAGGCCCAGCGAACGCGCGCCCCGATCCAGAAGCTTGCCGATGTGGTGTCGGGGTACTTTGTCCCGACCGTAGTGCTGGTCGCCGCCGTTGCCTTCGTGGTCTGGGGCCTGTGGGGACCGGAGCCGCGCCTGGCCCACGCCATCGTCAACGCGGTGGCCGTCCTGATTATCGCCTGCCCGTGTGCCCTGGGTCTCGCCACCCCCATCGCGATCATGGTGGGAACCGGCCGAGGCGCCACGGCCGGTGTCCTGATCAAGAATGCCGAGGTGCTGGAGATCATGGAAAAGGTAGACACCCTCGTGGTGGACAAGACGGGGACCCTCACCGAGGGGAAGCCGAAACTGGTCACCCTGCGTGCGACCCGGGGGATCGGTGAGGAGGAAGCGCTGCGTCTCGCCGCCGGTCTCGAACGGGCCAGTGAACATCCCCTGGCCGAGGCCATCGTGCGGGGGGCGCAGGAGCGGGGTATCGAACCGGCCCGGGCCGGTAACTTCCGGTCGGAGACGGGAAAGGGAGTGACGGGGAACGTCGATGGGCATGAGGTCACGCTGGGCAGTGCCGCGATGCTGGAGGAGTTGGGGATCGACCCCGGCGATCTTCCCCGCCAGGCAGAGGCCCTGCGTGCCGAAGGCCAGACGGTCATGTTTCTGAGTATCGACGGTACGGCGGCCGGTCTGATCGGTGTCGCCGATCCCATCAAAGGGTCCACCCCCGAGGCGATCCGCGACCTGCACGCCGAAGGGGTCACCATCGTCATGCTCACGGGGGACAACCGGGCGACGGCCGAGGCCGTTGCGGGCAGGCTTGGTCTCAGCAAGGTCCAGGCGGAGGTGCTTCCCGAACAGAAGGTGGAGGTGATAAAACGGCTCCAGACCGAAGGGCGGACGGTCGCCATGGCTGGCGACGGTATTAACGACGCCCCCGCGCTGGCACAGGCGCAGGTGGGGATCGCCATGGGAACGGGGACGGACGTCGCCATGGAGAGTGCCGGCATCACCCTGGTCAAGGGGGACCTGCGCGGGATCGTGCGCGCCCGGCGTCTCAGCCGGGCGACGATGCGCAACATTCGTCAGAATCTTTTCTTCGCCTTCATCTACAATTCGATCGGCGTGCCGATCGCGGCCGGAGTGCTCTATCCCGTCTTCGGCCTGCTCCTGTCGCCCATCATCGCGGCGGCGGCGATGAGCTTCAGCTCGGTCTCGGTGATCAGCAATTCACTCAGGCTCCGGCGCGTGGTGTTGTAGGCGACGCGCTGGACGGACAATCTGTGGGAGGATGTCGTGACAATACATATTCGTGAAGAGGAAGCCGCAGACAGGTTTGCGATCTGGAGGGTCAATGTCGAGGCCTTCGGAAGGGATGCAGAAGCCGTTCTCGTCAATGAACTGAGGGAGGACGGTGTCCATTGTATATCACTCGTGGCCGAGGAAGCGCCCCTGGTTGTCGGTCACATTCTCTTTTCGCCCGTTGAGCTGGTGGGGAATGATCCTGATGTGCGGTTGGCGGGGTTGGGCCCCATGGCGGTGACTCCCTCCCTGCAGGAAAGCGGTGTCGGATCGTTGCTGGTAACGGAGGGGTTGAAACGGTGCCTCGCCGAGGGATATGACGCCGTCGTCGTTCTCGGTTACCCGGAATACTATCCCCGGTTCGGTTTTGCCCCTGCAATAAAGTTTGGCATACGGTCGGAGTATGTTGTGCCGGAAGAGGTGTTTATGATAAGAGAACTCAGGGAAAAATCACTGGGGGGGATCAGCGGAACCGTCAGGTATCACCGGGCATTCGCCGGCGTATAACCGGATTCGAAAACTATCAGAGAAGGGAGAATCTGTTACATGGGTATGGAAATTACGGCGCAGGATCTGAACACTGAGGAATTCATCAATGAGAAGGTTGAGGAGATCAGGGAGGCCGTCGGGGATACCACGGCGATCAACGCCCTCTCCGGGGGAGTCGATTCCTCGGCGGTCACGATGCTCGGGCACAAGGCCCTGGGGGACCGCCTCAGGACCATCTTTGTCGAAAACGGGATTATGCGCGAGGGGGAGGCCAAGGAGGTTGTGAACTTCTTCCGAAAGCTCGGCGTGACGGTCGAGGTGGTCGACGCACGCGATGAATTCTTCGCCGCCCTGGCCGGGCTCACGGACCCGGAGGAGAAACGCGAGGCGATTACCCAAACCTTCTATCGTGACGTCTTCGGGCGCATCGTCAGGGAAAGCGAGGCAAAGTGTCTTCTCCAGGGGACGATCCTGACCGATGTCGATGAGACCGTCGCAGGGATCAAACGACAGCACAATGTCTTCGAACAGCTCGGGATCGACCCCCAGGAGACGTTCGGCTACCGGATCCTCGAGCCGCTCATCCAGCTCCGCAAGGACGGTGTACGGAAAGTGGGCGAGGCCCTCGGCCTTCCGGTTGACCTGTTCAGTCGCATCCCCTTCCCGGGGCCGGCCCTCGCGGCGCGTGTCATCGGAGAGGTGACCCCGGAGCGCATCGAGGCGGTCAGGAAGGCGAACCTGATCGTCGAGAACCGGCTCAGGGATACCGACACCTTTCAATACATGGCGATCCTCCACGAGGACCGCGTGACCGGGATGCGCGACGGGGAGCGCGACTTCGGTCAGCAGATCGAGGTGCGCTGCTGGGACAGCGTCGACGCGCGGACCGCGACACCGACCCGGCTCTCATTTGAGATCCTCGAGGCGATTGCCGGCGAGATCATCCGCGAGGTCCCCGGTGTCGTCAGCGTGACGTACAATATCGCGTCGAAACCGCCCTCAACGATCGAGGCGATTTAAGGAAGGAAACGTATATGGGAAAGACGCTCACACAGAAGATACTGGAGGAACATCTGGTCGCCGGTATCTATGAGCCGGGGAGTGAGATCGGGATCCGCGTCGACCAGACCCTGACCCAGGACGCGACCGGAACGATGGCCTCCCTGCAGTTCGAGGCCATGGGGGTCGACCGGGTACGGACGGACCGCTCGGTGAGTTTCATCGATCACAACACCGTACAGATCGGGTTCGAGAACGCGGATGACCACCGGTATCTGCAGAGCGTGGCCGCCCGGTACGGCATCTACCTGTCACGGGCGGGGAACGGCATCTGCCACCAGGTGCATCTCGAGCGGTTCGGCAGGCCCCGGGCGACGCTCCTCGGCTCCGACAGCCATACCCCCACGGGGGGCGGCATCGGACAGATCGCCATCGGGGCGGGGGGGCTGGACGTGGCGCTGGCGATGGCCGGCGAGCCCTTTTACCTGACCTGCCCCCGGGTGATCGGGATCAGACTGACAGGAAGATTGCAGCCCTGGGTGAGCGCCAAGGATGTGATCCTCAAGGTCCTGGAGATCTTCGGGACGAAGGGGAATGTTGGATGCGTCTTCGAGTACGGCGGACCGGGTACCCTGACCCTGAGCGTCCCGGAGCGGGCGACGATCGCGAACATGGGGGCGGAGTGCGGCGTTACCACCTCGCTCTTTCCCAGCGATGAGGAGACGCGGAAATTTCTCCGGGCGCAGGGGAGGGAAGGGGACTGGGAAGAGATGGCCGCAGACCCGGATGCCGCATATTCCAGGGTGGTCGATATCGATCTCTCGGAGCTGGTCCCCCTGGCGGCGACCCCCCACAGCCCCGGGAACATCGCGGCAATCACAGCTCTTGAGGGGATGGAGGTGCACCAGGTCTGTGTCGGTTCCTGCACCAACTCGTCCTATCGTGACCTGATGGTGGTCGCGAAGGCCCTGAAGGGCAGAAAAGTTCACCCCGGGGTCAGCTTTATCCTGGCGCCGGGCTCCCGGCAGGTGGTGGACATGCTGGCGAGAAACGGAGCCCTCGCCGATCTCATCGAAACGGGGGTCAGGCTGGAAGAGAACGCCTGCGGATTCTGTATCGGGAACAGCCAGTCACCCGGGAACGATGCGGTTTCCCTCAGGACCAGCAACCGGAACTTCCTGGGCAGGTCGGGGACGAAGAGCGCGAACGTCTACCTCGTCAGCCCGGAGACGGCAGCCGCGGCGGTAATCACGGGGAGGATCACCGACCCGAGGGGGATCGGGATCCCTTATCCCGAGATCGCGATGCCCGATCGGTTCATCATCGACGATTCGATGATCATTCCCCCCTCCGGCGACCCGGAGAGTGTCGAGATCTACCGGGGACCCAACATCGGGGAACCGCCGGCGAGCGAACCGCTCTCCGAACAGGTGGCCGGGGTTGTGACCATCAAGGTGGGGGACAACATCACCACGGACCACATCATACCGGCCGGCGCGCGGATGAAGTACCGGTCCAATGTCCCTCTCTACTCCGAGTTTCTCTTCGAGGTCATTGATCCCGGTTTCTACGCACGGGCCAGGGAAGCAAAGGATTCCGGCAGGGACAACATCATCGTGGCGGGGGTCAGCTACGGTCAGGGGTCTTCTCGTGAGCACGCCGCCCTCTGCCCCATGTATGTGGGGGTCAGGGCGGTTATCGCCAGGTCATTCGAGAGGATACACACGGCAAACCTGATCAACTTCGGTATCGTCCCGCTGACCTTTAAAAACGAAGCCGATTACGATGCACTGCAGCAGGGTGATTCACTGGAGATCCCCGATATCCGTGAACGGATCGGAAAGGGAGGACCGCTCATTGTGAAGAACACGACACAGGGGAACGAATTCGAGGTCACCTGCGACCTCTCGGAGAGGGCGAGGGAGATCGTCCTCGCCGGGGGGATGCTGTCGCTGATCAGAGATACAAAAGGGTAGGAGAAGAATGCATGGGTGAAAAGATCAGGGTAAAGAGGACTCTGGTAGAGATGGACGGGGATGAGATGACCAGGATCATGTGGCAGATGGTCAAGGAGAAGCTGCTCCTCCCCTATCTCGACATGGAGATCGACTACTATGACCTGGGCCTGCAGTCGAGGGACGATACCGACGACCAGGTGACCGTTGCCGCGGCCCGTGCCGTTATGAAACACAGGGTTGGGGTCAAGTGCGCAACCATCACACCCAACGCAGCACGGGTCGAGGAATACGGCCTCAAGAGGCAGTGGAGCAGCCCCAACGGCACTATCAGGGGGATGCTCGATGGGACGGTCTTCAGGGCGCCAATCCTGGTGAGGAACATACGGCCGGCAGTCACCGGCTGGAAAAGGCCGATCCATATCGGGCGACACGCATACGGCGATGTTTACAGAAATGAGGAAATCAGGATAACACAGCCCGGCACTGCCGAACTGGTCTTTACCCCCGCGGACGGGGGCGAGCCTGCCCGGAAGGTTATCCACGAGTTTACGGGACCGGGGATCATCCAGGGGATCCACAACCTGGATTCCTCCATCCGGAGCTTCGCGACCGCGTGCTTTACCTATGCCCTGGACCAGGGGATCGATGTGTGGTTCGGTACGAAGGATACCGTCTCCAAGACGTATGACGCGAGGTTTCGCGAGATCTTCGAGGAGGAATACGAGGCGAACTGGAAGGGGGCCTTCGAAGAAGCGGGGATCGAATACTTCTTCACGCTTATCGACGATGCCGTCGCGCGGATCATGAAGTCCGAAGGGGGGATGCTCTGGGCCTGCAAGAATTACGACGGGGATGTCATGTCGGACATGCTCGCCTCGGCGTACGGGAGCCTGGCGATGATGACCTCCGTCCTCGTCTCTCCGAAGGGGTATTTCGAATACGAGGCGTCTCACGGTACGGTCCAGAAGCACTATTACAAGCACCTCGAGGGGGAGGTGACCTCCACGAATTCTACGGCGCTGATCTTCGCCTGGACGGGCGGGCTGAAGAAGCGGGGGGAACTGGACGGCACCCCCGAGGTTTCCGCCTTCGCGCAGAAGGTCGAAGACGCAGTCATAGAGACGGTCGAGAACGGGGTCATGACCGGTGACCTCATGAGGATCGCGGGGTCGCATCCGAATAATCGGCAGGTGACCACGGAAGGCTTTATTGATCAGATACGGGAGGTCCTGGAGCAAAAAATGTAAAGGGGGGGAGATGGCACAGAAGGCGATCAGAGAGGCGGACGGCAAGGGGATGATGACCCGTCTCCTTGGGGAGTATGCCGGAAGGAACTACACGGTCCGCAACAGGTCTGTATCGGTGGGGCCCGAAACCGATCTCGCACGGCTTTCCGGCAGATACCCGTGGCTCCTGAAGGAACGGCTGGTGGTCAAGGTCGACCAGCTGATCAAGAGGAGGGGGAAGGAGGGGCTCATCCTCCTCGATGCCGACTGGGAGAGCGCCCGGCGGTGGATCGGTGAGCGGATGAACAGGGAGATGACGGTGGATGACGTCACCGGGGTCCTGGATCGCTTTCTCGTGGAGCCCTTCGTTTCCCACGACGCACAGGACGAGCACTACGTGGCCATCCTCTCGGAGAAGGAAGGGGACGAGATCCTCTTCCATCACGACGGAGGGGTCGATATCGGGGATGTCGATGCCACGGCCATGAGACTCCCGGTACCCATCGGAGAGATGCCGACGGCGGGGCAGATCGAAAAAAAACTCCTCGGAAAGGTCCCGAAAGGACAGAAGGCGCTGATCGCCGGCTTTATCGAAGGTCTCTTTAAATTTTACGCGGACCTGAACTATACCTACCTCGAGATAAACCCCTTTGTCGTTAAGGGGAACAGGATCATCCCCCTCGATGTGGCGGCGAAGCTCGATGATACGGCCGCCTTCGTCAGCGGGAAGAAGTGGGGGAAGATACCGTTCCCCACCCCCTTCGGCAGGATGCTCACAAAGGAGGAGGCCTACATAGAAGAGCTGGACTCCAAGACGGGCTCTTCCCTTAAACTGACCGTTCTGCATCCCGAGGGGCACATCTGGACGATGACCGCCGGAGGGGGCGCCTCCGTGATCTATGCGGACACCA
>Ga0272441_10009070_pt1 | contig 15481 bp, 14 predicted proteins | sample SSMProp6N_FD_193582 | JGI IMG/M metagenome (GOLD analysis project Ga0272441, IMG submission 193582) | Marine sediment archaeal communities from Little Sippewissett salt marsh, Falmouth, MA, United States - SSM-Prop-6N | ecosystem: Environmental > Aquatic > Marine > Wetlands > Sediment ... | reverse complement strand
CATTTAATACAAGGGGATCTGATCTCTTTTCAACTACTAGACTTACTGCTACTAACTTCGAGACACAGGCTGTGGCTGCAGGTGACCTGGGTGGAATTGAAATTTCCCGGAACAGGCTCGTAATAACTATAGGATTGGAAACAATAACATATAACCCGAATACCGTAGCAATAATATTTGCTGCAGGAGAGGCTAAGTCAGTTGTTATAAAAGAGGCACTGGAGAATGAAATAAATACCCTCTACCCGGCAACAACATTGCAAAGACTTGAAAAAAGCACTTTCTACCTGACCTGTGGAGCAGCATCTTCGCTGTCCGACAGGCTGGAATTATATTTCATGCAGGGGAAGTGGTCAGATGAGAAAACCGAGAAAGCAGTGATTGACCTCTGCCTTAAACTGGAGAAATATTCACGGAATATTACAATTGCTGATCTTAAGAATGATGAGTACTGCTCGTTGATCCCCGACCTGAATAAGAATACTGTCAGCACGGTGGTTGATTCAGTCAAAAATAAGATAAACAGAGGAATCGAAAGGGAAGAGAATAAGGTAATATACCATACCGGTCCACACCATGATGATATAATGCTGGGTATATTACCCAAATGTATACGACAGGTGCGTTCAGCCACAAATGAAGTACATTTCTGTGTGCTTACCTCCGGGTTTACATCTGTTACAGATAAGTTCATGGAGAACATCCTGCTGGATACACTGAAGCTGATCGACGAGGGCCAGATTCAAATGATATTTTATCCTGACTTTTTTGATGGTGGGTACAAAATAAAATGGTACAAGGACGTATATCATTACCTGGATGCTACGGCACAGCATAATTATGCCGGTATGCGAAGAGGGATATGTCACAGGGTTGTAAGAGGGCTGGTCGAAATATGGGACCTGGGGGATAAAATGCAGCTGGTAGAAGTCATAAACATGGTGATCAAGACATTGCGCAGTTCATATAAGGGGAGTAAAAGTCCTGAACAGATACAGAAACTCAAGGGAATGGTACGGGAATTTGAAGAAGAACTGGTATGGGCTCATTTTGGTGTACCCATAAAAAATATACACCACCTCCGACTGGGATTTTATAAGGGTGATATATTTACTGAACAACCTGAGCGTGGGCGAGATGTGGAACCTGTACTTAATCAGCTTCGCAGGATAGACCCTGATATTATCAGTCTTGCCCTCGATCCTGAAGGGAGCGGGCCTGATACGCACTATAAGGTATTGCAGGCTATAGCTGCTGCAGTTAAAGAGTGGGGGAGGGAAAAAGACCTCTCAGGACTGAGAGTGATGGGGTACAGAAACGTATGGTACCGTTTCCACCCCTCTGAAGTAAATACAATAGTGCCCGTTTCACTTAATTCAATGGCAGTGCTTGAGAGCTCATTTGAACAATGTTATGGTAGCCAGGTGCATGCCTCGTTCCCCAGCTATGAATATGATGGTAAATTCAGTGACCTTACAAGAAAGATCTGGGTGGAACAGCTTAAACAGGTGCAGCTGATTACGGGGAAAGCTTTTTTCTATGAGAGTGAATTGCCTATATTGAGGGCAACACATGGTCTTGTATATACGAAAAATATGTCAGCAGATGAGTTTATAGCCATGGCAAAAGACCTTGAAAAACTAATGGAAGGTGTAATATTTTAGTTTAATATTATCGCTCCTTCTAAGTGCTTCTGACATAATTAACTTGCACTGAAAGATAATTTATCTATATTTATTCTGATTTTAGCATACAAAAAACCCAAGCTATGAAAAAAATCTTATTAACAATTATTGCCATTTGTCTTGTTACAGGACTTATGGGAGGTGGGCTGGTCACCAATACAAACCAGAGTGCCAGCTTCACAAGGATGATGTGCAGGGATGCAACAGTAGGCGTAGATGCAGTGTACTTTAACCCGGCAGGATTGACAAAGCTGGGCAATGGACTCCACCTGTCACTAAGTAATCAGACAATAGGACAGACAAAGACCATTACCAGTGATTTTCCCTTCCTGAATAGTGAAACGCCGGTTGAATATATTGGCAAGGTCTCTGCTCCTATATTTCCTTCGGTTTATGCAGCTTTTAAGCTGGGTAAATTTGTCTTCTCAGCAGGCTTTAACCCCATAGGAGGTGGCGGTGGAGCTGAATACCTTGATGGACTGCCATCATTTGAGATGATGGTCGCATCACTGGTGCCTTCATTACAGACACAGTTGGCTGAACTGGATGAAGGAGTTACCGGATTTGGATTCCCGGATCCCTATTTCCGAAATGTTCAAACCTATTCCTCTGATATAATTTTCAAAGGTAGCTCGGTATATTATGGAATACAGGCTAATGTCTCCTATGAATTGAACAAAATAATTTCCGTAGCCATTGGAGCAAGGTATGTCATTGCAAAAAATACATATGAAGGATCGGTATCAAATGTAATGATTGCAGCAGCTCCTGATGTGACAACCGGACTTCCATCACCATTTAACGGAACTCCCGGTGATTACCTCAGGGCTATAGCTGACCACCCCTATGCAGTAGCAGCCGGGGCTTCAGGAGAACTGGATTTAACTGCCGCATACCTGGATGGAGCTACTAATCTGGAAGCTGATGTTGAACAGTCAGGAAGCGGTATAACACCAATAATCAGCGTTAATATATCACCGATTGACATGCTTAATATAGCAATCAAGTATGAGCATAAAACAAAACTTGAACTTGAGACATGCGTTATCGATGGTAAAGATGCCGGTGGTATGTATGTCGATGGTGAAAAAGTAGTGGCTGATATGCCGGCAATGCTCACAGTAGGTGCCTCAATCAACCCAATGAATAAGCTGCTGGTATCTGCAGGGGTTAATTATTTCTTCGATAAGAATAATGACTACGACGGCAGTGCGGATGTAGACGTTAATATGATAGATAAGAACTATATTTCGTATGCCCTGGGGGTGGAATATAACCTCTTCGGGCCACTCAGTATAAGTGCCGGTTACGGCATGTCAACAACAGGTGTGAATGATGATTACCAGAGTGACGTCAGGTATAGCCTTAACACCAGTAGTGTTGGTGGTGGAGTGAAATTGTCATTAACGCCACTGCTTGATATTAACCTTGGTGCAATGTTAACATCGTACAAGGACGGTGGTAAAACATTTAATTACTACCTGGGGGAAACTCCGGTACCGGTTACTGAAACCTATAGTACCTCAACGTGGGTCGTAGCCGTTGGCGTCGACCTGCATTTCTAGCACAGGTTCAATCAGGGTAAGCTCTGAGTGAATTGTTGGGACAGGGGAATGGAGAAAGTTAAATTGGTTTAAGTGGTTTAAGTGGTTTAAGTGGTTTGAAACCCATATAAACTCTTAAACCACTTAAACATTTCAACCCAATATATTTCTCAGTTTCCCAATTCAACGCCTTAACAATTCAACAACTCAACAATTATTATGCAACCATTGCATACTATTATCAGTCCATTCTGTATGAAAAGGCCGCTTTTTATATCAATGTTAATATACCTGCATACCAGCCTTTTTGCAGGTGGATTGGTAACCAACACCAACCAGAGTGCCATGTTCACGAGGTTCCAGTGCAGGGATGCTACTATTGATGTTGATGCAGCATATTATAACCCTGCCGGGCTTGTACATTTCAACGATGGCTTCTTCCTGTCAGTTAATAACCTGTCAATTGGAGAAGCTCGTATGGTTACAAGTGATTATGATAATTTCGATCAGCCGAAGGAATTCAGGGGAAGAGTGATAACACCGTTTTTCCCAGCAGTGTATGCAGTTTATAAAACAGGACGCCTGGTTCTTTCCGGTGGTATAAATTTGATTGGTGGAAGGGGATCAGTGAAATATAAAGATGGCCTTCCTTCTATTGAAAGAAAAATTGCTGACCTGGTACCGTATATAAAAACAAACCTGGAATATGTCGACCAGGCACTTACTGACGTATCCGGATCAGATCCTCTCTATAGTAATATAACAGACTATGAAGTAATTGCTGAATATAGCTCGAATTCATTCCATCCCGGAATACAGATCAATCTGGCTTATAAGATAAATGATTATTTGTCTGTGGCTACAGGACTGCGAATGGTTAGAGGCAAAAATACCTATAAAGGAAGTATCTCTGATATAAATATTATAGGGACAAATACCGAAGGTGAATTTAGGGTGGACCCAGCTGATTACCTCAGGGAAATAGCTACCAATGTGGCCGATACCCTGGAACCAGGACTTGATAATACAGCTGAACAGGTAGATGCAAGAAGCTCCTTTGCACTGGATGCAGCTGAAAAGGGATATGGCTTTACACCTGTTATTAGCCTTGGCTATGCGCCTTCACTATATACTAACTGGGCTGTGAAACTGGAATTTAAAACCCGCCTGAGACTAAAAACTGAAGTATTTGATGGCAAGGATGGTAATGGCATGTTCATAGAGGGAGAAGAGGTGATTGCTGATATGCCTGCAATGTTGTCGGTTGGATTAACAAGAAGGCCGTCAAACAGGTTTATGTTTTATGCAGGAATACATTACTATTTTGATAAACCAATTGATTTTGACGGAAGTAAGGACGAAATAATTGATATGATAGATAATAATTCGTTTGAACTGGCATACGGTGCTGAATATAAGATAACTAATGCAATTCGCTTGAGTGCGGGTTGCCTGCTGGCCAGGCCCGGAGTAAACAAGGATTACCAGAACGAACTGAGATACAGCTTGCCGTCGAGCACCTTTGGAGGAGGAGCAGGAATAAGAATATCACGCCTCCTGGACCTCAATATTGGCATCTCTTATACTATATATAAAGAAGTCGAAAAAGAATATACCTATACACCCGAAAATACAATAACTCCAGTTGATGTGAGAGAATATTATGACACCAGGACATTCGTCCTTGCCGTTGGCATCGACTTCCTTTTCGGCGAAAACTAAACTCCTCAGTTGAACATGTTGAAATAAGTATTTAACGACATTAACAATAACTTTTTGTCTTATACTGAATTTATTAAGTCATAAATAATAAATCATAATTAATAATTTATAACTTGGAACCTGTAACATGAAACTAGAAACATGAAACAATTCCTCTTATCAACAATCCTTGCAGCAGTATTGATTTCAACATCCTGCTCGCAGACTAGTAATTACGATTATTACTCCGGCCCCGGCCCTGAAGCTATGGGTGATCCTGTTACCACGCCTGTTGAAGTTCAAATAATATATGATAATTATGTGCATAAGGAAGGGACCCAGGCAGACTGGGGTTACTCAATATTGATCCAGGGCCTTGAAAAATCAATACTTTTTGATACCGGGACGAGACCTGAAATATTCGAAAACAACTTCAGGGAAATGGGTCTTGATGCCTCTGAGATTGACGAGGTTTTTATTTCACATGAACACGGAGATCATTTTGGTGGTCTTGGTGCTGTACTAAAGATGAATCCTCAAATAAAAGTAGTTGTTCCTGAAACTTTCAGTAATAACTTTTTCAGTATCCCGGAAGAAACAGGGTCTGTAACAGAACTGATAAGCAAACCCGTGCAGATATGTAAGGGATTGTATTCCACAGGTGTTTTGGGAAAAGCAATCCCGGAACAGGCAATGGTGCTGAGTACGGCTGAAGGACTGGTGGTTATGACGGGTTGTTCACATCCCGGAATAATTAATATGCTTGAACAGGTCAAAGAAGACTTTGGTAAAGAAATATATATGGTCTTTGGCGGATTCCACCTGATGAACAGCTCTGAAAAACAGATAGATAATATAATCGAACATATGAGAGAACTGGGTGTGAAAAAATGTGGTGCCACTCATTGTACTGGAGATGATCAGATAGAATGGTTCAGGGAGGCTTTTGGTGAGGATTTTGTAGAACTTGGTACAGGTAATATACTTACATTATAGTATTATACGGGAAGAGTATGGTAGGATCAAAGATAATTACCGTAATTATCCTTGTATTTTTTTTCTGTCAAACCTTAAAGGGACAGGAGGTAATAAAACCAAATTACGGTCTGAAAAATCCCGAACCAGTTGAAGTAATAAGGGTAAGACTTAATGATACCAAGACATTGGTGGATATGAGTATACAAAACCAGGTGAGGGATGGCTACTTCTGTATAGATAAAAACACTTTCATTGAAGTTATTGATGGTACCAGATTAAAACTGGAAGAAGTGAACGGGCTCCCTCTCTGCCCTGAAATATACGAATTCAAATCGGTAGGGGAGAAGGTCTATTTCACACTCGTCTTTGATGAACTGCCGGAGAATACAGGCTGGTTTGATATAGTTGAATACTGTGACGAAAACTGCTTTTCAGTTCTTGGACTTAACCTGGATGACGAAATAAATAAAAATATCAATGCGGCCTTTAGCGCAATGGATAGACTCGAACCTGAAAAGGCAATCAAGATATTCAGGAATATACTGCCCTCATTGAAGTCGTCCGGACATGGGATTACCGGCTCAATATACCTTAACCTGGTTGAGCTACTGGCGGCAAATAACCTCGATGATGAACTCAGGCAGCTTGTTTCCGATTTTAAAGAATCAAACATACCTCATAAACAACGCTATCTCGAAATCCTTATTAACCTGGGCTACTGAGGCCTGGAACCCTGACGCTCCCACCGGTCGGTCAGGATCTCCGCTCCAGACGCTTCGGGCTGGATCTCCGCTCCGCTCCGACAGGGAGCAGGGGCTACATGTTGACGATGAGATTGGCAGATTCCTTCCTGCATTTATCTTAAGACGCGAAGTCTCGTTTCTCCATTTTCAATAAAAATTGTAACCTTACTGCAAAATCCTTCTCTGAACCATATAACTTTATCAACCTATTATTATTTATAATCAATATAAATATATCGATAAACGATAAATATATTTTGATATTCAATAAAACTGTTTTATCTTAGCACCATGATTAAATCTAATAATTATGGAAAAAACGAAAACAGCTTTGAGTATCAGGGTAATATTTATACTGAATGAAATTATATTCTGGTTATTTAATCTTGTTGCGCTTGCAGTTATTGTAATAGTTTTCCTCGTGTTCATAAACCATTTTGGTGAAGATCTGCAGTTACAGATTAGGTTACCTAATGCTTTCAATGCAAATCTTGATGGTGTTTTGATTGGTGAAAATTCATCTACTAATGTACGCCTGGTAGAGGCTTTCGGTGAGATACAATTTGTAAATACACCTCTATGGATAGCCAGGCCTTTTATGGTAGTCTTATTGCTTGTTGTTGGAGCAATGTATTTCATGTTATTTACATTCAGGAAGTTCATGTGGAGTGTTAACAGGGGTATAATATTTGATCTAAATAATATCAGGCGCCTCAGGATACTGGCCTTAAGTCTACTGTCATTCTGGTTTTTCTGGGTCGTATATGACATACTTGTTATGATTCTTATCGCCAGGAATCTTAACTTTGGCACTATCGATATGATAAATAAAACACAGTCTCATGCCATATTGTTGATCTTCTCACTTATTCTTTGGGCGCTGTCACATATTTTCCTTAAGGGATTGAAACTGGAAGAAGAAACCAGCTTAACAATTTAATATTATAGGTATGGCTATTATTGTTAATCTTGATGTTATGCTGGCTCGCCGTAAGATGAGTCTTACAGAACTTTCTGATAATGTTGGCCTCACCATGGCGAACCTGTCGGTCCTCAAGACCGGTAAGGCAAAGGCAATACGGTTCTCAACCCTCGAAAGCATTTGTAAGACACTTGACTGCCAACCGGGAGATATACTGGAATATACACCACATACCTGACCATAAGAAGGGGGAGATAAAAATGAACCGGAACCATTCTCCCCCTCCTTTGTCCGCCATAGCCTCATGTATTTGGGGCGAAGGCGGACTATTTTCTTTATCTGGCACAATAATTATTCCTGGAATTTTTCTAAGACGCCCTGGTAGGGCGTCTCTACTTTATAAACTTTATCAACCTTATCAACTCTATCAACCTTCTAATATGATAAATCGCATATTATTACCTGTAATCAATTTACTTTTTCTCACTATATTCGCATCTTGAAAAGTAATGGATAAACCAAAATAAGAAAAATCATGATGAAGAAAATAATAGGTTTTGCAATTATGGCAGCGTTATTTGCTGCATGCGGTAATACAGCTGAAAATAAGGCTGTTAATGAAAATGATAAGGGAGTTGAACAGGTAACTTTTACCAGTATAACCGAAAATCCCGACCAGTATCTTGGTAAAGAGATTACTGTAGAAGGCAAAGTAGTGCACGTGTGCATGCACAGTGGAAAAAAAATGTATATTGTGGGTGAAGATCCTGATATCAGGCTGTTCATCTCAGCAGGCGAAGAAGTGCCCAAGTTCCCAACAGAACTGCTCGGTAGTGAAATATCGGTTACCGGTGTGTTCCAAAAGCTGGAAGCAGGTGCTGAAATGGAACAAGAACATGCTGAATCTGAAGAAGGAGAGGCCTGTGAAACAGAGGAAGCTATAGCTAAGCAACCGGTTCTGGCTGATATGATGCTTGATTATAAAGCTCATACGGTTAAATAAAATAAATTTAATATTTTTGCAAAGGTCAGGCCCAGCCTGGCCTTTTTTAATTTTTTGATATGAAATTACGAAAACTTAATAGAGTAACACACAGGGATATAGGTTACCTGATTGCTGGAATGACAATTATTTATGCTCTCTCGGGGATAGCACTGAATCATAAGCACGATTGGAACTCAAATTATATTATTGAACAGCGTAATTTTACAACTGACATACGGTTTACCCGTGATTCATCAAATGAGGAGAGTGTGTACCAGCTGCTGGAAGAACTTGGAGAAACAAGAAATTATAAGACTTCCTATTATCCCACGGGAGATAAGCTCACTCTTTTCCTTGTAGGGGGCTCAGCAATAGTGAATACAACAACAGGAGAAGGTTATGTTGAAAGAATAAGCAAGAGGCCATTATTTTACCAGGTCAATTTCCTGCATTATAACCCCGGCAAATGGTGGAAATGGTTCAGCGATATCTTCTGTGTATCATTGATACTTGTAACCATAACAGGACTTTTTATCATCAAAGGAAAAAATGGCATAACCCGCCGTGGAGCTATACTCACAGTCATCGGCATTTTACTGCCAATAATATTTCTTTTCATTTACTAAGACCCACCCTTCATTGCTCTGTATTTTGTATCCTTATCCCTCACAATCAAGCCCTTAAGTCTTGGTGATCTTCATGAAGGATTTCCTTAAGACGCTCTACAGCGCATCTCTACGTAGATAATTATATTATTCCTGCATTGAAATTTGCTTAATAAACTCACTCTCAACTCATTCTCAACTCACTCTCAACTTTATTCAACTTATTACCATAACCTATTTTTTCTCCACCATCCCTTATTCATCTGGCAGTTAGCATATTGATAACCGTAGATTGTTTTCCCTTATTTTTCATATGCCTTTTCATACTCATGGAAGACAAGCTTCAAACTGATGATCAGTCCAAGCACAGCAAACTTCTGAACCAGGTGACGGAGGGGTGAACCGGTAGCATAAAGGAATGCATAGGGAAGTACTGTTCCCTGTAATATCAGGTGGTATATATATAATCTGTTCTTTTTTGAATTTTTGAGGAGGTGATGTATCAATATCACAGTAAACAGCCATAAAGATCCTATAACCAGTGCACCTCCGATCGAATGTAAAGTGTTCAGGGTATCACAGGGTATAATCAGGAGGATATAACCTATTGCGGCCAGACCGAGCAACTTGCTGCTGCTATTGTCCTCTGCCAGCCTGCTCAGTTTATAACACACCAGGGCACTTAATAACATCCCTGTACCATAAATAAGCATTGAAAGTGTGTTGGGACTCCCGTCCTGTGTCCTTATACGACCGAAATGGCTTATAGCATGATCCATGAATGAAAACGGCTGGCCATAGGTAATCATACCGAGTATAAATACCAGTATTGTTATATAAATAAGATATTTGGTATACCTGTTCAACTGCTGGTATATACTCAGTACCTCCTCACGTGAGTGGATGTCAGTACGAGCGAGCATACTCCCTTATGCTTTATCCTTGAATAAGTTACAAAATATTTTGCATTTACCCGCATATATATGTATTCTTTCTCAGGCAGGATTCTTTACTTAAAGCAAAATGAGGATGGAATGATACCTACCCTGAATGTGTCAATAGCTTCTCCGTTAGCATTGTAACGATACACAAGTCCCCTCTGCGTGTAGTCAATGGCATCTGAGATATAGATATCAGATCTCTCAGGATCAACACCAAGTCCGTAAAACCCTCCCATAAACCCCTGGTATGTGCTCTCAATAAATATCTCCGGGTCCTCTTCTGAAAATACAGGGTGCCTGTAAACATGCCTGTTGATAAAATAAATAGTATCCCTGTTGCCGTTAAGTTTTAATGACCCGGGGTAGTCTCCCAGATCAAACCTCCAGATTTTTTCAACCATTCTGAACTCAGGATCAATCCTGATCAGACCCGGTGCCTCATATCCGTACGGACTGCCCTGGAAACCACCATCGGTGAGTACCCAGATCTTGCCGAATCTGTCAATTGCCATTGAGCGTGGTTGTATCAGTACTTCAATAGAGTCAACCAGCTCATCTGTATTACTGTCGATTACCAGTATCTTGTTGTCAAAACTCCAGCAGTTGCTAAATACATACCTTCCATAGCTGATCATCTCTTCAGTGGTGTGCTGGAAGAAGGGACTTTCATTATTGCTTATATCTATCGCTCCTTTAATTTCCTGTGCGAGGGGATCAATTATGGTAATAGAACTGGAATAAAGGTCACTTACATATGCTTTCTCATCATTTATCAGGTGAATATTACGGGGTGATGTCAAACCTGTTATCTTTCCTCTGTATTCAAATGTGTTTATGTTAATGATATTTATTTTGCCGCTGTTGTTTACCACTATATATCCAAGACTGTCATTTATCGTCATGGAAGTGGCAATATCCCCGAGGGGAAGACCGTTCGTATGGAAAAAGATATCATTATATACCTCCTTTGTTTCTATATCATAATAAGATAATGAGGCGTTGTTATACATAAAATTGCCTTCGTTTACTATAAATAAACCTTTGGTTGACTCATGTATGCTAATGTCCCCCGGTGCCCATAACTCATTATCTTTCATACATGATGCACTTATTAACGAAAGAACGAATATAAAATATAAAATCCTGGCTGGCATTATTCTAAAACTTAATCATTACTATTAACATATAATTACGTCCCGGCATAGGCCTGTAGAGAACAGAATGGTATTTCTCATCAAAGAGATTATAGGCCTTGAACTCACCGGAAAGCATTACCTCCCCGAAATAAATTTCCTTACCTACTGATATATTATTCATGAAATATGGGTAGAGTCGGTCCCTGCGACTTATTTCATTGCTCGAGGTGGTAAAGCGTTCACTATACGAATTATGCTGCCATCCCATTGAAAAACCCCTGTATAAAAACTTTATGTTAAAGTTACCTGAATGCAGAGGTATATAAACAAGCTGTTTACCATAGGACTCATTACCCCATGTTTCTTTATTGTCATAGTTTAATGAGCTGGTATAGGCATATGTTCCGCTTAAGCAGTAACCTATGATACCCAGGTATCCTTCTGAAGCAACATTTATTTCAATACCCTTTGATTTCACCCTGCTTATATTAAGTGGTTCCCAGTAACCCCTGTAGGTCGGTATCCACAGTATCCAATTTCTTATGTTGGAACTGTAGGCCGTCAGTTCAGCCTGCAGGTTTTGTTCAAGAATTGCAGCCCTGTATTCCAGTCCCAGCTCTATGCTGTAACCTCTTTCCGGCCTTAGGTCAGGATTGCCACCGGGTTCCCAGTATAAGTCATTAAGTGAAGGATGGTGATAATTACCTGCAATATTACCTTTTAGTATAAGCTCATGGTTTTCCATCAGAAGGAGATCAAAACCGAGGTAGGGGATGAAGGGGGTTAACTTCTTATCAATAATATCTCTTCTTAGCATCATGTTCAGGTTCAGCCGCCCGGCAATCTCCTTATGGAGGGAAACAAACAGCGAAAATTCGGAACGATTTTTATCATAACCATTGTTATTAACAGTATCTCTTGTGTTTATCCTGTTTAGATTGGCATCAATGCTTGCCTTAAGGGAAAAATGATTACCTGCATCCTGGGTATAGCTTACATTGTTCATAAAAACCTCCTGCTTGCTTTCTGAATATATTACCGGGATATATCCCATGCCGTGGACAATATTCTTCAGGGTGTAGTCGAGTTTCTTCAGTGTGTATCCTGTCCGGAGCCCGATGCTGCTGTTTTCAGTAAAATGTTTCCAGTCGGCCATAAGCCTGTGGTCGGTATCAGACTGGCGATTAAGGTTTGAATTGTCCGGGCCTTCATAACTGGTTGCCCTGGGAATGGTTCGATAGGCTTTCTGACTCCAGTATTTAGCTGACAGGATATCCCTGCTGCCCGCCCTGAAATATAATTCCTGCAGAAGCCCGTGCTTCCTGTACGACGCATTATCATTGGTGTCGATGGGATTCACTATCTGTCCTGTCTGTGGATCAATATTACCTATTCCCCTGTTTATAAATGTGTAGTCATTCTTCGAATAATTATGATATATCCTCGTTTTTGATTGGATCACCTTGTTGCCTGCATTAAACTGCAGGAACTCATCAAAGCTACTGTAGCTTCCAATGCCCTGCATGTATCTGCCTGATAACCTGTTATTCCAGTCAGCCTTGTTTGCTATGTTAATCGACCCGCCGAGCCCCCCGCTACGGTCAGCTATGGAGGCCGTACCATGCCTTATAGTCAATTCATCGATTATGTAAACAGGTATAAGAGAAAAATCAACCATACCCGCCATAGGGCTGTTTATATTAATGCCGTTCCAGTTTACATGGGTGTGTGAAGGGGCTGTGCCTCTGAAAGATGCCGTTGCCAGGGCTCCACGGCCGTGGTCCTTTATAAATACCGGAGTATTTTCTGATAACAGATCTGATAATGAAAGGTTGATCTTTTCCAGGATTGTAAGCGAATCGATCGTCGATTCCTTCATCCCGGCTTCTTCCTTGTCAAACATAACACCGGCGTTAACTGTAACAGGAGGGACCCTGAACACCGAGTCGCGTATTCCCTGGGAAAAGATTACACTGCTTAATAAAGAAAGGGATATTAGTATGATTATTTTCCTTTTCATCGTTTTTGTACCCTTAATACCGGCAGCAAACGATGATTCACTTTACCAGTTCACCGCTGGCTGCAAAGACTGTATTCACTGGCAGGTCTTCTGACTTATCCCTGTTTGCGGCGCCTTCCCCTGCATTACAGAGTGGCATTCTGCCGGCAAACCCTCTTGCGGGACTCACAGCAGCGGGAACTGTTGCCGACTCCCTGCTCCCTCTATGGCAGCAGGCCACGGCATTCCCTTTTAATTCATGGTCGCATATCGAAATGCATCCAAAAAAGAAACCAATGAATATTCAAAAATAAGAAAAATTTGGAATAATAAATTAATGGATTAATGGAATAATGGAACTCCACAGCGTAAGTTCTACTTTAGCAAGCATATAATACTATCTATCAGCGCGCTCAAACCCCTCTGCCCCGTAATTCCCGTAATAAACATTATCGACCTTTTTATCTCAAATATCATGTATAGGCTATTGTTTTAACATCATTAAAAACTTAAATTTGTTAAATATCAAAAGAGAATTATTATCACTTAAGATCAAATTAATGACATTCGAGAAAATATTAAGGGAAAATAATCTCAAAGTGACACCACAGAGGATAGCTGTGCTTGAAGCTGTTGGTCAGCTGCATATACATCCCACGGCTGATGAGATAAGAAATTTCATACAGAAGAGATATCCAGGTATTGCGATAGGTACAATCTATAAAATACTTGATATACTGGTTGAAAAAGGCCTTGTCAGGAGAGTCAAGACAGGAAAGGACATTATGAGGTATGATGGAATGCTGAAGAAGCATCATCATCTATATTGTAAGGAAACCGAAGATATACTTGACTATTTCGACGAGGACCTCGACAGGATGCTGGATGATTATTTCAGGGATAGAGATATCCCTGGCTTTACCATCGAGGATATTAAATTGGAGATTATTGGCAGGATTAATAAGAAGAATTTAACATAGCATGAACAAATTCAAGCTTTAGTCTCGTTATCAGCTTTGTCTTTAATTCCCATCTTAGCTTCCTTCTTTTTCTTTTCCCTCTTCCTGAAATTATAATATATCACAAATAGTAGTATAGGGCCACCCAGGTAGATCAGTATATTGATCAGCGTAGGAGGAATCGGTTCATTTGCATCCGGATAATGTGTGGGTTCTTGAGCAAATATTACTGAAAACTGGCTTATAATAAATATTATCACAACCATTATCCTTCTGAGTATAGTCGATATCTTAATACTATCTTTCATACCTGTTAAGCAATTGAGCTGCCTGTATTGTTCAAAGTTACCCCCATTTAAATGAACCGAAAGACCCGGGGGGATACAGGAATCATCATTCGCCTCTTCTTTTACTTGTAACAAGAAGCCAGGATACATACAGCCTGCTTATTCCATACAGCATGGCATATACTGCAATTATGACTGTCGCCAGTACTGCACCCTCAAAAGGATTGAAAAGCAGAAGAACACCAACAAGAATTGACACAATTGCAGTGATAAGATTAATTGGTCTTGCAGGCATAAATTTTTTAAGCTGGAACCAGGCTGATAGTTGCATAATACCCAGGACGGTAATAAGCAATCCCAGTAATAGTATAAGCAGGCCAATGCTTAATTTGGGATAGACAATAATAAGCAGTCCTATCAGAGCATAGATAATTCCCTGGGTGAAAGCAAACTGCCAGAATCCCGACTTTCTCGACAGGGCCAGTATGATTAACACTATCCCTCCAACTATTGCCAGGGCACCTAAATAGGTAGCTATTGCCACCAGCGCATCTGCAGGGTTCATAAATATAATTACAGCCAGGCCAATTGCTACCAGGCCTTTCAGTAATTCCATCCCCCAGTTACTGTGCAATGTATTATTCATATTCTTAAATTTTGTTTCAATTAACATAAAGTTAAGAATATTTTCCCGACTACTGGCGAACTGGACTAAAGAGATGAGCACTAATGCTAAAGCATTAATCAGTGAGATCCCCTATAGCTCTGGCCAACTGAGTAGTAATGAGTAATGTTTGGTTTAATTGAGTAATTAATAACTCATCATTTATCATTCATAATTCTGAAGGCTCCTATTTTCGTAGAATAGTTATCGGCGCCAGCCTTAAGATAATCACCAACATACCATATGGTCCAATCATCGCTTGGATCAACAGCCGTTTGTGCGTAATCCATCCACCTCAAAGTGTTTGTTTGTGATGCTTCGCCCTCAACAAG
>Ga0272441_10009069_pt1 | contig 15483 bp, 10 predicted proteins | sample SSMProp6N_FD_193582 | JGI IMG/M metagenome (GOLD analysis project Ga0272441, IMG submission 193582) | Marine sediment archaeal communities from Little Sippewissett salt marsh, Falmouth, MA, United States - SSM-Prop-6N | ecosystem: Environmental > Aquatic > Marine > Wetlands > Sediment ... | reverse complement strand
TCGCGAGCCGGGGCTTGTCTGCTCTAGACAAACCGAAGCCGGCTCGCGAGGACGCTCGCCCCACCATGCGCTCGCCCCACCACGAGAACGCTCATCCCACCACGCGCCCGGAGGCGCTCATGCGGCCATCCGTGGTTTCAGAGGACACACGCAGTGAAACGCAGTGGCGAAAAGCCCAAGGCCCGCCGAGACGCGCCGACGCCGCCAGGTGAGCGGGTCGCCGCGCAATCCACCGCTTCTGCTCGATGGCAGCGGGGCGAATGGTTACTACTCGCAGCCATCCTCGCGGTCGGATTCGGCCTGCGTGCGGTGTATCTGGCGGAAATCATCCAGGAGCCCGACTTCTGCTTCCCGGCCATGGACCCGCAATACAACGACTACTGCGCCCGCGGTATGGCGTTTGGCGCGTGGACGCCCCCCGAGGGCTATCCCGATCCGCAGGTCCGGACGACGCCCCACGGCCGGCCCCCGGGCTACCCCTACTTCCTGGCCTTCGTTTACCGCGTGTGCGGGCCCGGTTACCTGGCGCCGCGCCTGATTCAGATGACGCTGGGACTGCTCAACGGCGTGCTCATGTTCTTCCTGGCGCGTGCCCTTTTCGGCAGCGCCGTCGGGCTTATCGCCACGGCGTTCATGGTCACCTACTGGGTGTTCATTCACTTCGAAGGCGAGCTCACCTATCCTGTGGTGGCCGTATTCGCGTTGCTGCTGTTCATGCACGGGGTCCTGCGCTGGAAGCATAAGCCAAACCTCTGGCGCGCACTGATCGCCGGGTTACTGTTCGGGCTCTTTGCCCTGTTCCGGCCCAACGGGCTCCTCTTCGGCCCCGTTCTCGTGGCGTGGTTCTGGTGGGTCTTGCGAGGCAGGAAGGACTTCGCCCGGTTCATGGTGTCGGCCGCGGCCTTGACGATAGGCACGATCCTCGCGATCGCGCCCGCCCTGGTTCGTAACTATGTCGTGGCCCAGGACTTCGTGTTTCTCTCCTCCTATGGCGGCGTGAACCTTTGGATCGGCAACAACGCCAATTGCGACGGCGTGACCCCCAAGATCCCCGAACTCGAGGAGATCGCCGGGTTGAAGGACTGGACCTGCTTCCACTATCCCCTGATTGTGCGTGGGTTGGGCAGGACGCTGGGCAAGGAGGACCTGAAGTTCTCGGAGGCCTCTTCGTATTTCTACGGGAGGGCCGTCGATTTCATCGCGCACCATCCGTTGAAGGTTCTGCAACTCGCCGGCAAGAAGGCGCTCGTCTTCTGGGGACCCACCGAAACCACGAACGACAAGGTCCTGCATTGGGCCAAGAAGAAATCGCGACTGCTCCATTGGCTCCCGGGATTTCCGGTGGTCCTTGCGCTGTTCGTGGTCGGCGTCGCCCTGTTCGTTGGCGACTGGCGTGAGCGCCGCACGCGCGACACGCCCGAGGGCACCGCGGACGAACCCTCCCGCATGGCCGCGGCCGTGATGCCGCTCCTGTTCATACTCGCGTACTTCGCTTCGGTGGTCCCGTACTTCGTGGCCGGGCGCTACCGCATTCCGGTGATTCCCTTTCTGCTGTTGTTTGGCGCGTACGGGGTGTGGCGCATCAGCCGGCTCGTGGCCGGGCGCGCCTACCGCCGGGCCGGGATCTGGGTGGGTGTGGGCGTGGCGACCTGCTGCGTGGGCAGCATCCAGTTCTACACCTACACCCCGGACTTGGCGATCTGGCACCACCAGCGCGCCAAGGCCTACGAGTGCAGCGGGGACCTCGACGCCGCCATTGCAGAGGTCCGAAAGGAACTCGACATCGACCCGGCCTATGCCGACGGCTACAACTTCCTGGGCAAGCTGCTCGAGAAACAGGGCCGGTATGACGAGGCGACAGGCGCGTATCAGCGGGCGGTCGAGCTCGAGCCCGAGAACTACGTTGGGCTGAACAATCTCGGATTCCAACGCCTGAGACAAGGCAGAACCGCCGAGGCCATGGCGCTGTACACCAAGGCATTTGCGATCAACCCCCGGTTCGGGCTGCTGCGCAACAACCTGGGTAACCTTCTCGCGGAACAGGGCAAGGTCGACGAGGCCATCGCGCATTACACCGAGGCGCTTCGCCTGGACCCGAATGACCGGTACGCGGACTACAACCTGGGCAACGCGCTGGCGGCCCAAGGGCGGCTGGACGAAGCGATCGCGCATTACGTGCGGGCGCTCGCGATCGATCCGCGCAATCCGGACATCCCGAACAACCTCGGCCTAGCCTTGGCGAAGCAGGGCAAGGCCGAAGAGGCCGTGCGCATGTACCACAAGGCGCTCGCGATCGACCCGGCCTATGCAAACGCGCACAACAACCTGGCCTACGAACTGGCCGGCATGGACCAGACGGACGAGGCCCTCACCCATTACGCCAGGGCGCTGGAGCTCGACCCTGAATTCCCGCTGGCGCACAACAACCTCGGGAAGCTGCTCGTCAAGCTTGGGCGGGCGGACGAGGGTATGGCGCATTTCGAAAAGGCCCTCGCGATTGACCCCAAGGATGAACTCGCCCACCTCAACCTCGCCGACACCCTCGCCGGACAGGGCCACCTCGATGAGGCCATTCGCCACTACCTCGATGCGCTCGAGAACGACCCGGCCAATCCGGATATTCCCAACAACCTGGCCAATGCTTTGGTGAAGAAGGCACGGTTTGCCGAGGCCGTGCAATACTATGAGTCGGCGCTCGCCATCGACCCGGACTACGTCAACGCGCACTGCAATCTCGGCACGGTGTATGCCGGCTTGGGCAACGTGGACAAAGCGGTTGAGCACTTCACCCGGGCCCTTGAAATCAGCCCGGACAACGCGCTCGCACGCGAGGGCTTGGACAAAGCGCTCAGGGCAAAGCGTCAGCGTGAGGAAGCCACAGGCCTGTGAACGGCTCCGAGGCAGTTTGGAGAACCCGGCGCAAGCGGACGGCTGCGAAGTGAATAAGCGAGCAATGCCTGAGAACAACGCGGGAATCTGCTGGCGAGCCAAGCGACTCCTTGCGCGAAAGGAATGCGAGTTCCCGGCATCTGCGTTTTGGAGAGCGCGTTTTCGTCGTTACGTGAAGGTCCCGAGCACTTCCGCGAAGTAGATCGTGTGCTGCTCCTCGACCGGGCTCTCGCGGTGTTCCGGGGTCAACAGCATGTGGGGCGGGTGGATGCGCGTATAGATGCGGCACTCGACGTTGATAGGGCATTCGAGGATGGACGGGGCTCTGACGTGGACGCTCGGGACCGGCGTGAGGCCCGCGGCCTTGAACTTATCGAGGTCGCGGCCGGACTTCGTACCGCACAACTCGACCGCACCTCTGAGGCCGTCGTCAGGCACGGCGATCACAAACTCCGGCACCGACTCGAGGAACCGCCACGAGTGACGCGGCGGCGCCACGGCAATGACAAGGATCGGATGGCCGTGATAGTGCGGCCCTATATGCCCCCAGCCCAGCGTGAGTAAGTTCTGTTTGCCCTCGGCGTCAACCACCGTGCACAGCACGCCGCAGGTGCGCATTCGCTCCAGAATCTCCGACGTACACCCCCAGAAGTCTGTGGGCTTGCGCTGGTTCATGGCGTTTCCTCCGAACTCTTTGAGATCGCAAGCGGCTTGCTGACACAATTCCACAACCGAGGACGGTTTTTCAACGAGTCGCGCAAACAGTGCGACGAAAGGAGGAGCCCCATGGGAAACACACGACGCGACGTACTCAAAGCCGGTGTCGCATCGTTGGGCGCGTTGGCGCTATGGCAGCGGCGCGCCAACGCCGTTGAGCAGCAGAAGGAGAGCGAAGAGGAGAAGCCAATGGAACCCATGCGGCCACTGGACTACGGGCTATCGTTCATCTGTCACGCGGCTTCGTTCAACGCGGTCCGGTTCTGGGTCGAGAGCCGGACCCGCATTGTGGACGCAAACGCGGGCACATGCACGGACTACTATCAGTGTGCGTCCTGCAAGAGCGAGCATACCTTTGCGGAGAAGGACCTTTTTCAGGAGGACAATTACGATTTCCTCCCGATCTTCGGCGCCGGGAACGTGCTGATCTTTCGACGGCCCGTCCGGCTCAGTGACCGCTACCGCCAGGTATCGAAATGTGAGGAGGTCTGGGGGGCGCCTATCCTCAGGCTGCGCGAAGCTTCGGCCGCAACGGAACTCAACACGTGGGAGGAGATCCGTGACGCCACGGCCGCGGCCTTGCCGATCGTGACGCAGACCGAGATCCAGAATGCCGACACAGGGCTCCGGGCCATCATCGAGTGCCCAACCAAGACCATGAATGTGAGCCTCGAAAAACAGATGTACCAGGTGGACACGGGGCCAATCGCCTTGCCGGACTTGACGAAACAACATGACCCCCAGATTGACTGTCTAAGCCTGGCCTTCATTGTGTTCAATGCCCCGGATTTCGCGGACTTTGTGGTCGAACAGCCTACCCCTGTGATGGAGGACGAGGCGGAGAAGTGCAGAGTCTACCACTACTCGAACCCCTTCAGCCTGCCGGCCAAGAACCGCCTCCTGGCACTGAGCAATACCTGAGAAGATTGGCTCGCCTCACTCCCCCGGGTCTTGCACGAGCGGGCGCGCCTGTTCCTCCTCCTCGATAAGGCCGGCTGCGCAGTCGGCCAGCATGGTGCCGGCCTCAGGGGCGAGGTGGCTGGGCGGGCCGAGGGTGGTCTCGTAGCCGCCTCTCGAGAAGGCCTCGGCGTGGGGCACGTAGCCCACGTTCCCGTTCGCGTAACCCACGATCAGCGCGTGCACCGGGTGGGCGTCCTGCTTAATCCGAAGGCCCACCTGCACGAACAACTCCGCCGGAATACTCACGAACGCGTACTCGTCGATGAAATGGGTTTGCACTTCGGCGGGCTGGGTGCCCCGCGCCTTGATGCGCTCGACTAGCTTGGGCATCTGCCGGTCGTAGATCGCCGGGTCCACGAAGCGTTGCGCCCCGCGGACCGCGCCGCCGGTCTCCGCATCCGTCACGTGCCGGTAGGGGAGTTGCACGCTTCGGGATCGCGAGCCCAGCCTGAGCGTGTCGCGCATCTCCATGTTGGCCATAACGGCGAGCGCGTCCTCTGCAAGCCGGCGGCCCGCTTCCTCCATGGGCATGTCCACCCCGCCGGCCGCCGGGTTGGATGTATGGATGTTCCCGCAGGCCCCGTTCAGGAACAGCGTGACCGGGCATCCCCGGTTCCGCATCGTGGACGCCACTACGCCGGGGTATCCGGCTGAGATCGCCGTACCGCCGCCGTGGTGGGTGGGGTGACAGGCGAAGTTGACGATGGCCCCGAGCAAGCGCCCGTGGGCACCGCGAACCGCAAGCACGGCCAACTCCGGGTCGATGGGCCCCTCGATGCAAAGCGCCTCCGGGTCATTGAAGTTGCCGTGCGTGCGCACCGTGCCGTCGCGCATGATGACGCGCCGGTTGTGGGCCACGTCGAACTCGAAGCCGCTTCCCAGCCCAACCGTGGCTTGCTCCATGGACTCGAGGGCCTGGCCAAACGCCCGGACAACTTTCTCGACCAGTTGGCTCGTGTACCCCTCGTCCCGCTTGACGTCGCCCACGTTGGCCACGGCGGGCCCGGCGTGGTTGTGTGTAGCCGCGACCATGACGCGCGCGCCCGGATAGCCGTGCTCGGCCGCCACCCCTTTGCGAATCTCGTCTGTGTCGCTCCAGCGTATCGTCAGCGTATCCAATTGGACGAACGCGATCGTTTCATCCCCGGACTCGAGGATACAGACCCGCGCATACAGCGGATCCAGAACCTTGTCCACCTTGATGTCGCGTAGCCACCCTATCTTGCTGATCCCAACAGGCGGCGTGATGTCCATTTGTGCGAAACCTGCGCGCATACTCATCCGCGTATCCTCACGTGTTATGATGCCCGCCGCGATTCAACGGCGTGTCCGGCCTCGTTTCATTGTGCGCGAGCGGTCCGCCCGACATCAAGCAGCATCTTGTGCCCAAGCACGAAGCGAGGGCCACGCTGGGGAGAGACGACAGGATGACGCACCGGGAACGTTTCCTGGCAACCATGCGCTATCAGACGGTGGACCGCGTTCCGTTCCGCGACGGGGGCGCCTGGCCGGAGACCATCGAGCGCTGGAAGCGCGAAGGCTATGACCCTCAACACCCGCCGTTCCAATCGGACCACTGGGAAGGCTTCGGCCACTGGTTCTTTCCCAACCCGCCGTTTGAAAGGGAGGTCGTCGAGGAAGACGACCACACGGTGACCTTCGTAAACGCCGAAGGCATCCTGATGCGCGAAAGAAAGGACTACCCCGCATCGAGCATGCCCCAGTTCGTGCGGTTCCCGGTCGAGACGCGCGCGGATTTCCGAAGATTCTGGCGCAAGAAAATGCAGCCGGACATGGCCGGACGCATCGGCGCCGACTGGCAACAGCGGCTCGACCACTATCGCTAGCGGGATTTCCCCCTGGTCGTCATCGCCGACCGCTGGGGCGGGTTCTTCGGCCCGCTGCGCAATCTCCTGGGCGTCGAGAACCTGTGCACGACGTTTCTCACGGACCCCGCGTTCCTCGAGGAGATGATGGAGGCCATCGCGGATTTCGTCATCGAGGTCGCCGGCCGGATTCTCGACCACACCTCGGTCGAGTTCTTTGGACTCTGGGAAGACATGGCCTACAAGACCGGGCCCCTGATCGGACCCGACATGGTGCGCAAGTACATGCTGCCGCGATACCGGCGCGTCGTCGAGTTCCTGCGTGGACGCGGCGTCGAGTTCATCTCGCTCGACAGCGACGGCGATATCTCCTCCCTCATCCCCGTCTGGCTCGACGCCGGGATCAACGTCCTGTACCCGTTCGAAGTGCAATGCGGCATGGACGTCGTCAAAGTGCGCCGCGAATACGGACGCGACCTCAGGCTGCTCAACGGCATCAACAAGTACGCCGTCGCCCAAGGCCCTCGAGCCATCGACGCGGAACTGGCGCGGGTCCGCCCGCTCATCGAAGACGGCGGCTATATCCCGGGGCCGGATCACAGTTTGCCGCCCGACGTGTCGTTCGCCAACTACTGCTACTTCATGGAGCGCCTGCGGGAGGTCATAGGGGTGGGCGATTGACCCATCGCGCGGTTGAATGCTTCAGCGCGCGAGCCGCACAATCGTTGCGTCATGCGTCCGCCACCAACGGAAACTTCTCTGGATTCTCCAGAGAGTCCAGGGCCAGATCGACATCCAGGACTGGCCAATAGAGGTGCACACCGTGGAGTAGTTCCACGTTCACAATGTCCTCGACCTCGGCCCTCTTGAACCACGGGAAGTCCTCGTGCGGGAGAAAGTACTCCTTGTCACGAACGAGAACCCAGATTCCGTGGGTGTCAATGTTGGTGACTTCTGCCTGGGAAGTATCTGTGCCAAGCGGATGCGGCAGGTTGAACCTCCTTGGAGAACGACCAGCCTTTGCCACAAGCGTCAGCGAGTCCATAGGAGGTGCTTCTGGGCGACCAATCCGTTTGCTTATGATCGCGCGTTGACTTTCAGATGCGATCCACCCAGTAATTCGGCTCGCGTCTACTATGGGCTACAGCAATAACGTATAGGTCATTATCAATAACCGAATAGATCAGTTTGTATGGAAATCGCCGAAGCACAACCCGCCGTATTTCGGGGCGAACTTGTTCTCCAAGGCTGGGAAAGCGCTCAAGCATCTCAAGGGCCGCCCACACTGCACCGCGGAACTTCGCACCCAAACCTTCTTCCTGGACCTCGTAGTAATCAAGCGCCTCATCATATTCCTTTTGGGCAAGTGGGTCGAAGATGAGGTTCATGGCCGCTGACCCAGGACTTTTTCTGCCGGGATTCCCTGAGTCTTGCCTGCTTTGTACGCGGCTAGCCGTCTTTCGGCTTCATCATTCCAGATCTCGTCAATCGAAGCGTCAGGGCGCTCAAGACTGTTATGGATGACATTGAGCAACTGCATACGTTCTGCCGGCTTCAGTTGAAGCACTGTTTCAACAAGCGCTTTGTTCATTGTTCATCCTTTCTGTCTCTGGCGTACCATATGAATTCTGGCCGCTCTGAGTCAATCGTGATAAAGAGGAGAATAAAAGCCCATAATCAAGAGACGATGGCTTTCTTCGCTGCCTCTGAGGCTGCTAACGGACCCGCGGCTGATCGACGTACCGCGAGCCCGGGCGCTCGAGCCGCGTGTTCGGACCGCCGCAGGCCAACCGGACACAAGACTCGAAGACCCGAGGCTTGGTTCGGCAAGGCCTTGCTTCAGTGGGTGTGGGCGAGGGACTCACGCACGACCGCGGGCACTCGGATCGGCACGAAGCGGTCTTGGGAATACAGGTAGTCCTCGCCGCTCTCGTCCACGACTCGGATGTCCCCATCCTCTTCCGCGTCCGCATCCGGAATCGTGCGGCAGATCTTATGCAGTTCCAGGGACGCGGGGTAGTCGGTGTTGTCTACGCAGACGACGTAATGCTCTCTGCCTTTTCGCGACGTGCTCATGCTCAATCGAGATATCGCTTCCGCTTCATCTCGCGGCGGCCAATGCCGATGGACACGACATCCGTGATCTCGCCGATGACGGTGAACTCATCCACACGGCATTGTGCCACACAGATGCGATAGGTTCAATCACCTTGCCGGACGCATCATTCGCGAACTACTGCTATCGCGCGGTTGAATGGTTCAGCACGCGATCCGCACAATCGTGGTGATGAAACGGCCGCGTTCTGTCGCTCGGACAACGGAAGGAACCAAGCGTCCATGAATCAGAGACCTGCTGTCCCGCCAGCCATAGGGTGTGTCCTCCTCTTGGCGTCTGTAGCCTGTGGCCTCGATCAGCAATGGTGTTTCGACATCGGTTCCTCGGCGCGCTCGATGCCGCTGATCGTGGACGCGGACGGCGATGGGCAACGCGACGTCGTGCTCACGACCCGCTTCAACGGCACGCTGTGGGACATTGCGCCGGATGGCGCGCTTGTGCGCACGCTGCGTCGGGACCAATGGCTCGAGGGCTCCGCAACCGCGGTGCGCCGTGCAGGCACTGCGGCGCCGCTGTTGGCGTTTCAGGAGTCGACCGGACGCCTGAACCTGGTGGACCTATGCGCGCAATCGGACGCGGCCGTGGACATACCCGGCCCGCCTGTCATTGGGACCGCGCCGTGCGCCGCGGACCTCGACGGCGATGGGACCTCCGAGATCATCTGTGCTCGATCCAACAGCGTCGTGACCGTGCTGGACTCTTCGCTGCGTCCGCTTTGGCTGTTCGACGCTGGATCGCCGTTTCATTCGTCGCCTGCGGCCGGGCCGGTGTTTACGGACGGTGCGGCCGTGTACGTGCAGTGCCTGGACGGGACCTTGCACTGCCTCGCGGCAAACGGGATGCCCTTGTGGCGATTCAGGACCGACCATCCTGCGCCCGCATTTCCGTCCGTGGCCGATCCGATGATCGTGCAGTTGGGCGAGAAGGACCCTTGTGTCCTGGTGAGCGACCGGGACGGCTGGCTGTACGCCGTGAATGCGGCTACGGGTGACGAAACGTGGCGTGTGCATGCGGGCACGTGCGCGCTTGGCAACCCCGCCGTTACCGCCCTGGACTCGGAGGAACCGCGGCACGTGCTGGTCCTCAGCGAGCGCGGCGAATTGCGCCTGATTTCCGCCACGGGCCAACTCGTGAATCACGCTGCTCTTCCAGAGGGACGGTATGAGCCGCGGCCGCTTGTTGCGGACGTTGACGCCGACAACGAACTCGAGGTGATCGTCGCGGCGCGCGACTGGAAGGTTATCGTGGCCGACCTCGAAGGGCGCGTCGAGGAGACGCTCGAACTCGAGGGCAATGTCCGGGAAGGGCTCGTGCTGGCCGACCTGAACGGCGACGGCTTGCTGGAACTCATCGCGGCGACCGAATGCGGCCGGCTGTACTCCTTCGCCACACACGCTACCGAAGGCTGGAACCACCCGCGCGCCCGCGGCGCGATGGACGGCTGCGCCGGGCCGATCCGCGCCAGTGCGGCCCTACCCCGCTTGCCCGTGGCGCGCCGGCGCATGAAACCGAAAGCGGCCCTGACGGCCCCATACAACCGTGAAGCGTCCTTGGGCACGGCTGTGGTGTTGTTGCGTGGTGTGCGCCAGGCCGATGCCGTGGTTGCGGTGGTGCGGCGTGGGCAATGCATTGTGGGCGCTGCCTGCAAGCCGCTGCACGGTGCCCACTTCACCGTGCCCTGCGTGCGCCGCACGCCGGGCCCACTGGTCCTGGATGCGTGGTGCCTGGATGCCGGGGGCCAGGTCGTCGCCGGCTGCACCGGGGCGCCCTTTGATACGGCAACACCGAAGCCCGTTCGCCTGGCATCGCCCGAGCCCTTCATCGCCGCTCTGGATCAATGCGCCGGCGCGTATCAGATGCCGTCCCGTTGGCGTTTGCCCCAAGTGCACGGCCGGGATTCGTGGCACGTGGTGCGCTACATGCCGGAACACTGGGACGCCTTCGGGTTAAGCGATGAGCCCTTCATCCGGGAGGCCATCCCGAGGATATGGGCACCCGCGGCCGAGCCGGGCAATGGCTTCGCACCTAACCATCCTGCGTGGGCCGGCATTCGGAATGACTCGAAGCCGTTCTTCATCATGAATGACTATTTCCGCCCAAGACAAGCCTATTCGGACGAGGCGTATGATGCGATCCAAGCCATGGCGGGCGAACGCTTCCTCGGGTTCACGGTCCACGAGTGGGCGTACCACGTATGGAAAGAGGACCTCGAGCCGGGCGCGATATCCATCCGCACGCGCGAGGACGCCACGGAGGTCCTCCACGCTGATTTTTCGCAACTGCTCAAGATGAGCCACGGCAGGATGTATCCGGGCCAGGGCTACTGCCTGTTTCACCACCATGCGTTCCAATGGGGCGCCCCCACCGGCTATGCCGAAACCGGCGAGAACATCCCCTGCGCGTCCCTTCAGTTCGCGTTCTTGCGGGGGGCGGCACGCCAATACAGCGGCAAGCCGTGGGGCGCGTACTTGTCGAACTGGTTCCGGGGCAGCGTCGTCGATACCCGGTATCGTGATGGCGGTCCCGGCGTGAGATGGAGCGTCCCGGACATGGCCAGCGGCGCGACGTGCGGCCACTCGCCGTCGCTCGAGTTCCGGATGCACATGGCGGCGCACCTGGCCGGGGCCACCTTCGTCCACCACGAATCGGACGCCCACAACGGCTGCATCTTCCTACAGGAAGGCCCGGCGAACACCTACACCCTCTCCCCTTTCGGCGACGCCCTGAAGCGATGGTATGACTACAGCCGCGAATACCCGAACCGTGGCGTGCCGTATACGCCCGTGGCCTTCATGCTGGACTTCAACCACGGATGGCGGCCGCGCGAGCCCATCTTCGGAATCTGGCCGCAGACCCGGGCGGATCGATCGATTGAGGCCGTGCTGGGCCACGTGTTCCCCTGGGGCGGACGGCTTGACTTCGAACGCGGCTATTTGGCCAACGGTCCGTACGGTGACATCTTTGACGCCGTCACAGACGATGCGTCCCTCGAAGCGCTGGCAGGTTACGGCGTGTTATGGCCGTTGGGTGAAGTGACGCTTGACGAGCAGGCCCAGCGCGCCCTCATGACCTACGTGAAGCAGGGCGGCATTCTCATACTTGACAGCACCTTGGCGGACCAATTGCCGCCGGACTTCCCGGGGGCGCGGCTCGCCAAGGGCTGGTCCTTTGCCACGCAGGCACAAACCGCGCTGGGGGCGCCGGCCGACGCTCCCGCGCCCTATCGCTACCGCCGGATGCGCCTGGCCAAAGACGTGCAAGCGCTCGCGTGGTCCGAGCAAGGCGACCCGTTGCTCGTGTGGCGTCGGCAGGGGCGTGGCGTGCTCATCCTGAGCGCCACCGAGCATTGGCTTGATGAACGCGAACAACTGCTGCCCCATGTGCCCGCAATCCTCGAACTGCTGGCCGGCGCGTTCCTGCCCTTGCGTGCATCGCCCGACGTCCAAATGCTGCTGAACCGGACCGAAAACGGATGGGTCGTCGGGTTGATAAACAACAACGGCGTCACCAAGACCCCCACAGAGCCGGCCGTGATACACAAGGACGGCGCCCGCGAGTGCCTCATCCATTTCAAGGATGAATTCCCGGTTCGGTTTGTCTCACGGATGGGCAAGTTCCGCTGGCATTTGCGTGCGGACGCGCTGCACGTTTCCCTGAAACCCGGCGAGGTGGCCGTGGTCGAACTCGAGTTTCCTGGCGCTTCGCCGTGACCTGCGGATGCGCCCCTACTGTCCTGCAGCGGAGCTGAGAGCTTGTGAAAGTATGTGTGGCACAGCCGCCCCCGGCTGTGCAAGTGTTTGGGAATGAACGTGTGGTGCATAGAAGAACACAGCCGGGGGCGGCTGTGCCACATTCTCTCACAGGCTGTGAGAGAGGGATTCCGCGATCGCCTCAAGCCCGCACAGAACCGGCGCCTTGTTCGGAGAGCCCTTCGCCGCGGTGAGTTCTATTTCCAGCGTGTCCTTGACCTTGACGTCCGTGAACTCGCGCACCACCGTGCGGCGAGGGCCTCCCGCGGCCTCGGCAATATCGAAGTCCGAGAGGACTTCGTCGCCTTGCACGCGCACAGAGAACACCCGCTGTCCCGCGGCCAGATCCTCGGGTTCGGCGAAGTGCAAGCGAACGGTATACGCGCGCTTGCGCTTCGCGTCCTGCGCAAGGCCGACCTCTATGCCCGTAATCCCGTTCGCCCCGGATGCGCCGACCCACGCGGGGCCATCGCCCTGCATTTGCGACGAGTGGTGGAGGAACCATTGCGGCGCTTCGGGTTCGACGGTGACCTCGACTTCGGGCGATGCCCCGCCCACCACAGGATGTTCGAGCCAGAGCGTGCCATCTTCGGTCCTTCGGTCTCCCGGGGCGCCAAGATTGATCCCGACGCGCAGGATGGGCCCGTCGATCTCGAGCTTGGGAAACGTGGTCCATACCTCGATATCCGGCGCGGGAACGAACGCAAGCGACGTCTGGTTCTGATAGGAGCAGGTGCACGTCCGCGTGTAGTCGGGCGCGTTCAGCACGCCGTCCGCCGCAATCAGGTTGGCCGAACAGCCGGACTTGAACCCGCCGAAATGCCCCGTGCCCCCGTCGGCCAGGAGGTCGCAATACGCCGCGGCCGACGACCGGAACGTGATCAGGTTCTCGCTGGCGATGTGGTAGCCGCAGCCCTTGGTGCGCTCGTAGGTCCAGGGCATGGGGTTGCCGGTCAAGGGGTTCAGGCGCGTAATCTGCTCGCCGGTCAACAGGCTGTACATGGTCCGGTGCGTGATGATCTCGTCGCCGTGCAGGATCGGCGGATTGGAGTAGCCGCGCGTGATGTCCCAGACCACGGTGCCATCCTTGCCGCGGTACGTGATCATCCGCTTGCCTTCTTCACCCACGACCATGTCGCCGGACGGGCGCGTCGCCTGGAGGAGCACGTCGTGCTCTTCGGAGTAACTGAGCCACGACCCAAACACGTCTTCCTGCTTCTCCCACCGGACGTCGCCGGACTCGGCGTCCAGCGCGAGAAGCCGGTAGCCATCCGGTACGCCCATACCGCGCCGCGTCAGGACGCCCTCGACGAACGGCGGCAGCTTGTCCAAACAGAACAGCGTGCCATTGCCGGCAGCGATGGCGTTGTGGAGGAAGCCGTGCTCGGCGTCGCGCGCCCATTTCGTCTCGCCCGTATGGCGATCCATCACAATGATCTGATGGCTGGCAGTGTTGTCGAAGTTATGCCTGGCCTCCTTGGGCTTCCGCTCGTCTTCGGGCAGGAGCCGCGAGAAATCCACAAAGCTGCACCCGGCAATCAGCAGATCCTCGTAGGCCGCGACATAGGTCCACTCGGGCGGTTCGCCGTCCTTTGCGCCGGGCAAAGTGAACGCGCTCAGTCGGGCGCCCGTCGCCGTATCGAGTACGTGGCAATCCGCGCCTTGGAGCATGTAGGCCTTGTCAAGCGTGACCACGTAGTTCGCGCCGCGCGAATTCGCGCCGGGGATATGGCGCTGCGAAGGATAGCTGTCATCGTAATAGTGGCCGAAGGTCCCCAGGTCGCCGAAGCGCGCTTGCCACAACACCCGGCCGGTGTACACGTCCCGGGCGTTCAGGAGGTCCATCCCTTCGATGAAGAGCCTTCCGCCGATGACCTGGGGAGACGGGCCGTGACCGTGCCGGGGCAGCACGTCTGCGTTCGAATTGCCGCCGAACCACAGAAGGCCGAGCGGCATCTTGACCAGGGCGTCGTCGGACTTCGCTGTGTTTGCCGGATCCGCGTACTGGTGGGTCCAATACGCCGAGCCGGGCAACGGCCCCTCGCGCGTCAACAACACCCCATCCCCGGCGGCAACCGCTTTGGCGCCCGGCAGGCCGCTCGACGCCACGAGCCGCATGAACGCGTCCCGCTTGTCGTCCTTCAAAGGCAGCCATGCCTGGCCGCCGTATGGCCGCATGGGCTCGAAGATGCGATCGAGGAACGCGGGCGTCGCTTCAAACCCGGCGGCATCGAGATCGGCGACGACGCTGAGCGACGCCAGGTACGGCGGCAAATCGAGCGTCCCGGGATCGCCTTGGTGGACCGCGATGCGCGTGCCGTAGAGGCCGTGCGCATCCAAGCGCGGGCGCAAGGCCGCCACCTTGCCTGCATCGGGATCGATGGCGATAATGAGCAACTCGGACCCGAGGGCAAGCGCATCGAGCAGGTCACCGTCGCCAACGCCGTACACCACCGCATACCCCTCCCCCACGCCGGATGTCTCGATAATGCCCTGGGCCTGCGCCGTCGCCGCTGCGGGCAGGTTGGCACCGTCCTGTTCGCGCTCGAAGTTGCGCGGCTCCTGCTTGTCTTTTGCGAAGGCCATGATGCGGCCGTCGAGGGTCACCGCGAAGAGCTTGTCGTCCGCGGCCAGCAGCCGCTCCACTTTCCCCTCAATCTCCTTGGTCCACGCCACCTTGGGTTCGCGCGTTCCCGAGCGAAGCTCGAGCGCGGTGATACGCCCATCCCCCGCCGCATAGAGCCGGTCATCCGCCTTGATAAGGTCCCCGGAGGCATCCACTTCGCTGCGCCACAAACGGCTCTGGGTGAGATGCTTGGGCGCGTCACAGAGCTCCTGCGCATCCAGAGCCGCAATGGTCTCGCCCGACAGGTAGAACACCTCTTCGGTCAACACGGGATAGCGTCCGATGCGCGGGACGAGTTCGTAGCCGTCCTCGAGGCCGTACATCGTCGTCACCCCTTCCGCGTGATGATTGAAAAAGACACCCCGCCCCGCGCACACGAACGAACCGCCCGTGTGCCCGTAGGCGTTAGGCCGCTCCTCATCCAAGCGGTAGTAGAGAAACGCGCCGGTGTCCAGGTCGAAGCAGGCCGGCACCGAACGTCCGCCGGGGATGAGCAACCGCCCGTCCGCAGCCGCCAGTGCGCCCTGAGGGGCGACCCCGGCGAACGCAGGATTGCGGTGAGGCTGGTTGATCCACTGCGCACTCGTGCTGTCGTTCTTC
>Ga0272441_10009068_pt1 | contig 15483 bp, 10 predicted proteins | sample SSMProp6N_FD_193582 | JGI IMG/M metagenome (GOLD analysis project Ga0272441, IMG submission 193582) | Marine sediment archaeal communities from Little Sippewissett salt marsh, Falmouth, MA, United States - SSM-Prop-6N | ecosystem: Environmental > Aquatic > Marine > Wetlands > Sediment ... | reverse complement strand
AATTCCTCTTTAATTGTTTTTGCACTACCTCCCCGCCATTGTGTGGGTTTATTGGCCTGAATAAGCCAGACATTTAATATACTAACACCTACAATGAGTTGAAACGCAATAGATACATATTCCATTATTCAATTTTTAGAAAATATACAAAAAGTAAAATAAACTTACCCCATCTACTACTGCCTAAATTTAAAAATAACCAAACCAGCAGGGACAATGAACTAAGCGTTATGTGTAACATTCCATTTTGATAAAGTATCAGATATAATAACATATTAGCTTTTTATATCGATGCCACCCGCCTGGTTCCGTTCTCTGTTTTAAGAAAAGATCAACTTTATAAAACGGTAACGCGTACTTTTTTCTTTTTTAAGCGTGTATTGTTTAACTTTTCCACCAATTCATCTGCAATTGTTATTGGAACGGCAACAAACGCACAATCTTGTTTTAATTCAATGTTTCCTAATTGGTCTTTGGTGATTTTCCCCTGTTTAAAAAATAGTCCGGCAATATCTCCTTTAGAAATTTTATCTTTTCTACCCCCGGAAATAAACAAAGTTTCCCAGAATTGTGGCTTACGAATTGTCTTTTTTGAGATGTTTGCCACTTTAGAATTTTTAATAAACTCTGGCAAGTATTCTTTTTCCCATTTAAATACATAAGCTGTTCCTTTAGAGGCTACTCTGGCGGTTCTGCCATTTCTATGGGTAAACTCTTCTGCGGTTCTAGGAAGCTCATAATGAATAATAAATTTTAATTCTGGAATATCAAGACCTCTGGATGCTAAATCTGTAGCAATTAGAATCTGGCTCGTTCCGTTCCTGAATTTTATTAAAGAACGTTCTCTGTCTTTTTGCTCCATACCGCCGGAAAAACAGCTGTGGTTTATATTGTTTTTATTTAAAAAATGGCTTACCTCGTCAATACTCTCTCTTAGATTACAGAATACAATTCCTGATTGATTGCCAAGGTGCCCTATTAAATCCACGAGGGTCTGTAATTTATTTTTAATTGGTGAGATCACCGTTTTAATCTCCAATTTTGAGACCACCTTTTCTTTTAAATAATTGATGGTTGCAGGCTGGTCTAAACGCACAAAACCAGGGACCTTAAGACTTTGAGTGGCGGAAGTTAATACACGTTTATTTAGATGGGGCAATTGATGGATAATCTGTTTCATTTCGGACTCAAAACCAACTTCTAATGACTTATCAAATTCATCCAGAATTAAGGTTTTAATGCTGTCTTTAGTAAAACGATCGTTGCTAAAATGGTCTGCAATTCTACCAGGGGTTCCTATTAAAATGGCAGGCAGATGTTTAAGTTCTATTTTGTCTTTAGACATGGGTCGACCGCCATAGACCGCATTTACTTTAAAACCAGATCCCATACTTCGTACCACCTGTTCAATTTGTATGGCCAATTCCCGTGAAGGCACTAAAATCAGAGCCTGTATATCTTTACAATCGGGATCTAAGGTTTTAATGAGGGGTAATAAAAAAGCCAGTGTTTTCCCTGTACCCGTGGGAGAAAGAAGAATGGTATTGGACGTCGTTTCAATTACAGAAATGGCCTCCTCCTGCATTGGATTCAACTGATGGACATTTAATTTTACTAAAATACCCTCTTGATCTTTAATACTATTTGCCATAATGATTGCTACTTAGTACTCTTTTTAGAATCCCCGGTTTTTGGGTTACCTGTGTTTGTTTGTGCCAAATAATTTGCCAGTACTTTATCTATCAACTCTTCCTTTGTTAAATGATGAAATACCGTAATCACCTTATTTCTGAATTCTTCTGAAATAGCACGATTTGGTTTGGTTTTAAATATTTTTTTCGCCCATAATAAGCCATTGTTTTCTTCTATGCTCTGGGCATCTGCTTTTTTAAGTTCATTGAAAACAATACCCAATTCTTGTTCAAAATCAGCAATATCTTTAACTTCTTCTTTTTGTAATATAGTTAATGAAAGCCCCTTTGCTCCTGCCCTGGCTGTACGTCCGCTTCTGTGGACATAAGCATCATAAGTATCCGGCAGATGATAATTAACAACATACGATATTTCTTTAACATCAAGGCCTCGGGCTGCTAAATCGGTAGCAACCAAAATAGCTATAGAACCTGCTCTGAATTGTCCCATAATACGGTCACGAATGCCTTGAGATAAACTACCATGAATGGCTCCGGATGAGAATTTATTAATGGCTAAGTTTTTTGCCAGTTTATTAACCGCCGCTTTGGTTTTACAAAAGATAATCCCTCTTTCGCCTTCTTTACTATTTAAAAAATGAAGCAATACCTCTAATTTTTCTATAGGTTCAACCACCATATAGTAATGATCGATCCCCTGATGACCTACGGTAGACATATCTGCTTCTACCTGTATGACATGTTTAGACATGTAATTTTGAACCAATTGCTTTATGGCACCCGGCATCGTGGCGGTAAACAATAACGTTCTTCTTGATTTTGGAATTTCTTTGACAATACTATCCAAGTCTTCTTTTAAAGCGCTCACCATTTCATCGGCTTCATCCAATACTAAATATTTTAGGTTTTTGATATCAATGGCACCGCGATTTAATAAATCTACCAAACGCCCCGGAGTTGCCACAACAATATGAGTCGCCGTTTTTAAACGTTCTATTTGAGGTTTTATTGGAATGCCTCCGAATACCGCCGCTACAGAAATAGCAGGGCTATGCGAGGCAAAAGAAATTAAATTGGCATGAATTTGTTGGCCTAATTCTCTTGTAGGAGCTAATATAACGACCTGTACCTTAGTTTCTTTAAAATCAACTAACTGCAACAAAGGCAACCCAAAAGCAGCGGTTTTACCCGTTCCTGTTTTTGCCAGGGCAACCAGGTCTTCTTTTTGATTAAGTACAACAGGAATTATCTTTTCCTGAATATCTGTAGGAACAGAAATTTGTAAATCGGCTAAACTTTGTTGTAATGCCTTATTAATACCTAAATCAGAAAACATTTTGGACATAAAATAATTTTAAGCAAAGATAACCACACTTTCATAGGGAATCACCATATTTCATTTGTAGTAATGGTACGGGAGCTATCCGTATCGTATTCTACCCAAGTCATTGCTTACGCCAACTACAAATTGTACTTGCAGACCATGATTTCGACATCTTTTTCGGTTTGTGGGTGAAGGACTTTTGTTTTACAGGATTTTTTTCAAGGTGATCAAGCGAATTCCTTAATTTAAGGAGACATGTCATGAATAAAACGAACCAAATGAAAAGGCGCTTCTTCCAGGGTCCTTTTAACGCTTGGCTCTGTTTTAACCAATAAATACGTGGCCAGGTTAAAACTGAGGTGCTATATTACATGATAATTGAACAACAGCTTTTGTTTTTTTGAATTGGAGGACAAGCTACATTCCCATAAGAACAAAATACACAACAATCACCATCTCCAAATGACCTATATTAATTTTTGCCTGTACTATTTATTAAAACTCCAGTCCGGGAGCTAAAACCAATCTAAAGAAAATTAAAAGAAGCACAAGCAATACTATTGGGCTCCAATATATTTTTTCATTTATTCCGTTGGAAGCACGTATGATAGGTTTGCTCATTGTTGCTGCAGACCATATCCAGGGAATTGAAAAAACGAGAACAATAAATGGAGTAATAGCCTGACTTATTGGAGGAATTCTGAACGGTACGACAAGTATGCTGCCCAGAATAGCGGCTCCTACGGCTATAAACCTAATATATTTTAATTTCACTTTAGGATTGTTCAAATCGACGTCGTAAGAAGCAAACTCCAAGAGTTGCCCGCTAATCCAAATACTAATCATGGCGATAGCGGTCATACTCATTATTGCTAAAATCATGAGCAAGGGTTGACTTAAATTTAAATATCCCACAATTGCTTCACCAACATCAGTACCTGGATCAAAGTATGCAACCATCACCTGAGGAATTGATTGTATTAGTCCATGAAAAGCTAACCACAAGACGAATAGTTTCCAAATACTTTTGGAGAATGGAATGAATCGGAAAATTACCAAACAGATCAATCCAATCAAGAAAATTGCCAAGGCTCCAGAACCTTGCATCAATAAAGTCATCGGATGTTCTCCTTCCCAGATATGATTGTTATGATATAGAAATGCCTTTAAGCCAAGTGCCTTTTTCCCCAGAACAAGAAATAATTCTTGTAGAAAGAAAATTAAATTGAATGCTAAAGCATATAATATTGCAGAATTAATAAAGGTGGTATATTTGCCTGTGCCCTTAGGGGCAGAAGTCCCTCTATACTTAACAAAATTACGGCACCCCCATAATATTGGACCTAATAATAGGATTGTCAACAAAATTTGAATTAAAATCATTTTTTTAAATTTTATAAATTGTTTACAACAGTAGGGTATAGTTACGGATCATTCCCCACTTATGTAAATTAAGATAGTTTATTTAGATTATACCCAAAGGTGATAAAGCAACACCAAATTATAGCCCGTATTAATCTAGCCTAAAATTTATTGGTGCTTCCATTTCTCGGGGCAGTATATGTTTCAAGGGGTTCTCAGCAGATAAAAATCCTATAATCACTGGAGCCAGGCTATCAAAAGCCTCCCGAAACAAATCATGTGAGCCATACTTTATCACCAAGAGTCTGGAATTTTCAAAATTATTCATAATTTCCATTCCATTCCTTACCGGCGTCTTTGCATCTTGACTTCCACAAATTATCAGCAACGGAACTTTTGATGCAAAGTTTATTTCTAATTCGTCGTTCAAATCTCCTAACGGCAGTAAATCACACACTTCAAAAATTACATTATTCAGGGCATCTCCAAGAATAGCATCTTTGGCTTGTCTGGATACTTCCTGCTTTCTTTTTGAAGTAATACCGGAAGCACAATCCGTCAATGAAGCCATTAAGCTCCCTACATTTCCATCTGCTCGTCGTAAGCCAATTGACATATGCGCAAGCCAGGAATAATCACCATACTTCATTTGCAGGTAATGGTACGGGAGTCCTCTATATCGTATTCTACCCAATGCCATTGCCGTTGCCAACTGCAAATCGTACTTACCGACTACGATTTCTACCTCTTTTTGGCTTTCTGGGTGAAGCACCTTTGTTTTTACAGGATTTTTTTCAAGGCGATCAAGCGTCTCTTTTACCAAGTTTATGAAGGAGGGAATTTTTTCTGATAATACGGGATCCTCATTTACCATATCGGATAACTGCAAAAGAACTTTATCAACTTCATAAGGAAGCTTAATTGTATGCTGTAAACCTTCAGGACTGTCCAAAGAAGCCCTATCTACGCGATTTGGATATTTCTTAATATACGCGATCCCGTGATGACTTCCGAAACTACCCCCGAAAAGCATAATTTTTTCGTAGTGCAATACGTTTCTAACCGCCTCTATATCATCTGCCATACTATCAACATTATACCCTCGTAAATCATGTTTTCTTTCTTTCCAGTAACTGCTACATTCCTGTATATATTTACGATACTCCCTCATAAAACTTTCTTTGTCTAATGGCAGGTCTAGAGAAAGATTAAAAGAGTTTTTACAGCTTAAGTTCGGTATGGAATTTCCATTTCCCCGTTGATCTACCAATATAACATCACTTCGACCAGTAAATAATGACAGAGAAGGAATTATTTCTTCTAACCGCTGAATGGCCGAGGGGTTATCCCCGGGGCCACCTTCTAAGACAAAAATTGGCGGTAGTGGATTGGCCGATACTGTTTTCAATCGAAAAAAGGAGATTTCAATAAATTCAGATTTAGGATTATCTCTATTTTCAGGCACCTTTAAACTTCCGATTTCTCCCGAATAGCTCATTCCATTACTTGCTTGTACAGTATGGGGTCCTATTGATTTTAATGCATAAGAATTGTTTTGTCCGTTACAGCATATAAAACATATTAGGGTCGCGAAAATAAAAACGATATTTTTTTTCATGGGAATTATTTTATGATGCCTTTAGTTTTGATTATTTATTCCCAACAATCCCATGGTCATATGCTCTTCAAGCTGACTGGGCGACTTCTTCTTATCTATCTTTAGCGCTCCATCCTCAATCGTGGCAACTAAACTTGCCATTGACAAATAGGTATCTATGGGTATTCTCGTTGCCCCATTAACATAGGTATTGAAAAATTCGGATTGATCCTTTCCACTTAATTCTGAAAGTGTATCACGAAGTTCTTCTAAAGAGTATCCATCATTTGTTCCTCCATATTTCTGAAACAACCCTTTCAGTAAATGGTCCACATTTTTTTTATTGTTAGTCGCATTACGGATTATCATATCCTGTGAAATGGCAACAAAAAGTCCACCTGAGTAGATCAATCCCCAATGATCATGTTTTTCTTCACCCCTGGTCATTGATATTTTACCAATGCCATCATCGGTATTGTACCTCTGAAAAAATAAACTGTTCAAGATTTCCAAATAGGATACATCATCTAAAAAGCCTACATGATACAGCGACTTCAGGGTATAATAATTCGTAAACCCCTCTTTGAACCATTCGGTATCTTCATTGGTAGGCCAAAACGATTTCCCGTTCCAAAGGTGAAAAAATTCGTGTGCAAACATAAATCTGGAAATCACCTTAGACATCTTATTTCCATTTTTTTCAATTAACATGCTTATGTTATTCCCAATTTGTTCACCATCGGTAAGCGTAGAAGAGTTGATGATAACAATAGATTTTTTGAATTTGTTGTTTGGGGATGGATTTGGAATACCTCCCATCAAAGCGATATAATAATCCAAGACACCGCTAGCCAGATTTTTAAACTCCTCTTTTTGTGCAATAATGTCATCTCCCCCAAGTGCAAAGATCAATTCAAAATCATCTCTTTTAAATGAAATTTCTTCATGTGTTCCTGCAAAGATCATAGATTGCATCAAAGCTGTCTGATTATTGACTACAAAAGAGTTTTTCGTATTTTTAGCCGCTTCAAATGGCGTAGTAATATGCCATTCTGATGGCATTATAAAGTCGATTGTAATGTTTTTCCATTCGTCACCGTTTAAGATGAACAATGATCGTCCGGTATAAAAAACGCCCCAATCTGTGGCATAAGCTGCTCCGTCAATCCCACTACTCCATGTATAGTCTTCGTGATCCAATCGTATCTCATAGCTCACCGTTACTTTTTCCTGGCGAGACCACTGCAACTTCCATTGGGCATCTGATAATTCTTCTAATTGAATAATATTTCCTTTAACATCAACTGCCTTTAAATTTTGAACGAAAGTCGCCCATCTATTAGGTAATTGATTGGCCCCTTGAGTCATATACAATAGATTGTTTTTAGGTGTAAAAGTCATGCTCACCTTTGCAAGTCTATGATTGCTTTCATCAATGGTGACGACGTAGACAATTTTATCCATATCATTGCCGTATTGGGCATTGACGAGTCTTTGAGAAATAGTATTATCTATTAGGGGTTCTGCATTGGCCTTTTTAGATGTAATCAGCAGAAGAATTAGCACCATTAGATTTACAAATGTTTTCATAATGTTTTTTGATTTAATTGATGAATCTGAATTAACTATACCACAATACTATGGAATTTGTAAGTGGTTTTATAGAATCCCTTGTTCGTATTTATAAATCAGAACAGCTATAAAGCTTTGATACTATGTTCAATATAGGAAGTTGGTGTGGTGCCCTTTTCCTTTTTAAAGGCGGCATAAAAAGCAGAAGCGGATTTAAATCCAGCCTTTTGTGCTAATCCCATAATGGTATAGGACTGATGTTGCTGTGTTTGTAGTGCTTGGACTACTTCCTGAATGCGGAAGCTATTGATAAACTCGTTAAAATTTTGACTATACTCTTTATTAATTCTCGAACTAAGTTCATGATAAGGTAGTTGTAGTTCCTCAGACAAAGTTCTGATATCCAAATTTGGATCTTTATAATACTTTTTTTCCTTGATGGCGACTACAATAAGATCGTTCCCGTGGTTCTCTAAAAGCCTTTTTTTTGTTTTGATTTTTAATTTTTTACGACTACTGCTACCTTCTGAAACTCCTAATTTTTGATAAAACAACCACAATGTTATCCCTGAAAACAGTAATGTGATATTTAAATAGATTGTAATGGGAAGGGGGTTTATCCAAATATTATGTACATAAAACAATAGATTAAAAAACCATATCGAAGCTATTCCCCATACCAGGATTCGCTGGGTTCCCCATTGGGTTATATTTTTTTTTCGAAACTCCCTGATTATTATAATTAAATAACCAAGAAAGTGAAAATTCCAAAGTACGCGCATTAACTCGCTTTCTATAAGAAGTTGCCCCATAGCTCCAAAAGTGTTATTGGGAACCCAAACGGCAACAATGGTAAACATCAAGATGGTGTGAAAAAGGATCAGGTGTCTGGACCAGATGCTGATGCACTGCGATTTATGATCATGTGATCTCACATACAGAAACAAGAGCGGAGCAATAGCAAATGCAAATGCATTAGTCAGCGGTTCAAAACCATAAAACAACTTGCTGTGACCAGTAAAGTTAAAAATGGTATTAAGGACAATTGCCCCAAGAATAAAGAACAACAATGAAAGAATATAACTGAATTGTTGCACTTTGCGCTCCTTTTTTCGAAGATACACATAAGACAATAGAAAGCAATTGCCGGCACCTACGGCATTAACAAGTAGCGATACATCTTTTACCAGGTCTATGTCCAACGGCTATTTTTATAATAAGACGATGGAATTCACCATTAGTTACAGAAACAAAACCCTTTCTCTGTAAACTTGGCTTTTAACCAAAATAGAAGTTATCCTCCCCTACGCTAATACGTCGGACTGGCATAATGCAATTAAGGTGGCTTATAGAACAATTAAGAAAAAGGGAATAGCCACGGGATTATCCTTTGAATTTAAGCAAGGTTTACGTCCGTTACTTAAATAAAAAGAAACCAAGTTGAAATAAAAAAACCGATATACATTTGAGTATACCGGTTTTTCATTTTAAAATTCAATTTATTTTCAGCTTTTAAGCGATGCCATATCAATAACAAACCGATAATGTACATCACTTTTTAGCATACGCTCATAGGCCTGATTAATATCCTGTATTTTAATAATCTCGATCTCCGAGGTAATATTGTGTTTGCCGCAGAATTCCAATAGTTCCTGTGTTTCTGCTATTCCGCCAATCAAAGATCCTGCAACCGTTTTACGGCCCATAATCATAGGAACTGAATTCAACATGGGGTCTAATGGCCCTAAATAACCTACCAGAACCAAGGTGCCGTCTGTAGTCAAGGTTCCTATATACGGATTGATATCATGCGCATAGGGCACCGTATCAATAATAACATCAAAATTGTTCTGAACGCCAGCCATTTGATCCTCATCCGTTGATATAACCACCTGATCTGCTCCTAAATCCAAGGCATCCTGTATTTTATTTGGGGATCTTGAAAACAAGGTTACATGTGCGCCTAATGCATCCGCCAGTTTTATGGCCATATGTCCCAGGCCACCAAGACCAACCACAGCTACTTTACTATCCTTCCCAACATTCCATTTTCGCAAAGGTGACCAAGTAGTGATGCCTGCGCAAAGTATTGGAGCAATACCGGCAAGATCAAGGTTTTCTGGAATATTTAAAACAAAATGTTCATCGACCACAATGCTCTCGGAATAGCCACCAAATGTTGGCAGATCTAAATGCTTATCATGGCCACCATAGGTGCCCACCCATTCAGGACAATATTGCTCCAGATCTTTTTTGCAATTCCCGCATGTCCTGCACGAATCTACCAAACAACCCACAGCAACAACATCGCCGGCTTTAAAATTGCTTACCCCTTCCCCTACTTTAATGACCTTACCCACAATTTCATGACCAGGAACTACAGGATACACACTAAATCCCCAATCGTTGCGTGCAAAATGCAAATCGGAATGGCATACGCCACAATATAGAATTTCTATTTCGACATCCTTAGGAGTAACTTCCCTTCGGTTGATTTGCATGGGTTCAATAACAGCATCAGAGGCTTCTGTGCCGTAAGCTTTGATATTTTTTACATTCATTTTATTTTAATATTTAAGTAATTATTTGATTCATTTTCAATACACAAAAACTTCTATAAATATACATAATATAGCGTTCCACACAAATTTCCCCTCCACTCCCCTGTCCTTTTGCAAAAAGAGTGTATTTGTATAATAAAAGCCTGGAGAAATCCAGGCTTTTGTGTAATAATTGCTAAAACTAATTTAAATAGCACTAATCAGTTTCATCATAAGATTTTAATTTTATTGTATCCATAGTTTTATATTATAATTGTTTGACTAAATATTATTTACACCATGAAGTAAACATCCAGTTTCTTTTCTCTAGATTTCTCATAAAGTCAGTGACTATTTGTTCAGTGACATTATCACCAGTTTCTAAAGCAGCATTAACAACATCTAACATCTTATCATGTAAAACATCAAAATCTTTTAATACTTCTGTGACCATTGCTGTAGGAGACATTTTATCTGCACTAACCTCTTTAATTTCAGACAAATCTAAAATTTCTTTTATTTTCATCGATGGTTTTAATCCAAATACGCGAATTCTTTCTGCTATTATGTCAATGTTTTGATTAACTGTGTTATATTCTTTCTCAAATTCTTCATGTAATTCAAAAAAATCATGACCGTCAACATTCCAATGAAAATTTCTCAATTTATTGTAATGCACAAAATAATTAGCCATTAACTGATTTAAGCTAACTACAATTTCTGCGGTTTCGAGATAAGTAAATCCTAATTTTCTAAAGGGTTTTCTATCTATTGTTTTATTTTCTGTTATTGATTTCATTTTATGTAAGTTTTTCTAATTAATAATTTATAGATTAAATTATACAAATCTGAATGAAAGATTTTTATAATTAATCAAATGCTTTATAACGTCTGTGATTTTTACAAAATCGGGTAGTAGAATATATAGACTTTATTAAAGCCTAGAACATAATGAAGTGGTATGTGTCGCCTACAAATAACATACCTAAAATATAGGCTTTTTAATGAAAAAGTCAAGTTTTTAACGCTTTTTAACGGTCTTGCATAGAATTTTCATCATCTGTCACTTCATTCAAAAGACAAATCATTGCCTTTTTCATTTTGCCCTATTAACCCGTGGCTTTTCTAAATCGAAGATTCATAAGCACAATACCAAAAAATAGAAATTTAGCGAATAATTACCCATAACTGCTGCACTCTTTAGATTTAATTAGCAGCTTATTAAGCTATTTCTAAAACGCTTATGAAAAATAATCTGTAGCCTAATAGTTACAATTTATCAGCTTCTATTAATATCTATTCGGGTTTCTGCTCCTGTTGCGGTTTTGAGATCCGTTACTGTTTGAATTTCTTTGCTGGTTCCGATTTCTGTTGCGATTAGAATTGTGCGAACGCTGTGGTTTCTGTTCCTTCTTGGTTTCCACCTCGTCTTCACTGTCCACAAATTGGTGTGCCGGCATACGGGGAACGTCCTGTTGGATGAGTTTTTCAATATCGCGCAGGTAAGGTTGTTCTTCCTTATCACAAAAAGACAATGCAATACCACTGGCACTCGCCCGACCTGTTCGCCCAATCCGGTGTACATAGGTTTCCGAAACATTGGGCAGGTCATAGTTGATAACTAAGGATAGTTCCTCTACGTCAATGCCCCTTGCTGCAATATCTGTAGCGACCAATACTTTTAGTCTTCCATCTTTGAAGTCCCCTAAAGCCTTTTGCCTGGCATTTTGTGATTTATTGCCGTGAATGGCGGCCGACTTTATATCGGCTTGTCTTAATTTTTTACCAATTTTATCGGCACCGTGTTTTGTTCTGGAAAACACTAAAACGGAATCATCAGGTCTCCCCTGTAATAGATGTACCAATAATTTGGGTTTGTTGCCCTTACTTACGAAATAGACACCTTGTTCTACTTTCTCAGCGGTAGCTTGTTCCGGTTTGATGGTTACCCGCTCAAAATCGCCCAGCATTTTTCTGGAAAGCGCTACAATATCTTTAGGCATGGTTGCCGAAAAGAAAAGTGATTGTCGTTTTGGAGGTAGTATGGAGATGATCTTCTTAATGTCGTGAATAAAGCCCATATCCAACATATGGTCGGCTTCATCCAGGACCACAAATTCTAAGTCCCTAAAGGAAATATATCCCTGGTTCAGCAAATCGAGTAAGCGGCCTGGTGTGGCTACCAGGATATCAACGCCATTTCTTAAGGTATTTACCTGCTTCCCTTGTTTGACGCCGCCAAAAATAACGGTATTTCGCAAACCTGTAAATTTTCCATAAGCGCTTAAACTCTCGCCTATTTGTATGGCCAGTTCACGTGTTGGAGTTACAATCAGGGCCTTTATCCGTCGTTTACCCTTTTGTCCGTTTTGCGAATTATACAAATGCTGAAGTATTGGAATTCCGAATGCTGCGGTTTTTCCCGTTCCCGTTTGTGCCACACCCAAAAGGTCTTTTCCTTTGAGGAGTATGGGAATCGCTTGTTCTTGAATTGGGGTGGGATTTTCGTAGCCTTCTGCCTGAAGTGCTTTAAGTATTGGTTCGGCCAAGCCGAGTTCTTTAAATGTCATTTTGTTAAATAAGCCGCAAAGGTACGCTTATTTAGGCTGAGAACGGTGAATTAAGATGTCTGAGCGAAAAATACTTCACAACCCGGCAACAGCAGCCTCTGCGCAGCGCTCCCCATCCATGGCCGCTGATACAATGCCACCTGCATACCCACCACCTTCGCCGCAAGGGAACAACCCTTTGATTTCCGGATGCTCTAATTGCTGGTTTCTGGGGATGTTTACCGGAGACGAAGTTCGCGATTCTACTCCCACGACATTGGCTTCTGAAGTGTAATAGCCTTTCATTTTCTTGCCGAACTCCGTAAACCCGGTTCTTAAACGGCTCCCTATCAACCTGGGAAGGAGTGAATGCAAAGGTGCGGATTTGAGTCCCGGTTGGTATGATGTTGGGTTTAAATCTGTAGAAAATATACCCTCTACAAAATCTGTTAACCTTTGTGCAGGAGCTGTTTGGGTTCTTCCACCGGCGGTAAAAGCTAAACGTTCTAAATCTTTTTGGTATTCCAATCCTTTTAAGACGCCGTACTTTTCGTATTTCGGAATATCTTCCTCCACGTTTATTTCAACAACGATTCCTGAATTCGCGAAAAGGTTATTCCGTTTCGAGGGCGACATGCCATTGACAACCACTTCTCCCGGGGATGTTGCCGCGGGAACTATAAAACCACCGGGGCACATACAGAACGAATACACCCCGCGATTCTTCACCTGGTGCACCAAACTATAGGCGGCGGCCGGAAGCAATTCATTACGCTCTCCTTTGCAATGGTATTGAATAGAATCGATAATTTGTTGTGGGTGTTCTACGCGAACGCCCATTGCAAAAGACTTTGCTTTTAAGGCAATGTCCTTTTTTTGAAGCAGGTAAAAAATATCGCGTGCAGAATGGCCGGTTGCCAGAATAACCCGAGACACTTGCATTTCATCTCCATTTTGTAAAATAATGGTTTTTAATTGATTACGTTCTATTATAAAATCTATTACTTTAGTATTGAAATGTACCTCACCGCCATATTTAAGTATGGTTTCCCGAATGTTCTGAACTATTTTCGGGAGTTTATTCGTGCCAATATGGGGGTGTGCATCAATAAGTATTTGCTCCGTTGCGCCATGGTGCACCAGACTTTCAAAAATGCGCCTCACATCTCCTCGTTTTAGACTCCGTGTATATAATTTCCCATCAGAATAGGTGCCTGCACCACCTTCCCCAAAACAGTAATTACTATCCTCGTTTACGATATGGTCCTGGTTGATGGCTTTTATATCCCTTCGACGATTTTGAACATTCTTGCCCCGTTCCAGTACAATAGGTTTGAAGCCAAGCTCCAAACAACGCAATGCTGCCCACATACCTGCCGGACCAAAACCGATGATATGAATGGGCTTGGCTTTTGATACATCCTTATAATCAAAGGAGTAGGTAGAATTCTCAGGAGCTTTTTCCCTGATGTAAACGGCAAGCTTGTAATTGAAATAAATAGTTTGTTTTCGGGCGTCGATAGACTTCCGGAGTACCTTTAATGTAAAATCAACTTCAGGAATACCCAGGGTTTTCGCAGCTTTACGCATAAGGATGCCTTTCTGGCCTTCTTCCTTTAATGGTACCCTTACCTGGATGTTTCTGATCATAAGGCAAAATTACTCGAATTAAAGTATAGGTTTCGATATAATTATAATCATAGCAATTTGCAGCTAAAACACAATCCTAAGTTATAGTTATTTCCTTCTTTTACTTTTATTATAATTCTTATCACCTCTGGTTTTGGGTTTTTTGTATTTGGCCTTAATTATGCGTTTATAAGACCCTCTTTCATTTGTTTTCTTATTCTTTTCTGCCTTTTCGTGAAAACTTGCTCCCCGCTCATGCTCATTGCTTTGTTTATGCGGGTTATTTGGTTCACTAACCTGAGGTTGCTCTTCAGGGGTTAGCCTTGTGGCGATTTCTACCTCCCTTGGAAAAGGAATTTGTTTAATTACCATATTCATAAGTGCTTCAATAGCATTTTTATAGGCAATTTCATTCTCTGTATAGAACAAGAGGGATTCTCCCATCTTTTCTGCACGACCGGTACGACCAATACGATGCATGTAATTTTCAGGAAAATGCGGGGTGTCAAAGTTTATAACATGACTTATTTCGTTTAAATCCAGACCACGTGCCATCACATCAGTTGTGACCAAAATCCTGTTTCTACCTTCATCAAACTGTTTAATAGAACGCATACGGTAGTTTTGCGTTTTATTAGAGTGAATTACACAAATTTCCTCATTATATGATTCTTGTAGTTCTTCAAACAACCGATCAGCGCTTCTTTTGTTGGATACAAAAACCAGTACTTTTTTAAAAGTGGTTGCATTTTTCAGTAGATGTATTAGCAAGTTTACTTTCGTATAAAAGTTAGGAACTGCATAACTACTTTGTGTAATATTTTCTAAAGGCGTACCACTTAAGGCAACGGAAATCTTTTCAGACAAAATAAAAAATTTAGCTATTAAATCTTCTATATCTTCTGTCATAGTAGCCGAAAACATAATATTTTGACGCTTTGTTGGTAATAAATCGAATATATTGGTAAGCTGAAACCTAAACCCTAAATCCAACATAACATCCACTTCATCGATTACTAATTTTTTAATCGATTTTAATTGCAATGCGCGACTTAAAATCAAGTCGTATAAGCGGCCAGGGGTTCCTACTACAATGTCCTGACCTTCCACTAACAATGCTTTTTGAGTGTTTATATTGGTGCCGCCATAAACTCCCAATACCCTATTATTCAGGTATTTACTAAATTTTTCAATCTCCTCAACAACCTGCACTACCAATTCTCGCGTAGGCACTAAAATTAAAACTCTTGGATGCTTT
>Ga0272441_10009067_pt1 | contig 15484 bp, 10 predicted proteins | sample SSMProp6N_FD_193582 | JGI IMG/M metagenome (GOLD analysis project Ga0272441, IMG submission 193582) | Marine sediment archaeal communities from Little Sippewissett salt marsh, Falmouth, MA, United States - SSM-Prop-6N | ecosystem: Environmental > Aquatic > Marine > Wetlands > Sediment ... | reverse complement strand
ATGTCGTACTTGAGGAGGACCCAGCCGCGGACGTCGGGCCGCGGCCATGGCGTTTGCGCCTGGCCCTGGGCGGCCAGCGGCGTGATAATGGCCGCGGCTGCAAGCAGGCAGATTGCGATTGGCGCGACGCTCTTGGGCATATGGCACGCTCCCCTGGACGGCTGGGCTGCTGATCCGGCGCGGGCCAGTCTAGCAGGGGAAGGGCCGGTGGCGCAAGCGGATGGGGGCGGAAGCATGAAGAACCAGTACTTCGCCGATAAGCGAGACTACTTCAAATATGACCTACTGCTCTACCTCATGGAGCGGGCGGACCTCTTCCGACGCCTGACGTTCGTGCCTATGCTCACCCCCGATGGTGGGACGGATCATGGGTCGGATAAGGGGTGTGATCTTGAGGGCGGTAATGAGGGTCTCAGAGTCTTCCTGCAATGCTGCATCGACGCGGGTATGCTCGATATCCGTCTACTCAGACTGCTCTTCTGCACGAGAGGCATCACGTATTGTCCATACAGAGATACTTCTGATTTCCAACACAGGACGCGGACGGAGTACTTCGCCGGGATTCCGGATGAGTACCTGTGTGACGCGCTGGTATTCCTAGATCCGGACGTGGGCCTGGAGAAGAAGACCATCAGCAATAGGGACGGAAACGCGTATGTGAAGTCGGTGGAGCTGGCCAGTCTGCTCGGCCGGATGAGTGCAGAATCAGCACTGATGCTGTTTCAAGCTCATCATCATGAGGAAGTGGAGAAGTTCTTGCCGAAGATATGTCAGCGGCTATCAGAAGAAGCCACTATGGATGAGCCAATCTGCGTGTCGCACAGGCAACAGGCGTTCTTCTTCAGCTCCAGGTCACAAACGATGCGCACCGGGCTGAGGCAAGCTCTCCGCGAATATGCAGCCTCGCGCTCAACACTGCTGTACGACTCAGCGCAGCAAGAGGAAGGCATAGTGCAACCGGGCAACTAGGGCGCGAGGTACGAAAAGGGAGCAACGGGGACGTTTCGCAAAACCCAGTAAACCAACACGACACACAACAGCGCCCGTATCCACACCGCCGGCACCGCGAAATCACACACCCGCCGGCCCGTGACCGCTCGGACCCAGTAAACCCCCAACCCAAACAACACAAAGGGAAGCACCAAGACCATCAGCGGGTTCAGATCGAAGGCGGCCGCCACATCCCCATGCAACAGCCGGTGCAAAGCGCGGCCGCTGCCACAGCCGGGGCAGTACAGACCGGTGAGGGAATGGAAGAGGCACGGGGGGAAACCCCGGGTCGTCGCCGGGTCGCACCGGTACAGCACGGCCAGCACTCCCAGGCCGGCCGCGAGAAAACCCCAGGCCGCAAGGCGCGCAGACACGACGCAGGCCACGTCAGCCCCCGACTACCCTAGGGCTCAGAGACCGGCTCCCGCCATCTCTTCCTCGCCCAGGAGCACACCGATTAGCATGAGAATGCCGAGGACAAGGCCGACGACGAAGCCGATGGTCGTCCACATCTTGGCCTTGGTAGAGGCCTCGACGGCGCCGCGGTAATCGCCGGCCTGCAGCTTGGCGTTGACCTGGGAGGCGAAGACGATTCCGACTACGCCGCAGGGGACGCAGCAGAGGACGGCGACCAGTATGGCGTGGACGAGGTAGTTAGGGACCTTCTGCATGGGAGCGGGGGCGGGCCCCACGCCCATGGGCGCAGCGGGTGGAGGGACGGGGGACGGGCCGGCCACCTCCATCGGCTGGCCGCACGACGCACAATACTTCGCGGTCTCGTTGTTCTCCGCGCCGCACTTGGGACAGAACATCGCGTTACCTCCGTTCGGCCTCGCCCGCCCGCGGGCCGGGCGATTGTCTCAACAACCTGATAACGGCCGTCTTCCCACCCAAAGACTAGGGCCGAGAGTGACGATCGGTCAAGGCTATCCTTGAAGCGGCCTGGCGGGTTTCACCCCCCGACCACGTCCAGGCAGGCGCGTGCGCGGCGGACCGCCTCCGTCGCCGCCGCCAACTCGTCCCCCTCGCCCTCGACCTGCTCCACGTTCAAGTGACACCCCGGCGCCAACTCGGCAAATACACGCGCAATGGCCTCCATTTCGCACACGCCATCTCCCCACGGGCCCGACGTGATCACGTGCCCCCAGGGCTTGTGATGAATTACCGCGTCCGCGAAGTGCGACATGCGCGCGTAAGGAACCAGCCTGCGCACCGCCAGGAGCGGATCCTCGCCCACGTACACCGGGCCGTGAGTGTCCAGACAACAGCATATGTGCGGGTGGGCGGCCCCCTCGATGACCGCCAGGAGCTCGTCCGAGCGGAGATCGCCATGGTTCTCGACGCAGATATACACGCCCGCCGCCTCGGCCAGGGGGCCGTAACGCCCCAAAAGGGCCGCCGCTATCTCTAGCTGCCGGGCAAGAGGAATACCTCGACGGAAGCGGTCCGCACCGACAAACGTCCTCAGGTTCCGCGCCCCTAACGCGGCAGCCGCGCGGAGCATCCCCTCTATATGGCGGGCGTGGGCGTCGGCCGCGTCGCCCTCGTGGACCAGCCCCGTCGAGTCGTCCAGGTCCGCATAGAGCCCGAGGTCGGTTGCCCTCGCGCCCAGGGCGGCCAGCGCGCCCCAGTCCGCCACGTGGTCCGGCGCTATCTCGACGCCGTCGACGCCGAGGCCGGCCGCCAGCTCGACAAACCCCGGCAGGTCCACGGCCCCGTCGGCGAACGACCGATAGAAACTCCAACTATGCAACCCCAGTAGCACCGTCTTGCCTCCTCCAGCAACCTGGTCGGGCCTGCCTCCTCCACCTTCATTCATTGGTCCGAACGGAACCCGGCGGCGCGCACGTTAGAACGTGTGGCCGATGAATATCCAGACCTGCGGGTGGTCCCACTCGTCCGTCGGGAAGGCGATATCGAACCTGCCCATGACGCGCTCGACAAAGCCGAGGATCGTTGTGTCGAAGCGCAGGCCGAGGCCGACGTCCTCGCGCCAGTCGCCCTCTTCGTACTCGTCATCCCAGACGCGGCCCGTGTCGAAGAAGAGCACGCCGCCGAGGCGGTTGAACGTGATGAAGCGCCAGAGGAGCGTCTCGCTGCGGCGCTCGGATATGGGGAACCGATACTCCACCTGGCCGAGGAGCTTGGAGGCTCCGTCCCCGCGGCCCTGGCGATAGCCGCGCATAGAGTCCACACCTCCGAGCGAGAAGAGATTTCGCCTGGGCGGGTTCGTCAACCCGCCGAAGACCCTGACCGCGGCGACGTGGTCGTCGGCCGGGATCGGCAACTCGTAATACGCCCTCAAGTCGGCGGTGAACTTGTTGTACCGCTGATCCGCGCCGAGTACGTCCTCCGCTCGGGCGGCCGTCAACGTGCCCCGATAGCCGCTTGTGGGCGACCACATGGGCACGCGCGAGTCGAACCTGTACTGCAGCCCGGCGAGGGCGTCCGCGTAGTCATAATCGATGTCCCAGTCATCCGAGCGCTGGACGAAGACGCCGATCTCGTTCGTGAGCGGGTCGAGGCTGGGTATCGACGAGCGCAATTCCTTGAAAAGGCCGAGCCGGGCGCCGCGGTGCATCTCGCCGACCTCATCGATGTGCTCGTGATGCCAGAGCGTGACCTCCGTGTTCGTGTCGGGCCAGGGCTTGTGCTCGAGCAGGCCTTCCACCTGCTTGAGCAAGAGCTGGCGATGGAAATCCCACCTGACGTCGGCGGACCAGAAGTGGTCGTGGACCGCTCTGCCCGACACGCGCAACCCGACGTTGAAGAAGTTGATGGGGGTGCCGATGAAGAGATTGTAATCCTCGGCGCGGCTGAAGATGTAGATGTCATACGCCTGGGCATAGTAGGGCGATAGGACGGTGCGGACGCTCGTCGGTTTGGAGTTGTTGAGCGGGTAGGCGTCGAGGACGCGCCTGTCCGGGTCGACGACCGCACGCACGGGGCGCGAGGTCGTCTCGAAGGTCAAAACGCGGGCCGCGCCGCGGCCGTCCCAGCGCTCGACGACCCTGCCTGCATCGGCCAGCACCAACGCGACGTCGATCGGCATGGCGATATCGCCCCTGCGCTCCACCGTCACCGTCGTCAGATACGTGCCCGGACCCGGCAGCGTCTTGCTCTCGCTCACGGCGTAGTCGCAGACCTTGCCCGTTCGCAGCCAGTCGTCGAAGAAACCGCCGAGATCTTCGCCCGAGACATCCTCAGCGACCGCTGTGAAATCCTCCGGGGTCGCGTTCAGCCAGGCGTACCGCTCCAAATACTCCCTCTGTATGTCGAAGTACACATCGTCGCCCACGAGGTAGCGGAGCATGTCCAAGACCCACATGCCCTTGTCGTAGGGGAGGACGAAGGCCGACTCGTAATGCGTGTAGGAGTCTATGGGCGTGAGTATGGCCTGGTCCCATCCGCGGCGGACGGCGAAGATGTAGCGCGAACGCCGGGCCTCACGGAACGACGTCGTCGGCAGGAACGATACGGCCTCCGGGAGCTCGTAGTAGTTGTCCTCCACGCCGTACTTGCCCTCGAGATAGAGCTGCTGCGCGTAAGAGGCGAAGGCCTCATCGAGCCAGGAGTGGCTGAATTGGTCGTTGCCAACGCGGTGGTGCCACCACTGGTGCGCCGTCTCGTGGGAGATGAGGAACTCGACGTGGCGCTGGAGGACGTTGGGGACGTCGTATGCGCGGCCGTCGATGAAGATGCAGCCGGAGAACTCGTTGCCCATCCACGGCATGCGCGATTCGATCACGGAAAAGGTCGGCAGGTCGTACGGCGTGTAGAGGCTCGAGTAGTAGCGAAGCACCTCGGCGGCGTACTCGGCCGCCAAACGGCCGAAGTGGGAATTGCCGTCGGTGTAGTAGGAGCGGACCGTCACGACACCCGACTTCACCTCCTCGACGCTGTAGCCACGGCCGGCGCAGAAGGCGAACTCGCGGGCGTGGGGCAGGACGAACGTGCGCCGCACTCCGCCGTCGGCAGCCACCACCTCGCCCGTCAACTCCCCGGGCGCCGCTATCACCACGCCCGCCCCCGACTCGATTGTCACCTCGTAGTCGGCCGAGGGGGCGAAGAAGGGCTGATGATTCACGCCCATGGGGCGGGGATGCCATCCGTTCTCGTCATGCACGGCCAAGAGCGGGTACCAGTAGCCGTACGTATCTATACCGTCATGGTGGCCCGTCAGCCAGAGCATGTGGGCCAGTTCGACGCGGAAGGGGATGACAACCGTGGTTGCCTCGCCCGGGCCCAAAGGGGGGTGGAGACGCAGGCTCCAGACCGTGCCGCCGGCGTCGCGCGCGGCCAGCTCCGCCGGGAGGCCGTCCCTCGTCGTCGGACCCGCCCTGCAGGAACCGGCCGAGTAACCCTCCGGGTAGACCTCGACCTTGAAGTAGTTGCTCGCCAGGTCGAGGGGGGCGCGCTCGTCGGCGAAGTCCTCGGCGGCGTATACGTTGAAGACGAGGCGGTCCAGGGGCGCGTCTCCGCCATTCGAGACCGTGAGCTCCTCCACGCCCTCGAGCAGGTGCGAGTCGACATCGACGGAGGCGGTTATACGATAGCTGGGGCACACCGCGTCGAACGTCCCCGCACCGGGGCGGGCGGGCGTCGTCAAGACCACCAGGCCACCCAGCGCGGAGACTATCAGCGAGCGGGCCCTATGCATCGCCCACCGCGGTCGCCTCGCGCAGCTTAGCCTCCAGTTCGCCCAAACCGGACGTAATCTCCATCCTCACGCGGAGGTGCATCAGCGGCTCGTCGCTTGGCCAGACGCCCCGCAACCTCGCCGCGTCCTTCGACGTTGTAACCAGCAGATCCGCGCGGCTTCTGCGCAGGCGCTTCTGTATGACCGCGACATCGGCCGCCGAATAGGCGTGATGGTCCCCGAAGACCAGATGATCCGAAACAACGGCCCCACAATCCTCGAGGGTTCTCACGAAAGTCGACCCCGGGGCGATACCCGATAGGGCGAGAACCACCTTCCCCGAGAGCGCCGACACGGGCTCGGCCTCGCCGGAGAGGCGCTCGAGCGCGTCGGGGACCGTCCGCGCCTCGGCTACCAGAGCATCCGGGGCATACTTGGCAACTACGTCTCGCGCGTGGCTCGTCAGTTCCTCCCCGGCTATGTCCGCCCTCGTGAGGACGATGATGCCGGCACGCGCCAACGAGCCGGGCGGCTCGCGCAGCGGCCCGGCCGGGATGAGCCTTCCATTGCCCAGAGGAGCGCGCGCGTCCACGGCCACAACGTCCAGGTCCCTGTGCAGCCGCCTGTGCTGGAAGCCGTCGTCGAGGACGAAACAGCCCGGGCGCAGCTTCTCCCACGCCATCCGCCCGGCATCCCACCGGGAGCGGCCCACGAACACCGGCACGTCCGGAAGCTGGAGGGCCAGCATGACCGGCTCGTCGCCGAAACGGGAGGCGTCGGGCTCGACCGAGCGGCCGTCGGAGACCATCGCGGGGCCGGCTTCGCTCCCGCCGTATCCCCTCGAAAGCAGACAGGGCCGCCTCCCCTCCTCCACCAGCGTGCGGGCGATCCAGGCGGCGAGCGGGGTCTTGCCCGTGCCGCCGACGGTCAGGTTGCCTACGCTGACCACCGGAGCGGGGAGCCTGCCCGAGGCCCCGATACCGCGGTCGTACCGGCCGTTGCGCCGCCGCACCGCCAGACCGTAGAGAGGGGCGGCCATCTTCGCAGCGGGTCGTAACAGCGCGGCCCCGCCTTCGCCACGCCATACCCGCTCCGGCAGCGTCGCGCTCCGGCAGCGCCAACCGGCCCGGGACATCAGGTCCTCATCCAACTCGGACACGGCGGCACAGATGCTCGCGAGCAGTTCCTCGTCGCTCTCCTCTCCCGGTGTGATCGGGTCGCCGCAGCCCAACACCACCCTGGCGAAAGGTCTCGGAATTATCAACCTGTCCCAGGACCGGAGGCGCCAGCCACTCGAACAACCGAAAGACACGGGCAACACCAGAGCGCCGGACTTGCGCGCCAGAGGCACGACACCGGGCTTGGCCACGTGCCGCGGGCCGCGCGGACCGTCCATCGTCATTATCGCGACGGCGCCGTCCCTGGTGAGCCGTATCAACTCGATGAGAGCCCTGGCGCCGCCCTCGCTCGACGAACCCCTCACCGACCGGTAGCCCCACATCCGCAGAAGATCCACCATGCGCTGACCGTCTCGGCTGAGGCTGGACATCGTCACAAGACCGCGGCCCCGATAAGCCCACGAGCAAACGAGCTGCCTGTCGTGCCAGAGCGCGGCGATGACGCAGCCGCGACCGACCAGGCTCCATATCTCGGGCGACAGATCGGACCTGACGCGCCAGGTCGCGCCAAGCGCTCGCACCAGCAGAGAGAACATGCGCAACGACAAGGAGGGGCTCGGCTGCTTATCCATAACGGCAAAGAGTGTACAACAGCGCGCGTCGTCGTGGTAGCGCGCGTTCGAGCCACGTCCGGGTAGTCGGCGAACCTCCGCGGCGGCGGCTCCGCCCACGAGCGCCGCGCCGCTGTTTTCGCACCTCCCCGCCTCCCCCCGGAAGCCCCCCAGCTCCGGTGGATAATCGCTCGCCACTAGGGTATACTCCAGTTTCGGAGGAGACCCACGCGAGGTCGACCGCAAGTGGGCAGGGGCGAGCACACACAGGGCGCACAAATAGAGGCTATCACAGGCCGTCGGGGACCACTGTGTCCCGGCGGCTTTGTTGTTAACTGCCGCCCGAGGAGGGTCTGATGATCAGGGGCTTGGGCTGAGCTGGGACTTGCCGGCCCCGGAGGGGCCCGCCGCGTGGGGAGTTCTCGTGGGGAGGAAGACCGATGACAAGAACTGGAGCCGTGCTGTGCGCGTCGTGTGCTGTCGGTTTGTTGGCCTGCCAATCGCTTGCAGCCCCGGGGGACCTCATCTGGCTTTACCAGACCGGCGACACTGTTTTCTCCTCTCCTGCGGTTGCCGGGGGCCGCGTCTGCGTGGGGAGCCTCGACGGCCTCGTCTACTGCCTCGATGCTGACACGGGAACGCTCGTGTGGTCGCACCAGACCGGAGGGGACGTGGCCTCCTCTCCGGCCGCCGTTGGCGGCGGCGTGTACGTCGGCAGCTACGACGGGGCCGTCTACCGCCTCGACGCCGACACGGGAACGCCAGCGTGGCTCTACCAGACCGGGGGCGCCGTCATCTCTTGCCCGGCGGTGGCGGCCGACCGCGTCTACGTGGGAAGTTGCGACCATACGGTCTACTGCCTCGATGCGGCCACGGGCGGGCTCGCCTGGTCGTACACGACCGGCGACTGGGTGTTCTCCTCTCCCGCTGTAGACGAGGGTCGCGTGTGCGCGGGGAGCCTCGACGGCGTAGTCTACTGCCTCGATGCCGCGACAGGCGGACTGCTGTGGTCTTACCAGACCATGGGCGGCGTGCATTCCTCCCCTGCGCTCGGCGGCGGGTGCGTCTATGTGGGCAGCGACGACGGCGCGGTCTACTGCCTCGACGCCGCCACGGGCGGGCTCGCCTGGCTTTACCAGACAACCGACGCCGTGTACTCCTCGCCCGCGCTCGGCGGCGCCTGCGTCTACATAGGCAGCCACGACGACACGGTGTACTGCCTGGACGCCGACACGGGCGCGCTTGTTTGGTCTTACCAGACGGGCGGAGACGCCTATTCCTCCCCGGCACTTCGGAACTGCTACCTGTACACGGGCAGCCGGGACGACGCGGTCCACTGCCTGGATGCCGCCACGGGCGGGCTGGTGTGGTCCTACAACACGGGGGGCGATGTAACCTCCTCCCCGGCGGTTGCAGGAGGGCGGGTCTACGCGGGCAGCTACGACGGGGCGGTCTACTGTCTGCAGGCCAGCGCCTGCGACGGCGGGGAGTGGCCCATGTTCCGCCGCGACAGCGCGCACACCGGATCCGCGGACCCATGCGTCACCTCCACCGCGCCGCTCGCCGCCGGCTGGAACCTGATGAGTATCCCCTTGAGCCCGGCCGACCCGAGTGTGGGCTCCGTTCTGGACAAGTGCGCCGCCGCCGGCAATACGCTGGAGAGCTCCGTCTTCGCCTACGACCCGGCGGGCGGATACCACATGTACCCGGCCGACTTCACGCAGATGTCACTCGGCTGCGGTTACTGGCTCCGCCTCGTCCACCCGGCCGACGAGGATGTGCATGGGCCGGCTCATGTTGGGAACTACCCCATCCCCCTCGACAGCGGCTGGAACGCCGTGGGTCACCCGCACAGCGCCCCCGTTGCCCTGGCAAGCTGCCAGGTCACCGACGGCGCCGAGACGAAGCCCTACGCCGATGCCGTAGCCGCCGGGTGGGTCGCCACCGCCCTCTATTACTACGAGACGGGGGCCGGATACCACATGCTCTGCACGTCCGGCTGCGAGGACGATTCGCTGGCGCCGTGGTATGCTTATTGGCTGCTGGCCTACCGCCCCGGCTTGGTCTTGACCGTCCCGGAGCCGTAGTCCACATCGTGGGTCTGCGGTACACCCGCGGGAGCCGCGCCGTCCACCCGGCCGGCGCGAGGTGAGGATCCGCCAAGCACGCGAAAGGGGAGGTCCCTCCATTGGAGCGCACGGTCGGCCACACAAGGCTGGAACTCGTCCAGGGCGATATCACCACACAAAGCACCGACGCCATCGTCAACGCGGCGAACAGGTCGCTGCTCGGCGGGGGCGGGGTCGACGGCGCCATCCACCGGGCCGGCGGGCGCGCAATACTCGACGAATGCAAGAAGCTCGGCGGATGCAAGACCGGGGACGCGGTCATTACCACAGGTGGGAATCTGCCGGCCCGCCACGTTATCCACACCGTGGGGCCCGTATGGGGAGGGGGACACAGGCGCGAGGCCGAACTCCTCGCGTCCTGCTACCGCAGATCGCTGCAGGTCGCCGACGAGAAATCCCTACAAAGCGTGGCCTTCCCCTCCATCAGCACGGGGGCCTACCGCTACCCGGTCGAGGAGGCCGCACGCGTGGCGCTATCGAGCGTCTCTGAGTACCTGAGGGGAAAAACGGGAATAGAACTGGTGCGCTTCGTGCTCTTTGACACCGGCACGAAGGTTACCTACGAGCTCGCGTTGTCCGATCTCCCGGCCGAGTAGCCGCGCCGTCCGTCCGGCACGGCCGTCTAGGACGCTCTAGCGTCCGCCCGGGCCTTCTCCACCTCGGCGGCCGGCACGCGCCGCCTATCATCCGGCGGGGAGGGCTCCCTGCCGGTCGCGGCGAACCGGCTCAGCGTGGCCCTTCTGCGGCAGGCGAGCGTCGCTCCGAACGCACCCGTTCGCATCAGCCGCGGTCTCATACGCCGTCCCCTTCGCCGGCCAGGGAAGCACCGGCTGCATATGCGACCGACTATCTTCTGCTCCGCTACCGCCCAGAATACCAGGTATTGCGCCCGCATCAAGGGGGTAATACCAGAAATCGCGTATGTGCCCGCATCAGTAGTCCATTTGACACGGCCGGGCGCCCGCGGGTACATATAAGTGCGGGGGATGCACGAAAGGCTGCGACATGCGAAGGCTCGCGCTGGTGAACCTCCTCGCCATCGGCTTGGCTGCCGGGTCGGCCGCCCGCGATGGCAACCCGTACGCCGTCTCCGGTGCCAACTGGGCCGCCGGCGGCATTATGCAAACGCTCGGCATGCCCGCCGAGTGCTACGCCTACATCTGGGACACGCTCCAGACCACCAACCGCGCGTGCATGGTCCGACCGTGCCGCTACTGGCTCTACCTCGGCCTGGACCACCGACCGCATGGCTACCACCACGAGACCGACACCATCGACGACCCGGTCTGGTTCGGCGATTGGGTCACCAACAACCCCGGCAAGATATGGATCATCGGCAACGAGCCGGACCTCACCGGCCAGGACGGGCTGACCATCGAGCAGTACGCGAGGATGTACCACACCTACTACGAGTTCATCACCGCTCTCGACCCCTCGGCGCGGTTCGCCAACGGGGCGCTCGCGGCCGGGTACGACGCCGGGTCGCTTGCCACCCGCATCGCTTGGTACGAATCCTTCCTCGACTCGTACCAGACGCAGTTCGGCGCGCTGCCGCACGTGGACATCTGGAATTGCCACTCCTACATGGCGGCGTCGGTGCTGGATCCCGACAGGCAATGCGACGAGTTCTTTCAGCCGTTCTGCGAATGGGTGCACACGGCCCGAAGCGGCGCGTACGCCGATGCCGAGGTGTGGTGCACGGAGTTCGGCGTGGGCTTCTGGATGGGCCCCCTCAACATTGACCACGTGACCCACTACATGCGCGAACTGTGTACGCGCATGGAGCAGACGGACCTGGACAAGTGGTTCTGGTTCGTCAGCCGTGACAGCGGCGACTGGGCCAACTGCGCGCTGATGCAGGGGTCGACCGTGACCGAGCTGGGGCAGGCCTACAGCGCCCTCGCCAACTCCTACCCCAACCCCGTGGAGCCACTCATCCCTTACTACGAAGAAGAGCCCGCGCCGGCATACTACCAGGAGTTCTTCGACACCGGCCCGGCCGAGGCCTGGTTCGAAAAATCCGGCGACTGGACAGGCGACGCCGGCACATATCGCCAAGAGACACCGGACCTCCCCTGGTGGGGGCACGCAACGTGGCTGCCCTACGTGTACGAGGATATCGAGGTCGAGGTCGACCTGCGCATCAACAACGCGTCCGATCCCTCGCACTGGGTCGGGCTGCGGCTGCGGTCCGCATCTCCGCTCTCATCCGGCAACCAGGCCGGTTACCTCGTCTTCATCCGCCAGGACGGGGAGATCGGCCTCCACACGAGCCAGGTGGGCGCCCTGGCCAGCGGCGGCTTCACCGTCGCCGACATGGACCAGTTCCACCATCTGCGCGTGAGGCTTAGGGGCCACCACTTCCTCATCTGGGTCGACGGGCAGCTCGCCATCGACCACACGGACGTCGGCGGGTACTTCGACTACGGCTTCTTCGGGCTGGACGCGGGCAAGACGGACTGCTCGTATGACAACGCCTACGTCACGGACGGGGCGCACATCTCCGGCGAGGACTGGGACGACCGCGTGGGCGTCGTGATGACTACCAGCGGCGGGTGGGGCGACCCGCTCTACCCCATGATCGGCCCCCAATACCTCGCGCCCGAGAAAGCCGCATGGTGGTACGACTACACCGTGTCCGGCATGGACGAGCGGTACTACCCGGGTTACCCGCGGCTGTACATGTTCTGGAGGGCGAGGGTCGAGTCGTACACGGACCAACAACTCCAGGACCTCGCCGCCGCCGCAAAGGCCAAGGAGCCCGGGCGTACCATCTGGTGGGCCCTGTCGAACGAGCCCAACGACCTCGGCCAGGCCAACCAATCCGCAACCGACTTCGCCGATATCTACTACAAGTTCCACCGCAACCTCAAGCTCGGCGACCCGAGCTGCAAGATCATGGGCGGGTCCATACTCAACTGGGACTTCCAGTCCACAAGCGTGTACCAGATGGGGCACGCCTGGTACGGGGAGTTCCGGCAGACCTGGTACGACAACCCAACGTATCGGGCCTACTCCGAGACCGAGTACGGCCTGTCCTACCCACCGCAGGACGCGTTCAACTTCCATGCGTACGACCTGCGGGGAGTGCAAGGCACGCCGTGGGCCGCGCAGTCGTGGACGTATGCGCGCGACCAGATACTCGCCTGCCAGAGCAGCCTCCAGACATACCCCGAGACGGCGGGCCTGCCCATATGGCTGACCGAGTTCGGCGGGCTGCGATCGTCAAACAGGGCCGAGAACGCCGACACGTGCGGGCCGCTGGTCATGTGGATGCGCGAGCAGAGCACCATCGACCGGTGGTTCTGGTTCATCGTCCACTCGGACCAGTACGGCACGTGGACGCCGCTGGAACTCATCGGCCCGGATGGGCTGCTCACAAGCGTCGGCAAGGTCTGCCGCGATACGGCGACGCTGGGGGACGCGCAATTCGTCAACTGGCCGTTCTACGGCGGCTATGACTCCGGCGCGGAGTACACGAGGCCGGGCGGCAACTCTACGGCCGACATAGCCGAGCGGCTGGAGCCGGGGCTGCGGTGGTCGCTTCTCTCGGGCCGCTACTACACCCCGGGCGATATGCGGGGCCGCACCTTCAGCGCAGCGGGGCGCACTATCGAGAAAGTCACGTTCAACTTCGCGTGCAACTACGACAACGCACTCGTCAGCCTCGCCATGGACATCCCCGGGCAGGCCGACCGCTGGGTCTGGGACGGCTACGGCTATGCCGACGAGTACGCCGAGGTGGACCTGTCGGGCGAAGGCGTCACCGAGGTGTCCCTATGCCTCATCGCGCGCAGCGGGTTCACCTACCCGCACGCCAACCACGAATGGTTCGCGACCGTGAGCAACATCACGCTCTACTACAGCGGGGAGCCCATACCGCATGATCTTATCGTCTCCAACTTCACGGCGCAGGAGTGGGGGGACGACATGCGGCTTTCGTGGTGGAACCCGATATACCCGGGCTTCGACCACGTCGAGGTGTGGGAGGGGGCGGAGTACTACCCGGACGATCCGGGCGAGGGGGACCTCGTCTGTTCCATCGAGGCGACACCGGGCGGGCAGTCCATCTTCCTGCACGAGGGCGCCGGGGTGGGTGGGACGCACTGGTACACGGCGTTCGCGTTCGACGACATGGGTGGGCACGGGGCGCCCGTGGATGCAGAAGTGCTAGCCACCTCCTCGCTAACATATCCTGCGTCGGCCCAGACCGCCGGGTGGAACCTGATGTCGCTGCCGGCCGAGCCGGCCGAGCCGGCCGTCGAGAGCGTGTGCGCCGACATCATCGCCGCCGGCAACGTGCTGTCCGGAAACCTGTACAGCTTCGAGGCCGTCGACCCGGTCTTCGGCACCCCCCTGTATCACGCGTACCCGTGGGAGCTCTCTGCGCTCCACACGGGCCCCGGCTACTGGATGAGACTTACCGCCCCCGCGGACAATATCTTCGAGGGCTCACCGCCCGCCGGCGAGGTGACCCTACCCCTGCTGCACGGGTGGAACCTCGTCGGCTGCTCGCAGCCGGCGGCCGTCCCATGGGCAGCCTGCTCGGTCGACAACGGGGGCGACACGCAGCTCATCGCCGACGCGGCCGCCGCGGGGTGGATACAGGAGCGCGCGTACTTCTTCGAAAACGGCGGGTACCGGTCTGTGCTGACGAACGGCACCGGCGACGACGATTCCCTCCGGCCCTGGCGCGCGTACTGGCTGCTCACCTACGACTGGGAGATGGAGCTTATCGTCCCTGCGCCCTGAACTTCCCCCTTCAGCAGACGGCCCCCATGGCGTTATAGTTGTTGCTGGCCCCTGCCCTTGACGGGGGTCGAAGCTTGGCCCCGCCCGATCTAACTGACGAGGCAGAGGGAGACGACCGAGTGACTCCTTGGCACGAGGACGACGACTTCTGGCAGACGGTTGCGCCCGTGCTGTTCGGGCAGGCGCGCCTGGACGCCGCGCCGGCCGAGGTGGAGCAGGTCATAGCGCTCCTTGGCATTGCGCCCGGCGCGGCCGTGCTGGACCTGGGCTGCGGCGTCGGCAGGCACACCATCGAGCTCGCTCGGCGGGGGTTCCGCGTGACCGCCGTTGACAGGACGGCAAGTTACCTAGAGCGTGCGCGGGAGGCCGCCGCAGCGGAAGGGATCGCCATAGAATTCGTCCAAGAAGACATGAGGCGGTTCCGCCGAGACGCCGAGTTCGACGCCGCCATCAACCTGTACACGACGTTCGGCTATTTCGAAGACCCGGACGACGACAGGCACGTGGCGGACAACATCTGCCATTCGCTCAAGCCTGGGGGCGGGCTCGTCATGGAGCTGATGGGCAGGGAGATAATCAAGCGCATCTTCCACCCGCGTGACTGGCACCGGCTGGACGACGGCTCGATCGTCCTCGAGGAGCGGGAGCTCGCCGAGGATTGGTCCTGGATAAGCAACACATGGACGCTGTTGCCGAATGAGGGGAGCAGGCGGGAACTCCACCTCGGCCATCGCCTTTACGCGGCCAAGGAGCTGAAGGATTTGCTGCTGGCGGCGGGGTTCTGCTCAACGCAAGCATACGGCGGCCTGGACGGCGCGCCCTACGACAACAGGGCGCGGAGGCTGGTCGTCAAGGCGGTGCGATAGGGGACGCGGGTGCTCGCCGCGCGGTAACGGTCCGAGGCACGCGATGGATGTGTTGGCGGCTCGTCGTCACCTTATCGTGCAGCTTGCGGGCTAGCCCCGTTGGGATTTGATGAAGTCCACCGTGTTCGCCAGACCCTGGTCCAGATCAACCTGCGGGCGCCAACCGAGAACGCGCTCCGCCTTGCCATAGTCCAAAGAGCTGTCCTGCAACTCACCCGTGCGCGCCGACGCGAACTCCGCCTCGCCACCCCAGCCGACTATCGCACGCATCTTTTCGAACAAGGTCACGACGTCCGTCCGGACACCCGTGCCTACGTTGAACGCCTCGTTGCCGCTCTTCTCCAGAACCGCGAGGTTCGCCCGGACCACATCGCCCACG
>Ga0272441_10009066_pt1 | contig 15486 bp, 10 predicted proteins | sample SSMProp6N_FD_193582 | JGI IMG/M metagenome (GOLD analysis project Ga0272441, IMG submission 193582) | Marine sediment archaeal communities from Little Sippewissett salt marsh, Falmouth, MA, United States - SSM-Prop-6N | ecosystem: Environmental > Aquatic > Marine > Wetlands > Sediment ... | reverse complement strand
GAAGCGACCAGTTGCAGCCACCTCCGGGCGATATCGAACCCTTCCTCGGGAACATCGAGTCCGGCGCGCTGGGCGCTGGTGAGGGCCATGATCTGCCAGCCGAGAACGGAAGTGTCGCCGACCTGCCCGGGCGCGTAGCGCCATCCGCCGATGCGCCGATTCGCCGCGGCGATGATGAAGTCGACGGCCCGCTGGACCGGCCGCTGCAACCGCCCATCGCCGGTCATGCCGAATGCTTCGGCCAGGGCGATGGTGGCGATGCCGTGGCTGTACATCGTCTCTTCACCGAGCAGCGAGCCGCCGGCCCCCTGCTGCCGGACCAGCCATTCGATCGCCCGGCGAACGGTATCCCGATATGGACCGTCATCCACATGCGTATGGTTGGTGGCGAGGAAGCAGAGCAGCGAGAGGCCGGTGGTGGCGATGTCGACTTCGGCCCTCGACGGGCCGCCGCACTGCCCGCATGCATCGTCGAAGGCGTCGCTGTCCCACCGGCCGTCGGCGCTCTGATGCCGGGCCAGCCAGTCGAGGGCAAGCGCCACGGCGCGCTCCGTCTCCCGGCTGCCGCCCATCTCCTCCACCAGTTCATGGCGGCGCTCCTCCGAACGTTGCGGATAGGGATTGACCGGGTGAAGGCCGAGGTCCGGCAGCCGGATCCGCACGTTCACAAACTCGAAGTCATCGAAGTCCGAGCCGTCATGGACGCTCCTGATTTCGATGGTGTTCATCCCCTCGCGGAGCCAGGACGCGGGAAACATCGTTTCGAAGGCGCCGAAGCTCCCGTCGCGGGGAGACTCGCTGAGCCTCGTCTCCACCAGTTCATCATTGATTCGAATCCGGTTGTTTCGCTGGGCGCCGCGCACCAGCAGTTGAATCTCCGCATCGACATCGTCCGGCGGTATCTGTCCCGGCGAGAGTTCGAAGGCGGCGGTGAAGCGGCGTCCCTCGCTCCGCTTCTGAAACTGGCTGTTGATTCGGCCGGTAAACATGTCATCGCCGAGATGATGCACATCGGGCTCCGCCTCGATCACGATGATGTCCCGACGCTGCGGCGTGAGTTGAAAGTCACGCGTGACGATGGCGCCTTCCAGCTCGTCGGCGGCGATGTTGACCGTCTCCGGCGTGTAGCGGTCCATCGACGCCGACAGCGCCACGAAGTCGGGCACCTCCGGCGCCAGCAGCAGGTACTCGCCGCTTTCACCGGTGACGGCGGTGACCGCAGGCACATCGGTGAGGTCCAGCCGCACCGTCGCGCCGGGCAATGGCCTCCCCGTCGCCGCATCGGTGACCACGCCCCGCACGGCGCCCCAGATCTCCGTCGAGCTCAGCTCACGCCGGTCCAGAAGCTCCTGGAACGGATGAGCCGGCAGATGCAGGTTCAGCTCGAGAGGGGCGACGACGGCCGGCCGCTCCGATTCCACCAGCGCCGGCCGGGCGACAAGGGATGCGTCCGCGCCCGGCGCCATCGATCGGAAGAGACTCTCGGCCGCATCACTTTCGGCGATCCACTCATCTGTCTCCGGAGAGGGATGCACATCGGGCGCCCGAAGCTGATGACCCGGCGTTGCGGCGTCCTCGATCCGGTTGAGTTGGCGAGGATCAAACCGTGCATCCTGCGACCGCTCGCTCGCGGCGGCGGCATCCATCTCTTCAACAGTGGGCAGATTCGCCTCCAGCGGCGGTGGCGCAGGGACGTTCGGGCTTGGGCCAGTCGGCGCTGTACGCCAGGCGAGGGTCGTCGCTGCATCCGGCGCGCTCCGGTCGGTCATCGCGTGCAGGCTTGCGTCCGGAGGAGGCACGCCGGGCGCTTCGGGAACGACCTCGGCCGGAGCCATGTCCCGCCTGATGGCGACCGGTTGCCGAAAACGCAGGCGATCGGTCGTCTGAGGGACAGTCGGCTCGATGGTCGACGGTGTTTCGGTGGCCGGCGGAGCCTGGGCGGCCGCGGCGGGCGGCAGGGCCATCGGCGGCAGGAGTACCGGATCGATCTCCGGCCCGGCCGTGTCCTGCGCTTCATCAAACGAGCGCGGGGGCGCCGCCGCTTCCCGCGGCCGCGTATCGGCCAGACGATCATCCTCAACCTGCGCGCCCGTTACGATCGGCGATGTGTCGATGAGCCGGTCATCAAGCGCAACCTCGCCCGACCGGGGAACAGTGTTGACGCGCGCGGCGGTTTCGGTGGTGGCATCGATCGTCCGGAGGTGCTCCGATCGCGGGCTGCCGGCGTGCTCCGGCATCGCCGGCACGTCAAACGCGATCGACGTTGGCTCGATCGGCGGCGCCTCTGCGTCCTCCTCGTACGTTGGCAGCGCGGACGGCGCTTCCGGCGCGTCGATGGATATTGCGGCAGCGCCCGCCTCGGCGACCTCGATCGGTCTGCGGGCCGGAGCGATGAACCCGGCCTGCGCGTCATGCGCGACCGGCGGCGGTGGGGTGGGCGCGGCGTACTTCGGCGCTTCGCCCAGCGGAGTTGCCACGGTCGGCGCCGGTTCCGACACGGGACCGGAGGCCGATTCCGCCACGGGCGGCAACTCGGCTTCCGTCGTGATGGGCGGCCCGGACAGCGCCGACGGAGCGCGAGGATCGAGCGGCTCCATTGCGCGGGGCACATCGCTCGCCCGGGCGGCCTGCGCCGGCGGCAACGGCGTCTCAGCCGGTTCGACCGGCACCTCGGAGGGCGCAACATCCATCATCACGGACGGGCGGCGCGAATCGACAGCGACCGGAACACGTGATGCGCGATCGAGCGGTTCGCGGGACGACAAGGTCGCGGGCGTGACCGGCTGCGCTTCGGCCTCGTCGGCGGGCGCGCTCAACATGGGTAGATCAATACTCACATGCGCCTGTTCGCGAACCTGAGGCGTTTCCCCGGGCGGCGGCGTCTCCAGCGCCTGGGCCGGGGCATCGGCGGGCGGTTCAACCCGCCGCGGCGATTCGTCGATGGTGATCGAAGCCCGGTCGACGGCCAGAACGGCGGGTGCGGCGAGGGGCATAAGCGGCTGCAGGGGCGCATCGATCTGCGATGTGCTTTCAATGGCCGGCTGGATGTCCAGCTCGGTCAGTTCGCCCCGGATCTGGGCCGCCAGCTCGTTGCCCGCCGACGGCGAAACGAGCGCGATGCGCGTGCCGCCCGGCCGGCCCATCCAGTCCGACAGCGATGTGCTCACGCCCCAGAACGTCAGGAGGATCAGGATCAGCGTGTGAATCAGCGCCGACGCGAGCAGACATCTCGCCAGCAGGCTCAGCTTCCCGTAGAGATCCGAGCGCAGAAGCCGGGCGGACAGCAGCAACAGCAGAAGAAGGAGGAGGCCCAGGAGGAGCCACAGAAGATAGGGCAGCAGCGAAAGCCAGTCGATGGAGGCGCGATACGTCTCGTACTCGGTGAAGACCTCCCGTGACGTGCTGGAATAGAGGTCATAATCCCACTTGCCGGCCGGCCGCCCCGGCCCGCGCGCCCGATCGGAGCTGAAATGCAGGCTGAACCCGCCGAGCCCGAGTGCCGGGTCAAGATCGTTGGCGGCGCTGTTGATGGCCGGTCCGACATTCTCGGCTTCAAGGTGCTGCCCGCGGAGCCGGCGCGAGCGGTAGATGTCGAATCCTCCCTCGCCGCCGGGCCGATCGGAGGTGAAATATAGAAAGTCACCAACGGGACTGACCGCGGGTGAGCCGTCATTATAACTGGAGTTAAGTTCCGACACGGGCTGAGCCGCGCCCACGCCGCGGTCCGTGATCGACGCGGAATACAGGTCATAATCGCGGCGGTAGAGGTCTTCGCGGACCGTCGCCGGCCAGGCATCCGGGTCCGGGGCGACCGTGTCGCTCGGCTGGGGGCGGTTGGAGGCGAAGTAGAGTAGCCGGCCGTCGGGCGTCAGGGCCGCCCCGTACTCGTTGTGCCCGCCGTTCACCTGCGCGCCGAGGTTGATCGGCTCCTGCCAGGCGCCCTCGCGGCGGTGACTGACCCACAGGTCGTATCCGCCGAAGCCGCCGGGGCGATCGCTGTAGAAGTACAGCGACCGGCCGTCCGCGGACGGCTCGGGCCCCAGTTCATCGGCGGAGGTGTTGACTTCCACCAACGGCCGCGGCTCATCCCACCCCTCGGGCGTGCGGGCGGAGAAGTAGACGTCCGCGTTCTCCCCGGCCCGCCCCCGCACGAAGAAGAGCATCGTGCCATCGGCGGCGAGGCGCGGCTCATACTCGTCTACACCGGTATTAATAACAGCGGCGAGCTCGCGGGCCGGCTGCCAGAGCACATCGCGCGGGCTCGCATCGGCGAGGGGCCGGCGGATCGTGTCGGCGTCGGTGAAATATCCGACATGGCGTTGCCGTCCGTGCCAGATTATCGCCGCGGCCCCGACGAGCATCAGCACGATCACCGTCAGAAACAGAATGCGAGCGGTCAGCGATTTCATCGTTCGGCTGCGGCTTGTTTCCTATCAGGGCGGGCTATCGGTGAGCACCGTGTCCAGGTAAGGCTCCTGGACGCCGGCGCCCTTGCAGATGTCGAGGACGCGCACGATGTTGGCATAGGCCGTCGTCCGGTCGCCGCGCACGGTGACCTTCTGCTCGGGATTGGCCGCGATGGCCTCGGTGACGAGCGCTTGCAGATCCTCCGGCTCGATGCGCCGCCCGCTGACGATGATTTGCCCATCCTGGTCGACGTTGATGACGATCTCGCGCAGAGCGGTGCTGATGGGGCCGGCCGAGGCGGCCGCGGGCAGGGCGATCTGCATCTCCCGTTCCGTCTGGTGGAACGTCGTGGCGACAAGAAAGAAGATGAGAAGGAGGAACACCATGTCGATGAGCGGCGTGAGCTCGATGGCGATGCCGTTGTCGGGTTCGTTTGTCTTGATCATTGCGTCGGCCCCTCCCCGATCAGGTTGCGGCCACCACGCCGTCGACGACGTCCAGCGGTGCGGATGTTTCGCGTTCTTCCCGGGCCGCGGCGCCGAGCCGTTCCGATTCCGCCCGCGGTTGGGGCGCGCCCTCGGCGAACTCCTCGACGAAGGCCACGGTCATCTGGTCGATGTCCATCACCAGCTTCTGGACTTTGGCCGAGAGCCAGTGGTAGCAGATGAGCACGGGAATGGCGACGACGAGCCCCGCCGCCGTGGTGATCATGGCTTCATAGATTCCCCCCGCCAGCAGCTCCGTCTTGCCCAGGGCGTCGGCGGACATGGCCACCGTCTGGAAGGCGGTGATCATGCCGAAGATCGTGCCGAGCAGACCCAACAGGGGGCTGATGGCGGCGATCACCGACAGGACGCGCAGATACTTGCGCAGCCTGAGCACTTCGCGCTGCCCGGCTTCCTGGATGTGGCGCTCGACGAGCTCGATCGGCCCGCCCAGCCGCTTGATGCCCGCGGCGAAGACGTTCGCCACCGGGCTGGCATCCGCGCCGCAGAACTCGATCGCCCGGGCGGGATCGTTCGGACTGCCGTTGAGCTTTTCCTTCAGCCCGGACAGGAACGCCGGCGGAATCACTTTCCGGCGCCGCAGACTTATAAGTCGCTCGACGACCACGGTCATCGCGATGAGCGAGCAGAGGCCGATGGGAATCATCATCACACCGCCCTTGACCATGAAATCCCATACGGATTGGACCTCCATGGTCGATGCGGCCTCGGCCGCCTCTTCCGAAGGCGGCTGAACCTGCGAGAGGACGAACCAGCTTATGTGTTGGAGCAATGCGGACACGGTTTCCACTCCCTGTCAGGCAGAGTAAAGACGCGAAGGGGAGATCGGCTAATGGCCGGGCAGCAACGATGAAGAGGACATCTGTGCGAGGCGCTGGGAGGCCAGTCGAGCCCATTGCGTGTCGGCATGGTCCTGCCGGACCTGCTCGAAGTGGGTGCGCGCCTCGGCGGGTTTGCCCAGCTCCTCGAAGCAGCGCCCCGCCTCGTACAGGGCCGCGGCGCTCCACTCGGGATAGGCATAGAGGATGTCCACTTTCAGGAATTCGCGCACGGCTTCTTCGAGCTGTCCCTCGGCGAAAAGGCATTCACCGATCTGGAACTGCGCGCGCGCCGCGGTCGGCCCCTGATGACGCTCCACGAGATCGCGGTATGTTTCGATCGCCTGGTCGCGGCGATCCTGGTTTTCGCGGGCCCAGGCGAGGCCGAACTGCGCCTGGAACCAGAGATCCGAGTCGCTGAAACGATCGAGGTACAGCGCGAAGGCTTCCTCGCTCCGCGCCCAGTGCTGGAGCACCGCCAGACACTCGCCGAGCCGGAGCAGGCTCGGGGCGAAGGACTCGCTTTCCGGATGGTCCTGCACCACGCGCCGCAGGTGCGCCGCCGCCCGCTGATGCGCCCCGGTCCTGAAGAGCGCCTCGCCGCACAACAGACCGGCGGAGGCGATCATGTCACTGTCCGGCCAGGTGTCGATGAACTCTTCGAGGAGGTCCGCGGCCGCGGCATAGTCCTCCAGGTGGTATTCGCACAAGCCGAGACGGTACAAGGCCTGCTCGAGCACGTCGGCGCTCGCCTTCGGGGACTGCGGGTCGGCATCTCGCAACGGGCGCAGAAGCGCGGCAGCCTGCTCATATCTCTCCGCATTCGCTTCGAGTTCGGCCAGTTCGAGCACGGCATGGAAACGAAGATCGGGCTCAGCGGGATTGGGCAGGAGCTCGCGGTACGCCTGCGCCGCATCGTCGTTCCGGTCCAGGGCCCGCAGGCACCAGGCCTTCTCATAGGTAACGGCGGCGGCGAGTGAGCGCGGCAGCGCTGCCGACTCGGAGCGCTCCAGCTCCTCGATCGCCGAGAGAGCCGATTCATGCTTGCCCTGTCGGGCCAGGGCGATCGCCCGATTCCCGCGCGCCTCCGGGCTCCGCCCCGAAGCCGGATACGTTCCGATCAGCGCATCGAAAACGGCCTCAGCGCGATCGAACTGCCCGGCGGACATTAGCGCCTGACCCTGCTGAAAGAGCGCTTCCGCCGTCACGTCTTCATCGCCGGCGATGGCGGCCACCTGCGCGAAACGATCGGCGGCGGCGCCGAACCGCTGCTGCTGCACGGCGATCGCGCCGAGATGGTTCAGGGCGTGGACGGCGAAGATCGTCTCGGTCCCCGCCTGCAGGACCTGCCGGAACGCCTCAATCGCTTCGTCGCACCTGTCGAGCGAGACCAGCGCCTGGCCGCGCTCGAAGACGGCCTGGAGGTGGTGGGGACTGTCGGGAAACCGCTCGATCAGCCGGTCGTATGCGCCCAATGCTTCTTCCAGCTTTTCCTGTCGATGTTGCGCCAGACCGAGCTTCAGCAGAGCATCATCGGCGGAGGGCCGGTCAAGTCCAAACGAGAGATAATCGGAGAGCATCTGCTCGGCCGCAGGCCAGCGGCCCTGCTGAAAGTGCAGATCCCCCAGCGCCAGCAGGCCGCTGCGAAGGGCCTCTTCGGTCTCCGGGCCATCCACCGTGCCGGCGAGAACGGGCCGGGCTTCCTCGAACCGCTCGAGCCGATACAGGGCCATCCCGAGCCGGAAGGAAGCGTGCGTGCGCTGCGGCGCCTCGGGATATCGATCCAGGTAGTCGCGGAATGACTCGGCGGCGTGCTCATAATCCGCCAGGAGGAACTCGTTCTCCGCGGCGAGGAACGCGATGGACGGCGCCGCGGCGCTGCCCGGATACTCCTCTTCAAAGAGGCGGCACAGCCTCAGACTCTCGTCATACTGCGCCAGTTGATGCTGTGAGGCCGCCATCAGGTGCACAGCATCCGGCCCCAGCTCATGATCGGCAAAGAGCCGGCGGAACCTCTGCAGCTCCTGAAGCGCCGCCTCGGCCTGGCCGCAGCGCGAGAGGGCCACGGCGAGGTCGTAGCTCATCTCCGGCGCCAACAGGCTGTCGGGAAACTGCCCGGTGGCGCGGGCCAGGCGATCCGCGGCCGCCTCAGCCCGCCCGTCTCGAAAGTCGCACTTGGCGATCCAGTACGTCGCGGCATCTTCATGCTCATCGCCCGCCTCGATCACGTGTTCGAAGCTGTTGCGCGCGCTTTCGAAGTCTTCCAGGTCGAAGAAGACGCGGCCTCTCAGAAGCCGGGCGGCGCCGATCAGGCGGTGATCGGGAAAGCGGCGGATCAGCTCGTCGATGAACTCGCCCGCCGCGGCGGGCTGGCCCTGCCCGTGAAGCAGCCCCGCCAGGCCGTACAGCGCCTCGGGCAGATACTCATCGCGGGCCCGGCGGATCACCCGGCGATACTGCTCGAGGGCCGCCTGCAGCGCGTTTGAACGATGAAGGCTCTGGGCCAGCAGCAGCGCGGTCTGATCGGCCAGCGCGCCGTCGGGGAATCGCTGCGACAGCGCAGTGAGCCGCTCCGCCGCGGCCGCGTAATCGCCCCGGGCCATGTCGGCCAGAGACCAGAACAGCTCCGTGCGCTCCCGGTGGGGGCTGTCCGGCCAGCGCGAAGCGAGCAGGCCGCACGGACGCTGGATCTGTTCGTAGGCGGAGCCGTAATACAGGGCTTCGGCCTGGAGGGCAGCCGCGTCATCGGCCAGCGCGTGATCGGCGAAGTCATTCAGCACCTGCTCCAGCGACGCGGCGGCATCGGCGTAATTGCCCTGCGCCAGGTGACACTGGCCGAGGACGGTGGCCGCCTCGGCCCCGTAGGGCATCTCCCGCTGCCCGAGCGCCGATTCGAGGGCGTCGACCGCCTCTTCGTAACGCTCCAGCCGGAACAGGCTGACGCCCAGGCCATACCGGGCGACCGGCGCCTTCTCATGATCCGCATGATCATCAAGGAAGCTGCGGTATTCCGCCGCGGCCAGATCGTACAGGCCGCGGTTCAGCAGGCCGTTGGCGCTGAAGTAGCTGCGGAGCGCCGAGGCGTCCTCGTCTGCCTCCTGGGCGCCGACGGGGGGCGTCGAGAAGAGGGTGAAGGCGAGAGCGACAGCGAGCGATGTCCGGCCGATCAACCGAATCATCATGGTGAACCTCCCTGTGAACGATGGCGCACATACATCCACCCGGTCCACCCTCATGGGAACCGGACAAGCGGCGGGAAAAAGGAAAACGGAGCGGGCTGGGTGGGGTTCGGCTCGGGCGCCCGCTCCGCGCTATACGTCGTCAGGTTGCCGGAGAACGGCGATCAGACGGAGATCGGCTTCAGCAGTCGTCTTCGTCCTCGTCCTCGTCCTCGTCCTCGTCATCATCATGTGATCCAGCGGCATCCTGGATCTCTTCGATGCGCTCCTCGATTCCCTCGGCCTGTTCTTCGAGGGCTTCGGCCTGTTCTTCGAGGGCTTCGGCCTTTGCTTCGAGCAGCCGGGATTCGTTCTCCAACTGCTGGGCCTTGAGCATCAGTTCATTGGCGTGCTGGATGGCCTTGAGGCGAGCCTCTCCTTTCAGGTCATCGGCGCCTTCCTCGATCTCATCGGCCTGCTCTTCGAGCTGCTCGGCCTTCTGCTCGAGTTCCTCGGCCTTTTGCCACACCTGTTCTGCTTTCATTTCCAGGGAGCTGGCCTGCTTCTCCAGTGATTTCAGCATCGCCGACAGCTTCTGCAGCTCCTGGACCTGGGCGACGGCCTTGCGCTCATACTCCAGGGCCTTGGGCGCCTTCGGTGGCTTGGGCGCCTTCATCGCCTTGGGCGCCTTTGGCGGCTTGGGTGCCTTCATCGCCTTGGGCGCCTTCGGCGGCGCCGGGGCCGGAACGTACGTCCCGCCCTTGACCTTGCCTTTCGCAGCCTCGCCCGGCTCGATCATCTTGATGAAGGCCTCGAACACGTGCTGCTCCAGGTCCGTGGCGTGCACTTCGATGCCCTTGTCACCCGGGCTGACGAAAATCGGAACATCGGGACGAACCATCAGCTTCGACAGCGCTTCGAGCTTGCCTGCGGAAAGCGGGTATTGCTTCACCTGATCTTCGCCGTTGATCATCAGGCAGAAGGCCTCGAAGATGATCTGCTGCTGGGGCGTGCCGTGCACTTCGATGCACCCCTGGCCCGGGCTGACCAGGACGGGCACATCGGCTCGCACCATCAGCTCCATCAGCGCTTCGAGCTTGCCTTCCGGCAGCTTGAAGCATCGGGCGATGGTTTCCTGCTGCTGCGCGGGGGGCGGGCCGGCCATGCTCATATAAGTGCCCAGCGCCTTCTGATAGGTCGGTCCGAGCTTGCTCTCCAGGATCTTCGTCACGTCCTTGGGCAGGTCGGCGAACTGAGGCATCTCCTTGATGTCCGCCAGCTCCGGCAGGGTCGGGATCTCGATCCCGGACAGATCGATGTCCAGATGTTCGCCCCACTGGCCGAGCTTGCGCATGAGCGCATCAAGCTGCTTCTCCAGGCGAGCCATGCGCTCGTCCAGGCCCATCTGCTTCAGCACATCCGGGTCGCCGTACTTCAGGTACTGCTCGAAGGTGCTCTCGGCCCGCTGCGCCGGATCGGGCGGACCGGGCATGGCCACGGCGATGACGGCGGGATCGGCGATCTTGATCGCCTCCAGCGCCTTCACCGCCGCCTCGGCCGCCGCGGTGTACTCGGCCGCTTTGGGAGCCTTCGCGGCGTCCTTGTCCTTCGGCGGGCAGGCCAGCGTGGGCGCCGCCAGCCAACTGCCGGCGGCCAGGGCGCACGCCAGCACGATGCCGCCGTACGTCAGTTTCGGAGTCAGTTGATGTGACATCACCATGGTGAGTCTCCTTGCGAATCGCTTTGCACGAGTTGTTGATACGCCAAGCCCGGTGGCGGGAGCTACCGGGCGGAATCCACAGGTGTATTTCTTGGTTTCCAACAGGGCCGTGGCATAGGCCCGACGCGCCCCGGGCATGAGCGACGTCACCCACACATCGCAGCAGAGGTCCGCTTCCTCGCGGAGCTGCCGCCGCACCCACCACACCACCGGGTGCCACCAGTACAGCCAGCCGACGATCATGGCCAGGTAGCACACCCAGTGATCGCGGCGGCGCAGGTGCGCCAGCTCGTGGTGGACCACCGCCCGGCGACCGGCCTCATCAAGATCCTGCCACAGCCCGTTCGGGAGCAGCAGGCATACTCTGCGCCCGCACCAGACCATCGGCGAGATCCGCTGGTTCACCATGAGCGTCTGCGGGGCGCGGCGCAGGCCGAGGGATGCGGCGGCCTGAGCGACGTGACGCACCGTGACCGGCGACGGCGGTGCCGCCGACTTCAGCAGGCTGCGGAATCGCAGGGCGCGGGCCGCCGTGACCAGCATCAGCAGCGCCGCCCCCCCCGCCCAGACCGGTGTGGGGATCGGCGGCAGGTCCATCACCGCATCGCGAATCGTCCAGAGGTGGACCAGCCACTGCGCCCAGAGGGCGCTTGGCCGACGGGCCCCGGAAGCGGGGGCGGGCTCTGGCTCTGCGATGGCGGCCTGCCGTGCGCCCGGCACCGTCCGGGGAATTTCGGCGGGCGGTCCGCCGTCGGCATCCCGCTTGTGGGGTAACGGGAGCCGAAGCCGGGCGGCATCCTCATTCGGCGCTGACTGCGTCGTCGCGAACTGGCGGGGATGCAACTTGCCCGACCGGGGAGCCGGCGGACCGCCGCCGTCTGGTGCCTGACCGGATGAACGATCTGATGAGCCGGGGATTGCGGCCACGGCCGTCGGCACGGGTGCCGACTCCGCCGCGGCCGGAGGGATCATAAAAGGCCGCCAGGCATCGCTCAGGGGGTGCAACGCGCGCGAAATCGCCGTCCCGGGTGACGGATCTCCAGCAAGCTCCGTCGGCGGGGCCGGCGGTGGGTCTTTCTTCATCTTGCCTGTTTTATCAGGCTCTTCGGCAGCGGCCACGAGGGGCGGGAGGACGGCCTCGCCGCCCTTCTCAGGCTCAAGCCACGAGGCGAGATCGGGCACCGGCGCCTGGGGCAGCAAGGGAGCGATGAGGAACAGCCCCAGGAGTGTCAGCCACAGCGTGTGCCGCGTGCTCGGCCGGCAAGGCAGGCACCGGCAAACGACGGCCACGATCACGGCCAGGGGGATGGCCGCGAGGGCGAACCGCCAGATCTCGTCTGTGGCCAGCGTGTTCATGATCCGGACCGTCTTGACGATTTGGACTTCGAGCGTCTGGATTTCACGTCCAGCTCGTTTATGAGTTCCTGCAGCTCGGCGATCTCATCGGCCGTCAGGTGCTTGTCGCGCACAAGCTGGAGGACCAGCGGGGCGGCCGCTCCGTCATAGAGCTCCTCCAACAGCGATTTCAGGCGGGAGCGGGAGACCTTCTCCCGCGTCACCCTCGGCCGGTAGACGTAGGCCAGCCCGCTCTTGTCGCTCCTCACGAAGCCCTTCTGCTCCAGGCGGGTGAGAAAGGTGAGCACGGTGGTGTAGGCCACCTTCCTCCCCCGGGCGTGCAGGTGGTTCATAACCTCCCGGACCGTCGCGGGTCCCTCGTCCCAGAGCGTCTTGAGGACCTCCAGCTCGGCGGTTCCGACATCGGATTCGTGTGGTGCCATGGTCGGGTGAAACCTCGTTCGCGGAGCCTACTACAGTTGTCGTAGATCCAGCCTACTACGCGCGTCGTGGGGTGTCAAGCGTTTTCTTCTACCGGTGAGCCGAGTTTTTGCCGCACCTCTCTTTGGGCCCCCATGCCTGCCGGCGGGCCGGCGCCGCCGCCGCGGGCGATCCTTACCACAGATTCCTCCCGGACATACGCGTCATCCGCCGGCCTCCACCCGCATCCGGATCGCCGACTCCGCCCCGGCGGAGAACCTGCGCAACCGAACGTCCCGGGCGCCTGGTCGTTGCCGGGCATTGTGCGCCGCTTCACGGCGCGGTCGGCCCCCTGCTGCGAAAACGCCTCCCCCCGCGCCCGCCACCCCGAACAGAGGCCGAGTCACCGCAGCGCCGAACCAACAACCGACGGTGCCTGGCACCGTTTCCGCCTCGCCGGTGTCAGCGAACGGGATCCACTCCATCTTCCGCCTCCCGCAGCCGCCTCTCCAGGTCCTCGGCGATCTTCACCTCATACAGCCCCTCCTTCACCGGCTGCGGAATCTGCGCCAGGCCCGCCTCCAGTGCTTCCCACTCGGCCGGCCCGATCGACTCGAGGCACCGCCGGCCCTCCGCCCGGTCGCCCGTCGCGCAGTCGATGCAGATCGGCGAAAAGCCATCCCAGCGCGTGGACTGCTCATCATCGGGCGGCACGTAGAACGCCGCCGTCGCCACCCGCCCGCCGAGCACGACCGGCTCGTGCCCGAAGCGGCCAAGCGGTTGCCTGATGATCTTGATCACCGGCCAGAATGACTCCCCGTCCCGCGTCAGGTCGGTGGACACCGCCACCAGGCACGGCCGCTCGGACACGATCACGCCCGGATTGGCGCAGCCGTGCTTGAAGTGCGCGCCGAGCCGGAGGAGATACACCCCCAGCACGGGCAGGACGAGCACCAGGCCGATCAGGATCCACCATGACAACCAGGCCGACGCGGCGACGATCGACGCCATCACAACCACGAAGATCGAAATCGGCCCCGGCCGGGAGGCAAAATACCGCAGGTAACTGATGCGGATCTGCGCCGGGTTCGAGGCCTCCGCCTCCCAGTCCGCGCTGCGCGAGAGGTCTTCCGAGGCATCGCTCTGCTCTGGTTCGTCCATAGGGCCTATCCAGGCTGAACGCCAAAGACGTGGATGAAATCGATCGGAAGGGACGGATGATCTGCGGTGGGCTCGACTTCGTCCGCCGCCGCAGCCTGGCGATAGGCTGCTGCAAATTCAACATAGTCGCGCTCATCATCAAAGAGACCGTGCCCATTCATCCGGTCTGCCCACGCAGTCAGCGGGGATTCTGCAGAGAACACGCCGGCCGCGATCAGCGACCACTCACCTGTCGCGACCACGTCCATCCCAAGCGGTTGAAGATCGCCCGGGCTCGCTGGCACCGTTCCCTCCCGCGCAGCGATGAACTCCGACCACACCGCTATGATCTTGGCTTCTGCGGAGTGCCGATTCGCATAATCAGCAACCGCTGTGGCGTCATTCAGATCGCGGCACAAACGGAGACCCGTCAGACCAGGCTCTTCGATAGACTGCATGATCTCGTGGATTCGTCGGGGGAGGGTTCCCTTATAGAATCCCTCCATGATGTCTTGCCATGAATCGCGGTCGATCCCGCAATAGCAGAGGCTTCTCTTTTTCTCGGCGCCACGCTCAGGGGCACCCGAACAGTGAAACGAGTATCGCTTTGGATTGCGCAGAACAAGGTAGCCACAGATCTGATCGTGGGTCGCGGGCATCTCTATGACCATGGTAGTGCGACAGGCATAGCCGATATCATCCACCCGATCCTGGCTGACTCGGCGCTTGATCCTCCGCTTCATCATCACACTCGCTGAAGTCGAAGATATCGAAGCCGAGCTCGGCGTTGAGTTCCACCAGTTTACTCATTGTCTCGACACTGACCTCATACACTGGTTGATCGCCATGGATCGTGATGTTGCAGGTCACGCTGCATTCAAGGTTGTTGGCTTCGACGAAGGCGGCGATCTCCCGGCGCTTGGGCCACACAATGTTGATGACCTCCCGTACCGCGTCATCCGTGCTGAAGAGCTCACGTCCTCGGAGTTCGATGGTCCACTGGACATTTGCGAGGCGGGGATCGTCGATCAGATCAGCGCGCGTCTGCCGCCAAACCTGGCTTGGCTCGATCCCAATCGCTCTCGTGCAGGCATCCGTGTCGAAGTCCTGCCCGCCGATGGTGAAGCCTGTATTCAAAGTTGGAGGTGTATCGTAAATCTCACTCATTGCGCCCGAGAACCTCCATTTGTCGCCTCAGCCTTCATCGTCCATCAACATCTCGAGAACCGCCGGCGCGTCGCCTGCCGTGCCAAGACCGCATCGGGCCAGCAGATCATCATCCCAATCGCTAGAGGTCCATGGGGTCGATGGGGATGTTCGGTCCGCCACCCTTGTTGCGTGGAACGAGCCAGAACCCCCAATCCTTATCTCGTGCGATGTTGAACTTACTTACCTTTTTCGGACCAACAACCCGGCGCTTGAGACCTTCCGGATCGCGGATGAAACGCTTCAGCTCCTTCTTGTTCAGGACCTTGAGGCCACCTGCTCCACATGCGTTGTGCACCGGCACGCCGCCATCGCCGACGGCGTAGTTGTGCAGCTTGTTGACAGTCAGATTATAGACTCTGATCTGCTCGATGCGGATGGTCAATCCGGCCACCGTCGCGCCTCGTCCGGTCTTGGTGAGGAAGTGGTCGCCCGGACGCAGCCAGCGGGCCTCCGATTCCCGGCGGGTCCACTTGCCGCGTGCCGGGGGGGCAGCCGCGCCTGCGCACAGGGCGGATCTGGGGCCCGGTGACCGCGCATGGCTTGCTCTTCGCGGCCATCCGGGCAGCGCGGTCCGCGACGAGTATACTGCTCGCTTCGATGGAGAAGGAGTATGCGCCGATGATGGACGTCGAGTCGGGGGAATCGGGCGTTACCGGGCGCGAGCCGGCGGCGGCGGGGCCGCCGATCGAGCTGCGATGCGAATCGTGCACGAACCCGCTGGGGCTGGATGCGCTTCGGCCTCGCCTGTCGTGGCTCGTCAACGACAATCGCCG